>Ga0265797_10000097_pt1 | contig 177627 bp, 151 predicted proteins | sample P2T30metagenome_FD_192433 | JGI IMG/M metagenome (GOLD analysis project Ga0265797, IMG submission 192433) | Plant litter microbial communities from East Loma Ridge, Irvine, California - P2 T30 | ecosystem: Environmental > Terrestrial > Plant litter > Unclassified | place: USA: California...
ATCAGGGCCTCAATGGCTTGGCTGTGGACCAATATATTCACCACGTAGAAGGCCAGACGCGCGGCGGTCTCATCATGCCGAGCAACATGACCCGCTCGGTTATCGAAGAGCGCCCGCAGAACTTCCGCGAAATCGACGTGTTTTCGCGCCTTATCATGGACCGTATCGTGTTCCTGGGTACGGCTGTGGACGACTACATCGCCAACATCCTGACGGCGCAGATGCTGTTCCTGGAGTCGGCCGACTCCAAGAAGGACATCCTGCTGTACATCAACTCGCCCGGTGGCTCGGTATACGCTGGCCTGGGTATCTACGACACCATGCAGTACGTGAACCCCGACGTGGCCACCATCTGCACGGGCCTCGCGGCTTCGATGGGTGCCGTGCTGCTCGCCGGTGGCGCTAAGGACAAGCGTTCGGCCCTCCCTCACGCCCGCGTGATGATTCACCAGCCCAGCGGCGGTGCGCAAGGCCAATCGACCGACATCGAAATCACGGCCCGCGAGATTCTGAAGCTCAAGAAGGAGTTGTATGACATTCTGGCAAAACACTCGGGCAAGACGTACCAGGAAATCTACGACAACTCGGAGCGTGACTACTGGATGCGTGCTGATGAGGCCAAAGAATATGGCCTGATTGACGAGGTACTGGAAAAGAAGCCTGCCTAGACCGCAGATTTAACGGATGAAACGGATTTCGCGGATACGCCCACTGCGTGGGCTGACTACGCTGGGTTTTTGATGTTTGGGAAAAGGCCGTTCGAGTGGACGGCCTTTTTTTATTGGATTAGTTTGCCTGGCGCAACCAAAGCGGGGGGGAACGTCTTTACTGCTGAATAACTCGTGGGCTGGCCGGGCGCAATGCTGGGCAGCCAACTTATCTTTGTAGCCGTTTTCTTTTGAAGGCGGTTTTTTTACTGACTACTCCCGATGCCAGAAATAGCCTGCTCCTTTTGTAACAAGCCCAAGCGTGATGTCGCGGTGATGATTTCGGGCATTAATGCCCATATCTGCGAGAAATGCGTGGCGCAGGCTCAGCACATTCTGAGCGAAGAAACCAAGCTGCAAGCCGAGGCTCGCACGCCGAAGTTCAACCTCATTAAGCCCCGCGAAATCAAAACCCACCTCGACCAGTACGTGGTGGGCCAAGACGAGGCCAAACGCGTGATGAGCGTAGCGGTGTACAACCACTACAAGCGCCTGATGCAGAAGCCGCAGCACGACGAAGTGGTGATTGAGAAGTCGAACATCATCATGGTGGGCGAAACCGGCACGGGCAAGACCTTCCTGGCGCGGATGCTAGCCAAGATTCTGCAAGTGCCCTTCTGCATTGCTGACGCTACGGTGCTCACCGAAGCCGGCTACGTGGGTGAGGACGTGGAAAGCATTTTGACGCGCCTGCTGCAAGCGGCCGACTACAACCTGGAGGCGGCTGAGCGCGGCATCGTTTACATCGACGAGATTGACAAAATCGCCCGCAAGAGCGACAACCCCAGCATTACGCGCGACGTGAGCGGCGAGGGCGTGCAGCAAGCGTTGCTGAAGCTGCTGGAGGGTACGCACATCAACGTACCGCCGCAGGGCGGGCGCAAGCACCCCGACCAGAAGATGATTTCGGTGAATACCGAGAACATTCTTTTCATGTGCGGTGGCGCGTTTTCGGGTATCGACCGCATTATTAAGAGCCGGCTCAATACCAAGCCGATGGGTTTTTCGAAAACCAACCTTGATGAGAATGTAGACACGCAGAACTTCCTGCGCTACGTCTCGGCCCAGGATATCAAGAGTTTCGGCCTTATTCCCGAGCTAATTGGGCGCCTGCCGGTGCTTACGCACCTTAATCCGCTGGATAAGGATACGTTACGCCTTATCCTGACAGAGCCGAAGAACTCGCTGGTGCGGCAGTACAAGCGCCTCTTCGGCATGGAAAACATTGCCCTCGACTTTACGGATGAGGCGCTCGCGTACATCGTGGAGCGCGCCGATGAGTACCGGCTGGGTGCGCGTGGCCTGCGCTCCATCTGCGAGAGCATTATGACCGATGCCATGTTTGAAATGCCCTCGGAGACCAACGTGGTAGAGTTTACGATTACCGAGAGCTACGCCCGCAGTAAGTTTGAGAAGTCGCCGCTACGGTTGATGAAAGCGGCGTAAGACGCTGAGATAAGATGCCACGCATAGAGCGGGCTGTGAGCTTCTAATAGCTTGCAGCCCGCTTTTACTTGCGGGGTGGCCGGGCGCCGGCCCTATCTTGCGCAGCCGTTGGGGCCAGTCTCCAGCCGGTTTATGAGGTATGACAATAACTGAGCGTGGGCAGCGGCTGCTAGGCGTGCGCCCCGAGGAAGGGCGCACGGTGTGGCTGTTTTTCCTGCATAATTTCCTATTGGGCATCGGCACCATCCTGGTGTACGTGGCCGCCAACGTGCTGCTGCTCGAAAACAACCCCGAGCGTAACCTACCTCTCGCCTACGGCGTGGCCGCCCTGGCGATGCTGGCGGCCGGCAAGGTATACGGCTATTTTGAGCACCATTGGCTGCTGCAAAAGCTGACGGTGCGGGTGCTGCTAGCTTCGGTGGCGCTCACGGGCGTGGTAGGCGTACTGGTAGCCACCGGGCACTCAGTGGCATCGGCCGTGGCCGTAATGGCAGGCTACCGGGTCATCTACCTACTCACCAACCTGGAGTTTTGGGGCGTATCGGCGGTGGTATTTGACGTGCGGCAGAGCAAGCGGCTGTTTGGCATCATCAGCGCGGGCGACATGCCAGCCAAGGCAATGGGTGCCGTTTTGGCAATTTTTATTCATAGCAACGCCGACCTGCCGTGGCTACTAGCGACGGCTTTTGGCGCGTACTTACTGGCGCTACTGGCCTTGCGGGCCACGCTGGGCTCGCACGTGCTGGAGGCAGCCCCAGCGCGCCGGCGCGCCCGGCAGCAGGAAGTCGCGCCCGGGCTGCGACGCTGGTTTGGCGACAGCCGCCTGGTGCAAACTATGTGCCTGAGCCTGCTGGCCCTGGCCGCCGTGACGACAGGCATCGAGTACCTCTTCTTTGTGAACGTCAAGCACCGCTTTCACGACGAAGCGGCCATTATGCGCTACGTAGGCACGGTCCTGGTGAGCACCTATCTGCTGGCCATGCTCTTCAAGCTACTGCTCTCGCAGCATACCCTCGACCGGCTGGGCGTGCGCTGGGTGCTGCTGACGCTGCCAGTGACTTTACTGCTGGGCTTAGGGCTGTATGGCGGGCTTAACCGGGCTGACGTAGAAGCTACGCTATTGTATTTCTGCGGCCTGTATCTGGGGCTGGAAGTATTGCGGCGGGCAGTTTTCGACCCGGTATTCCTGTTGCTGTTCCAACCACTATCGGTGCCCGAACGGCTACAAGCCCATACGTTAGCCAAGGGTCTCTACGAACCGCTGGGCATGGCGCTGGGTGGTGCATTGCTCTTCGCGTTGCACGAGTTGCCGGGCGGTCAAACCTGGGGGCCTTTTCTTTGGATGGGTTTGTTGATGGGCATTATCCTCCTGTTGCTGGTGCGCACATATCACCAATATGTAGCGGAGCTTCAGTACTCACTGAGTAAGCGCTTTAGCGAGGACGAAGCCGAAATCCTTGACTTGGCCGCCACCACCCCCACTCCTACTACCGCTAGCCCCAGCGAAATCCGGCAGCTTATCCGTAGTCTGGCAACTAAGGTGGGCCGCACTACCGCCACCCAGCACCTGCTGCACTTGGGCGAGACAGCCTTGCCAACCCTGGCCGAAGCGCTCAGCCTTGATACTGACCAAGCGCTGGTGCGGCGCGTGGCGCAGGTGTGCGGCCGGCTGCGCACCGCCGCCAGCCGCCAGCTATTGGTAGCCCTGGCCCGGCAGCCGCACCTGTTTCGGCGGGAGGCGGCGCTGCGGGCACTCCGCCATTTTGACGGGGTGGCGGCCGATGCGCCCTTGTTCCAAGGGCTGGTGCAAGAAGAAATGCACCTCGCACAGCAATTACTACACGGCATCAGCACGGCCAGCCGTGAGTTGATTGCTTGCCTGGAATATGAGTTGACGCGCACGCAGCAGCGAATTTTTGGCTTGCTTTGGCAGCTATACCCGTCCCAGATTATTGCCGATGCTCAGCGCGGCGTGGCCCACGCCACCCGTGAGCGACAAGCCAATGCCCTCGAAATTCTTGACAACAGCATTGCCCGGCCGACTTACCAAGGTTTACAAGCGCTGCTGGCCGTGGCCCCAGCCAGCGAAAAAGAACGTTCTTTCGACCGCCTCCTGGGTCCTTTGCTAACGCCCGACCCCATCGTAGAAACCATCGTGGAACGTGGCGAAGCCATTTTTACCGACTGGACGGTAAGTGTGGCGCTCAGCCAGTGGCAGCCCACTGCTACTACCGTGGAGGCTATTTCGCCACACTTGCGCAGCGCCAGCCAGCTGGTGCGCGAAAGCGCTTTCCAAGTGCTGGCACGGTTAGCCGGCCAGTACCCAGCACTGTATGAGCGCGTGAACGCTACCCATCAAACCCTCGATAATCTACTTATGAACCACGCGGCTACTACGTCTCACATCAGCGCCACGGAGCGGGTGCAAGTATTGCAGCGCACGGCGCTATTTGCCGAAACGCCGGAAAATGTGCTCAGCAGCATTGTGCCAATTATGAAAGAGGTGAGCTTCGCCGCTGGCCATCAGATTTTTGCCAAGGGCGACCTAGGCACCTCGCTCTTTATTATTTACGAAGGTGCAGTAGACATTTTCAACGGCCCGCAGCGCCTTACTACGTTTGGCAAAGGCGACTTTTTTGGCGAGCTGGCACTGCTCGATGCCGAGCCACGCTCTGCCACGGCCGTGGCGCAGGGTGCAGTTACGGCCTTCCGGCTCGACCAGGAGGACTTTTATGATGTGATGGAGGAGCGCGGCGAGGTGCTGCGCAACATCCTGCGTGTGCTGTGTCAGCGCCTGCGCAAGCAGAACGAGGCGTTGCAGGGGAAGTAAACAAAAATGCCAAAGGGCGGCGGACTTATTCATTCAGGATAAGTCCGCCGCCCTTTAGTACTGGTATATCAGTTAGGCTACTACCTCGTAAGTCATTATGGGGTTGGCCTTATTTTTAAGCTTCAATTCGCCAATTGGGGCGCACTGGAAGCTTTCCTTCACACGCTCGTAGATAGCCTCAGTGATGACAATCTGATTAGGTTGCGCAGCTGATTGCAGACGCTGGCTTACGTTAACCGTATCGCCAATAACGGTGTAGTCCAGGCGCTTAAGGGAGGCTGAGCCGATGTTGCCCGATACCATTTCGCCGGTATTGATGCCGATGCTGACGGCAGGGCGGTACTCGGTGCCGTCGGGCAGCAGGTTGCGGGCATCTTGCAGCTGCGTGCGCACGAGCAAGGCTGCGTCGATGGCCCGGTCCAAGTGGTACTCGCCCCGGAAAACGGCCATCACGGCATCGCCCATAAACTTGTCGATGTAGCCGCCGTGGGCGATTACCTCTTTCACAATCTGGTCGAAATAGGTATTTAGCAGCGACACAACCGTGGCGGCGGGCTGCGTTTCGGAGAGTGAAGTGAAGCCGCAGATATCCACAAACATGACCGTGGCTTCTACTACCTCACTGGCCAGCAGCTTGTTTTCAAAACCGGGCCGGGCCATAAAGTTGATAACCGTTTCATCGACGTACATCCGCAGGATATTATTTTCCTGGATGGCCTTGAGTGTGTCGCGCAGCTGTTGCACGTGGATGGCCGTCTTCTCGATGGTTAGCTCCAGGTCGTTGAAATCCACGGGCTTACACACAAAGTCGAAAGCGCCGTGGTTCATGGCGGCCCGGATATTCTCCATGTCGCCGTAGGCTGACACCATCACGGTTTTGGTCATGGGGCTGGCCTCGGGCAGGCGGCCGAGCAGCGTGAGGCCATCCATGACGGGCATATTGATATCGGAGAGCACGATGTCGATATCAGGGTTGTCGCGCAGGCGCTCCAGGGCCTCCTGGCCGTTGCCGGCGAAGAGGAATTCGTAGGCATTTTCGCGGATTTTGCGGCGGAATTTCTGCTTGATAAGCAGCTCCAAATCCGCTTCATCATCGACTACCAGGATTTTCGTTTTCATAAGTTGGTAAGGGCGTGAAGCTTGTCTTTGAGGGCCACAAAATCAACCGGCTTGGTCAGGAAATCATTGGCGCCCAGCTGCATAGCCTGGTCGTGGGTTTCGGTGTCGCCGTAGGCGGTGAGCATCATCACGAGCGGCGGGGGCGGCGGAATCAGCTCCTGCTTTACGCGGCGCAGCAGCTCCAACCCGCTCATGCCCGGCATGTTGATGTCGGAGAGAATGAGCACGACTTCCGATGGGTGGCCCTGCAAAAAAGTCAGCGCCTCCTCGCCCGAGTAGGCGAAAGAAAACGCAAATTCGCCGCTCCGGATTTCGCGCCGGAAGCGCTGCTCGAACAGCAGCCGCACATCGGGCTCGTCGTCAACTACCAGGATTTTCATAGATTGCAAAGGTAGGTGGCCTGGCTACGGCTTGCCAGCGGGCAGCAGCAGCACAAATTCGGTACCCTGGCCCTCGGTGCTGGCCACGCTGAGCGTGCCGCCGTGGCCCTGCGTCACGATGTCGTGGGCCAGCGATAACCCCAAGCCAGTGCCCTCGCCACTGGGCTTAGTAGTGAAAAAGGGCTGAAAAATCCGGGGCTGCAACTCGGCCGGGATACCCACGCCGTTGTCGCCCACCGTGATTTTAATCCACTCGCCGGCCTGCTCGGTACGGACGCGCACGGTGGGCGCGTAGCCGGCCTCGCCGGCCTGCTGGCGTTTTTGCACCGCGTAAAAAGCGTTGGTAAAGAGGTTGAGCAGCACCCGGCCCAAGTCGCCGGCCACGGCCTGCACACGGGGCAGACCGTTGGCCAGCTCGGGCAGTAGCGTGGCGTTGAAGGACTTATCCTTAGCGCGCAGGCCGTGGTAGGCCAGGCGCAGGTATTCGTCGGCCAGGGCATTCACGTCGGTAGGCTGGCGCTCGCCGGTGCTGGCGCGGCTGTGCTCCAGCATGCCGCGCACAATGCCCGCCGCCCGTCCGCCGTGCTGGGCAATGCGGTGCAGGTTTTGCTTGAGGTCGGCCAGCAGCTCGGCTTCGAGCGTGCGGTCGCGGGTGGGGCGGGCGCGCTCCTCGGCCAACTCGGCCACCAGCTCCACGCTCACATCGGCAAAGTTGTTGACGAAGTTGAGCGGGTTTTGAATCTCATGGGCAATGCCCGCCGTGAGCTCACCCAGGCTAGCCATCTTTTCGCTTTGGATGAGCTGGTCCTGGGTGGCTTGCAGCTCGGCCAGGGTGGCGCGCAGCTCGTCGGTCTGGCGGGCCAGGGCGGCGGTGCGCAGGCCCACCTCGTATTCGAGCGTTTGGCTTTGGGTTTCGATAGTTTGCTGCTCTTGCTCGGCGGCGCGGCGGGCTTCCGCTTCAGCTTTCAGACTTTTGGCCTGGCTACGGGCCACCAGCAAAAACGCTCCTCCCCAGCAGAGCACCAAGCCTTCTAGGTTGTCAACCATGCCGGTATCCAGGGCGTGGGTAAAGGGCCGCGCGGCTATCTCCACAATGAGCAAGAGGGTGCCGGGCAGCAGGGCCACGGCCATATACAGGGCGGGGCGGTAGGTACGCAGCTGCCAGCCAATGGCCAGCCCTACACACAGCACGAGGGCCATAAACACGTTGTCGAGCCAATCGAACACCGGCCCGCCGAATACCAGGCCCAGCCCCACGATAACAGCCGCCGGCCGCCACAAGCGCGTCAGCCAGCGGTCCCACTGCGGCAGGCGCGTGGGAACGTCCAGTGCTTTGCGGCCCCAGTACACCAGCCCGATGGCCATTGGCGCAGCCGTATATAATTCCCCAGAAGCCATGCAGTAAGTTGGTAATAACGGCGTAAAATCTAGTAATCTGCTTCTTACCGAAATGGCAGCCGCACTACAAACTCGGTAAACTCGCCTTCCTGGCTGGCCACGCTGAGCGTGCCGCCGTGGCCCTTAGTCACGATATCGTGGGCCAGCGACAGCCCCAGGCCGGTACCCTCGCCGCTGGGCTTGGTGGTGAAGAAGGGCTGGAAAATCTTGCTGCGCACGGCCTCGGGAATGCCCGTACCGTTGTCGCGGATGCAGATTTCAACCTCCTCACCCGCGCGACGCGTGCGCACCTGCACAGTGGGCGCGTAGCCGGGGATAGCCGTTTGCTGGCGCTTTTGCACCGCGTAGAAGGCGTTGGTAAAGAGGTTGAGCAGCACCCGGCCCAGGTCGCCGGGCACGGCGGGCACCAGCGGCAGCAGGGCGGCAAATTCGGTGTTGAGGGTGGCGTTGAAAGACTTATCCTTGGCGCGTAGGCCGTGGTAGGCCAGGCGCAGGTACTCGTCGGCCAGGGCATTCACGTCGGTGGGCTGGCGCTCGCCGGTGCTCTGGCGCGAGTGGGCCAGCATGCCGCGCACGATGCTGGCTGCCCGCTGGCCATGCTGGTTGATTTTGTGCAGGTTGTGCCGCAGGTCGTTCAGCAGCTCATCTTCGAGGCCAACATCGGGGGTGGGGCTATCTTGCTCTACTTCCAGCTCGGCGACCAGCTCGGCGCTCACATCAGCAAAGTTGTTGACGAAGTTGAGTGGGTTTTGAATCTCGTGGGCAATGCCCGCCGTGAGCTCGCCCAGGCTAGCCATCTTTTCGCGCTGAATAAGCTGCTGCTGGGTGGCACGCAGCTCCGACAAGGCAGTTTGCAGCTCGTCGGCCTGCTGGGTGAGGGCGGCCGTGCGGGCGGTGACGAGGCGCTCCAGGGCTGCCCGGCGGGTGGCGGCCAGCTGGCGCTGCGCTTCTTCTTCGGCTCGCCGGGCGTGTTGCTTGGCCAGGCTTTTTTTCTGCTGAAAAGCCAGCGTGGTGATGATGCCAAACCAATAGACATTGAACCGCCCAATGCTTTTGTAATAATCATCAAACGGCGCCACAAACTGGTAGCCCAGCAGCTGCTGCCCCAGCCCAATCGCCCGAAACAGCGAGGGCAGCACCAGCGCCCACAGCATGATGGCGGCCGGCCGGTAGTGCCGCACCGGCCAGAGCACGGCCGCCGCCGTGCCCAGCACGAAGAGGATATACCACTCGGCGAGCAGGTTATTGCGGTAGCCCAGCGAGGCCGTCACGCCAAAACTTACCACCGCCGGCACCCATAGCCACAGCAGCCAGGTGCGGGCGCGGGGCATATAGCGGGGCTTATCCAGCAGTGAACGCAGGATGAGGGCCAGCGTAAAGGCCAGGGCTGTGGTAGCCAGCAGGCGCCAGTTGTAGAGATGCTCCCAGTCGAGGACGGCTTGCTTCATAGGGTGGTGGCCGGGCTGGTCAGCAGCCGCCCGGCAAACCTAGCACGAAGGGCTTGATTTGCGCATAGCCCGCCCTTGCTTTTACAAGCTAGCGTAATGCCTGCTGGGCCGCCGCGCGCTCGGCGGGCGTGTTCACGTTGCGCAGGGCCTCGCCGCCGGGCGTGGGCAATACCTGCACATCACTGTTGATGAGCATCTTGCGCGGGCATGAATAACCTAAGCCCAGAAAACGTAGCAGCTCCGGGTAGGCGCGCGGCTCGAAGATGGTAATGAGCGGCTCGGGAAACTCATTGCCGGGGCTTTGGAAAGCGGTGGCCAGCCGGCCGGGCTGGCGGCCGGCTACCAGTTGGCGCAGCACGTCGGCGGTGAGAAAAGGCAGGTCGCAGGCCAGTACCAGCCAAGCGGCGTTGGGGTCGAGCCGGAAGGCCGACAAGATGCCACCCAGCGGGCCCAAACCTAAAAATGTATCGGGCAGGGGCACCAAGCCGGCAGGCAGCTCGGCCGCCTGCTCGGCCCGGCACGATACAGCTACATCCTGGCACACCTCGGCCAGCAGGGCAGCGGCTACCTCGCGCTGCTCGCGGCCACTGGGACCATAGTGCAGGCGCCCCTTGTCGGTTTGCATGCGCTGGCTGAGGCCGCCGGCCAATACCAGGCCACGCAACGGTGCTTGCCGACTAGCCAGCCACTGCTGCACCCAGGCCCCCAGGCCCGCCACCTCGGCCAGACCAAACTGCGGCAACTGAGCGTGGTGCGGCAGGTGGGCCTGCAGGTAGTCGGGAATTTCGGTGACGCCGGCGGCCAGCACGAAAGCCTGCACGTCGGTCAGCTTGTCGAGCTTGTGGGCCAGCGACTTGCGCGGGTCGATGAGCACTACTTGCTGGCGGGCACGAAAATGGTTGCCGTTGACCAGCACCAAGTCGGCGCCGGCCAGTAGCTCGGGCTGCGAAAAGCGGTCGAGGGGGCGTAGCTCGTCGCGGCGGCGAAAGTGAATTTTATCCGTCACCTCGACGTAGGCCCCGGCTTGCAGCAGCGGGCTCAAGGTCTGGGTGGCATCGGCGTCGCCGCTGGCGTGGTCGGCATCGACGTAACCCACGCGGTGGCCGGCCAGGGCCAGCACCGATGTGAGGCCGATGGCCAGCCGCTGAATATCGCCGCACGGCGCGCCGATAAAAGCCAGTTCGTGGCGGGCAAATTCACCGATGGCGGGGCGGTTGAGGTCGGCGTGCTTGGTATGGGGGGCGGCGTTTTCGGTCATAGCTTTCACAACAATTCAGCGGGAAAATAGCTTGGTTTTATTCCGCCCGCTTTCATTTTACTTCCCTTCCTACGTGATTTCCGTCGAAGATGCCTACCGCCAGGTGCTGGCCACTGCTAGCCTGCTGCCCGCCGAAACCGTGCCGCTAGCCCAGGCCACCGGCCGCGTGCTACGGCAAGCGGTAGCCGCCGACCGCGATTTTCCGCCCTACCACCGCGTTACGATGGACGGCATCGCCGTGCGCTACAGTAGCTTAGCGGGCGCCACTACTTTTCCCATTGAGCGCACGCAGCTGGCTGGGGCCTTCCCCGAGCCGCTAACGAACCCGCAGGCGGCCATCGAAATAATGACCGGGGCAGCGCTGCCGCCCGGTGTCGATACGGTGATTCGCTACGAAGACCTGGATTTTAGTGACGGCCCCGGCCGCCAGGCTACGGTGCGCGTAGCTCCGCCGCGCGCTGGCCACAACGTGCACCCGCAGGGCAGCGACCAGCAAGCCGGCACCGAGCTGCTCGCCCCCGGCCTGCGCCTGACAGCCGCCGAAATCGCGGTAGCCGCTACCGTGGGGGCCGCTACGCTCGCCGTGACGCGCCGCCCGCGCCTGGCCGTAGTGAGCACTGGCGATGAGATTGTGCCCGTCGCGGCCCTGCCCCTGCCCCACCAAATTCGGCGCTCCAACGCGCCCATGCTGCAGGCTGCGCTGGCCACCGATGGGGCCGATAGTGAGGCGTTTCACTTTGATGATGACCTGGCTTCGCTCAAGGCAGGGCTGCCGGCGCTGCTGGCGGGCTTCGATGCAGTGCTCCTGAGCGGCGGCGTGTCGAAGGGCAAGGCTGATTTTTTGCCGCAGGCACTTCAAGAATTGGGAGTAGCGCAGCACTTTCACCGGGTGGCGCAGCGGCCGGGGCAACCGTTCTGGTTTGGGCAGCAGCCGGGCGGGGCGGTGGTTTTTGCGCTGCCGGGCAATCCCGTGGCCACATTTGCCGGGTACTACCGCTACGTGCGCGGCTGGCTGCGGCAGAGCCAGGGACTAGGGGCAGCAACTAGCCAGCCGCTGTTTGCGGAGCTAACCAGCCCGGTTGAGTTCAAGCCGGCGCTTAGCTATTTCCTAGCGGTGCGGCTCGAAAACGCGCCCGATGGCCGCCTGCTAGCTTACCCCACCCCCACCGCTGGCTCGGGCGACTTGGCAGGATTACTGGCCGCCGATGGATTACTGGAATTGGGAGCTAACCAGACGCATTTCGGAGCGGGCACAGCGTGGCCGCTCTGGCGCTACCGATACTAAGCTATTAATCGCAGTCATTAGCTTCTTTAAACGCAAAAAAGCCGCTCATCCCAGGTAAGATGAACGGCTTTTTTGTGAGTTGGGCTGGCCTATTTAAAAAGGGCCAATGCTTTGATAAACGTCTGTGACACACCCCATAGCAGGGGTACGCCTACGTAAAGCCAAGCCAGCGCGGCCGAGCCGCCAGTGGTTTCCTCAGTCGCTGCCGGGGCAGAAGCAGTTGATTTTGGGTTCATGATGTGCTGGAGATAAGAGATGAGAAACCGCGCTTAGTGACCACCGGCTTCGACGGTTACGGGGCCTTTTTCCTGGTACTTTTCGTTGACGGCCGTTACGGCCAAGTCGGCCAGGAAGCCGACGACTAGTAAGCCCGCCATCGTATAGAATACGTTCTGGTAAGCGGCGGCGCCGACGAGGCCTTTCGCCTTGGCATTGTCGTGCAGCAGATGCACGATGAGCGGCCCCAGCACACCGGCCGTACTCCAGGCGGTGAGCAAGCGGCCGTGAATGGCACCTACCTGATACTTACCAAACAAGTCCGATAAGAAGGCCGGGGCCGTAGCAAAACCGCCACCATACATGCTAATAATCACGCAGGCAACTACCACGAATAGCGTCAGCTGCAAGTTGTGGCCCAGCGTCGGAATCAGTGCATACAATACCACACCCAGCCCAAAGTAAATCAAGTAGATAAGTTTACGACCAATCTTATCCGAAGCCGACGACCAAAAGAAGCGGCCCAGTAGGTTGAACAGGCTGAGCAGGCCCACAAAGCCCGCCGCCGCCGCGGCCGTTACACCTTTACCCGCACCCATTGCGGCGTCGGAGAAGGTTTCCTGGATGAGGGGCGAGGCCGTTTCGAGCACGCCGATACCAGCCGTTACGTTGCAGAGCAGCACTACCCACAGCAACCAGAACTGCGGCGTTTTGATGGCATTATCGGCCGATACGTTGCCGGTGGTTATCATGGCGTTGTGCTCTTCATTGGGCATGTAGCCGGCGGGCTTCCAGTCGTCGGCGGGCACGCGGATAGTCCAGACGCCGAACTGCATAAAGAGCAAGTAGATGATGCCCATCGCAATAAACGTCGGGGCAACGCCCTGCGGCGCAGAGCCTTTAAACTGCCCCATCAGCGCCACGGCCAGCGGCGAGCCAATCATGGCCCCACCACCAAAACCCATGATGGCCATGCCCGTGGCTACGCCCTTGCGGTCGGGAAACCACTTGATGAGCGTACTCACCGGCGAAATGTAGCCGATGCCCAGTCCGATACCGCCCACGAAACCGTAGCCGAAATACAGTAGGTAGATATTGTGCAGGTGAATGCCCAGCGAGCCAATAAGAAAGCCACCGCCAAAACATAGCGACGCCGCCAGCATTGCTTTGCGCGGCCCTACGCGCTCCAGCCACTTGCCAAACAGGGCGGCCGACAAGCCCAGCAGCACGATAGCGATGGAAAAGGTAAAGCCAATCTGGGTGGGCGTCCAGTCGCCAGGCGCAGGGTTGGCAGGGTCGCCGCTGATGAGCGAGCCCAGCGGCTTGTTAAACACGCTGAACGCGTAGGCCTGCCCGATGGCCAGGTGAATGGCCAGCGCGGCGGGCGGCACCAGCCAGCGATTGTAGCCGGGGCCGGCAATAGTACGGCTGCGGTCGAGCAGCGGTGCGGGGGAAGAATCGGCCATAGAGGGTGGGAAGAAAGTGAAGACTTGGTGAATTAGCTTACAATGGCTTAGGTTAATGCAAGGTAGCGTTTTGGGAGCGTCGGGCCAAGGCTGGGCGCCCTTACTTTGCTCATCTGCTATAGCCACCGTTTTACTCTGATTGGGGGCATTTAGTTGGAAAAAGAAAAGCCCCTGGCCAGGTAGCCAGGGGCTTTTTCAGAGGCTAGGCGAGCTAAGCAGGCACGGCCTGCTGGCGCTGCTTCGGGGCCTGGGGAGCGTTGGAAACCTTAGCGGGTGCTACTGTCACCACCACGTACTTAGAGGTGGGCGTATTGCTCACCTTGGCCACGCTGGAAATGGGCACCAGCGGGTTGGCCTCGGGGAAATACGCCGACACGTTGCCCTTCGGAATTTCGTAGGGCACCACGATAAATTTCTCTACCGTGCGCTGCTGGCCCTCGAAATGGCTCGTGATATCGATGAGGTCTTTGGCCTTGAGGCTACGCTCGGCAATGTCCTCTTTGTTCATAAACAGCACCCGGCGCTCGTTGTGGATGCCCCGGTAGCGGTCGTTGTAGTCGTAGATAGTGGTGTTGAACTGGTCGTGGCTACGCACGGTCATCAGGATGAGCTGACCGGGCTCCAACGTATACTTCTCCAGCTCGGTAGTGGTGAAGTTAGCCATGCCGTTCTTGGTCGTGAACTTGCGCTCGCGGGGGCCGTTGGGCAGGTAGAAGCCACCGGGCTGCCGCAGCTGCTCGTTGAACTTCTCGAAGCCGGGAATCACCCGCGATATGTGGTCGCGGATAACGTCGTAGTTCTCCGTCATGGCTACCCAGTCGGCCACGTCGATACGGTCGGGGCCGAGCGTGGCGATGGCGACGCCAGCCAGGATGGCCACTTCGCTCATCATCTGGCCTTCGAGCGGCACGAGCACGCCTTTGTTTTGGCTTACCACGCCCATCGAGTTTTCGCAGCTCGTCATCTGCTGGCCGCTCTTCTGCATGTCGATGTCGGCATGGGTGAAGCAGGGGAGCAGCAGGCTGGTTTTGCCGGTGGTGAGGTGGCCGCGGTTGAGCTTGGTACCCACGTACACGGTTAGGTTTTGCTGGCGCATGCCTTCGGCAATAACCTCGGTATCGGGGCCGGCGGCCAGCAGGTTGCCACCCAGACCGAAGTACACTTTCAGCTTGCCCCGGTACATGGCCTTGATGGCCTCCACAGTATCGTAGCCGTGCTCATAGGGCGGCCGGAAGTTGAACTCCTTAGCCAACGAGTCCTGGAACAGCTTGGTGGGCTGCTCCCACACGCCCATCGTGCGGTCGCCCTGCACGTTGGAGTGGCCGCGCACCGGGCAGGTGCCCGCGCCGGGCTTGCCGATGGCACCTTTCATAAGTTGCAGGTTTACAATCTCCTGAATGGTTTGCACCCCCTGGCGCTGCTGCGTCACGCCCATGGCCCAGCAGGTGATGATTTTCTGCTTATGAGCAATGATGTTGGCCGCCTCCAGCAATAGCGCGCGGCTGATGCCGCTCAGCTCCTCAATATCCTCCCACTTGGTGTTGCGGATATTCTGCTCAAACGACTCGAAACCCGTGGTGAACTGCTTGATAAACGCGTGGTCTACCACTTGGCCGGGGTTCAGGTCCTCGGCTTCGAAGAGGTGCTTCATGATACCGCGTAGCAAGGCCATGTCGCCGTCCACCCGCACTTGCAGGAACAGGTCGGTGATGGGCGTGCCGTCGCCGAGCAGCGCGCCCAGCGCCCGCAGCGGATTCATAAAATCCTGCGGGTTTTTGAAGTGGTTCAGGCCGGCTTCAATCAGCGGGTTCACGCTGATGATTTTAGCCCCGTTGCGCTTGGCTTTTTGCAGCGCCGTGAGCATGCGCGGGTGGTTGGTGCCGGGATTTTGGCCGATGATGAGAATCACCTCGGCATCGTGAATGTCGTTGAGCGTTACTGAGCCTTTGCCCAGGCCCAGCGTGGGGCTGAGGGCCGCGCCGCTGCTCTCGTGGCACATGTTGGAGCAGTCGGGCAGGTTATTGGTCCCGAATTGCTTGGCAAACAGCTGGAACAAGAATGCCGGCTCATTCGGCACTTTGCCGGAAGTATAGAACGCCGCCTCATCGGGCGAAGCCAGCGCATTCAGCTCGCGGCCGATGATTTCGAAAGCTTCGGGCCACTCGATGGGCTCGTAGTGCGTGCCACCGGGGCGCTTCACCATGGGGTGCGTAAGGCGACCCAGGTTGTTCTGGTCGCGGTCGCTGAGGCGCGAGAGGTCGGCCAGGCTGTACTTGGCAAATACCTCGGGGCCACAGGCTTTGTCGTCGGCGTCGGAGGCGGTGGCCTTGGCGCCGTTCTCGCAAAACTCGGCTACCGAGCGATGGTCATCGGGGTCCGGCCAGGCGCAGCTAGAGCAGTCAAAGCCGTCCTTCTGGTTCATTTTGAGCAAGCCGTGGGTGCCGCGCGTGAGGCCTGCCTCACCCCAGTTGAACTCCATCGACTTGATAACGGCCTGCACGCCGGCCGCGATTTTCATGCGGTTTTCCAGCTTGAGGCCGGTAAACTCCTCCGTAGGCTGGGCCAGCACGGGGTTGTGCAGTTTCGCACCGACGTTGTCGGGGGCTGGAATCGGCATCTGGTCGCGTTCGTTTTGGGGGTCGGGGCGGTAGTGGTCGGGGGCCGGGGCGGTGCCTTGCTCCGAACGCTCACCGCTCTTAGGGGCGTTATTCTCAGCGCCTTGCTGCTCCGTTTTGCCCGCCTTGCCGGGGTCGTTGATGGGAGATTCTTCCATAAAATAGCTAGTGAATGGGTGGGAGGCTGGGTAAAACCGAGGTAACGCCGGTGCAGGCATCTGGCCCGAACGGAAGCTAGTGGCGACAGTCGAGGTCTTTTTCAACCAGGATACGTAATTCCTGGCCTTCGGCTACTAAAACCTGGGCCTTGAACCCAATGTTTTCAGTATCCGTCCAGTGGCGGGCAATAGCTGCCGGCACCTCTACGGCCAGTGCGCCAGCCTCATAGCGCACCTGCACGTCGATGGTTGGCGCGGCATCGGGCAGGCGCTCCAGAGAGTAGCGCAGGGTTTGGCCCGGCGCGGGGCCGAAGGCAATGGTGTAGGCTACCTGGCCGGCATTAGCGAATTGCTGCACTTCGTTTTCGGACAGGCGCAGGCGTAATGAATTCTCTTCCAGTCGCAGCTTCATAGACCGCAGATTTAACGGATTTAACGGATTTCGTGAATACGCCCGCTGCGCGGGCTGGATACGCTTGTGGGCTTGGCCAGTTGATTGAAGCGCAGATTAATCGGGGGTGATACGGGCTTCGTGGGAGTAGATGTTAAACCGCTCGTTGCGCACGAAACCTAGCAGCGTGAGGCCGAATTCTTCGGCGGCTTCGACAGCTAGGCTACTGGGCGCACCCACGGCAGCCAGGATAGCGACGCCGGCCAGAGCTGCCTTTTGCACTAGTTCAAAGCTGGCCCGGCCACTGAGCAGCACAATGTGCTGGCTCAGGGGTAGGTGGCCAGCTAGTAAGGCAGCGCCTACTACTTTATCGAAGGCATTGTGGCGGCCTACGTCTTCACGTAGGCTAAGTAGCTCGCCTTGGGCGGAGAAGAGGGCGGTGGCGTGCAGGCCGCCCGTTTGCTCAAATACGCGCTGGGCGGCACGCTGCCGGTCGGGCAACTGGTGGATGAGGCTGGCTGGCACCTGGGGGCTGGCAACGGGCGGCGGCACGGGGCAGCCGCTGGCGCGCACGGCCTCAATGCTGGTTTTGCCGCACACCCCGCAGCTGGAGGAGGTGTAGAAATGGCGCTCCAGCCGGCCTAGCTCCAGCGCGACGCCGGGTGCCAGCTCGGCACGGAGCACGTTGCCGCGCTCCTTGGGCCGGCGCGGGTCGGCGTGGTGGGTTAGCGACTGGATGTCGGCCGGCTGCGCCACGATACCCTCACTAAGCAGGAAGCCCGCCACCAGCTCGGCATCGTGGCCGGGGGTACGCATCGTCACGGCCAGGCTGTGGGCTTGGCGCTGGCCGGCTGGGCCGTGGACCAGGCTGATTTCCAGCGGGGCCTCAATGGCGAGCAGGTCGGTGGCGCGGGTGCGCTCGGCGCCCACTACGCGCTGCACGGTGGTGCGCTCGGCGCTGGCCGGCGCGTAGGAAGAAAGAGGCGACATAAGGCTGCGCCGGCCCCAACTAAAATGGGCCGGCCTGACTATTTAAATAGCCAGCCGGCCCAAATGTTCACTTTATTGCTGGCGCAACTGGCGCTGCTAGTAACTAAGCAGCAGCTTGTTTTTCACCCAAATAGCTAATCATCAGCGCGGCGGCCTGGCGGGCGGCGTTGTGCTGGCCCAGCTTGTCGCGCAGTTCGGCGTAGCCGGCTTTTTGCTTGGCAATGTAGGCTTCGTCGGTCAGCAGGTGCTTCAGCTCATCGAGTAGGTTGCGGGCCGTAAACTCGCTCTGAATAAACTCCTGCACCACCGTGTGGCCCACGATGAGGTTGACGAGCGAGATGTAGGGCACCTTGATGACGGCCTTGCCAATCATGTAGGTGAGGCCGCTGGTGCGGTAGCACACCACCTGCGGCACGTCAAAAAGGGCCGTTTCGAGGGTGGCCGTGCCGCTCGTGACGAGCGCCGCGCTGGCCCGGCTCAACAGGTCGTAGGCCTGGTCGAAGACGAGCTTGATGCCGTTGCGCTCGAAGTGCGCGTAGTAGGCGCGGTCGAGGTTGCTCACACCGGCCACCACAAACTGGTAGTCTTGGAAGGCCGGCAGCACGGCCAGCATCTCGTGCAGCATCTCCTCGATTTCCTGCTTGCGCGAACCCGGCAGCACCGCGATAATCTTGCGGTCGGGGTCGAGGCCGTGCTGGGCCATAAACCCGGGGTTGGGCTCGAAGCTGCCGACCTCGTCGGCGGTGGGGTTGCCGATATAATCAACTTTGTATTCGAAGCGCTGATAAAACTCAGGCTCGAAGGGCAGGATGACAAACATCTTGTCCACGAGCTTCTTAATCTTCTCCACCCGGCTCTGGTTCCAGGCCCATATCTTAGGCGAGATGTAGTAGAACACCCGGATGCCGTGCGCCTTGGCCCAGGCCGCCATGCGCAGGTTGAACCCGCCGTAGTCCACCAGTATCAGCACGTCGGGCTTGTAAGCCAGGATATCGGCCTGGCACTCCTTGAGAAAGCCCCGGAATTTGAGTAGGCTCGTAGCTGTTTCCCAGAAGCCCATCACGGCCAGCTCACGGTAGTGGCGCACGAGATGGCCGCCCTCGGCCTCCATCTGGTCGCCGCCCCAGTAGCGGAATTCGGCGGCGGGGTCCTGGCTTTTCAGCTCGCGCAGCAGGTGGGCGGCGTGGGTGTCGCCGGAGCGCTCGCCAGCAATGAGGTAATAGTTCATTTTCAATGAGCAATTAGCAATGAGTAATGAGCAATGGCCGACTGCCTACACGGGCAAAACTGCTCATTGCTCCTTGTTCACTGTTCATTGATTAGCCAAAGTATTCCACCGCGTTGCGGGGCGTTTCATAAATCTTGATGCAGTGGAGCTTGGCAGGCGTGATAGCCGGCAGCTCGCGCTCGATAATCTGCCAGAAAGCCACGGCCAGGTTTTCGGTGCTAGCCAGCTGGCCCTTCAGAAAGGGTACGTCGAGGTTGAGATTCTTATGGTCTACCTGCTCGGTGATGTGGGTGCGCAGCAGGTCGCTGAGGGCCTTGAGGTCCACCACAAAGCCGGTATCGGGGTCGGGCTGGCCCTTCACGGTCACAATCATCTCGTAGTTGTGGCCGTGCCAGTTTTCGTTGGCGCAGGGGCCGAATACCTCCGCATTGCGCTCCGGGCTCCAGGCGGGGTTGTAGAGCTTGTGGGCGGCATTGAAATGCTCGCGGCGGCTGACGTATAGCATAAGTCGTTGGTCGTTATTCGTTGGTTGTTTTTCGGGACTCAACAACTGGGCCGGCCGTTTGGATTAACGACAAAAACCACCTGCCAGAAACGAAAAACGAAGGGCTAAAAACTTTTTTTTCGCAGCAAAGATACGAAAAACGGCACCCCTAGCAGGGCTGTCACCAGGCCCACCGGCAAGCCGGCAGGCGGGTAGAGCAGCCGGGCCAGCAGGTCGCAGGCCAGCAGGAAGCTGCCGCCCAGCACCGCGCAAAACGCTAGGTTCAGGCGGCCCGCCGTGCCCAGCAGGCCGCGCGTGAGGTGCGGCACCACCAGCCCCACGAAGCCCACCGGCCCGCACAGCGCCACCACGCCGCCCGTGAGGGCCGCCACCAGCGCCAGCAGCAGCCAGCGCAGCCGGGCCACCGGCAGGCCCAGCGCCTGGGCGCGCTCCTCACCCAGCAGCAGCAGGTTCAGGTCTTTTTGCAAAAAGACCAGCAGCGTGAGGCTAGCCGCCAGCACGGCCGCCGGGTAGCCCAGCACCGGCCAGCCCGCCCGCTCAAACGACCCGAAGGCCCAGAACACCACCGTTTGCAGGCTACCCTGGTCGGCCTTCAAAAACGTGATGAGCGAGCCCACGGCCGCCGCCAGCGCCCCCACGGCCACGCCGCCCAGCAGCAGCGGGGCCGGCAGCACCCGCCCCCGCCGCGTGCCGATGGCCACCACCAGCACGGTGGCCAGCAGCCCGCCCGCCAGCGCCGCCAGCGGCGGCAGATACAGCCCCGCCAGTGTGAGCGCGGGAAAAAACAGGTACGCCACAATGGCCCCCAGCGAGGCGCCCGACGCCGTACCGAGCAAATAGGGGTCGGCCAGCGGGTTGGTAACCAGCGTTTGAAGCAGGTAGCCGCTCAGGGCGAGGCTGGCGCCGGCCAGCCAGGCCAGCAGCAGGCGCGGTAGCCGCAGCTGCACCAGCACGAGTTGGGCGGGGTCGGTGGAGTCGTAGTGCCGCAGGGTTTTCAGGATAAACCCGTAGCTCGTGGCATAGGAGCCCACGCGCAGGCCCAGCCCCAGCAGCAGCACCGTAAGCAGACTGGCAGCCAGCAGCCAGCGGCCGGCGTGGGTAGCGGGCATAGGTTAGTTTTTTAGAAGCGCCTGAAGCTCCCGCACTGCCTCGACTACGCGGGGGCTGGGGCGCTGGAGTAGGTTGGGCGTGGTGGCATACACGCGTCGGGCCTGGTAGGCGCGGGTGCGGCGCAGCTCGGGGTTATTTTTGAAAAACGTGCTATCGAGCTTGCCGAAGCGGCCGCCCAGCACCACCCCGGGGTTCAGCTTGAGCACGTACTCGCGGGTGAGGGCCGGGAAGGGCTGCGGGAAGGTATCGCGTACCGCGTTCTGGCCGCCCGCCAGCCGTATTTCATCGGTAAAGAGCGTGTTCTGGCCATACACGTAAATAGGGTCGGCCGAGGCCAGCGCCAATACCGTGGGCACGGGGCCGGTAGACCGGGGCGCGGTAGCTAGCGCGTCGAGTTGCGCCTGGAGCGAGTCGGTGAGGCGGCGCGCCTGGGCCGCGCGGCCCAGCAGGCGGCCCACGTCGTTGATGCCGCGCAGCACGTCGGCCACGCGGCGGTATTTCTGGTAATACACCGGGATGCCGAGCTGCGCCAGGCGGGCCGCCGCATCGGGCGGCGTCATGCCTTCTACCGTGAATACGATGTCGGGGTGCAGGGCCACGAGGCGTTCCAAATCGAGCGGGTAGGAGTTAACGACGGGCTTGCGCAGGGCAGCGGCGGGGTAGTCGTCGGCCTGGGTGCGGGCGATGATGGTGGCCGTGTCGGCCACAGCGTAGAGGATTTCGGTGAGGCTGGGGGCCAGCGCCAGCACCCGGCGCGGGTGGGCCGGCAGCGTGAGGGCCCGGCCCAGGTCGTCGCGCACCTGCACGGTGGCGGCGGGGCTAGCCGACTTGTTTTCGGGCTGGCAGGCCAGCAACCCGACCAATGCCAGCGGAAGAAGGGGAAAAACGCGCATGGCGGCAAAGGTAGCCCGGCGCCCCAGGGCCGGCCCCGCTTGCTACCTTTAGGGCCTAATTCTCCCTGATATGATAGTCGTAACCGGGGCCGCCGGCTTTATTGCCAGCTGCCTAGTCTCCCGCCTCAACGCCGCCAACTTCAACGACCTCGTGGTGGTCGATAACTTCGCCATTGAGAAAAAGCTGCCCAACATCCAAGGCAAGAAGCTGCGCGAATACGTGGACCGCGAGGAGTTTTTCGACTGGCTCGACGCGCACCACGAGCAGGTGGAGTTCATCTTCCATCTCGGCGCCCGCACCGACACCACCGAGCAGGACCCCGCCATCTTCGACCTGCTCAACCTCAACTACAGCAAGCAGATGTGGCAGGCCTGTGTGCGCTACAACTTGCCGCTCGTGTACGCCAGCAGCGGCGCCACCTACGGCGACGGCCGCCTCGGCTACTCCGACCAGGACGACGCCCTCCCCTACCAGCTAAAGCCGCTCAACCCCTACGGAGACTCCAAGAATGACTTCGACAAGTGGGCGCTGGCCCAAGAGGAAAAGCCTTATTTCTGGGCCGGCCTCAAGTTTTTCAACGTCTACGGCCCCAACGAGTACCACAAGGGCCGCATGGCCTCGGTTATCCTGCACGCTTTCCGTCAGATTCGGGAGAATGGCAGCATGCAGCTCTTCCGCTCGCACAACCCCGATTACGTGGATGGCGGCCAGATGCGCGACTTCGTGTACGTGAAGGACGTGGTGGAGGTGTGCTACTTCCTGCTGCACCACCGTACGCACCCAGGCCTCTACAACCTCGGCACCGGCCAGGCCCGCACCTTTATGGACCTCGCGCTCAATACTTTCGCCGCCATGGGCCAGCCGGCTGATATCCGCTTCCGCGACACGCCCGAGGATATCCGCGAAACCTACCAGTACTTCACCGAGGCCGACATGCGCAAGCTGCGCAGCATCGGCTACGACAAGTCGTTTGCCACTTTGGAAGAAGGCATCCGCGACTATGTGCAGGGGTACTTGGTGGAGGGAACCTACTACTAACTAATGACTTTCTACCAAGCAACACTGGCGCGAGTTTAGCGCAACGTAACTCGCGCCAGTGTCGAGGAGAATACGTATTATTCCAAAAAGAAAAGAGGCGTCATACTTGACGCCTCTTTTTTATTTAGCTGTACCCGCCGACTTAGTGGCGCTGGCGGCCCGGCCGCCCGGCTTCAATAGCGCGGCGTAGCGGTTGGGGTCGTTGAGAACGGCCACGGCGGCCTGGATGTTGGGGTCGTCGTCGAAGCCGGCTTCGGTGCGGCCCTTCTCGTAGTAGTAGCGCGAGGCAATTTCCTCTTCCAGCAGCTCCCGAATTTCGGGTTTGAAGCGCTGCAAGTCGTTGGTTTTGTTGGCGGCCACCTTGCGCTTGATAGCGTCCAGCTCGGGCTTCACATCGTCGTAGTGCTTTTCCTCCTTCACCTTTTTGGTGAGGTCGGTGAGCGAACGCTCGGCGTCGGTGCTGTAGCTGATGTTCTTGCCTTGCAGGTAGGTTACAAACTTCTGGTAGTCGGCATCCGATAGCTTGAACTCGCGGGCTGGGGCGATGGTAGCGTGCTCGGCGCGGTAGCGCGTGGCGTAGTCGAAGAGATAGCTCTTCTGGATGAGCACGCGAGTAATATCAGCGATTTCGCGGTCCTGCACGTCGATGTCGGGCGCCACGCCGCCACCGTCGTACACCGTGCGGCCAGCCTGCGTTTTGAAGGCGGTGCGGAGCGAATCGGGGAATTTGCTCAGCGCGCCATCATCGGCGCGGTGCGAGTAGTCGATTTCCTGGATGCAGCGGCCGCTGGGGATGTAGTACTTAGCGGTCGTCACCTTGAGCTGCGAGTTGTAGCTCAGCGGCCGGGTAGCCTGCACAAGGCCCTTGCCGAAGGTACGCTCGCCCACCAGCACGGCGCGGTCGTAGTCCTGCAACACACCCGACACGATTTCCGAAGCCGAAGCTGAGCGATTGCTCGTGATGATGGCAATCGGCATCTGGGTATCGAGCGGCAGGTCCAGCGCTTTGTATGTTTTATTCCACTCGGTCACCTTACCCTTCGTACTTACCACATCCAGCCCCTTATCTACAAAGAGGTTGGAGATATTCACCGCCTCGTTGAGCAGGCCACCGGGGTTATCGCGGATGTCGAAAACTATTTTTTTCGCGCCTTTTTCCTTGAGCTTAAGCACAGCGGCGCGCACCTCGCGGCCCGCGTCCATCGTGAAGCCAGCTAGCTGGAAGTAGCCAATATCGCTGCTCAACATCCCGTAATACGGCACGTTATCGACCTGGATTTTATCACGGGTGATATCTACCGCCACTGGCTTGTCCTGGCCGTAGCGGGTTACCATTAGCTTCACCACCGAATTGGCCTGGCCTTTGAGCAGTTTGCTGATATCGGAGTTAGTTTTTTTATCGACGTTGATGTTGTTGATAGTCAAGATTTCATCGCCGGGCAGCAGGCCAGCCTTTTGGGCGGGGTAGCCTTCGTAGGCGCTCTGCACCACCGTTTTGCCGTTACGCTTCACCACTACTGCGCCGATGCCGCCGTACTGCCCGGTCGTGAGAGTGCGGAAGTCCTCGATATCATCCTCGGGGATGTAGTTGGTGTAGGGGTCCAGCGACTTCAACATGCCGTCGATGCCGGTTTTTACGAGCTTGCCGGGCGTAATCTCGTCCACGTAATACGTGTTCACCTCCTTGAAAAGGGTGGCGAAGATGTCGAGGTTCTTGGCAATCTCGAAGTAGCGGTCGCTGTCGGACGCCGCCCGAAAGCTCACGAGGCCGAGTGCACCGAGGCCGAGGGTAGCGAGTAGTTTTTTGCGGTTGGTCATCGGGCAGGAGAATAGCTGAACGCGGCAGAGCTAGCCAGGGCGCGGCACTGGGTGCCGGGCAATGACAGTGCCAGGTTGCCGGGGCCTTATGCTAGCGTGAAGATAAGGAAAACTACGGTGCGGGTTGCACCGAGGATTCTGCCAGCAAACGATTCAACCCGGAAATTAATTTTTTTTCGACCAACGGCAGCTCACTTTTTTCCTTGCCGGTGTAAAGAATACCCAATAGCTCGACCGGGTGGCCGTTTTCGGCCTCCGTAAGGCGGTGCTTATTGAGTCGATAGGCCTCGCGCACCAGGCGCTTGAGGCGGTTGCGGTCCACGGCCCGCTTAAAGGCGCGCTTGGGCACCGTAATGAGCACTTGCGGCGGGGCGGTGGTGCGCGCCGGGGCCGCCACCCAGGTGAGGCGGAGCGGGTAGACGCCCAAAGAAGGATTTTTGCGATTAAAAAGCTGCTCGATACGCTTCTTGCTGCACAGGTGTTCCTCTTTTGGGAAAGTATACTTCCGGATGGCGGGTAGCTCGTTCACGTTTTTCTAAAATAGCGAAGCCGCATTGTAGCGGCAGTTATTTCTGGCGACGCCAGAAAAGAACCTGCCCCAACAATGCGGCTACCTGCTAGCAAAAGCCATCAGCTATGCGCTAACAGCTTATGGTACTAGCGCTTGTGACGGCCTTCGTCCGATACGGTGAGGCGCTTGCGGCCTTTGGCACGACGACGGGCCAGTACGTTGCGGCCGTTAGCGGTTTCCATACGGTTGCGGAAACCGTGCTTGTTGCGGCGCTTGCGCTGCGAGGGTTGATAGGTACGTTTCATGTCCGGTCAAATTGCGAGTTGGGCCGGCAAAGGTACGGATTTAGGTTTACAATAACAAGCGGCCCTTGCCCATTGCTGCGCGGCCCGGCCAGCCACCCGCAGCGACGCATCTTTGCAGCGCGCGGCTGGCGGCTGGTAGCCCGTCGTTGTGACCCGGCTTTTGGCTGAATTATAACAACGCCAAGGTGCCAAGCTGCGTCTCTACCGCATTCGCCGCCCTGCTGCCCCTCGTCTATGACTTACTACCACATTTCCTTCGAAAATCCGCTCACGTTTTTCCTCCAGATTCAGCTCATGGTGGAGGTGCCCGCCGAGGCCAGCGAGCCGCTGGCCTTGCAGCTACCCGCCTGGCGACCCGGCCGCTACGAGCTGCAAAACTTCGCTCAAAAGATTCAGCGGGTGGAGGTTAGCGACGCCGAAACGGACGAGCCTCTCCCCTACCGCAAGGTGACCAAGGACCGCTGGGAGGTGGCGGGCGTGGCGGGCCGCAGCGTGCGCGTGCGCTACAATTTCTACGCCCATCAAATGGATGCCGGCGGCTCCTGGCTCGATGCTACCCAGCTGTACCTCAACCCCGTGCAGGCACTCATGTACGCCGAGGGCCAGCAGGATGCCCCCTGCCAGCTCACGCTCGACCTGCCGGTAGACTGGCGCCTGGCCTGCGGCTTGCCCCAGACGCTGCCTAATACGCTGCAAGCCAGTAATTTTGACCAGCTGGCCGATGCGCCGCTCATTGCCAGCCCCACCATTCAGCACCAGCAATATGAGGCGGGCGGGCTGCCCTTCCACGTGTGGGCGCAGGGAGAGGAGGCCTTGGTAAACTGGCCGAAGCTACTGGCTGACTTTAAGGCGTTTTCGGAGGAGCAGCTGGCGCTGTTTGGTAGTTTTCCGGTGGCCGACTACCACTTTCTGAACCAGTTTTTGCCCTACAGCCACTACCACGGCGTGGAGCATCACAATTCGACAGTTATCACGCTGGGGCCAGCCGAGCTGCTGATGCACGAGGCGCTGTATAAGGAGCTGCTGGGCGTGAGCTGCCACGAGCTGTTCCATACCTGGAACATCAAGGCCATCCGGCCGGCCGAGATGCAGCCCTACGATTATGCGCGGGAGAACTATTTCCGCACCTGCTATCTCGCGGAGGGTGTTACCACTTACTACGGTGATTACCTGCTGACGCGCAGCAAAGTGCGCACGCCAGCCCAGTATTTTGAGGAGCTGAATACCGTGCTGCGCAAGCACTACGACGACGCGGGGGGCCAAAACCTGAGCCTGGCCGATGCCAGCATGGACCTCTGGCTCGATGGCTATAAACCCGGCGTGCCCGACCGCAAGGTGAGCGTATACCACAAGGGCGCACTGACGGCGCTGCTGCTCGACCTCACCATCCGGCAACTGCACGGCCACACCCGCAGCCTTGATGATGTGATGCGCCGCCTGTACGAAGATTTTGGCAAAACCGGCATTGGCTACACCGAGGACGACTATGCCCGCCTTGTGAGCGAAGTGGCCGGCCGCAAGATGAAGGTGTATTTTGACAAGTTTATTAACGGCACCGCACCCTTGCAGGAGCCACTCGACAAGGCGCTGCACACCGTGGGCTGCCAGCTGATGGTACACGACAATGCTTCGGCCTCGGAAGGCACGTTTGGCTTCCGCACGGTGGTGAAGCATGAGCGCACGGAGGTAACCTACATCTGGCCCGGCTCGCCGGCCGCCACTGCCCTCACCGTGGACGACGAGATTGTGGCCGTGAACGGCCGCCGCGTCGATATGAATCTGCAAAGCCTGCTCAGCACCGACGCGACGCACTACGAGCTAGCCGTGTTCCGCCAAAACCGGCTACTGCTGGTGGACCTGGCGGCGCTGCCGGGCGCGGCTTTCGGCGCCCGCTACACCGTGCAGAAGCTCGCCGAGGCTGACGAAGCGCAAAAGGCTGGCTTTCAGAAATGGCTGGGTTGGGAGTTTTAAGCGCACCGCAGATTTAACGGATGCAACGGATTTCGCAGATTTTAGCAGCACTGCTACTGTCCGGCTGCCACGCTGACCCGCCTGTAGTAAAGAGCAGCTATGCTGCGCTTCAGCCAGCTACCCGTCATTCCGGGGTTGACTCCACTCGCTTACAAGCTATTCAGGATAGCCTCGCGGTGCTGGCTGCTGCACCGGATACCTTCCGGGCTAGCAACGGGCAAGTGTTTCGGATGCGGGAAATTTCCAAGGCGCGTTATGAGGCGGCCAGCGGCCCGGGCCTGGAGCGCAACCTTCCCGCCTGATTCGGCGGCGGCTATGGCTACCGAACGGGCATTTATAAAAACGGCGGCTGGCCGGGTTTGGCGCGCGGCCAACACCTTGTTCTTTCGCACGGGCAACGGCCCCGTCAGCTGGCTGCACGATGGCCCGACTTATCAGGATGCCGACGACAGCTACGAGGGGTACCGCTACCTGGCTAATCTACCTGAAATTCAGCATCGGCTGGTTGAAGTAGGGCAATGGGAAGGCCGGCACTATTTACTCATCGACCAGCAAAACGGCAAAAAGTCGGAGCTCATCAGCTACCCCGTCATTTCCCCCGACCACAAGTGCTTCGCCTGCGCCAACGCCGACCCTACCGGCTACTCTCTCGAGGGAATTCAGCTGTGGCAAAAACCCGCCGGCCAGCCGCCACAGCTGCGTTGGCAGCGCCTTAGCAACGCTTTGCAGGATGGCATAACAGCTGTTGCGCCGCGTTGGGAAGGCTAATACTACCTTATCCTTTTATGAAGATTTCATCACTGCCGGCAAGTATGTGCAAGTAAGGCTTTAACAAAAAAGCTCTGCCAGACGAATCTGGCAGAGCTTTTATTGGGACTTAATTACTACTAATCGGCGTGGCTGCCGGGGCCTTTCTTCGAGTTGTCACTGTCGATTGACATCGGGCTGTTGCCCTGCGGGTTGCTGCGGGGCTTGTTGGCCTGGGTGTGGCGGGTTTCGTTGAAGTTGCCGCCGGGCGTGTTGCCCCGGGTCTGGTTGCCTTGCTCGGTCAGGTCGCTCTGGTTGAGGTTCTGATTGGTGGCGCTTTTGACATGCTCACCGGCGGCGGTGTCGCCTTTGCCGTGGTGAACGTTATCGTACGGATTTACCGAAGGCTTATCTTGGGCGAGGTCATCTTGTTTCTTCGACATGGCTAAGGCAGGTTAAAGTGGGAATGCACTACACCTCCTTGTACCGCCCTACCCGCGCTGAGGTTGCCTATTTGCGAACAATGCGTGGCAAACGCCCGAATATTCTGGCTAGCGGGCTCAACGCGCCAGCTTCTCCAGCGCCGCCCGAAACTCAGGCGTGTCGTAGTCGGCCATGCCGTCGTGGCGGTCGGCCAGCTGGCCGCTGGGCGTGAGAATAACCGTGGAGGGAATCGACGGCGAATCGAACGGCGCGGGCAGCGGCGCGGCCGGAAAAAACACCGGCAGCGTGTAGCCCTTGCGTTTCAGCAAGGCGCGCGCCTTGTTAGGGTTGGCATCGAGCGAGATAAGCACGAAGGCAACTTTGGCCGTATCCGTCTTTTGATAAAGGGCTTGCAGGCCGGGCATTTCGGCCAGGCAGGGCGGGCACCAGCTGGCCCACAAGTTTACGAGCACCGCCTTGCCCTTGAACTGGCGCAGGTTGGCCGGGCGGCCGTCGAGCGTGTAGAGTGGCAGCGGGTAAGGATAATCAGCCCCGAGGCTAGCGAACTGCACGGGCAGGGCCGCCGGGCTAGCCGGCGGCGTGGCGCGCCACAGGCCGGTTGCCAGCAGCCCGCGCTGCAAAGTGCTGAGCACCGGCTGGCGCAGGTCGGTCGTCATCACTACCGCGAATGCGCTCAGGAATACTACTTCCCCCCGGTTTTTGCGCAGCCAGCTTAGCATGGGATGATGTTTTTAGTAATGGAATAAACAAGAACGTCATGCTAAGCTTGCCGAAGCATCTCGCTCGAATCATTAGATGAAGCGGGCGAGATGCTTCGGCAAACTCAGCATGACGTTCTTTTTCAGAAGCCTAAAGCACTAGGCCACTACGCTAGCTGGCTGCACTTTAACCAAGTCTTCGAACTGAGCTTCGCGGGCTTCGATTTCTTCCTGCGTGAGATTAAGCAGGCGCTCGGTGCCGAATTTCTCGACGCAGAACGAGGCCATCGCCGAGCCGTGGATAACGGCGCGCTTCATGTTTTCGAACGAGCAGTCGTCGGTGGCGGCGATGTAGCCGATGAGGCCACCCGCGAAGGTGTCGCCGGCGCCGGTCGGGTCGAATACTTCTTCCAGCGGCAGGGCCGGGGCATAGAAGACCTTGTTTTTGTGGAAGAGCAGCGCGCCGTGCTCACCCTTCTTGATAATCAAAAACTTAGGGCCGAAAGCCAGAATTTTGCGAGCCGCTTTCACCAGTGAATACTCGCCGGACAACTGGCGGGCTTCCTCGTCGTTGATGCTGAGCACGTCTACCATTTCGATGGTTGCCAGCAGCTCTTCGGCCGCGATGTCCATCCAGAAGTTCATGGTGTCGAGCACGATGAGCTTGGGGCGATTGACAAGGCGCTGAATGACGAGGCGCTGCACCTGCGGGGCCAGGTTGCCGAGCATCAGGTACTTGCAGTCCTGGTAAGCGTCGGGGATGATGGGGTCGAACGAGCCGAGCACGTTGAGCTCGGTGGTGATGGTTTCGCGCGAGTTGAGGTCTTTGTTGTACTTGCCCGACCAGAAGAACGACTTCTCGTCCTGCTTGATTTGCAAACCTTCCACGTTCACGCCGTGCTCCTCCAGCGTCAGGATGTCCGACTGCGGAAAGTCGCCGCCCACCACGGCCACCAGGTTCACCGGCTTGGTCGAGTACGAAGCCGAGAGGCTGATGTAGGTAGCCGCGCCACCGATAATTTTATCGGTTTTGCCGAAGGGAGTTTCCAGGGCGTCGAAGGCCACGGAGCCGATAACGAGCAGACTCATTGCGGGTAGTTTGGGTAAAAAGAAAAAACGCGATTGGGTACGCAACTATGCAAATAACAAAAAAAGTCCCCGGATTTGCATCCGGGGACTTTGCTGCGGGTAAATAATGGGGCTCGAACCCACGACCTTCGGAATCACAATCCGACGCTCTAACCAGCTGAGCTATATCTACCGTGTGGTGTTTTGTGGGTGCAAAGATACGAGCAGGATGGTTCTACGCAAGATTTTTGGGTAAAAAAATATCGCCACCGGCTAGCCAGGTGCCCCCCGCGAAAAGTCTTGGATGCCGCCCGCGCAGCAAAATTGCCCGACCTTTGCAAAATGGATACCCCCGCCGCGTTCGCCGACTTTAAGCTTAACAAGCAATTACTCACTGCCGTAGCCGAGGCTGGCTTCACCGAGCCCACGCCCGTGCAGCTCCAGACCATCCCGCTGCTGCTGGCCGGGCACGACGTGTTGGGCATCGCCCAAACCGGCACCGGCAAAACGGCCGCCTTCGGCCTGCCGCTACTCATGAAGGTGAAATACGCGCAGGGCGAGCACCCGCGCGCCCTCATCCTAGCCCCTACCCGCGAGCTGGCCATCCAGCTCGAAAAGCACCTGAAGGCGCTGGCGACCTACACCGACTTGCGCATTTATGCCATCTACGGCGGGCTGGGGCCGAAAACGCAGATTGAAACGATTAAGGCGGGGCTCGATATCCTGATTGCTACGCCGGGCCGCCTCATGGAGATTTACCTCAAGGGCGACCTGATATTCAAAAACCTGAACACGCTGGTGCTGGATGAGGCCGATAAGATGATGGACATGGGCTTCATGCCCCAGATTCGGCGTATTCTGGAAATCATTCCGCGCAAGCGCCAGAACGTGCTGTTCTCAGCCACGATGCCGGAGCGGGTGACGATTCTGAGCGAGGAATTCCTGGAATTTCCGGTGCGTGTGGAGGTGACGCCGCCCGCCCAAACGGCCCAGACGGTGACCCAAAGCCTCTACGAGGTACCCAACCTGGCCACCAAAATCAACTTGCTGGAGCACCTGCTGCACCGCGACGCCGAGCAGATGACGCGCGTGATGCTCTTCGCCCGCACCAAGGAAAACGCCGACGAAGTGGCGCGCTTCCTCCAGCGCAAGGCGCCCATCGGCGAGGTGCGCGTGATACACGGCAATAAGGGCCAGAATGCCCGCCTCAACAGCATGGATGCCTTCAAGGAAGGCAACGTGCGCTACCTGGTGGCGACCGACGTGGCCGCCCGCGGCATCGACGTGCCGCAGGTAAGCCACGTCATTAACTTCGACGTGCCGCTGATTTATGACGACTACGTGCACCGCATCGGTCGCACGGGCCGGGCGCGGCACACGGGCGCAGCCATCACGTTTGCCAACCCCGCCGAACGCCAGCACATCGAGCGCATTGAGGAGATGATTCGGCAGGAAATTCCGCTGCTACCTATCCCCGAGGAAGTTGAAATCACGGCTACGCCCTTCGTGGAAGGCCAGCAGCACGCCCGCGTGCTCGACGAGCAGCGCCGCCGCGACGACCCGGATTTCAAGGGCTCTTTCCACGAAAAGAAGGAGTGGATTAAGCCCGGCGTAACCATCGACAAGCGCACCGGCAAGCCATTTGAAGAAGGTAAACACTTCAAAAAAAGCCAGAAGGGCAGCAAAAAGAACACAGGAAAGAAAGGTGGTTCCTCGCCCGCCATGAAGGCGATTAATGCCCGCCCCCGCCGGCGCAGCAGCTAGGCCAGCCACTAGGTTTTAGACCTAAAAACCCGGTTATCATACGGAGCAAGCTCCGTATGATAACCGGGTTTTTACTGCCTTTTAACTGCAGTTTGCTTGGTTCTACAGCGGCGGGGCGGGGCTGTTGGCCGTTACCTCGCCGATGGTGGTAGTGGCGCGGGAAATAGCCTGGGCCGAGCCGGCCACCGCTTCGGTGCCCTCGCTGCCGGTGAGCCACTGATATGATACACCCGCCAGCGCCGCGCCCAGCAGCGGCGCCACCCAAAACAGCCACACCTGCTGCAAGGCCATGCCACCTAGGATGAGCGCCGGCCCCAGCGAGCGGGCCGGGTTCACCGACGTATTGGTCACTGGGATGCTGAGCAGGTGAATCAGCGTGAGGCCCAGGCCGATAGCGATGGGGCCAAAGCCCTTGGCCGCCCGCGTATCGGTGGCCCCGAGGATGATGTAGAGGAAGACCATCGTGAGCACCACTTCGGTAAGGAAGCAGGCCAGCAGCGAGTAGCCGCCGGGCGAGGCTGCACCGTAGCCGTTGGCGGCTAGGCCATTAGTAGCAGCATTATAAGCCGGCGAGCCCGAGGCGATGGCGTAGAGCAGGCCGGCCCCAGCCAGGCCGCCCAGCACCTGCGCTACCCAGTAAGGCAGCAGGTTGCGACTCGAGAAGCGCCCGCCCAGCCACAAGCCCAGGCTCACGGCGGGGTTGAAGTGGCCGCCCGAAATGTGGCCGAAGGCAAAGGCCATCGTGAGTACCGTGAGACCGAAAGCCAGCGACACGCCCAGCAGGCCAATGCCTACTTTGGGAAAACCAGCCGCCAGCACGGCGCTGCCGCAGCCACCCAGCACCAGCCAGAACGTGCCAATAAACTCGACGGCCAGCCGGCGCGCCACGCTTGCCTGCACGGGGGCCGGCTCAGCCAATGGCAAAAAGGAAGAAGTATTACTCATCTAAAGGGTGGGAAAAGGAATAAATGAAAAGCCCCGCGGCCCCCTTGCTGCTAGGCAGAAGAGAACCGCGGGGCTTATACGGGCAAGCGCTCGAACAGACGAGCTTTTAAGCTGATTCCGTGTTTTTTACTATTCTGGTTTCAACCACTCTTTTTAATGGTGCAAGAAATGCCCGATGCGGGCGCTGGCCAGCGTGAGTACGCCGCCCCACAGCACGGCGCTCCACAGCATATGCAGCAGGATGCGCGCACGCGGCACGCCCAGCAGTGTGGCAATGACGGTGCCGCCGATGGGCGAGAGCAGAATAGGCGTCAGAAACGCAATGCCGCCCATGCCGAAGCGCTTGAAAACCTTGATAATATTGCGCGAACGCTTGGAAAAAACCGGCGCCCGACGCAGGCGGCGCTGCATCTGCCGGTGGCGCACCCAGGCGCGGCCCACGCCGGAGATGATGAACACGCTCGTCATCATGCCCGCCACGGTGAGGCCCAGCGTGGGCCAGAAGCCCAGCCCCATGCTGTTGCCAGCCAACGGGCCGGCCAGGAACTTGACCGTACTAAATAGGAAGACTGAAGCAAGCTTCATGGCAAAGTGTAACACCAGCGCAGAAAAGTGAAAGTGGGCGATAAACGCGTTACAAATGCGACGAGTAGCGTCCCAAACATACCCCATTCCAGCCAAGGTGGTTCAGTTGGCAGCAAATGAGGGACGGCGGGGAAGCCTGTAGGCAGCCAGCGGCTATCCTGGAAACGAGTGCGAACCAGCTATATTTTACTACCGAAAGCCAGGTCGCCGGCATCGCCGAGGCCCGGGATGATGTAGGCCTGCTCGTTGAGCTTTTCATCGACGGCGGCCAGCCACAGCGTGGCCTCCGGGATTTCGCGCATCACGTACTCCACGCCCTCGGGCGAGCCGATGACGGCCGCAATATGCACCTGGCGCGGCGTACCGAAGCGCAACATGGCCCGATAGGTTTGCACGAGGCTTTTGCCCGAGGCCAGCATGGGGTCTACGAGGATGAGCACGCGCTCATCGAGGCTGGGGGCGGTGAGGTAGTCGAGCTGCACCTGCACCTGGGCCGTGCCCTCGATGCGGTAGGCGGCCGCGAACGCACTCGGCGACTGGTCGAAGTAGTTGAGGAAACCCTGGTGAAAGGGTAGGCCGGCCCGCAGCACGGTGGCCAGCACCGGGAAGTCGCGCAGCAGCTGGCTGGGCGCCTCGCCGAGCGGGGTGCGCACGGTTTGCGGCGTGTAGCTGAGCTGGGCGCTGATGCGGCAGGCGATAATCTCACCCAGGCGCTGCAAGTTGCGGCGGAAGCGCAGGCTGTCCTTCTGGATTTCGACATCGCGCAGCTCAGCCAGAAAATGATTGGCAATGCTAGGCGTGGCGCTGATAACGTGCAGGCGCTCGGGGAGCGCCGCCGGGGCCGGCGCGGTCGAATCGGGGGTAGTCAGGGGCGCATCCATAATGGAAACCAAGTTGTTCGGGTAAAAGCCAGCGTGGGGTAGGCGACGGGCCGCGCCCCGAAGTTCGCGAAGAAACGCCCAATGCCCGGCAAGCTGCCGCCTTCGAAGTCGAGGAGCCGCCCCGGCTGCCCGGCGTGGCGGCCCACCGCTTCATCGACCAGTAGCAGCGGCGCCCCGCTGGCCCGTCCCGCCGCCGAGGCCGCCGCAAACAGATATATCAGCCCGCCCGCGTGGCGAATGAAGAGCGCGCCTGCCAGTAATTCGCCCGTAGCGGGGTGGCGCACCTGGCGCAGCTCGGCTACCCCACGCGCCTGGGCGGCGGCGGCCAAGCGGCGCAGCGGAGCGTACTGGCCCGGCCGCAAGCCCGTATGGGCCGCGCCTCTATACGCGAGAAAAAGCTGGATTAATTCGTCCATATCGGCTCCTTTGCTAACGCGCAGCGGCTGGGGGGTGGCTTCGTTTTTACGTAGGCGGCGGCGGTAGTCGGCAGCGTAGGCCAGCCGCAGCAAGCTAGCGGCGGGCGCTAGGTCGAGGTGGTAAGTGAGACGCTGGCTAGCTGTAAATATGGGTGGTGATTGAGGCGGCAGCGCGCCCGTGGGCAATTGCTGATAAAAGCGGCGCACATATTTTTTAGCAACAAACAGATAATCCGCAAGCTGCCGGTATTCGCTGGCTGGCGTCAGCACCAAGCCTAGCTGCTGGGTGAAGAGCGGCTGGTAGGCCACCCGGCCCCAGGGGCGCCACTTGGTGGGCAGGGGCAGCAGGGAGCGGTACTCGCCGGCGGGGCCGAGCTCCACCACGGCATCCCAGCGGCTGGCGGTGGCGGCCAGCCACCACGCCTCCACGTAGGGTAGCGCGCCGGGGCTGGCGGCCACGCAGGCGGCCCAGCGGGCAAGGTCAAGGTCGGCAAAACGGAGCAGGCGCAGCACGGCGAGCGGGGCGGCCCGGTGGCTGGGCCGGGGCCAAAGGTCGGGGCGAAAAGCCGGGGCGGCGGCGGCCGATGTAAATTTGCCTGGCCTGCCCCCTTTCGGGTAGTTTTTTTGGTTGATGAAATACTACCTGTCTTCCCTGTTTCTCGTGTTGGCGGGCCCGCTGGCGGCCCAAACTACGCCGCCCGCCACGCCCCCGCAGCCGGGCACGGCCAACTGGTACATCTTCAACCAGCCGCTCCCCGACAACCCGCAGGCCGATAAGCCCGAGGGCAAAGACGCGAAGCAACCCAAGCAGGACCGCCCGCTTTCGGCGGATGCGCCGGCGCCAGTATCCAGTGCGCCCGCCCAGGCACCCGTGGGGCGCGAGGCGGCGCCCACTCCCCGCCCCACCCCAGGTATGCGAGCTAGTCGGGTGGCTTCTTCATCCTACCAAGGGCCACTTTACGTACCGCTCGACCCGAATACGTACCGGCTTATCGACCGCTACGCTATTAAGTACGGCCCCGATTCGCTCCAGGACCCGCACACCAGCGCACGGCCCTATACGCGCTCGGCGGCGGCGCACCTGGGCGAGCGCCTGCTGGCTAACCCGGCTGGCTCGTCGGCGGCCGACCAGTTTAACGCGCAGTATCTGGTGAAGGATAACTGGCTGTTTTCGCCGCTCGGCGACAGCCTCAACCAGAGCCAGCGGCCATTTCTGAAGTATTTCTACCGCGACCAGACCGACCTCTACCACGTCCAGACCAAGGATTTTGCCTTTCGCCTCAACCCCGTGCTCCTATTGCAAGGCGGCAAGGATGGTGGGGAGAACAGCCTCGACGGCTTCCGCTACGTGAACACGCGCGGCGTGGCCTTTGAGGGACTGATTGACCAGCGGCTGGGCTTTTACGGCTTCTTTACCGATAACCAGCAGGCGGTGCCGGGCTGGGTGCAGCAGCGCATTGTACGCGACAGCGAGTCGGGCGCGCCGGTGGCGCCACACGAGGGCTACACCAAGTTTTTTAAGACACAAAACGGTAGCGCCTACGACTTTTTCACGGCGCGGGGCGGCATCACGTACGCGGCTACCAAGCACATTAACGTGCAGCTGGCCCACGACCGCAATTTTATCGGCAACGGCTACCGCTCACTGATTCTCAGCGACTACAGCACGCCGTATTTCTTTCTTAAGATTAACACCCGCGTCTGGAAGTTCAATTACCAGAACATCTTCGCCGAACTTACGGCCAGCCGCCAGAATGCGGATACGCTCTACAATAAGAAGTACCTGGCGCTACACCACCTGAGCTTCGACGTTACGAATAACTTCAACATCGGCGTGTTTGAGTCGGAGGTAGCCGGGCGCCGGGGCACGGGCCTGGAACTGCAATACCTGAACCCCGTCATCTTTTACCGCGCTATCGAGCAGCAGCTCGGCTCGGAGGATAACGCCTTGTTGGGCCTCGATTTTAAGTGGAATATCAAGCACCGCGCCCAGCTCTACGGCCAGCTGGTGTTCGACGAATTTAAGGTGAGTGAAGTGACTTCCGGCAATGGCTGGTGGGCCAACAAGCAGGCCATTCAGCTCGGGGGCAAGTACCTGGACCTGGCCGGGGTGAATAACCTCGATTTACAGCTGGAATTCAATTATATCCGACCTTTCACCTACCAGCACGAAAACGAATTCACCAACTACCAGCACTACCAGCAGCCGCTGGCCCACCCCATGGGGGCCAACGTGACAGAAGTGCTGGGCGTGCTCAGCTACCAGCCGGCACCCCGCCTGAGCGTAGTGGCCAAGGCCTTTTATTCGGTGCAGGGCCTCGATGCGCTGCCGACTACGGCTACTGCCTTCAACAACAACGGTGGCAACGTATTGCTCTCCTACAACCAGCGCGCGCCGTCGACCTCGGGCGGTATTGGCCCCGACTATGGCTACCGCGTGGGCAACGGCGACAAGAACCGCCTATTTCACCTCGACCTCACGGGCACGTACCAGCCGCGCCTCAACCTGTTTCTGGATGCCACGCTCATTGCCCGGCGCTCTAGCCTGGACCGACCTACTTACTACGGCGCCGTATCGGGCACGGAGGTGTACGGCTCGCTGGCCATCCGCTGGAACATTGCCCAGCGCCTGCATGAGTTCTAGACCGCAGATTTAACGGATTAAACGGATTTCGCGGATACGCCCGCTGCGCGGGCTGGCTACGCTAGGCAGGGTGATTTCTTTTTGGATTGGGCTGTTTTAGGGATTTTGTTATGGCAGCTACTGCGTTTTTATATCGCCCTGTTAATCAGGCTGAGTTGGATTTGATTGCGGCTAGCAGCTGGCGGGCATTTCCGCCGCGCTTGCCAGAGCAGCCCATTTTTTATCCGGTGCTGAATGAGGCGTACGCGGTGCAAATCAGTCGCGAGTGGAACGTGCCTTATTACGGCGTGGGCTACGTGGTCCGCTTCGCCGTTGACAGCAATTATTTGACCCAATTCGCCGTGCAAAACGTGGGCGATGCCCAGCACAACGAGCTATGGGTGCCCGCCGAGCAGCTAGCCGAGTTCAACGCCCACATCACCGCCCCCATCGAGCTCACCCACACCTTCACCCGCCCAGCCTAGCCACCGCTGTTCCAAAACCAGCCGCGTACCCAGCTTGGCGCAGCCAAGCGTATCCGCGAAATCCGTTAAATCCGTTAAATCTGCGGTCTTGAAGACATACCTCCGCCTGCTGAGCTTTTCGCGGCCCTACGCCGACTTCGTCCCGCTTTACGCGGTGTACGCGACGCTGGGCATCGTCTTCGGCATTGCCAACTTCACGCTGGTCATCCCGTTGCTCAACGTGCTCTTCGGCACCATCGACACGCACACCGCCGAAGCACCGGCCGTGCTGCCCACGTTCACACTCTCACTGGCCTACATCAAAGGCACCTTTAATTACTACTTTGCCCAAATGCTGGCCGAGCATGGCAAGCAGGGCACACTGGCCTTCGTGTGCGGGCTGCTCATCGTATCAGTTTTTTTGAGCAACCTGTTTCGCTACCTCGGCGGGCGGCTGCTGGCCCGGGTGCGGGCGCGGGTGGTGCGCAACGTACGCGGCACGCTCTTTGGCCGCATCACGGAGCTAGAGCTGGGCTACTTCTCGAATGAGCGCAAGGGCGACCTCATCTCGCGCCTCACCAACGACGTGCAGGAAATTGAGATTTCGGTGGTCAATACGCTCACCGCCGTATTTAAGGAGCCGCTCAACATCGTCGGCATTTTCGTGCTGCTGTTCTCGATGTCGGCCAAACTCACGCTGTTTTCGCTGGTGCTACTGCCCATTTCGGGCGGCATTATTGCCAGCGTGTCGAAGCGCCTGCGCCGCCACGCCACCATCAGCCAAACCACGCTCGGGGCCATGCTCTCGGTGATTGAGGAAACCTTGGGCGGCATGCGCGTGGTGAAAGCCTTCAATGCCCGCCGCTATGTGCTCGACAAATTTGAGTATCAAAACGACCTGTACGCCCGCACCACCCAGGCCATCGACAACACCCGCGACCTGGCCTCGCCGTTCTCCGAATTTGCGGGCGTAACCGTGGTGGCGGGCCTGCTCTACTACGGCGGCTCGCTGGTGCTGGGCGGCCGGGCTGAGTTGTCGGCCTCAGCTTTTATCACCTACATTATTCTGTTTTCGCAGATTCTTACGCCGGCTAAGAACCTGTCGGGCGCATTCAGCAACATCCAGCGCGGGCTGGTGGCCGGCGGCCGGGTGCTGGGCATTATCGACACCGTTTCCACGATTCGCGACCAGCCCGAGGCTATGGTGCTGCCCGCCTTCGAGCAGCAGGTGGAACTGCGCCACGTAAGCTTCCACTATGGCGACGTGCCCGTACTCTACGACCTCAACCTGACCATCAAAAAAGGCCAGACTATAGCGCTTGTGGGCCCCAGCGGCGGCGGTAAAAGCACCCTGGCCGACCTACTGCCCCGCTTCTACGACCCCAGCGCCGGCCAGGTCCTCATCGACGGCCACGACGTACGCACCTGTACCCTGCATTCGGTGCGCGCTCAGATGGGCATCGTCACGCAGGAAAGCATCCTGTTTAACGACACTATTTACAACAACATCAAGTTCAACACCGAAGCCACGGAGGAAGAAGTCATTGCAGCGGCTAAAACAGCTAATGCCCACGACTTTATAATGGCCAGCCCCGAGGGCTACCAGACCACCATCGGCGACCGGGGCTCCCGGCTATCGGGCGGCCAGCGCCAGCGCCTGAGCATCGCCCGGGCCGTGCTCCGCAACCCGCCCATCCTCATTCTAGACGAGGCCACTTCGGCCCTCGATACCGAGAGTGAAAGCCTTGTACAGGAGGCCCTTACCCGCCTCATGACCTCGCGCACGTCGCTCGTTATTGCCCACCGCCTCAGCACCGTGCGCCACGCCGATGAGATTATCGTGCTTCAGCACGGCCGCATCGTGGAGCGCGGCACGCACGACGAGCTTCTGCGGCGCCAAGGCGGCCTCTACCAACGCCTGAGCCAGTTGCAAACCAACGCGGCGCTAGTCTGAACGTAAGGAGGTTTACGGGCCGGCTGGCCTGGCTCACTTTCCCGTTCAACCTCTTCCCTACTCCTGCGCATCATGCTTGCTCTCAAACGTATCGTAACCGTCGTCGTGATGGTTTATCTGCTTATCGCCCTACTGTTTTTGCTGTTTCCAGCACTGCGCGCTTCAATCTCCGGGGTAGCGGGCAACGGCGCACCCGGCCCGTACCAGGAGCGCGACTTTTTCATGATGCTCTGCTGGATAGGCGTCGCTGTGTTGGGCTTACATCTGCTGACCGAAAACCTGGATAGCTCACTGCTCCGCCGCAACGTAGCCCAGCAAGACAACCGCATCAACGAGCTGAAAGCCAAGCTCTATGATGTGCAGCAGCCTACTGGCCGCCCGGTAGTTGCCACCACTGCCGACCCCGCCGTTTCGTACCCCACCGCCGCTGAGGCGCGCCGCACCGACGTGCCGCCGGCCACTACCCCTCCCACCTACTAGCCACCTGGTTTCCCGCTTGCACCTCCCCGACCTCATCCGCGCCGAGCTGACTGAAGCCCGCTCCGTCCTCGACCAGTTTCTGGCCGACGATACCAACCTCACCCGCATTGCCCAAGCTGCCGAGCTAGTAGCCGCCAGCCTCAACGGCGGCGGCAAAGTACTCACCTGTGGCAACGGCGGCAGCCTTTGCGACGCCCAGCACTTCGCCGAAGAACTGAGCGGCCGCTACCGGCAAGACCGCCGTGCGCTGGCCGCCATCGCCCTCACCGAAGCCTCGCACATGACCTGCGTGGCCAACGATTTCGGCTTTGAGTTCGTGTTCAGCCGCTTTGTGGAGGCGCTGGGCCGGCCCGGCGATGTGCTGTTGGCTATCAGCACCAGCGGCAACTCGCCCAATATCCTGCGCGCCGCCGAGGCTGCCCGGGCCGCCGGCATGCAGGTAATCGCCCTCACCGGTAAGGACGGCGGCCGGCTAGCCAGCCACTGCGACGTGGAAATCCGGGTGCCGCACTTCGGCTTCGCCGACCGCATCCAGGAGGTGCACATCAAAGCCATTCACATCATGATTATGTTGATTGAGAAGCTAGTAGCTGCTTAGTTACCTCGCTCGCACTGCCTTCGCAACGTCATGTTGACCGCAGTGAAGTATCCTGCCTGCCCGGCCGAGGTTCCCAAACCTGACGAGGCAATCGCGATGCTTTACTTCGGCCGGCATGACGTTCGCATTTTTTAGCTGGTATGTTGGCGAAGACTGGTGTTTCTTTGTTGGAATAAATTATTATACTGAAACAGATGCTCACCAAAACCTACGGCTCGGCCGTGCAGGGTGTTAATGCGTATACCATTACCATTGAAGTAGTTGTTACGGCCGGCACTTTGTTTTATGTCGTCGGCCTGGCCGACAGCGCCATCAAGGAAAGCCAGCAGCGCATTGAGTCGGCGCTGAAGCTGCGCGGCTACCGCATGCCTCGCACCAAGGTGGTGGTAAACATGGCCCCGGCCGATATCCGCAAGGAAGGCGCGGCCTACGACCTACCCATCGCGCTGGGCATTCTGCACGCCTCGCAGCAGCTGACGACCGAGCATCTGGGCGATTACATCATTATGGGCGAGCTGTCGCTCGATGGCGCGCTACGGCCCATCAAGGGCGTGCTGCCCATCGCTATTCAGGCCCGTAAGGAAGGTTTTAGAGGCATTATTCTGCCCAAGGAAAACGCGCAGGAAGCCGCCATCGTCAACAATCTCGACGTGATTCCGGTGGAGACGATGCAGCAGGCCATCGACTTTTTTGAGGGCCGCGAGGTGATTGAGCCCGTGCGCATTGATACCCGCGACATTTTCCAGCACACTGCCAACCAGTACGCCGCCGACTTTGCCGATGTGCAGGGCCAGGAAAACATCAAGCGGGCGCTGGAGATAGCGGCGGCCGGCGGCCACAACGTGATTATGATTGGGCCACCCGGCGCGGGCAAAACCATGCTGGCCAAGCGCTTGCCCACCATCCTGCCGCCCCTTAATATGCAGGAGGCGCTCGAAACTACCAAGATTCACTCGGTGGCGGGCAAATTGGGTACGGGGCAGGGGTTGATTAGCCAGCGGCCATTTAGAGCGCCGCACCACACTATTTCCGACGTGGCGCTGGTGGGCGGCGGCAGCAACCCGCAACCGGGCGAAATCTCACTCTCGCACCACGGCGTGCTGTTTCTGGATGAGCTACCCGAGTTTAAGCGCACCGTGCTGGAGGTGATGCGCCAGCCGCTGGAAGAGCGCCGCGTCACGATTTCGCGGGCGAAGGTCAGCATTGACTTCCCAGCCAACTTCATGCTCATTGCCAGCATGAACCCTTGCCCCTGTGGCTATTACAATCACCCCGACAAGGAGTGCGTGTGCGGCCCCGGCGTGGTGCAAAAGTACCTTAATAAGGTATCCGGCCCGCTGCTCGACCGCATCGACCTGCACGTGGAGGTAACGCCCGTGACCTTCGACCAGATGACGGAAACGCGCAAGGCCGAAACCAGCCACGACATTCAGCAGCGCGTGGAGAAGGCGCGGGCTATTCAGAGCCAACGCTTTGCCGAACAAGCTGATATTCATTCCAATGCCATGATGCCCTCGCAGATGGTGAAGGACATTTGCCAGATAAGCCAGGCCGGCCGCAACCTGCTCAAAACCGCCATGGAGCGCCTCGGCCTAAGCGCCCGCGCCTACGACCGCATCCTGAAAGTGGCCCGCACCATTGCTGACCTCGCGGGCACTGACGATATCCAGATTCAGCACTTGGCCGAAGCTATTCAGTACCGCAGCCTGGACCGGGAGGGCTGGGCGGGGTAACTTTGCCCCGCTCGTGGTGTTGCCGAGCCTTTTTGCATGTATAAGTCCGTTGTCAAGCCCTTGCTTTTTCAGCTCGATGCCGAGCGCGCGCACCACGTTGTTTTCGACAACCTGAAGCGGGCGGCCCGCGTGCCGGGCACCGCCGCGCTGCTGCGCACCCTCTACGACTACCAGCACCCCAGCCTGGAGCGCGAGGTTTTCGGCCTCAAATTCCGTAATCCCGTGGGGCTGGCGGCGGGCCTTGATAAGAATGCCGTGCTCACTGATGAGCTGGCCAGCCTGGGCTTCGGCTTCGTGGAAATCGGGACGGTGACGCCCCGGCCGCAGCCCGGCAACCCCACGCCGCGCCTGTTTCGCCTGCCGCAGGATGAGGCGCTCATCAACCGCATGGGCTTCAATAATGACGGCGCGGCAACCGTGGCCGCCCGCCTGCGCCAGCGCAGCAACCGGCAGCTCATCATCGGCGGCAATATTGGCAAGAACAAGGATACGCCCAACGAGCAGGCCGGCGACGATTATGTGGCCGCCTTTGAGGCGCTGGCTGAGGTGGTCGATTATTTTGTGGTCAACGTGAGTTCGCCCAATACGCCCGGCTTGCGAGAATTGCAGGATAAGAAGCCGCTCATCAGCCTCTTGCAGCAGGTGCAGGCCCGCAACCAGGCCCGCGCCCAGCCACGCCCGCTGCTACTCAAAATTGCGCCTGACCTCACCAGCGCCCAGCTCGACGACATCCTGGAGATAGCCCGTGAAACGCAGCTTAGCGGCCTCGTGGCCACGAACACCACCATCAGCCGGGCTGGCCTAGCCACGGCCGCCGGCCAGGTAGCGAGCTACGGCGCGGGCGGCCTCAGCGGGCGGCCCTTGCGCGAGCGGGCTACCGAGGTCATCGCCTACCTGCATCAGCGCAGCCAGGGCGCGCTGCCGATTATCGGCGCGGGCGGCATCCACTCGGCCGCCGATGCACTCGAAAAGCTGGCCGCTGGGGCCACGCTGGTGCAGCTTTACACTGGTTTTGTGTACGAAGGGCCGGGCTTAATTAAGCAGATAAATCAGGCCATTGTGGGCTGAATGCGGACTTCTACTACTTCGCCGGGCCGCTGGCCCTGGCGAAAGCGCGCCTTGTAGCGCCGGCTGGCCCAGGCCAGCGGCGGCACGAATATGAGCGTGGGCCACAGGAAATTCCAGGGGGCGGGAATGAAGTGCAGACTGGTGGCCGAAAACGCCGACACCGCCGCGATGTACGCACCCACAAAGCCCGCCATGTGGTTGAGCAGCCACTGGCCCGCTGGCCACGGCCCGCGCCGCCGAAACGCGGCTAGCTGACGCCCCGTCGTGAGTACCCCGATTAGCCCAAAGACGAGGGCGGGTATTATCCCGGTGATGGCCCCGTAGCCCAGCGTACCGCTGAACACGAGCAGCCCTGCGCCGGCCAGCACCCAGTCGAGCCCGGCTGCGCGGGCCCCCTGGTCGCGGCCCACAGCCAGGTGCTTCTGGTAGAGTGAGCGGTAGCCAAAAGCGGCCAGGTACAGACTGAAAATCCCCGTCAGCAGCAGAAACGTCAGGCCCTTAAAGCTGGCGTTGAGGATAGCCGTGCCGCCCGCCACCGCCATTGCCCAGAAAAATACCTTGCCCCAAAGGCGATGAGCAGCCCCGCCCTTGCGCACGGCCAGCGCCACCGGCGCCACAAAAAAACCAATGAACCCCGCCAGAATGTGCAGGTAGCGGGTATATTCTAACAGCGTAGTAAGCATAGCCAGGGCCGCCGCCCGAGATACTAGCGGGCGGCGTGGCTCAAAGGTGGAGGCGGCCGCATCTCAAAGCCGCCCGAAAGCTGCCGAAGCGTACGCAGCGTGCGCCGAAATGTCAGGCCACCCTTCTCAACCGTGACGCTATAGCTTGACTCCGGCCTTAAATTCGACCACCTCGGCCACGCCGCCGTACGCTTTCAGGTCGATAGCGCCGAACAGCAAGTTGGTGAGTTGGTATTTCAGCCCCACCCGCTCGTAGTATGCCGGGCTCGACTTGTAGGGGCTGTAGAAGTATAGCCCCAGATGCGTAACCAGCGCCAGCCGCCCGAACAGCAGCTCGTGGCCCGCGAAGGCGCTGGCCTTTTTCACGTCGGGCAAAGGGCCGCTGCCGCTGGCCGAGGCCCGCCGGTCGGCCAGCAGCAAGCGGTCATAGAAGCCTTCCAGGCCCAGCAACACGTTGCTTTTACGATTGAGGCGACGGCCGGCAGCCAACGCCACGGAGTTTACCAGGTAATGGTTGGGGTCACCATCGCGCTGCCGGTAGCCTAGGCTCGTGCTGAGGTTGATGAAGTAGTGGCCCACATCGGCGGGCAGCGGGCCGGGGGCAAATGCCCGTAGCGCCGGCCGGGCTTGGTGATAATTGACGCCCACCAGCAGCGTGGGTAGGTTGAGCCCAAAGTTCGGGTACGCAGTGCCCCCGTTGGAGTAGTGATTGAGGGCCAGCGCCAACAGCAAGCCCAGGTGCTGGCTGAGGGCCACGTCGTATTCGAGCCGCATTTGCAGCGTGGCATTGAGTGGTGCGCCGATAAACGTGTTCTCACGGTTGGTATGCGGGTCGTAGTGCTGCGTGAAGTAGGCCAGCCCGGTACCCAGCCGGAAGCTCAGGTCGTGGCGCGCCGTGCGCACCAGCGCCTTGCTCAGGTATACCGAGGCCGCGTAGCTGCGGCCGAGCGTGGGGTGGTGGTAGTCGTAGTACACCAGGGCCAGCCCCGCCTTGGGGTAACGGTACCAGCGGTGCCAAGGCGCGGCCCCGGTAGTCTGGCGCTGCACATTCAACTCCAGACCCGTTGGGTGCGCGGCGGCCAGGTGACTAGCCGCTGATGCGTGGTCGGTAATCAGGGCGCCCTGGGCGTACGCTCCAAAAATAAATGGGCTGGCCGGCGCGGCTATTTTGCCCGAATCAGCGGCTGGCAGCCCTTGCGCCCGCCCGGGAAAAATGCCACCGCCCCAACTCAGCAACGCTAAGCTAAGTAGGTAATATTTAGGGCCGTGCCCTTCACGACTACGCCCAGACATCGCGGAACAAACTAACAATCATCAAAACTACATGGAAACTTTAAGCACATTCAAACACCGACAGTAAGGCACCAAAATTCAATCAGAATGTAACCCCTGCCCACCACCGGCAAGTATAAGGCGCATTCCCGGCCACCTCCCTCCTACTTTATTCTATCCAACCGGCCCGGACTGTTAACCCATTTTTCTGACATGAAAAAAGCAATTCTTTCTCTCGCTCTTCTCGCCGGCGCTGCTGGTGTTGCCAATGCCCAGACCGGTGTTAAGTATGGCGTAAAAGGCGGCTTCAACGGTTCGACTTTCTCGGGTGCTGACTCGAAAGGTTCGGAGTATAAGGCTGGCTTTGCTGCCGGTGCATTCCTGAACTTCGGTCTTTCGGATAACTTCTCGGTGCAGCCCGAGTTCCTGTACTCGCAGAAGGGTGCTTCGGTTGATAATGTGCTAGGTACCAATAATACCTACAAACAAACGCTTGGCTACCTTGACATTCCTATCATGTTCCGCTATAACATCGGCGAAGATGGTAAAGGCTTTTTCGTAGAAGCCGGTCCCCAGGGTAGCTTCGTGTTGCACCAGCGCACTTTCTTAGAGGATGGTGCTGGCAAAGAAATCTCCGGCTCGCGTACTACCAGCACCGATGAACTGAACAAAGCAGTTATCGGCTATGTAGGCGGCCTGGGTTACCAGATTACGAGCGGTTTGCAGCTCGGCCTGCGCTACACCGGCGACTTCTCGCAAGTTGCGAAGAACGCTACTCCGAACGTGCACAACTCGGTATTCCAGTTCCAGGTTGGTTACGCTTTCGGCGGCAAGTAAGCCAAAGTTGGAACTATTCTTGTAGAAGTTAAATCCAGCCTCCTAGCGGAGGCTGGATTTTTCATTTAAAGTTATTTTGTAGCAAGAGAATTATTTATTCAATTACTACCAGTAGCTTTGCTCCACAATTCACCCTTTTTCTGTTTCTTTCACATCATGAAAAAAACTTTTCTTGCCCTCGCGCTGACCCTCGGCGTAGCTGGCGCCGCCCAAGCTCAAAGCGCACGTTTTGGTGTAAAAGCCGGCGCATCCCTCACCAGCTATACTGGCAAGGACGTTAGTGCTGACAATAAATTCGGTTTTAATGGCGGCCTAGTAGCGAATTTTGGCATTGCCGATATCGTTTCTATCCAGCCTGAGTTGCTTTACTCGATGAAGGGCGCAAAGACCGAAGGGAACTTTTTTGGCACTAACGTCAAATACAAAGAAACTCTCCATTACATTGATGTACCCGTATTAGCCCATGTTAACGCTGGCGGCCTGTTTTTTGAAGCCGGTCCTCAAATTGGGTTTCTGGTAGCAGCGCGAGGTGCTGCTGATGCAAACGGCCAATCAGGCTCCGGTGATATTAAGGACAACTTTAAGACGGTTGACTTTGGCTATGCGGCTGGCCTAGGTTACCAACTAGAAAACGGTCCTGGCATTGGCCTACGCTACAATGGTGGTTTCACCGACATCTACAAAGGCAACAATGGTGACTATAAGACCCGCAACAGTGCTTTCCAGCTGTACTTGACGTACATGTTTGGCGGCAAATAAGCGCTTAGCTACCTGCTTTTTAGAGCCGGCTCTCGCAAGAGGGCCGGCTTTTTTGTACTCCTTGCCCCCGCCGGGGGGCGTAGCTTTGCCCGGCAAACCATTCCATTTCCTTGGATTTATGAAGAAAACCATCTTCCTGCTAGCCCTGGGGCTAGGTGTGAGCACGGCCGCGCAGGCGCAGTACCGGGGGCGCGGGGGCAACGTGTCGTTGGGTATCAAGGCGGGCGCTTCGCTCACCAATTTTGTGGGCGCCGATGCGAAGGACAGCTTTGGCCGGAACTATGAAAATCGCTTCGGCTTCCACGCGGGGGTATTCGCTAATATTGGCTTCGCCAAGCTATTTGCCTTCCAGCCGGAACTGCTTTACTCGCAAAAAGGCGTCAAAATAAAGGATACTGATTCCGGCGTTCGCATGCACTACCTGGATGTGCCGCTGGCCTTTCACGTTAATACTGATGGCTTTTTCTTTGAAGCGGGCCCGCAGGTAGGCTTTCTATTGGCGGCAAAGAGTGAGGTTGGCGGTACTTCCGTCGATATCGACAGCTATAAGACCGTTGATTTTGGCTACCTGGCTGGCCTGGGCTACCAGCTCAAGCACGGCCTGGGAGTGGGCCTGCGCTACAACGGGGCCTTCACTAATTTCCGGGAGCCCAGCACTATTGGCGGCGTGACGGTGCAAAACCGGGCGCGTAATAGTGCCTTTCAGCTATACGCCACGTACTCCTTCAATTGAGTAACCGCTTGTGGCCTTGATGCCAGGCCAGGCAGGGCCATAAAAAAGCCCGGCGCTCTTGCTAAGAGCGCCGGGCTTTTTTATGGTCTCAGACAATTACTTACTAATGAGCGGCCGCGTACTCCTTATAAAACTCGGGGATGGTTTCGATGCCCTTAAGGAAGTTGAAGACGCCGAAGTGCTCGTTGGGCGAGTGGATGGCGTCGCTGTCGAGGCCGAAGCCGAGCAGCACGGAGTCGAGGCCCAGCTCCGTTTTGAACATGGCTACGATGGGAATGGAGCCGCCGCCACGCGTGGGCACCGGCTTCTTGCCAAACGTGGTTTCGAGGGCGCGGGCGGCGGCGCGGTAGGCAGCCGAGTCGGTGGGCGTGACGACGGGCTCGCCGCCGTGGTGGGGCGTCACCTTCACGGTGATGCCAGCGGGCGCGATGCTCTCGAAGTGCTGCTGGAAGAGGGCGGTAATCTCGTCGCTGGTCTGGTGCGGCACGAGGCGCATCGAGATTTTGGCGTAGGCCTTGCTGGCGATTACCGTTTTGGCGCCCTCGCCGGTGTAGCCGCCCCAGATGCCGTTGACGTCGAGCGTGGGCCGGATGCTGGTGCGCTCGGGCGTGGTGTAGCCGGCCTCGCCCACGGCGGCGGGCAGGCCGATGCTCTGCTTAAAGTCTTCCTCGGAGAAGGGGGCCTGGGCCAGCTCGGCGCGCTCGGCGGCGCTCAACTCGTCCACGTTGTCGTAAAAACCGGGGATAGTGATGTGGCGGTTGGCATCGTGTAGGCTGCTAATCATATCGCAGAGCGCGTTGATGGGGTTCAGCACGGCGCCACCGTAGAGGCCGGAGTGCAGGTCGCGGTTGGGGCCGGTCACCTCCACTTCGTGGTAGCTGAGGCCGCGCAGGCCCACTTCGATGCTGGGCACGTCGTTGGCCAGGATGCCGGTGTCGGAGATGAGGATAACGTCGGCTTGCAGCTTCTCTTTGTTCTCTCGCACGAAGATAGCCAGGTTGTTAGACCCCACTTCCTCTTCGCCTTCAAACATGAATTTGATGTTGCACGGGGCACCGGCGCCACCGTCGCGCAGCATCATTTCCAGGGCTTTGACGTGCATGTACACCTGGCCCTTGTCGTCGCAGGCACCACGGGCGTAGATTTTCTCGTCCTTGATAACTGGCTCAAACGGCGGCGAGGTCCACAGCTCGTAGGGGTCGGCGGGCTGCACGTCGTAGTGGCCGTACACGAGCACCGTGGGGCGGCCGGGGCCAGCCAGGTACTCGCCGTACACGATGGGGTTGCCGGCGGTGGGGCAGATTTCGACGTTAATGGCGCCAGCTTCTTCGAGCTTAACTTTTAGATAATCGGCGGCCCGCAGCACGTCGCCGTGAAACTTAGGGTCGGCCGAAACCGATGGAATACGCAGCCAGTCAAGTAGTTCTTCCAGAAAACGATTCTGGTGCTGGGTAAGGTAAGCGGGCGCGGACATAGGCGTAAGGGGATAAATGGAAGACAAAAGTAGGCCATTGGCAATAAGCCTGACCCAATCTATACGCCGGGGCATCCTGCTATTATCCCAGCTAACCTTAGCCGATTCCCAAGGGCCGCGCCTTGCCCGGCAGCGTTTTATGGCGCTCCTTGCCGAGGGCCGCCGCTGGCTCGGGCACCCAATGGTGGTGCCCACCGGCTCGCTCGTCGTTGAATTCGGTGGGAATCGTGTTGGCGGCGGTGCGCTCCTTCCAGGTAAGGTGCTGGGTGCCGTCGTCGTGGCGCTCCATTGTAATGCACTCCTCTACCGGGCACACGAGCGAGCAGAGGTTGCAGCCCACGCAGTTTTCCTCAATGATGGCGGGCGTGCGGGTACCGGCTTGCAGCCGGATGGCCTGGTGCGCACCGTCTTCGCAGGCGGTATAGCAGAGCTGGCAGCCGATGCACTTCTCGGCGTGAATGTGGGCCTTTACCTGGTACTTCAGGTTGAGGTCTTCCCAGTGCCGCACGTTGGGCAGGGCCTTGCCCACGAAGTCAGCGATGGTGGTAAAATTCTTCTCCACCATGTACTGCTCCAGCCCGCTCACCATCTCGCGGATGATGCCGAAGCCGAAGTGCATGGCCGCCGTACACACCTGCACCGAGCTAGCGCCCAGCAGGATATGCTCCACGGCATCGCGCCAGTTCTCGATGCCGCCGATGCCCGAGATGGGCAACTGCACGCCGGGGTGCTGGGCGCAGCTCTTGAGCATATTGAGGGCAATGGGCTTCACGGCGGGGCCGCAGTAGCCACCATTAGTGCCCTGGCCATCGACTATTGGGTAGGGCGCAAAGCGGTCAATATCAACGCCCACGATGCTTTGTATAGTGTTTATCAGCGAGATGGCGTCGGCACCGCCGCGCCGGGCGGCCTGGGCGGGCTCGGTGATGTCGGAGATATTGGGCGTGAGCTTCACGATAACAGGCTTCTGGGCCACTTCCATCACCCATTCCACTATCATTTGCAGGATGCGGGGCTCCTGCCCCACCGCCGAGCCCATACCGCGCTCGCACATGCCGTGCGGACAGCCGAAGTTCAGCTCGAAGCCGTCGGCGCCCGCGTCCTGGCTCTGGCGCACGATGTCGTGCCACTCCTGCCGGCTCTGCACCATGAGCGAGGCGATGACGGCGTGCGCGGGAAATCGCTTTTTGACTTCGGAAATCTCGCGCAGATTGTCGGCCAGCGGGCGGTCCGAAATCAGCTCAATGTTATTGAAACCCACCAGGCGCTTATCGCGGTAATTGACGCCGCCGTAGCGGCTCGACACGTTGATGACGGGCACGCCGAGCGTTTTCCACACCGCGCCGCCCCAGCCGGCATCAAAGGCTTTCATCACTTGGTAGCCCGAGTTGGTGGGCGGCGCCGAGGCCAGCCAGAAGGGGTTGGGCGAGGTGATACCGGCGAAGTTAATGGAGAGGTCAGGCATGGCTGCAGTTATCAATTATCAGTGAGCAGTTATCGATTAGCGCACTACTTGCCCCGCTTAGCTTCTCATACCCAGCAGCATAGCGCATAACATTGTGCGGGCAGTTGCTACTTGCTCAGAAAAGCGTGGATGCCCCGGGCCGCTACCTTGGCTTCGGCGGCGGCGTTTACGACCTCGGCACCGCCGTTGCGGGCATCGCCGGAGGTGAAATATTGGGGGTTGGTGGTTTGGCCAGCGGCGTCGGCCACGATGCGACCCCGGCTATCCAGCTCCAGGCCCGGAATGTGGTGTAGAAAGTGCGTCTGCTTGGCCTGCCCGGTGGCTTTAATCACCATGTCGCAGGGCTGCGTAAACTCGGTGCCGGGCACTTCCTGCACGCGGCCTTCCACCACGGCGGTGCGGACGAAGCGTACGCCGGCCACGTAGTCGTCGCCGGTTATTTCGAGTGGCGCTACGTTAAATATCCCTTTCACCCCCACCCCTTTGGCCAAGTCATACTCAAACTCGTAGGCCCCCATTTCGTCTTTGCCGCGCCGGTAGGCCAGCAGCACGGTTTCGGCTCCGAGGCGCGCGGCTTCGGAAGCCGCATCCATGGCGGTGTTGCCGCCACCCAGCACGATGACGGTGCGACCGACCTGCATGTCGGCTTGGCGCTGGCGTAGCTCTTCGATAAACTCGACCGCGCCTACGGAGTTGATTTTATCCTCGCCGGGGACGCCCAGTGCGCTGGTTTTGCCGAGGCCAATACCCAGGAAAATGGCGTCGTACCCGGCTTCGAGGGTAGTCAGGTCGGCGCGTCCGGTGATGGGCGCGTGGTAGCGCACCTCGTAGCCAAACTGCCCTTGCAGGTACGCCATCTCGGCCAGGGCCTCTTCGTTGGTGATTTTGTAGGGCGCCACGCCGTACACCGTCAGGCCCGACGGCTGGGCCTTGGCCTCAAAAACGGTGACTTCGTAGCCGAGTGACCGCAGCTCACAGGCAGCCGAAATACCCGCTGGGCCGGCCCCAATAACGGCCACGCGCTTGCCATTGGCCGGGCCGGGGCCGAAGAGCTTTTTATTCTCCGTAATGGCCTGGGTAGTAGCGTAGCTTTGAAGGCGGCCGATTTCTATCGGTTTCACTTCCTGCAAGTTGTACACGCAGGCGCCTTCGCAGAGCACTTCGGTGGGGCACACCTTGCCGCAGGCGTTGCCGAAGTAGTTGGCCTCGTAAATGGTACGGGCTGACCCCGTGACGTTGCCCGAGTTTATCTGCCGGATGAACTGCGGAATGTCGATGCCCGACGGGCAGGCCTGAATGCACGGCGCATCGAAGCAAAACAGGCAACGCGAGCTTTCGTACAGCGCCTCGGTGCGGCTCATCAGCGGCTTGAGCTGCGCGAAGTTTTCGGCAAATTCCTGAGCGGTAGTGGGGGTAGAAAATTCGGCCATCGGGGTTCTTGACAAAGAATAAGCCATCTGTCATTGCCGACACAGCACTCGCAATAACAAACGATTTTTAGGTCACAAGTAGCTGTTTTACAGCTCCACCAGCTTCTGGTACGTTTCGGGGCGGCGGTCGCGGAAGAACTGCCAAGTGGCGCGCACCTCGTCAATCATGTCGAGGTCGAACTCGGCAATCAATAGCTCGTCGTTGTACTCGTCGGCCTGGGCGATAATCTGGCCGCGCGGGTCCACGAAATAGGACGTGCCGTAGAAGCGGCCCAGGTTCCAGGGTTTCTCCTCCCCCACCCGGTTAATGCAGCCCATGAAGTAGCCGTTGGCCGCTGCGTGGGCGGGCTGCTCCAGCTTCCAGAGGTACTGCGAGAGGCCAGCTACGGTGGCGGAAGGGTTATACACAATTTCGGCCCCGTTCAGGCCCAGGATGCGGGCCCCGTCGGGGAAGTGGCGGTCGTAGCAGATGTAGACGCCCACTTTGGCGTACATGGTCTGGAACACGGGGTAACCCAGGTTGCCGGGCTTGAAGAAGTATTTTTCCCAAAAGCCGGTGGTGTGGGGAATATGGTTTTTACGGTACTTGCCTAGGTAGGTGCCGTCAGCGTCAATCACGGCGGCGGTGTTGTAGAGGAAGCCGGCGGCCTCGCGCTCGTACACCGGCACTATCATCACCATCTGGTACTTCTTGGCGTATTCGGCCATGCGCTCGGTGGTGGGGCCGGGCACGGCTTCGGCCGAGGCGTACCACTTATTGTCCTGACCGGGGCAGAAATACGGGGTGTTAAAAATCTCCTGCAAGCAAAGAATCTGCACGCCCTGGCGGCCGGCTTCCTCAATCAGCGGCAGGTGCTTTTGCACCATCGCCTCTTTGATTTCTTCGATAGAGCCTTCGCCCTCGGTCATCGGCAGGCTCATCTGGATGAGGCCGGATTTAAGTATGCGTGCCATGCTGGTCTGGTGGTTAAGTGATGCCTGATTAACTACTTAAAATACGGTCTTCCCGCGCTTGATGAACTGCCCGTAGCCGGGCCCTACCCTAGCTGCATCAGCAGCGATGACCACTTGGCCACGCAGCAGCACAGTTTCGATTTTGCCGGTTAGCTCCCAGCCTTCGTAGCCCGAGTAGTCCACGTTCATGTGGTGCGTGGCGGCCGAAATGGTGTGCTTTCTTTCGGGGTCGATGACTACCAGGTCGGCGTCGGCGCCGATGCTGATAGTGCCTTTGCGCGGAAACAGGCCGAAGATTTTGGCCGCGTTGGTCGCGGTTACTTCCACGAATTTTTGCGGGGTAATGCGGCCCTTGCGCACGCCTTCGGAGAAGAGCAGCTCCATGCGGTGCTCCACGGCGGGGTGGCCGTTCGGGATTTTCGAGAAATCGTCTTTGCCCAGCAGCTTCTGCTCCCACCTGAAGGGGCAGTGGTCGGTACCTACCACGTTGACCAAGCCTTGGTTGATGCCGGCCCACAGCGTGGCCTGGTCTTTTTTCTGGCGCAGCGGCGGCGACATTACCCACTTGGCACCCTCGGCCTCATTCTCGTAGAGCGAGGCGTCGAGCAGCAGGTACTGGATGCAGGTTTCGACGAGTACGCGCTGGTTGCGCTCGGTGGCGCGGCGCACCTGGTTGAGGGCGCCCTCGCAGGTAAGGTGCACGATGTAAGCGTTTACGCCAGTGTAGTTGGCAATGTCGGCGAAGCGGCCCGAGGCCTCGGCTTCCGTCACTTCGGGCTGTGAGAGGTAGTGATAGCGCGGCGACAGCTGGCCCTGCGCACGGTGCTGGGCAATGAGCGTATCTATCATGTCGCCGTTGGTGGCGTGGGCGGTCACGAGGCCGCCGTGCTTTTTCACCTCCTGCATCAGGCCCAGCATCTGCGCGTCGTCAATCATGAGCGCACCTTTATAGGCCATGAAGGTTTTAAAGGAGGTGATACCCTCGGCAATTATTTCGGCGATTTCGGCCCTGGTATTGGGGTTGAAATCGGTGACGGCCATGTGGAAAGAATAGTCGCCCACGGCGTTGCCGCTGGCCCGGCCCTGCCACTCAGCGAGCGCCGCTCGGAGCGAGCCACCCTGTTTTTGCAGAATAAAATCGATGACCGTCGTAGTGCCGCCGTGCAGTGCGGCACGGGTGCCGGTTTCGTAGTCGTCGCTGCTGAAAGTGCCCATAAACGGCATAGCCAGGTGCACGTGCGGGTCGATGCCGCCAGGCACGATGAGCTTGCCGGCGCAGTCGATAACCTCCACACCATCAGGCACGGGCAAGCTCCGGCCAATGGCAATGATGGTTTCGCCCTCCGTCAGAATATCGCAAATACTGTCTGAGTCGGCCGTGATAACACGGCCGTTTTTTAGTAGAATCGACATGCTCGATGGGGAGGTTAGTGCGTGTGCGCGTCGGCAATTTTCAGGGCCTCCGCGATGATGGCCAGCCCCTCATCCAACTCCTGCTGGTTGATGCACAGCGGTGGGGCGATGAAGATGTAGTTCCAGCGCACGAAGGTGTACATGCCTAGCTCCTTGATTTTGGCGGCCACTTCGTTCATGACGCCCATCTGGTCGGGGGTGGCGTTCCAGGGGGCCATAGGCTCCTTGGTTTCGCGGTTTTTCACGAGTTCCAGGCAGCCGAAGAGGCCAGTGTTGCGCCAGTCGCCAATGCTGGGGTGCTGCTGCATCAGCTCGGCCACGCGCTCGTCGAGGTAGTGGCCCATCGCCACGGTGTTTTCGAGCAAGTGGTCTTCCTCATAAATGTCGAGCACGGCCACGGCGGCAGCGCAGCTCACGGGGTGCGCCGAGTACGTGAGGCCCAGCGGCAAGGGCTTGTTGTCAAACGACTGGGCAATAGTCTCATCGACCATCACGGCCCCCAGCGGCACGTAGCCGGCCGTGATGCCCTTGGCCATGCACATGATATCGACCTTCACGTCGTGGTGGTCGGAACCGAACCACTTGCCGGTGCGGCCAAAACCCGACATTACCTCATCGGCCACGAGCAGAATGCCGTGCTTGTCGCAGATGGCACGCACCCGCGCCCAGTAGCCGGGCGGGTACTTGATGCAGCCACTGGTGCCGGACTCCCCTTCCAGAAAAATGGCGGCCACGCTGCCGGGGTTTTCGTAGCCGATAATGCGCTCCAGGGCATCGGCAGCGCGCTCGGCGCACTCCTCGGGCGTGCGGCTGTACCAGGGGCAGCGGTAGAAATACGGGTTTTCGACATGTACCGTGCCGGGCATGGCCTGGCTATCGACGGCAAATTTGCGGGGGTCGCCACCCACACTCAGCGCGCCGTAGCTAGCCCCGTGAAACGACTGATAGAGCGATATTATCTTGTGCCGGCCAGTGTAGATGCGCGCCAGCTTAATGGCATTTTCAATGGCCTCGGCCCCGCCCAGCGTGAAAAACGCCTTAGTCAAGTTGGCGGGTGTTATCGCGGCGAGCTTGCGGCCGAGGTCGCCCCGGGCCTTGGTTATCATGCCGGGGTACACGTAGCTCAGCTCGCGCATTTGGGCGGCCACGGCTTTGGTCACGCGCTGGTCGCCGTGGCCGATGTTCACGTTCATGAGCTGCGATGAGAAGTCGAGGTAGCGCTTGCCGTCGCGGTCGTAGAGGTACACGCCGGCCGCCCGCTCGGCGCTAATGGGGTTCAGGCCCGCCTGCTTTGACCACGAAAACAGCGTGTGGTCGAGGTTGTCGTGCAGGATTTGCTGCTGGTCGGTATCGAGAGCTGGGTGCATATTTTTAGCTGTTAGCACCTAGCGGTTGGCTGGTAGCCGCTTGGTGTCACGAAGAATAATTCAGCAAAAAGCGGCTAACCGTGGGAAACCCTAACTCATCCAGTTCACCCGCGACTCGGGGTTCCACTTGGTGGTGGTTTTCTTGAGCTGGGTCCAGAACTCGATGGAGCTTTTGCCGGTGATGTCGCAGGCGCCGAATTTCGACTCGTTCCAACCGCCGAACGAGAAGGGCTCGCGGGGCACGGGCACGCCGATGTTCACGCCTATCATGCCGGCACTGGCGTGGTCCATGACGTAGCGGGCGTGGCTGCCGCTTTGGGTGAACACAGCGGCAGCGTTGCCGTAGGGATTATCGTTTTCGATAGCCAGCGCCTCGTCGAGGCTCCTGGTGCGCAGGATGGCCAGCACCGGGCCAAAGACTTCTTCCCGGGCAATGGCCATGTCGGGCGTCACGTAATCGATTACCGTAGGACCCACGTAATAGCCGGCTTCGAGGCCGGGCACCACGGCGCCGCGGCCGTCGAGCAGCACCTTAGCCCCGGCAGCTTCGGCCTCGGTGATGTGGCGCTCGATGCGCTCCTTGGCCTCGCGGCTGATGACGGAGCCCAGGTTTTGGCCAGGGATAATCTTGCGGGCTTCTTCCACCAGCTTGTCCACGATGTGGTCGATGCCGCCCACGCCCACCATCGTGGAGCCGGCCATGCAGCGCTGGCCTGCGCAGCCCGACATGCTGGCCGCCACGTTGGAGGCCGTCATCTCGGGGTGGGCGTCGGGCAGCACGATGAGGTGGTTTTTGGCCCCGCCCAGCGCCACGCAGCGCTTGAGATTGGCGGTAGCGCGGATGTACACAACCTTGGCGATGGGCGTGGAGCCCACAAACGACACGGCCGCGATGCCGGGGTGGTCGCAGATGGCTTCGACAATGGTTTTGTCGCCGTTTACCACGTTGAACACGCCGGCGGGCAGGCCGGCTTCTTTCAATAATTCGGCGATTTTGACGGCGCTCAGCGGCACCTTTTCTGAGGGTTTGAGCACCATGCAGTTGCCGAGCACCAGCGCGTTGGGGATGGTCCAGTGGGGCACCATGTTGGGGAAGTTGAACGGGGCGATGCTGGCCACCACGCCCAGCGGCTTGCGCTCGGCGCGGGCCTCCACGCCCTTACTCACTTCCAGGAACTCGCCCTGCACGAGTTGCGGCAGCGAGCAGGCAAACTCGGTTAGCTCCACGGCCTTTTCGACCTCGGCGCGGGCTTCGTCGAAGGTTTTGCCGTTTTCCTCGCGCACGAGGTTGGCCAGCACTTGCATGTCGCGCTCCAGCAAGGTTTTATAGCGGTAAAATATCTGCACCCGCTCCTTAATTGGCGTGGCCGACCAAGCGGGGAAGGCCGCCTGCGCGGCCTGCACGGCGGCATCCAGGTCGGCGGCACTGCTCAGGGGCATCGCCGAAATCACGGCGCCGCTGAGCGGGCTGAAGACATCGAGCAGTGCCGCGGCCGGGGTGTCGATGGGCTGGCCCGCGATGTAGTTGCGGATGGCCGGGTACTTCAGCGCGGGCGTTTCCATGACTTGCCGGTATGGTTAAAGGGCGCAAGCTACCGGTTTTTTCGGAAATCCAACCTAGCGCAGATTCTTTTTCACTTAAATACCAACAAGGGCCATCTGTTTCTTCAACATCAGCCATTTATAAACGGTCTTAGCGGGCTAACTGCGCATACTCGGCGCGGGTAAGGCGGTACTGCCAGAGGTCGTGAAACTGGCCGTTGCGCCGGGTGTGCTGCACCAGCTCGCCTTCCTTCACCATCCCATTTTTCAGCATCACGCGGCCCGAGGCGGGGTTACTGGCGATGTGGGTGGCGTAGATTTTATTCAGCGCCAACTCTGCAAAACCAAATTGCAACAGGGCAGCCAGCGCTTCGCTGGCCAGCCCCTGCCCCCAGTAGGGCTGGCCCAGCCAGTAGCCCGCCTCGGCGCGGTCGAAGCGCCGGTCTACCGTGAGGCCGATGCCGCCGCTGAAGTCGCCGGTCGCTTTCAGCGCCACGGCGAAGGCGTAGCCGGTTTGCTGGGTGAAGTTTTCCTGGGTGATTTGAACCCAGCGGCGGGCGTCTTCCTCGCCGTAGGGGTGCGGAATATTGAGGGTGTGACGGGCTACTTCGTAGTTGCCAGCCAGGGCTACAAGGTGGGGCACGTCGGCTAGGGCGAAGGCGCGCAGCCGCAGGCGCGGCGTGTGGAGCGTGGGGAAAGCGGCGAGCATGGCGCTGAAATGAACGGTTACGATGGGCCGCCAGCCGGGGGCAGCCCCGCCAGAGCCGCCTCCAGCAAGGCTACTTCGTGCGCGAGGCCGGCGATGCGGGTGGTGAGCAGCAGTTGGGGGCCGGCCCCGCACACGTTGCGCAAGGTAGCAGCAGCTTCCTGCTCGATAAAAGCGAGCCACCGGGTTTCGTGGGCGGGGTCGGGCACGGGGCCAGCCCAGGCGCGCAGCGCGGGGATGGCTCGCGGCCGGGCCTCGCAGGGCGCGGCCTGGCGTTGCAGTTAGCGCAGCCGAAAATCCAGGTTAGTGAGCTGGTAGCGGCACTCCGCCAGCCGCTGTTGCAGGGGCGCAGCTCCGGGCCCGGGCGGCGGCACCGGGGGCGGCGCGGGCGGCGGCAGGCCGGCCGCTGCATCGGGCACCAGCCCTTCGGCCGCCAGCCGCAGCCGGATATACTGCACGCTCACGCCCAAGGACAGGCTGCGGCGGGCCTGCTCCACGGCCGAAATGGTGGAGCGCCCCACGCCCAACCAGTCGGCCAGCTCCGTTTGGCTGAGGCCCAGCGGGCGATTGCTGTATCTGGCCATTAGCGCGCCGAAAAGATTTATAGCAATAAAGTTTATAGTAAAAAAATCCACTAAAAAGTTTATTGCTACAAAAAATTATTTGTTTTCAGGAATCGGCTAAAGGACGCTGTTTCTAACTACCCATTAACCCGTCATGCTTATCTGGCGTCCGCTTGCCAAAGCATCTTGCGCTCCTCGTTGAATGAAGCGGGCGAGATACTTCCGCAAGCGGACGCCAGATAAGCATGACGGGTTAATGGTTTTTATATATACGCTCTAACGCCAACAAACCCGCTGACCCCTGCCGCAGAAGCGCGCAAGGACTAGCAGGTTTGCCATGCTTGGAGCGATGGGTGATGCCAGCGGGCGGTTATTTTTTACCCCAGAGCGGCACGCGGCTTTCGGTGCCGGCGCGCAGCCGGCCGATGTTGGCGCGGTGGGTGTAGATGAGCATAGCGGCCAGCACGAAGCCAAACCACACTTGCAGCGGGTTGGCGGGGCGAAAAGCGGGCAGCAACTGCAACAGGGCGAAGGTGACGCCAGCCGTCATGCTGCTGAGCGAGACGTAGCGCGTGGTGCCCAGCACTAGCAGAAACACCAGCAACGCCGCGCCCACTGTGGCCGGCGCAATGGCCAGCATCATGCCCAGGATGGTAGCCACGCCCTTGCCACCCCGAAACTGGGCCAGCACCGGGTAAATGTGCCCTACCACGGCCAACACGCCACAGGCCAGCCGGAAGTAAAACAGGTTTTCGGGGCTGATGAGGCCCTGGCTGAGCAGGAGATTGGGCAGAAACCAGGCGGCGGCAAAGCCCTTGAAGGCATCGACGAGCAGCACGAAGGTGCCGGCTTTTTTGCCCAGCACCCGGAAGGTATTGGTGGCGCCCGCGTTGCCGGAGCCGTGCTCGCGGATGTCGGCGAGGTTGAAAAATGCGCGGCCCACCCACAGGGCCGTGGGAATGGAGCCCAGCAAATAAGCCGCGAGCAGCGCCAGAGTAATAATCAGCATGGGGCAAAAGTAAGAAGCCCCGGAGGTCGGCTCCGGGGCTTCTGGCTACGAGTCGCCGAAGGGGTCGTCCGCTTCGGCTTTCTTCTTTTTCTTCTTGGACTTTTTGTCGGTTTCTACGCCGGGCTCGGCCGAGGGGTCGGGCTCGGCTTCCTGCGCTTTTTCCTTTTTCTTTTTGGTGGGCTCGGTGGCGGGCGGCGTTGCCGGCTCAGCCGCAGGAGTGGTAGTCGGTTCGGTCGCCGGCGTAGCCGGCGGGGTGGCTACTGGCGCTATTTTGGCAGAATCCGTCGGCACTGCGGCGGGCGTGGCCACCGGGGCGGCTACGGGGGCAGCCGGGGTTGGGGCGGCGGGCTTGGGCGCCGGGGCCACGGGCGGGGCAATTTCGCTATCGGCGAAGGGGTCGTTATCCTTTTTCTTCTTCGACTTCTTAGTTGGCTCGGGGGCAGGCTCGGTCGTGGGGTCGTCGGCGGGGGCTTCTTCCTTGGCCTTCTTTTTCGACTTTTTCTCGGGCTCGGGGGCCGGCTCGGTAGCAGGCGCGATGACGCCGTCGCCGAAGGGGTCGTTGTCCTTTTTCTTCTTCGCCTTCTTGGCCGGCTCAGTCGTGGGCTCCGTGGTGGGGTCGGTGGCGTTGTCGCCGAAGGGGTCGTCCTTTTTCTTTTTCTTCGCCTTCTTACCGGGCTCGGTGCCCACGCCGTCGAAGGTACCGGTGGGCTCGGGCGCGGCCGGGCGCGGGGCCAGCTTGCCCGACTTACCGAGGTAGGTACGCTCGAAGTGGGCGCGGAAACGGTCTACGTCCTCAAACTCGCCCAGGAAAGTACCGTAATCGGCTGTGGTTTCGAGGCTGCCTTTCTGGCGGGCGGCGATTTCCCCATCATACTCCTCGCTCGACGACTTGGTGAGCAGCACGTTGTTGGCGTAGCGCAGGTAGAACCAGGTTTGGGGCTCGGCCTCGAGGTACACCTCCACGAGGTCGGCGGAGTTTTCGCGCTTGATTTCAACGTAGCCATTCACCAGCGCGTTCAGGCCCTGCTTGCCCACGCCGGCCAGGCCGAGCTTGCCCACCGAGTGCCAGGAGCGCAGCTTGGGGTCCCAGCGCAGGTCTACTTTGCTCAGCGTGAGGGTATGCAGCAGCTTGGGCGAGAGGGTGGCCAGCGCGGGCGCAGCCACGCCGGGCGGCCGGCTGTTGAACGCCTCGACGCCCTTGTTGCCGGCAAACTGCGCGATATTGTACAGGTCGTCGGTGGAGCCGTCGAAGGCTTCGGGGGCGTTTTTGGTCACTTTGGCCAGGGTGGCAGCCATCATTTCCACAGCTTTAGGCGGCATGGCGGCGTCGATGCCCAGCAGGGCGCGCACCCGGTAGCGGGCGCTGTCGGGGTTGCCAGTGCCCACACCGCTACCCGCGATGCCGTAGTTTTTGGTGTTGGTGATGAAGCTCATCGGGCCCCGGAAGGCAACCCGGCTGGTGGAGTCACGCAGACTGAGGACCGCGCCCTGGTACTGGCTCTGGTCGGTGGGGTCTTTGTCGGAGATGGTGTACTCGCCGCGCTTGGCGTCGTAGTGCAGCTTGCCCGAAATAGCCAGCAGCGGCACGTCGGCGGCGCTGCCCAGCGGGCCGGCGTAGAGCGGATACAGGCGGTTGTCGGTGTCGGAGATGAAGAGGCCGGTGACAAGCTCGGTCCCGTCTTCCGACTTCAGCTTGCGCAGGTCGAGGTCGAGGCTTTTGGGGTCGATACTATCTTGCACGGCAAACCACTCGGCGGTGGCGGCGTCGCGCACCTTGCCAAATTGCAGCTGCGCCTGGCCGTCGAAGAGCAGGCCGCGCCGGCGCGAGTTCAGGTTGATGCCGCCCCGGAAGCCAATGCGGGGGGCCAGCTGGAATTTCTGGGTGGCCTCCACGTTGGCCGTGGCGGTGGTGGCCAGCGTGGCTACGGCGGCCGCGGCGGCCTCATCGGTTGGCTTGCGGCGGCGCAGGCCGAAGCGCTTGCGGCCGGTAGTAGAGGCTAGCAGCGACGCGGAGTCGGACTTAAAATCGACAAACTTGAGGGCCACTGAGTCGCCAGTCGAGGTGCGCGACATGTACTTGGCGTCGCCGCTGAAAGCGTCGCGGGCATCCACGCGGATGTTGCCATCCACCAGCTTGTGGAATTTGCCCAGCGAGTCGAGCAGCACTTTGGCGTGGCGCAGGGTTTGCATTTTGCCACCGCCGGCGATGGATACGCGGCCCGAATCGGGGATAATCCAGGCGTCGGCCGAGGCTACGTAGGGCACGCCCTTGGCCAGCAGCTGGTACTTGGTGAGGTCGTAGGTAGCGGCCGTGGTGCGGAACTTGAGGCCGTGCTGCTCGGGCACGGTGGACGAGAACGACGAGCGGGCTGAGTCGGCGCCGCTGGCGCGCAGCACCACGCGCTTCTGCTTGAAGTCCCAGCGCCCCCCACCCAGCGAGGTGCGGAAGCCGGTGTAGGGCAGGTCGATGGTGGCCTTGCTGGCCGCCTCGCGCTTGAATTCGGCGTAGCCCTTCTTGAGGTCGTAGGTGAAGCTTACGTCGTTGGCGTTGAGCGCGGGCTTGCCGGCCTGGGCCGACTTCACGCTCAGCAGCGCCTTCTGGCCCGAGTAGGCGTCGTTCTTAAACACCAGGCTCTCGGAGCGCACGTAGCTCTGCGGACCGTCGAGGCGGCCGGCGCCGCCCACCACTTTGGGCGTGAGCAGCAGCGAGCCTTTGAAGGTATGGTCGGCGTAGATTTTGGCAGCCGCGCCGCCGGGCGGGGTTTGCAGGTGCAGGCTATCGGTGCGAGAGCCCCAGTTGATGAGGTAGCCGGGCGGCAGCACCACCTTGGGCGTGTTGACGCCGGCCGCGATGGCGCCAGTCTTGCCCACCCCAGTGAGCGAGTCACCGTACATCACGAAGCGGTCGCTCTGCATGGTGGCGCCGAGGTACGTAACGGTGCCATCCGATTGCAGGCCCTTGCCATTGAGCTTCACCTTCGCGCCGGGCGAGAGCCGGCCCTTGCCGCCGTAGAGCGGGTAGCCAGCGGCGGGCACGGTGTGCACAAAGCCCATGGTGCCGTCTTCCTGGGTGGTGAGGGCTGTTTTGATGGGCGGCAGCGCCTTGCTGTGGAACACGCCCACGAAGTTGCCGCGCGCCTTGGTGATGCCCATCGAGTCGAAGCTGAAGGGCGGCACGTCGAAGTAGGTGGTGGTGTCGTAGGCGCCGCCCAGCACGTCGGGCTTGTTGAAGTACACGTAGGCGCCCGAGGTCGAGCTGAAGGCCGGAAACTTCGGCATCTTCTTGCGGCCCGACCGGTTGGTGGGGTCGTTGAGGTAGAGGCGCCCGCTCTGGTACTTGCCCTTGTTGGTGAGCACGAAATCGCTGGGCGGCGTCTCTTCAGCGGCCACGTTTTTGTTGGTCGCCTTCTTGCGCTTGTTGCGGATGGTCAGCGAGTCGATGCGGGGCATGTCGATATAATACCCGTCGTAGTCGAACAGAAAGTTCTGGCCCTTAAAGCCGTAGATGGACGTCCGGACCCGCCCGCCAAACTTGAGGTTGCGGTTGCGCTCCATCCGAATCACACCGCTGTCGGGCTGCACCGATACGGCCGCCGAGTCGTCGGAAAAGCTGAACTGCTTCACCCCGCGCACCAGCAGTTGGTTGCTGGCCAGGTTGAGGGTAGCACTCCGGCCCGAGCCGCTCAGCGACTTGATGTTAATGTGGTCGAAGTCCTTCTTATCGCGCGCCGCACCCACGTAGTGGCGGGCCTTGCGCAGCAGCACCACTTCGCCGGTCTGGGGCTTGATATCGACGTAGCCATCGCGGGCCAGCCCGCTGATGGCCGAGCGCAGGTTGGCCTCGTTGGTGTTGGTTGCCAGCGCCACCTCGCGCACGTTGAGCACGCTGCCGTGCCCGTGCGTGATGCTGTAGCCCAGCAGCATCTGGAGCGGATGCAGGTGGTTGATGCTCTTGAGCTGCTGGTAGCGGGTGTTGGAGAAGAAGTTATTACTCTCAAAATCAGCCGATACCTGCGTGGGCGAGGTAATGATGCTAAAATCCATCTTGGGCTCGCGCAGGTTCCAGGTCAGCATCTGGGCCCGGATATCTACCTGGTGGTACGAGTCGGAAAAGGGCGCGTAGCGATACATGCCTTTCTCGTATACCAGCTTGAGCTGCTCCTTGGTTTTGAGGTAGCGCAACTCCACACCGGGGTGCGTGATGGAGTCGCCGGTGCTTTCGTACAGCGCCACGGCGGCCCGGGTAGCGGTAATTACTGAGTCGCCGAGCACGTAATCCCGCGAGGCGGAGCGGAAGCGCAGCTTATTTTCCTGGCTCACGGTGAGGTGCGAGAGCGAGCCGTCGAGCGAAGCCGACAGCATTGCGCTCCCCGCCAGCGACAAGCCGCCCTGGTACTTGATGCCAGGGCCCAGGTCTTTCAGCCGCACGTCATTGGTGAGCGAGATAAAGCGCGGGTAGCTGCTTTCGGTAGCGCCCGGCTTGCGGCGCACGCTCTTGTAGCTGAGCGCACCCTTCACGGGCGCTTCGAGCTTGGCGGCGTAGGTCAGCGTCACGGGCTGGGCCGTGAACTCGGGCTTGCTGGGGTCGAAGTCGAATGGCCCCAACTCGGCTGTCAGGGGGTTGCCCTTGATGGTCCAGGCCACCTGCCCGCCAGTGGCCAGAAAGTGGCTGCCCACCGTAGCCGCCGTGCCACTCACCTTGTGAATCACGATGGAGTCGGCGGCGGTGCGCATCACCAGCTCCGCATCCTTCAACTCAATAACCGGTCCGCTGATGGCGGGTGGGTAGTAGGTATCGTAGGCCGCACTGGCCGAGGGCACAAACGGCTGATTGGCCTGGTCGAAGTCGGCGGCGCTGGGCGCGGGCGCGGCAGTCGAGGCCGTTGCCACGGGCTTGGCCGCTGCTTTTACCGGGGCCTTGGCGGTGGTTTTAGCGGGCGTTTTTTTCTTGGGGGTGCCCCAGCCATCATCAGCGGCGGCGGGCGCGCCCCAGCCATCGTTGGCCGCTTTTTTCTTGGGCGTGCTGCCGATGGGCGGGCCCCAGCCGTCATTAGCACTGCTCCAGCCGTCGTTTTTGCTGGCCTTGCTGCCGCCGCTCCACATGTCGCCGGTGTCCCAGCCGTCGCTGGCGCGCTTTTTCTTGGCTACTGGCTTCGGCTTGGGCTTGGCGGCGGGCTTAGCCGTAGTGGCAGCGGGCAAAGCGGCCGGCTTAGGTGCCACGGGCGCAGGCACCGCGTCGAACGTGGCATTAGGGTCGGGCGCGGCCGCCGCCTTGTAGGCAAACGACAATTGCCCGCCCGTCATGCGCAGGGCGTTGAAGCCCGTGCGGTAGAGGTAGCCACCATTCAGCACCCGCGCCGTGGTCGCCAGGTATTTTTCCACGTCGGTGGCCAGGTCTTTCTCCACCGACTGCCCCACCGCGTCCAGGTATTGGTCGAGCTGCTTGTCGCTGAGGCCCGCCTTGGTTTTGCCGCCCACGATGGCGCTATAAAACGCCGTGAGGTGCGGAATCGGCCGCAGCTTCTTGTCCAGCATTTGCTGCGACAGCTTCGCAATCGTCACCTGCTGGCTCGCCGTGAGCTGGTTGCTGCCCCACAGCTTCCGCAGCTGCTCGTCTAGGGCCTTGGCCCCGGCGTTGTTGCTAGCCACCATCATCGTGCGCACGTCGATGATAAACTGCGCCGGGTCGGCGGAGAGGTGGCCGGTGTAGCGCTGCACCGCCACCTGGCCGGGGCGCACGTCGCCGGGCGCGCGGCCGTCGGCAGGCGGCGCGGGCGTGGCGGCGGGCGGCCCCGGCGGCTTCGCGGCGGGAGCAGCGGGCTTGGTGGTTTGCGCCCCGGCGGGCAGCAGCGGCAACGTGAGGCAGAAAAAGGCGGCGAGCAGTCGCTTCATATAGTCGGGCAAAGGCCGCGAGCGGCCGGCAGGTCATCCCCGGCGGGCACCGGGGCGGCTTACAGTTTGGTGAAAAGGGCCGAAACCCAGCTCCGTAGCGTGCGGTGCCGCTCGTAGCGCAGGCCCTGGCGCGTCGCCTCAGCCGTTATCTTGTCTAAATCTTCCTCGTAAAACCCGCTGAACAAAATTGGTTTCCCAGCTGGTAGCAGGCGGCTATACTCGTGCATATCCTCCAGCAGCACGTTGCGGTTGATATTGGCCAAGATGAGGTCAAAAGGCTCTTCGTCAGCCAGCGTCTCAGCCCCGCCCAAGCGGCATTCGATAGTGCGGCAGTGGTTTTCGTCGGCGTTGTCGCGGGCGTTTTCCACGGTCCAGGGCTCCACGTCCACGGCCAGCACCTGGCGGGCACCCAGCATCTCAGCCATAATGGCCAGGATGCCCGTGCCGCAGCCCATGTCCAGCACGCGCTTGCAGTGATGGTCGATGTCGAGCTGATTCTCAATCATCAAGGCCGTGGTTTCGTGGTGGCCGGTACCAAACGACATGCGCGGCATTATCTCAATGTCGTACTCCACGCCCTCGGGCTTGGGGTGAAACGGCGCCCGCACCGACACGCGGTCGGCAATCACGAGCGGCTGAAAGTTCTTTTCCCACTCGGCATTCCAATTCTGGCGGGTAATCACGCGGTCCGAATACGCTAGCTCGCCAATGCCCTCGTAGCGGGTCATTATCTCGGCCACCGCGTCGCGGTCGAACGCCTCCTCGGTCGTGTAGGCGCAAAAACCGGCGTCGTTGTCCTCAAAGGTGTCGAAGCCTACTTCGCCCAGCTCGGCCACCAAGATGTCGGCCAATTCACGCGGGGCCTGCACAGTCAACTCAATAAAATCCATTTTGTAATTCAAGAAAAGGGTAACAGCCTACAAAGTTCGCCGAAAACCGGGAGCCAGCCCGGCCGGTACGCCGCTACAACGGAAAAAGCCGCTGGCACTCGCCGGCGGCTTTTTCGATAAATCATTCTTAATCTACTGCTTGCAGCCTGCAAACGACCGCACTTTGGTGTAGTGAATCGCAAAATCGGCCCGGCTACGGTCAGTAGTCACAAACAGGGCGTAGTCGGCAAACTCCCGGTTCTCGGCCGGGCACCACAAGCCTGCCTTATCGGCGAAGAGCTTGTTGGTTTCGTTGAACACGAGCACATCGGCAAAAGCCTGCTCGGGCTCCACGTACACCACCGCGAAGCACGAATTGGCGCGGCGCGGGTCGTTTTCCAAGTACACCGAGCCGAAGATTTTGCAGGGCTCCACCGAACCGGCCGGGCGGGCTAACGCCGAGGCCGGCTGGGCCGCCGCGCTACGCACGCTGGGCGGCGCAAAAAAAAGCAGAAAAGAAAGTAAAAAAGAGAACACGGGGTAGCTGCGGTTAAAGGATGAATGGCAAGTTATCAAGCCGACCTAGCCCGCTAAGGCAATAATTCGGCCTAAAATACAATTCGTCCTTTGGGCAGTACCAGCTAGCTAAAAGGACTTTACAATTTCCACAAAATCGCGCGATTTCAGCGAAGCGCCGCCAATCAGGCCGCCATCTACGTCGGGCTGACTGAAGAGCTCGCGGGCATTCTGCGCGTTGCACGAGCCGCCGTAAAGGATGGTCGTATCGTCGGCCGCGGCCTGGTCGTAGGCCGCCGCCACCTGCTCGCGAATGAAGGCGTGCACCTCCTGCGCCTGCGCGCTGCTGGCCGTGCGGCCCGTACCGATGGCCCAAATGGGCTCGTAGGCAATCACCACCTGCGCAAACTCCTCGTTGCTGAGGTGAAACAAGCCAGCGGCCAACTGCTGGCCGATGAAGTCGAATGTCTCGTCGGCCTCGCGGGTTTCCAGGCTTTCGCCCACGCAGAAAATCGGCTTCAGGCCAGCGGTGAGCGCGGTTTTCAGCTTTTCGGCGAGCAAAGAGTCATCTTCGCGGAAGTGCTGGCGGCGCTCCGAGTGGCCCAGAATCACGTAGTCGCAGCCCACCGATTGCAGCTGCTTGGCCGATACCTCGCCGGTATAGGCCCCGCTTTCTTTCTGGTGAAAGTTTTGGGCCCCCAGCGCGGGGTTGCCGCCTTCGCCCAGCAAGCGGCCCACGCCGCTCAGCAGCGGGAAGGGCGGGCAAATAACCACCTGGGGCTTGGGGCCGGTGATTTCGTCGTGCAGCATCTGCACGATTTCAGACGTCAGGGCCTGCGCTTCGGGCAGGGTGAGGTTCATTTTCCAGTTGCCGGCAACGAAATTCTGGCGCATCGAAAGGAAGGGTAAAATAGAAAATCCGGCCCACTGTGGGCCGGGGCAAAAGTACAGGCGGCGGGCACCTCCCCGCCCCTACCCGGCGGCCGGTAGTTGGCGGCGGCGCTGCCAGCCAGCCGCAGCAGCCCCCAGCAGCAGCAGCACGGCCGCCCCGAGCGCCGCCGTAGCCAGCCCCGGCTGGCTAGGCTTCTGGGCCACCCAGGTGCCGATAAGGCCCCAGGCAAGGGGAAGCGGCAGCCGCGCATCCTGGCTGCGCCAGGCCAGCCCCGTGCCCAGCCCCACGGCTACCAGCAGCAGCGCGTAGCAACCGAGCTGGCTGGCCTCGGCCGACCAGTTCAGGCCAAACCCATCGCGCAGGCCGAAGATGAAATTGAGCACCGTGGCCAGCATTATCCAGCCTAGGTACAGGCTGAGGAACCACACCGGCCAGCTCGGGGCCATTTGATTAAGCACCAGCCGCCGCGCCCGCCCGTAGGCCTGGGCCAGGAACAGCACGATGAATAGCATGACGGTCAGGCTCATGCTGATAAGCTCGTAGCTGAAGACCAGCGTCCAGGCGGTGGTGGCCAGTACGGCCAGCGTCAGCAAGGGGTTAATTTGCTGGGGCAGGCGCGCGCCCTGTTGCCGGGGCAGCAGCTGCCACACCGTGTAGACCACCAACCCCGAAAAGATGATGCCCCAGATACTGAACGCATAACCCGCCGGCGTGAGCAGCGTCGGGTGCCGGGCCGACATGGCGCCGTTGCTCAGCGCGCCTTCGGGCGGATTGGCGTTGTATAAATAATTGACGTACAGGCAAGCCGCCACGGCCACCGGCAACAGCCAGCGCCACAGGCGGTCGGCTCCAGATGCAGTTTTTTCCATGCTAGCCGATACGCAAGAAACGCGAAGAGCGCCGAGCCTCGGCAAAACCGGGCGCGGCGCTCATACTGCTCAGCTTAGTTGCTGATTTGACGCTTACACGAACAAGCCTTCAACCGATAGGTAGCGCTCGCCAGTATCGTAGCAGAAGGTGAGCACCTTGCCGCCCTGGGGCACTTCGCTCAGCTTTTTGGCCACGGCCGCCAGTGAGGCGCCCGACGAAATGCCGCACAGAATACCTTCCTCACGAGCGGCACGACGCGTCATTTCAAAGGCCTCATCGCGGCTCACCTGGATGACGCCGTCGAGCAAGTCGCGGTGCAGGTTGTCGGGGATAAAGCCCGCGCCGATGCCCTGGATAGGGTGCGGCCCCGGCGCGCCGCCGCTGATAACCGGCGACAACTCGGGCTCTACGGCAAAGGTCTTCATATTGGGAAACAACGGCTTGAGCACCTCCGTCACGCCAGTGAGGTGGCCGCCCGTGCCCACGCCCGTGATGTGGAAGTCGAAACCACCCTCCGGCGCATCGGCCAGGATTTCCTGGGCCGTGGTGGCGACGTGCACCGCAATATTGGCTGGGTTGGCAAACTGCATGGGCATCCAGGCACCGGGCGTGGTATCCACTATTTCCTGGGCCTTGGCGATGGCGGCTTTCATGCCACCTTCGCGGGGCGTCAGCTCCAGGTTGGCGCCGTAGGCCGACATCAGGCGGCGGCGTTCGATGCTCATGCTCTCGGGCATGACCAGCGTGATTTTGTAGCCCTTCACGGCAGCTACCAGCGCCAGGCCCACGCCGGTGTTGCCCGAGGTGGGCTCCACAATCAGGCTGTCGGGGGTGAGGATACCGTCTTTTTCGGCCTGCTCAATCATGCTCAGCGCAATGCGGTCCTTGATAGAGCCGCCGGGGTTTTGGCGCTCCAGCTTCACCCACACCTCCACATCGGGGCGCTCGGCAAATAGACGGGAGAGTTTGATTAGCGGCGTACCGCCAATGACGTCGAGAATGGAATTAGCTTTCATGGGGTGGAGAATGAGGTTCAGGGATGGAGGGCAAATTACTTAAATCGAAAACATCAGCTCGCCGGCCGGGTCGTCTTGCCGGGCCATGTGCAACTGCGCCCGGTGGTACACCCGCGAGTGCGAGGGCACGCTCTCAGTGAGCCACACGTTGCCGCCGATAATGCTGCGCGTGCCAATGACCGTGCTGCCGCCCAAAATAGTAGCGTTGGCATAAATCACGACGTGGTCCTCAATGGTGGGGTGCCGCTTGAGGCCCTGCAAGGTCTTAGTGACGCTGAGCGCGCCCAGCGTAACGCCCTGATATATTTGCACATGCGCGCCGATATCGGCCGTTTCGCCAATGACGATGCCCGTGCCGTGGTCGATGCAGAACGCTGGGCCAATGCGGGCGCCCGGGTGAATGTCGATGCCCGTGCGCTGGTGGGCGTATTCGCTCAGCAAGCGCGGCAGGCGCGGCACTCCGCGCTGGTGCAGCGCATGGGCCAGCCGGTGCAGCGCCGTGGCGTAAAAACCTGGGTAGGTGCTCAGTATCTCGCCCAGGTCATGGGCGGCGGGGTCGGCGGCCAGGGTGGCTTCGGCGTCGCGTAGCAGCGCTTCCCGCAAGGTAGGCAGGCCGTTAAAGAGGTTATTGGCGAGGGTGCCCGGAGCCTCCGGCAAGCCCGGCACCTGGGCCAGTAGTTCGGCCAGTTCGGCCTGAAGGTGGTAGAGGGTGGCGGCTACGGCATCGGTGCCAGCAAGCGGCCGGGCGGCGCGCTCAGGGAAGAGCACGGCGAGTATTTGCTCGGCTAGCGCGCAGAACGCGGGCCCCGGCAGGGCGGTGGGCACACCAGCGTGCGCCCGCGCCAATTGCTCGGCAAAGGTTTCGAGGGCAGCGGTGGACACGGCAGAATCATGGGCTAGGGATGAAAAAGGGCCGGCAGGATAGGCGAGTCGGCCCGACACGGGTTTCTTAACCGCCACGCCTCGCCGAAGGTTTTCGGCCACCCGCGTACAACCACAAGCCCAGCCCGGCCGTTAGCAACAGGCAAGTCGCCAATAACTAGTCCACTAGGGGCAACGGCGCTGCTTTTTCTTCTGCCAAGCTCAGGTATTCTGCGCTTTACGTTTCTTTTCCTATGTCTACTTCCAACATCAACGCCAACTCCACCGCGCCCGGCACCGACGGCGCCAAGCACCTCGCTGCTGGCCACCACGTAGCCCTGCGTCTCTGGGAAAACGAAGAGCCCGGCGAGCCTAAGCCGCTCAGCAACCGCCCTTACGAAACTGTTGGCTACGTACTTAAGGGTCGCGCCGAGCTGCACCTCGAAGGCGAGGTAACCACCCTGGAACCCGGCACTTCGTACCTCGTACCACAGGGTGCGTCGCACACCTACAAAATTCTGGAGACGTTCTCGGCCGTTGAGGCTACGTCGCCCCCGCAGCAGTAATTACTCACGCTGCAAACGAAAAAGGCACCGGCCTCACTAAGTAGTGAGGCCGGTGCCTTTTTCGTTTTACCCCTATCCTGGCATGGCGCGGGTAAAAAAATCTACGGCGCGACGCTCCGAATAATAAGTGCCGCTGGGCCCGTCTTCATTAAAACCTACGTGGCCTCCCCCGGCGGGCGTTTCCAGATAAAAGAACTGGCTGGCCTCAGCGGCAGCACGCGGAAAGCAGCTAGCTGGTAAAAAGGGGTCGTTCAGTGCATTAACCAACAGCGTGGGAATGCGGATACCACCCAGGTACCGACCCGATGCCGACTGCTCGTAGTACTCATCGGCCGAGGCAAAGCCGTGGAGCGGGGCCGTGTAGCGCTCGTCGAATTGCGGAAAATCGCGCAGTTGGTTCAACTCCGATAAATCCAGCTGCCCGGGCAAGTGTGCCCCCTTTACGCGCATCTTATCGCGTAGTGAATTCATAAAGCGCCGCAGGTAAATCTGGTTTTGCCAGCGACTGATATGGACTGAGCTAGCCTTGAGGTCGGTGGGTACTGAAAACACGGCCGCCCGTTTTACCTGGCCAGGCACTCGCGTCGCGTTTTCCCCTAGGTATTTGAGCGTGACATTACCACCCGCTGAAAAACCCGTCAGAGACAATTCAGTATATCGATGGCTTTCGATTGCGTACCGGATTACTTCGGCTAAGTCCTCGGTGTCGCCAAGGTGGTAGGCACGCAGCAGGCGATTGGTTTCGCCTCCGCAGCCCCGGTAGTTCCAGGCCAGCGCATCGAAGCCTGCTTGGTTAAGCGCCCGGGCCATGCCGCGCACGTAGGGCCGGCCGCTGTCGCCCTCTAGTCCGTGTGAGATGATGCCGAGCCGCTGGGCGGGCTCTGAGCCAGCCAGCGCCCAGTCGAGGTCTACAAAGTCGCCATCTGGCAGTTCGAGCCGCTCGCGCTGGTAGCACACTTCGGGCACACGTCGCAACGTGCTGGCCGCGATTGTCTGCAAATGACCATTGGCCAGCAGGGCGTTGGGGCGATAGCTGGAGGTAGGGAGAAACGGCATAAAAACAACTAAACACCCGCTCACAAAGCGGCAAATGCGGTAGCCAGTACGGCCTCAAATGCCTTCCCCAGCAGCCCAATTAGGATAATTTTACGCAAAGATGCCGCCGGCGCTGCTTATACCTTCGCTACTGAGACCAGCGTAGTTAGCATTTTTTATTGCACAAGCGCTGGGAATTACTGGTTTTACTTCTTACCTTTGCCCTCCCAAACGCGAAAACCACAGCCACTCGGCTGTTCCCTATAGAATTTCCTTTTTTGTCATGGCAAACCATAAGTCGGCTATTAAGCGCATCCGCAGCAACGAAGCGAAGCGTGTGCTAAACCGTTACCAGCACAAGTCTACCCGCACGGCCATTAAGAAGCTGCGCGACACCACCGATAAATCGGCTGCTCAGGAGCTGCTGAAGAAGGTAACGTCGATGCTGGACCGCCTGGCCAAGAAGAACATCATCCACAAAAACAAAGCTGCTAACAACAAGAGCAAGCTGACAAAACTCGTCAACGCGCTCTAGCGCGAGATGAGTTTAGCGGGGCCGAACTCTGCCGCCCCACCGTTCGGTCCCGCGCTCCTTACCAAAAAGCCCCGTCAACTCTGGCGGGGCTTTTTGCGATGAGCCACTGCCTTAACGAACCGCAGATTAGACGGATTTCGTGTATACGCTTGGCTGCGCCAGGCTAACTGTGTACCAAGCGCAGGAGAGCTAGCCGTACGGCTGACAGCCAGTTGCGTGCGGAACATATTAAATAGGCAAAGAGACAAGAGTACCTGGCTGCACGCACAGCACTATAGCTAAAAAGTCCGCCCCACAAGTGAGGCGGACTTTTTAGTTATGCCAACGAAATAAGCGTAGTCAGCTTGCCACAGGCAAGCGTATCCGCGAAATCCGTTTCATCCGTTAAATCTGCGGTCTAGGCGACGCTCACTTTGACCATATTGGCACGACCGCGCTCGCTGATGGGCATGGAGCCCGTCGTGATGAAGACGTTGCCTTCCTTGAGGTTGCCGGTGGTGGTGAGGATGTTCTTGATGTCGGCGATGGTGCTGTCGGTGCTGTTGAAGCGGTCGTAGTAGAAGCCACGCACGCCCCACACGAGGCTCAGCACGGTAAGCAGCGGCCGGTTGTCGGTGAAGATGAAGATGTCTGCCTTGGGGCGGTACTTGGCTAGCTGGAAGGCCGTGTAGCCCTTGCCAGTGAGGCCGGTGATAACGCGGGCCGCCGTGTTCTTAGCCAAGTGGCACGAGGCCGACAGAATACTGTCTTCCACGAACGTAGGGGCGGCGGCGTCCACGGGCCACCACTTGTAGAACAGCTTGGGGCTGCGGCTCTCCACGCTCAGGATAGTGCCCACCATCGAGCGGATAACCTCGGCGGGGTACGCACCCACGGCGGTTTCGGCCGAGAGCATCACGGCGTCGGCACCGTCGAGCACGGCGTTGGCTACGTCGCTGGTTTCGGCGCGGGTAGGGCGCGGGGCCGTAATCATGCTCTCCATCATCTGGGTAGCGACGATAACGGGCTTACCGGCCTTGTTGCACTTCTCGATAATCATCTTCTGGGCCATCGGCACCTCTTCCATCTTCACCTCCACGCCGAGGTCGCCGCGGGCTACCATCACGGCATCAGTGAGGGCGATGATTTCGTCGATGTTGCGCAGGCCGTCGGGCGTCTCGATTTTGGCGACCACGCGGGTAGTTTTGCCGGCTTCGGCAATCAGGTTTTTGATAAAGCGAATGTCATCAGCCTTACGGGCAAAGCTGAGGGCAATCCAGTCCACGTCGTTTTCGAGGCCGAATTTCAGGTCTTCGATGTCCTTCTCGGTCATGCTGGGGGCCGAAACCTCCGAGTCGGGCAGGTTGATGCCCTTGCGGGGCTTCACGAGGCCGCCGTAGATTACTTCTACATCTACTTCCTTGTCGCGGTCGGTGGCGAGCACCTTCAGCTCGATTTTGCCGTCGTCGATGAGAATCTGGTCGCCGGGCTTTACATCGCGGGCCAGCCCGAGGTAAATCGTGCTCAGGCGGGTGGCGGTGCTGATTTCTTTTTCGCCGCAGATGAGTTTGATTTTATCGCCGCGCTTGATTTCAACGCCGCCGCCTTCTACCTCACCGAGGCGGATTTTGGGTCCCTGCAAGTCTTGCAGCAAGCCCACGTTGGTGCGCATGTCCTTGTTGAGGCGGCGCACCGTGTTAATCACCGACAGGTGCTCTTCGTGGGCACCGTGCGAGAAGTTGAGGCGAAACACATCCACACCTTCGCGGATGAGCATACCGAGGCGCTCGTAGGTGTTGGAAGCGGGGCCGACGGTGGCCACGATTTTAGTCTTATTGAAGGAAACGGGGGACGGTTGCATGCGGAAACAGCTAAGCAGCGGGGGTTAAAAAATCAGGTTCTCTTTGTACTTTAATTCGTTGGGGTCAAACTCGCTGGCATAATTGACCAGCGACAGGGCCGTGAGGCGGTCGAGCAATTCGGTACCCGCCCACTCGTCGGCCCCGCCCTGCACTTGCAGCAAGTAATCATACTCGCGGATATCGGGGGCCAAAAACGGTTTAGCAAGCGTGGTAGGCAAGGCGGCCCGGTTGCGCAGCAGCCGCAAGGTAAGCACCTCCGTAGCGTAGAGGTAGTAACTGAATGCCAGCGGCCCCTGCTGCACCAGGTTCAATACAAAATCGGGCTGGCGCACCAGCCGGATGCGCAGCATCCGGTTGAGGCTCCAGGCCAGGGTGTGTTCGCGGATGCCGGAGGCCAAGCCAAACAGCGCGAAGTCACAGTCGTACTCAGCCTCCAGGGTTAGGGTCTTCATAGGGCAGGGGCGAAGTGCAAAGCTACACCTTTCGGCGGGCCACGGACTGCCCCTTTCAGGGGGTAGGCCAAAATATTGTACGTCCCCCGAGAAGGGGTTTCGCGGGGTAGTTGCGAAAAGTGACGTTACTTTGCAGACAAGTTTCCCCTTAACCACGACTGCAATGTCTGAAATCGCCGAAAAAGTAAAAGCCATCATTATCGACAAGCTGGGCGTTGAAGCCTCGGAAGTAACTCCGGAAGCCAGCTTCACCAACGACCTGGGTGCCGATTCGCTCGACACCGTGGAGCTGATTATGGAATTCGAAAAAGAATTCAACGTTAGCATCCCCGATGACCAGGCTGAGAACATCCAGACCGTGGGCCAGGCTGTAAGCTACCTCGAAGAGCACGCCAAGTAGACCGCAGATTTAACGGATTTAACGGATTTCGTGGATACGCCCGCTGCGCGGGCTGACTAGGCTGCTGGTTCAGCCGACTAGTTGGTTACGATTTTCGTGGTTCGTTTTACCTGCATAGGTACAGTTCCCTTTTAAGACCGGCCGGCATCCTGCCGGCCGGTTTTGCGGTTTAAGCCTGCATCCCGTTGCGTAGTCAGCTTGCCGTAGGCAAGCGTATCCGCGAAATCCGTTAAATCCGTTAAATCTGCGATTTTATGTCGTCAATTCGCCGCGTTGTCGTAACCGGTATCGGGGCCATCACCCCGCTGGGCAGCACTGCGCCTGCCTACTGGGAAGGCCTTAAAAATGGAGTGAGCGGCGCCGCGCCCATCACGCGCTTCGATGCTACCAAGTTCAAAACGCGCTTTGCCTGTGAGGTAAAGAACTATAATCCAACCGACTACTTCGAACGTAAGCAGGCTCCAAAAATGGACATGTTTACGCAGTTCGCTGTTATTGCTTCTGACGAGGCTATTGCCGACGCGGGCTTGCTCGACGGGGTTGACAAGGACCGCGTGGGCGTGATTTGGGGCTCAGGCATTGGCGGGCTGCGCTCGTTGCAGGAAGAATGCTTCCAGTTTGAGCGCGGCGACGGTACTCCTCGTTACTCACCGTTCTTCATTCCGCGCATGATTGCCGACTCGTCGTCGGGCAACATCTCCATCAAGAACGGCTTTCGCGGGCCCAACTTCGTTACGACGTCGGCCTGCGCTTCGTCGAACGACGCGCTGATTGCGGCCTTCAACAACATCCGCCTGGGCCTGGCCGACGCCATCGTGACCGGCGGCTCCGAGGCGGCTATTACCGAGTCGGGCGTGGGTGGCTTCAACGCCCTCAAAGCAATGAGCGAACGTAATGACGACCCGGCTTCGGCCTCACGGCCCTATGATAAGGACCGCGACGGCTTTGTGCTGGGTGAAGGCGCGGGCGCACTGGTGCTCGAAGAATACGAGCACGCTAAGGCCCGCGGCGCTAAGGTCTACTGCGAGATTATCGGCGGCGGCATGTCGTCGGACGCATACCACATCACGGCTCCCGACCCCAGCGGCTCGGGCGTAGTACTGGTGATGCGCAATGCCCTGCGCGATGCGGGCATTGAGCCGCACGAAGTGGACTACATCAACACTCACGGCACAAGCACGCCGCTTGGCGACGGGGCCGAAATCAAGGCCATCGAAACCGTATTTGGTGAGCACGCGCCCAAAATCAACATCTCTTCAACCAAGAGCATGACCGGCCACCTGCTGGGCGGCGCGGGCGGCATTGAGGCGGTGGCCTGCATCTTGGCGATGAAGCACAGCTTAGTGCCCCCTACCATCAACCTACACACGCCGGACCCGGAAATCAACCAGAGCCTCAACTTTACGCCCAATGTGGCGCAGGCGCGCGAGGTAAACATCGCACTAAGCAATACGTTTGGCTTTGGCGGGCATAACACCTCCGTGCTGTTCCGCAAACTGGCGGAGTAGCACTACGGCTGCCTAGCCCATAAAAGAAGAACGTCATGCTGAGCTTGCCGAAGCAGCTCGCTCAAATCGTTGGGTGTTCATACCTAGCGGCACGAGCGGGATGTTTCGGCAAGCTCAGCATGACGTTCTGGTTTTCTCTCCTAAAAAAGCTGATAGCCAGCAGCTAAAAGCCAAAAGCTAAGTAAAATGCCCCTCCCCCTCTTTGGTCTGTTTCGGCGGCTGCTGGGCAGCGATAAGCAGTTTCGGCAGGCCGTAGCCACCGTTATCGGCCAGGACCCGCACAATGCGCGCCTCTACCAGTTGGCCTTCACGCACTCGTCGGTGGTGAAGCAGGACCCCGGCGCGGGCCGCCACCAGAGCAACGAGCGGCTCGAATTTTTGGGCGATGCGGTGCTGGGCACGGTGGTGGCCGAGTATCTGTTCAAAAAATTCCCCTACGAGCAGGAGGGCTTTCTGACCGAAACGCGCTCGCGCATCGTCAACCGCGAAAGCCTGAACGCCATCGCCCTCAAAATGGGCCTCGACAAGCTCGTGCAACTCGATGCGACCCAAAACCGCGTGGCCCGCTCACGCTCGGTAAATGGTAATGCGCTGGAGGCGCTGGTGGGCGCGGTGTACCTAGACCTGGGTTACAAAGCGGCCCGCAAGTTTGTGCTTAAAGGTTTAATCCGGCCCTTTGTGGATGTCAATAAGCTGACTACTACTACTTCCAACTATAAGAGCAAGCTCATCGAATGGGCCCAGCGCAACGGCAAGGACGTGCGCTACGAGCTGAGTGGTGAGCCCCGGCCCGGCGGCGTGATGGAGTTTACGGCCACCGTGCTGCTGAGCAACGAAATAATTGCCACCGGTATGGGCCTCAACAAAAAGCAGGCCGAGCAGCTAGCCGCCGAACGGGCGCTCACGGCGCTGGGGGTGTAACGGTTCGCTCATTTTAACCGTCTGTTCTTGCGAGTGCAACCAAGTGGAGCGCTCACAAAGACAGCCAACTTATTTCTCTTCCCTATGCGCATTGCCGGAGCCGCCCTCAACCAGATTCCTTTCGACTGGGCTCATAATCTTCAGAATATCAGCGCGGCCATCTCCCAGGCTAAGGCCGAAGGCGTGGAGCTGCTGTGTCTGCCCGAGCTATGCTTAACGGGCTACAACTGCGAAGACTTATTCCTGAGTGACTGGCTGCCGGCGGCGGCGCTGGCGCAATTACAAACAATCCGGCCGCTCACCGAGGGTATTTGCGTGGTGGTAGGGCTGCCAGTGCGCTTGCAGCACCGCACCTACAACACCGCCGCCGTGCTGCGCGACGGCCAGATTCTGGGCTTCGCGGCCAAGCAGTTTCTGGCTAATGACGGGGTGCATTACGAAACACGCTTTTTCGTGCCGTGGGTGGCGGGCGAAACGACCACTGTAGAGCACGAGGGCGAAAGCTGGCCGCTCGGTGACCTCACCTTTGAGCACCTGGGCGTGCGGTTTGGCTTCGAAATCTGCGAGGATGCGTGGCGGCCCGATGATGTGCGGCCCGCCTGCCGCCTCATGGGCAAGGTCGATTTGATTATCAACCCTTCGGCCAGCCACTTCGCGATGAGCAAAACAGACGTGCGCTACAAGCTCGTGCTCAACGCCTCGCGCAAGTTCAAGTGTACCTACCTCTACGCTAATCTGCTAGGCAACGAGGCGGGCCGCACCATCTACGACGGCGAAATCCTCATTGCCCGCAACGGCCACTTGCTCAAGCGCAACCAGTTGCTAAGCTTCAAGGAAGTGGATATGGAGTGGATGGACGTGGGCTTTGCCACGCCGCTCGAAATGGCCGATACCATCGTGCCGCTGCCCGAGCCCGACGAATACCGCGAGCTCAACCAGGCCATGAGCCTGGGTTTGTTTGACTACCTGCGCAAAGCGCGCAGCCGCGGTTTCGTGCTGAGCCTCAGCGGCGGCGCCGACTCGTGCTTCTGCGCCGTGGGCGTGGCCGAGATGGTGCGCCTGGGCGTGGAGGAATTGGGCGTAGAAGAATTTAAGCGCCGTAGCGGGGCCTTTGATGCGGCTAAGGCGGCGACGGTGCAGGCGGGCGCGGGCAGCGCAGCCGCCCAGCAGGCCGACGATGTGGACAACACCGCCGCTCCCGAAAACCAGAAGCCCACCTCTACCAACCAGGAGCTAGTTAACCACCTGCTCACCTGCGCCTATCAGGGCACCGTCAACTCATCAGACGATACCCTGAACTCGGCCAAGGAGCTGGCCGACAGCATCGGGGCCCGCTTTTTCGACTGGACGATTGACGACGAAGTAACCGGCTACGTGGGCAAAATCCAGCGGGCGCTGGGCCGCGACCTCACCTGGCAAACCGACGACCTGGCCCTGCAAAATATCCAGGCGCGAGTGCGCGCCCCCGGCATCTGGCTGCTGGCCAACGTGCAAAACTGCCTGCTCATCACCACTTCCAACCGCTCGGAGGCCAGCGTAGGCTACTGCACCATGGACGGCGACACGGCCGGCAGCATCTCCCCCATCGCGGGCGTCGATAAGGACTTCGTTAAGAAGTGGCTGCGCTGGGCCCAGGCGTCCCTCGGCTACGAGGGCCTGCGCCACGTCAACGCCCTCCAGCCCACCGCCGAGCTGCGCCCGCTGGCCGACAAGCAAACCGACGAGCGCGACCTCATGCCCTACGTGCTGCTCAACCGCATCGAGCGGCTGGCCTTCTACGACCGGCTGGCCCCGGCCGCCGTGCTGGCCCAGCTCGTGGCCGAAGAGCCGAGCTACGAGCTGGAGCAGCTGCGCGCCTACGTCAAGCGCTTTTACCAGCTCTGGAGCCGCAACCAGTGGAAGCGCGAGCGCTACGCCCCCAGCTTCCACCTCGACGACTACAACGTGGACCCGCGCTCGTGGCTGCGCTTCCCCATCCTCAGCGGTGGCTTTGCCGAGGAATTGGCGGCGCTGTAGGCGGCGAGCCAGCAACGCCTCGCCGGCTATTTTCAAGAAATTACGCGTAGCGGCGCAAGTTTTTCAGCAGAAGGGCACCTAAGCTTGTGGAAGGCCCGTCACGCGTGGCGGGCCTTTCCTTTGCCCCTTCCTGGCCCCGTTGAATTGGTTCTTATGGCTTGCAGCCTACCGTTGTCTTTCGCGTTTGAGTCGCCCGCGCCTTGCGCCGACGGGGCAGCGTCGGCCGATGCGGAGCTGATAGCCCAGCTTCAGCAAGGCAGCGAGGCGGCGTTTCGCACGCTCGTGCTGCGCTACCAGGACCGCATTTACCGCACGGCGTTTTCGCTGCTACGCTCGGCCGAGGAAGCGGAGGACGTGGCCCAGGAGGTTTTTGTGGAGGTGTACCAGACGGTGGGGCAATTTCGGGGCACGTCGGCCCTTAGCACCTGGCTTTACCGGCTGGCTACGTCGCGGGCCTTGCAGCACCGCCGCCGCGCCGCCGCCAAAAAGCGCTTTGCCTACTTTACCAGCCTGCTGGGCTTCGACAACCAGGTGCTGCACGACCCGCCCGACCACGCGCACCCGCAGGCGCTGCTGGAAGGCCAGCAGGGGCTGCACCTGCTGCTGGCCCACATCGGCCGCCTGCCTAGCCAGCAGCAGGTGGCCTTCACGCTGCGCCACGAGCAGGAGCTGAGCTACGAGGAAATAGCCGCCGTGCTCCAGACCACTACGGCGGCGGTTGAGTCCCTGCTGTTTCGGGCGCGGCAGACGCTGCGCCGCCACCTTCAAGCCCCCGCCCGCCATGTCTAAGCCAACCCTTCGCCCGGGCTCCGACCAGGAGTGGGATGCCCTACTGCACCAGCTGCGGCAAGCACCTCCGGCGCAGCCCCGGCCGTTTTTCTACGCCCGGGTGCAGGCCCGGCTTGCTACCGAAGCTTCCTCAAAGGCTGGCCGGCTGGGCTGGGTGCGGCGCCCGGCCTACGTGGCCCTGCTGGGCTTGCTGGGGCTGGCCATGAGCGGCGATGGCGCGGCGCTGCCCCCGGCCGCCGCCGCGCCGCCCAGCCCAGCAGCCCGGCTACTGTCGCATTAATTTTTTCCCGCTGGCCGGCCCCGGCTGCGCCGAGCTGGCCTTATGCCGGGCCTCGCGGTACGGAGTACCTTTGACCCCACTCGCTTTTTTGCTACTTATGACTGCACCGCTCGCCTACATTCCCTGGAACGTCTCCCCCATCATCGCCGAAATCGGGCCGCTGCTGCTGCGCTGGTACGGCGTGCTCTTCGCGCTGGGCTTCGTCATCGGCTCGTTTGTGCTCACGCACATTTACAAGGAGGAAAACGTGCGGCCGTACTGGGTCGATGTCATCACCTTTTACATGGTGGTGGGCACGGTGCTGGGGGCGCGGCTGGGCCACGTTTTTTTCTACGATTGGGCTTCTTACAAAGAGCATCCGGGTGAGATTCTCAAAATCTGGCACGGCGGGCTGGCCTCGCACGGCGCTACCATCGGCATTTTGCTGGCCGTGTTCATCTTCAGCATTCGCAATAAATTTGACTACCTCTGGGTGCTCGACCGCATCGTGATAGTGGTGGCCATCGGCGGGGCGTGCATCCGGCTGGGCAACCTCATGAACTCCGAAATCGTGGGCAAGCCCACCGACGCGCCGTGGGCCTTCGTATTCCCGCGCGATACCGAGCACCTGCAAGCGCCCGTGACGCCGCTGCCCGCCGGCGCGGTGCTGGTGCAGCGCAGCCGCCTGCCCAACGGCGAGGAGCACACCGAAGTGCTGCCCGCCGGCACCACCCCCACGCTCGGTATGGAGATGGCCGTGCCGCGCCATCCCACCCAGATTTACGAGTCGCTGTTCTGCATTTTCCTGCTCGCGCTGCTCTACAGCCTCTGGAATAAATATAAGGAGCGCACGCCGCGCGGCCTGCTCTTTGGCCTGTTCGTGGTGCTGCTCTTCACCTTCCGCGTGCTGGTCGAATACCTGAAGGAAAACCAGGTCTCGCAGGAAACCGGCCTCATCGCGCAGTACCACCTCAACATCGGGCAGCTGCTCAGCATCCCGTTCATCCTCATCGGCCTGTGGGTGCTGCTGCGCGCCGGCAAAGACCCTAAGAACCCCTACGGCTACGCCCCGCGCGGCCTCACCGAGGAAGAAACCGCCGCCCTCCAGCCCAAGCGCTAGCCGGAGCGGGCCAGCGCCCACTTACCATCCCAACGTTTGAAAAGGCGGATTTCACTCGAAACCCAACCTTCCCAAACGTTGGGATGCGTGTTTTCGGGCGAAACCCTGCCTCCCATAGTTTGGGAAGCAGGGTTTCACTAATGCTACCAAAAAGGAACGTCATGCTAAGCTTGCCGAAGCATCTCGCTCGCCTCGTTGGATGAAGCGAGCGAGATGCTTCGGCAAGCTCAGCATGACGTTCCTTTTTATCACGGACTTTTTTTGGCTCAGGCTACAGGGCTAGCTCATACAGGTCACCCTGCTCGGTGGTGATGAGCAGCGTATTCTGGTCTTTGAAGGCGACGCCTTCCGTTTGGCCGGCGCCTTTGAGGCTGAGTTGGCGAGGGGTGGCTTTCAGAATATCGGCCCAGGTATTGCCATCCAGAATGAACAGCTCCTGGCGGGCCAGCAGTATCAGCCGGTGGCCGTCGGGCGAGAGCCGGGCGTCGGTTACCTGCCCGGGGATGGCTAGCTGGGTCACAGCCTTGGCTACGTAGGTACCGGGCGTTTCGGGCACCGCGTACACCTTGCAGGTGCTCTGGGTGGCCCGGTCCTTGGTGAAAAGGTACACCTGGCCAGCGTGCCAGAGGCTGGCCTCGCAGTCGAAGTTGCGCTCGCTCTTGGCGGGCGGAAAAGCCGTCTGGTCGGGATACTTGAAGTTAATTTTGCCCACCTGGCCGGGCTGGGCGGGCCGAAAGCGCAGGATGGCCAGGTTCTGGCGGTCCGAGCCGTTGTTGCCACAGTCGCCCATGTAGTAGTTGCCACTGTCGTCGCGGCTTAGGCTTTCCCAGTCGTGGTTGGGCGCGCCCAGCGTAAACTGGCCCACCTGCTGGCCGGTGCCATCCACGCGCCACACGGTGGGCTGCTGCCCATCATCACCGAAGGTGAAGTACGTGCCCGCCTCGGGAGCCGGGCACAGGCCCGAGCTTTCGAGGATGCCATCGGTGAGCTTGCCCACGCGGCGCAGGCCGTCGGCCTGGGCTTCGGCCTTGTTCTTTTTGTGGCCGCCTTTCTTACCCTTTTTGCCACCCTTTTCGGGCTTGGTCTGGGCAGTGCCCTGGGGCTGGTCGGCACTGTTCTGGTCACCGGCGGCGGGCGAGCAGGCCGAGGTGAGGAGCATTGCGCCCAGCAGGGGGCGCAGGAGAAATGAAATACCTAGCATAACCTGTTAGTACGCGAAAGCCGGGCCGTTGGCTACAAACAGCCTGCTCGTTGGCCCCCGGCGGCTACGGCACGGGGTCGTAGCCGTGGCCGCCCCAGGGGTGGCAGCGCCCGATGCGCCGCAGGGCCAGCCGCCCCCCACGCCAGGCTCCGTACTTGCCGATGGCCTCGGCCGCGTAGGCCGAGCAGGTGGGCGTGTAGCGGCAGCTCGGCGGCGTGAGCGGCGAGATAAAGAGCTGGTAAAAGCGAACGAGCAGCAGCAGCAGGCGGCGGAGCATAGGCAGTAAAGGCGGAGCGGTGGGGTAAAGTTCGGGCGGCCGGGCCGGGCTCAGCAGCCATGCGTATCTGCGCTGGTTATTTTAGTCAGATATTGCAAGGCTAATTTGCTTTCCATGCTCGATACCCTTACCGATATTCGCCAGCGCCTGCGCAACAAAGACTACCACAACGAGGAGCACGTGCGCCTGGCCCTGGTGGCGCGGGTGGTGCAGCAGTTGGGCTGGGATATCTGGAACCCGCGCGAGGTCTACGCCGAGTTTAAGGCCACCCGCAAGGAAGACAACACGCGGGTAGACCTGGCGCTGTTTACCCACGATTTCGAGGCCACCACCATCTTTATCGAGTGCAAGGGCGTGGGCGGCTTCGCCCAGGACCTGGCCGCCGTAGAAAAGCAGCTGCGCGACTACAACCGCGACCACACGGCCCTCTTCACCCTCATCAGCGACGGCCGCCACTGGCGCTTCTACTACTCCTTTACCAGCGGCGAGTTCAAGGACAAGCTCTTCTGCAAAGTAGACCTGCTCACCGACGACCTCGAAGAAGTAGCCGCCCACTTCGACACCTTTTTGCTGCGCGACAACATTCTCAACCACAGCGCCCGCCACAAGGCCGAGGCCTACCTCACATTGGGCAAAAAGGAGCGCGCCATGCAAGACGTGCTGCCCGATGCCCAGAAGCTGGTATCGCAGCCGCCCTTCCCCTCATTGCCCCAGGCGATGGTGCAGCTGCTGGCCGCCAAGATTTTGACTATATCCGTAGGCGAAGCGCAGGATTTTTTGCTGGGCAACAGCCTGAAGCCCGCCGCGCCGGCTACGCCCGCCCCAGCCCCCAAGGCCGCCCACCCCCCCCCGCCCCCCCAGGCGCAGCCAGCCCTGGCTACCCCCATCCCTGATGCGGCCCTTCCGGCGACCATCGCCGCCGAGCCAGCCGCCTCGCCACTACCGCCGCTTTTCGCCTTGCAGCGCCCCAAGGCCGGCTTCCGGGCCGAAGCCCAGTGGCTGCCGGCTGGTACCATGCGCGTGCTGGCCGGCTCCACGGCGGCCGGTAGCCCCAGCAGCAGCATCAGCGCTACAGGCCACGAGCTGCGACAGCATCTGCTCCAAACCGGCGTGGTACGCGCCCACGAAGGCGTGCTGCGCTTCGGGCAAGACTACGAGTTTGACTCGCCCAACCGCGCTGCCGAGGTCGTGTGCGGCGGCTCCGTGAATGCCCGCATCTCGTGGCTTCGCACCACCGATGGGCAAACGCTGGGCAGCTACCTGGCCAGTCAGGCTACCAGCTAAATTGACCAGAAGCCCAAATACTTACGCAGCAAGCTTTCCGGCCTTCTATTTTAGAAAATAAACCCGACAAGATTATTCATTTAAACTTCGTAGCGGGCTTATATTTCGGCGTTGGTTCCTTGCCACGCTGCTGCCTATGGCCAAGTATTTACCGCTGCTTGCTTCTCTACTACTACTCGCCCCTGCCCTGGTGCGGGCCCAGGGCAACGGGCCCGCCGGCCACGGCGGCCGCGCGCAGGCCCTGGGCAATGCCTCGGCCACGCTGAGCGGCGAGGTGTGGGCCGGGGCCAATAATGCGGCCGGGCTGGGTAGCCTCACCCGGCCCACGGCGGGCGTCTACCTCGAAAACCGCTACCTCATCACCAGCCTCAACGTGGCGGCCGCCGCCGTGGCCCTGCCGCTGGGCACGGTGGAGCCGGCCGCTACCGGGCTGCCGGCCCGGGCCAGCCACGGCGTGCTGGGGCTGGGGGCGCAGCGCTTCGGCGGCGTGCTCTATAATGAAACGCGGCTGGGCGCGGCCTACGGCTACCGGCTGGGCGTGGTGAGCATCGGCGGGCGGCTCGATATGCTGCAAGTGAGCTTTCGGGACCTGGGCAGCCGGCGGGCGGTGGTGGCCTCGCTGGGTGGGCAAGCCGATATTCTGCCCCAGCGCCTCACGCTGGGCGTGTACCTATACAACGTCACCCAGGCCCGGCTGACCGATTATCAGGACGAGCGCGTGCCCACCGTGCTGCGCGCTGGCCTGGCCTACCGCCCCGGCAAGCAGGTGCTGCTGCTGGCCGAAGCCGAGAAAGACGTGGAGCGCGACGCCGGCTTCAAGGCGGGCGTCGAGTACCTGCCCGTGCCGGCCGTGGCCGTGCGCCTGGGCTACGCCAGCCTGAGCCAGCAGGCCACCGGTGGCGTGGGCTTGCGGGCCGGCGATTTTCAGTTTGACTACGCTGCCGGCTGGCACAGCGCGCTGGGGCTGAGCCAGTATTTCAGCTTGGCTTGGCAGTGGAGCAAGCCCGCCACACAGCCTTGAGCATGCGCACGCCCCCGGTTACCCCGAGCCTGGCCGCGGCAGCCAGCCAATTCTTTTTCCCCTTGAAATACGCGGCGGTGCTAACCGGCCTGCTATTGCCGGGCCTGAGCAGTGCCCAGGAATTTCCGCGCCGGGCGCCCGCGCTCGACCGGCTGGCCCAGGAGCTATTTGCCGAAATCCAGTCGGACCAGGTACCCTATGAGGACCTCTACGGCACGCTGCTCAACTACTACCAGTCGCCGCTCAACCTCAACACCGCCTCGCCCGAAGAGCTGCGCGCCCTGCCACTGCTCACCGAAAAGCAGGTAGCGGCCCTGCTAAAGCACCGCCAGGCCACCGGCCCGCTGCTGAGCGTGTACGAGCTGCAAGCCGTGCCCGGCTGGGACGTGCGCACCATCGCCCGCGTGGCGCCCTTCGTGACGGTGGCCAGCCCCAGCCCCAACTCAGTGCGCGGCTCACTCTGGCAACGCATTAAGCACGAGGAGAACAACGCGGTGCTGCTACGCTATGAGCGCGTGCTACAGCAGCGCAAAGGCTACTCGCCGGTCGATACCTTTCAGGGCCGGCCCACACTGCGCTACCTGGGCTCGCCCGACGCGCTGGCCCTGCGCTACCGCGTGAGCCACGCCCACGATTTCAGCCTGGGCTTCACGGCCGAGAAGGATGCGGGCGAGCCGCTGGCCTGGCGGCCGGGGCGAAATCAGTTTGGCCCCGATTTCCTGTCGGCCCACTTCGTGCTCTACCAGCAGGGCCGGCTTAAGACGCTGGCGCTGGGCGATTATCAGCTCCAGTTTGGGCAGGGGCTCTTGCTGTCGTCGGGCCTGGCGCAGGGCAAGGGAGCCGAAACCATCACCTCACTGCGCCGGGCTTCGCTGGGCGTGCGGCCCTACGCGGCGCTGCTCGAAAACACGTTTTTTCGCGGCGCGGCGGCTACTTACCAGCTGGCCCCACGCTGGGAAGCTTCGGCCTTTGCCTCGCGCAAAAACATCGACGCCAACACCCGGCAGACCACCGACTCGCTGGCGCAGTTCGACGAGTTTAGCAGTAGCCTGCTCGTGACCGGCCTGCACCGCACGGCCACCGAAATTGCCGGCCGCCAGCGACTCGCCGAAACCGTGGGCGGCGGCCACCTCGGCTACCTCAGCGCCGATGGTAACCTGGCGCTGGGCTTCACGGCCGTAGCCACGCACTACGGCAACGCCTTTCAGAAGCGCGCCGAGCCCTACAATCGGTTCGAGTTTAGCGGCCAAAACAACTTGGCCTTCGGCGCGCACTACAGCTACGGCTGGCACAATCTGCTGCTCTTTGGCGAAAGCGGGCGCAGCCGCGGCGGTGGCCTGGGCACCGTAAACGGCCTGTTGGCCAGCCTCGGCCCGGCCGTGGATGCAGCCGTGCTAGTGCGCCACTACACCGCCGATTTTCATACCTTTTACGGCAATGCGCTGGGCGAAAACACGCGCAACATCAACGAGAGCGGCTTTTACCTGGGGCTGAAGGTCAGGCCCATTGCCCGCTGGGAAGTGTCGATGTACTTCGACCAGTTTCGCTTTCCGTGGCTGCGCTACCGCGTAAGCGCCCCCAGCCACGGCCAGGATGCGCTGCTGCGCGTGGCCTTCACGCCCACCAAAACCAGCCTGCTCTACGCCCAGTACCGCGCCCGCCTCAAGCCCCTCGACCTGCCCACCAGCGGCACCGGCCGGCCCTTGCCGCTGCCCGGCCAGCAGCTGCGCCACTCGCTGCTACTCTACTGCGACGTGCAGCCCACCGCCCGCCTGGGCCTGCGCACCCGCCTGCAAGCCAGCTACCTGCGCGCCGACGACAACCTGCCCTGGCGGCGCGGCTACGTGCTCAGCCAGGATGCTTCGGTGCAGCTGGCGCGCCGCGTAAGCCTGGCCGCCCGCTACGCTGTATTCGACACCGACGATTACGATACGCGCCAGTACATGTTTGAGCAGGATGTGCTGTATGCCGTGTCGTTGCCCGCGCTCTACGGGCAGGGCACGCGGGCCTACGCCATCCTGCAAGCTACGGTTAATAAGCACTTTACCCTCTGGCTGCGCTACGCCGACACGCGCTACCGGCACCAGGCCACCGTGGGCTCGGGGCTGGAGGAAATCAAGGGCGCGGCCCGCTCGGAGGTGACTGCGCAGGTGCGCTACAAGCTGTAGCCAGCGAAGATTTTTTGGCTATTGGGAAGCGGCTGGCCCGCAGCCTATTGGTGCCGGCTATGCCGCAGGCTAGGGCAGTTTGCTAGCCTGCGCCGTAGCAGCCAGCGGCTGGGGCCGCGCGTTTAAGCCGGTAGTTATCACCTGGAACGGCCGTTGTGGCGGCCACCATTCAGCTACCTTCTTCCATGCAAAAGCTCATTTCCCGCCGCCAGCACGGCTTCACCGACTACAGCTACATTCCCCTGGCGCTTGCGCTGCCCAAGCTGGCCGGCTTCCAGGAAACCGCGCCTAAAGCTGCTATGCTCACGCGCGTGCTGGCCAGTAATATTCTGGCCTCCAGCATTTTTACCCGCGCTGAGTGGGGCATTATCAAAAAAATCCCTTTCAAAACGCACCTGGTGCTCGACGTAGCCGTGGGGGCTTTTGCGGCCAGTGCGCCCTGGCTGTTCGGTTTCGCCAAAAACAAGGCGGCCCGCAACTCTTTCCTGCTGCTCGGGGCCTTCGGCTTGCTGGCGGGCACCTTGTCGAAGCCAGAGGAGCTGGCACATCGCTAGGTAGCTAACGCCCAGTTTTTACGATAACAGCCCCCCGGTTACTTCGGTCAATTGACTGAGAGAAACGGGGGGCTGTTATCGTTTTAACTGTCCGGGCTAGGCGTCCGTCTTCACTAAGACCACCTGCGCATTATCGGCCTGGCTGACTTTGCGGCGGAAATCCTGGTAGTCGGAGTAGCGGGCGGCGGGCAGCGTGACGCTCCCGGCGGGGCGGCGGGTTTCGAGCTGGCGCACGTACTGCAAGGTGCCATCGGGCAGGGCTGTGCAAGTACTCGAATAGGTACCGTAAGCCGAGGCAAGCTGCGTGGGTAGCGGCAGGTTTTCGACCCGGAAGCCAGTGGGCACATGCAGGCGCACGGTATCCTGGTAGAGGCTGGGAGCCGGTAGGGCCAGCGGCATTTGGCGCGGGCCTACCTGGGCGGGCAAAGGGCTGAGGCGGCCCAGTAGATTGGGAGCCAGCAGGAGGCGGCGGCCGGCGGCCGTGCCTACGCTAGCCAGCTCCAGGCCCATCGTTTCGACTACGCCGGGCAGCGTCTTGGTGGGGGCGGCGGCCAGGCGCAGGCTCGTGATGGTGAAGTGGCTAAGTCGCAGGCGATTGGAAACGTATTTTTTCTGCTCTTCCGCATCGGCCGTCTGGAGCAGCTGAGCGTAGGTATCCTGGGCCAGGCCCAGGCGCCGGGTGCGCACGGTGGCTTTGGCCCCGCCGGTGGCGTCGAGCCAGAGGTCGGTGCGGCGTAGCTGGCTGTTGGCCTGGGCGCCGTAGCGCGGCGTGGCCACGAGGCGGCCGCCCTCGGGCGTAAGCAGCAGCGCGTGGCGGTTGCCGGTGAAGTTGCCCATGTAGCCGAATGCGTCGGTCTGGCTCGTGCACTCCAGCCACACGGTATCGGCCGGCGTAGTACCGTGGCCGGCCAGCGGCATGCACAGGATAACGTGGTTGAACTGCCGGCTCGGGAAGCTGGCCCGCACGTCGGGCTCACCGGCCCCGGCCTGCACCAGGGCCACGTAGGCGGGCAGGCCCGCCGCCTTGAGCAGCGCGCGGGTATAGTTGCTCAGGGCCTTGCAGTCGCCGTAGCCCCCGGCCACCACGCTGCTGGCGGGGGCCGTTTGCCAGCCGCCCAGGCCCAGCTGGATGGATACGTAGCGCGTCGAGCCTTGCAAGAACTCGTACACCTTGCGGGCCCGCTCGCGGGGGTCGGGGCTGGTGACCATCAGCTGCGCCATTTTGGCGGTGAGGGCGGGCGGCAGCACATCGCGCCCCTCCCCTAGCTTGTAGCTCCACAGGCCCATATTTTGCCACGAGTCCATGGCGCCCGCGTAGCCCTGCACTTCGAAGGTGGTGGGCGCCAGGTGCACGGCGGGCAGCAATTCTTCGAGCGACGGCGACAGCGGCTCTTCCTCCACGGCGGGGGCGGCGGGCAGCTGCCAGCGGTAGGTGGTTTGGGTGCCCGCCACCACGGGCGCGCTGGCCGCGCCGGCGGGCAGCAGCTGCTCCTGGTAGCGCAGGGGCAGCGCGGTGGGCGTGGTTACTTGCAGGGTAGCGCCTTCGAGCGCCACGTTTTCGGCCGACTGGGGCTGCCAGTCGGGGTAGAACAAGGTGTTTTCCGACACTATTTCGTAGTCAAACTCCACGGTGTAGGGCGTAGCGGGCTGGCGCAGGTCGGCGTAGCGAATGCGCACGTCGGTCATCAGGCTGCCCTCGGCACTGCCCAGGCCCTGGTCGTGCACTTCGGCGGGGCGCAGCTGGTGCAGCAGCCGGCCCTGGGCATCGTACACAGCACCGCGCAGGTAGCTGATGCGGCGCAGGGCATCGTAGCCGACCATCTGCTGGCCGTAGTCGTCGCTGCCGGCCTCGTCGAGCACCGTTATCACTTTGTGCACTGTGTGCACCAACTGGCTGGCCGATTTCACCACCACTACCTCATCGTAGGCGCGCACCACGGCGTGGGCATTCTGGCGCAGGGCCGGGGCAATGGCCTCGACCGGGTACTTGGGGGCCGGCGGGGCCAGCAGGAGCAGGGAGGAGAATACGGGCAGAATCATACAGGCAATTCTTTAGTATAAGTTAGTAGTTATCAATACACCTGGGGCCTACTTCACCTTTTTGATAAGCAGCGCCTCGGCCTGCTTGGCGAGCAGCTGCTGGTATAGCTCGCGCAGGGCCTGGTATTCCTCGGCGCTGTACACGGGCTTGTCGAGCGTGAGGCGGCTGGTGAGCTGCACGGTGGTAGGCGTGGGCGCGCTGGCCGCGTACACGAAGCGGCCGCCGTTGTCGGGCAGCAGCAGGTTGGCGGGCTTGGGCAGCTCGGCGGTGTAGCCGGCCGGCAGCGTCAGGGTCAGCATAATAATATCCTGCTGCAACATCCCCATGTCAACCGGGTAGCTGCGCTGCGCGTGCCGAAACGGGTTTTGCCGCTCCCCAAAGGCTTCCAGCGGCTTGAGGTACACCTCCGCCGCCGCGCCCGGCGTGGCCGCTGGCTGGTGTAGCTCGTAGCGCAGGGCCAGCGGCTGGTCTACGGCCGTCGAGGCCGTAAACGCGTAGCTGGGTACTTCCCAGCCCAGGCGCGCGGCGGCGAGCTGGCTCACGTATTTCTTTTCGCCCAGCTGCTGCACTTGCTCCCGGGCCTCCAGGGCCGCGTAGCCGCCGTGCTCTTCCTGCACCTGCCCGGTGAGGTTGCCCTGCGCATCCAGCGTCAGCCTGATGTTTTGGAAATGCGTGTAGCGCTGGCCGGGCACCAGGTTTACCCAGCGGCCCTCGCCGCCCTCCACCACCGTGTGGCCGAGGCGATTGAGGCAGCGCCGGGGCAGCACGCCGGCCGGCAGCAGCGGCTCGGTGGCATCGAGCAGCAGGTCGGGCTGGCCGGGGGTTTCCAGCAGCGCCACCACGTAGTTGAACTGTTCCAGCAGCGGATATTGCTGGCTCACGCGGCCGTGGGCGCGGGTGCTCAGGATAACGGGCTGGGCGGGCAGACCGGCCTGGCGCAGAGCCGCAATGAGCAGCAGGTTGGCATCGGCCGCGGTGCCGCGGTGCAGCTCGTAGCTCTTTTTGAGCGGGCCGCTGGCGTGGTAGCGGTTGGTGCCGTCGTACTTCACGCTCTTCAGCACCAGCTCGCGCACGGCGGCGGCGCGGGCCACGGGGCTGGGGTACTGGGCCACCAGCGGCCGCACGGCTTCGGCCAGGAAGTCGTCGTGCTTCAGGGCCAGCCCGAAGAATTCGTCTTGCAGCAGCACCTTATTCTTCTTGGTCCAGCTGTCGGTCAGGTCGCGGTATTCTTCGTTGGGCATCTGGGTGCCCGCCAGCTCAAACGTGAGGCGCGGCAGGTAGTCGCGGGCCGTGGTCAGGAAGGGCTCCTCCCGAAAAGCGGGCACGTTGCGCATTACCCAGCGGTGCTGCTCGGTGCTCAGGCTCACGCTTTGGTTGCTGGAGCTGAGCCCGTTGCCGACCTGCGTCTCCAGCGCCATATTCACCGTCCCGGTGCCCATCTCGTTCACCTCGAAGGGCAGGTAGCCCTGGTAGAGCGCCTTGTAGTGATACACCTGTGGAATGCTCGTGCGGTACTCGCTCCAGCGGGTCGGTATCTCGGACTGAAACGTCCAGTCCTGGAAGTTGTTGAAAAACGTGGACGTCACGGTGTAGCCATACTCAATCACGGCGCCTTCCTGCACGTTGGGCAGCGTGAATTTGTAGACCTTCAGCTTATTCGTGCGCTTTTCCTCGAAGGCCGCGCTGGGTTCCAGCTTGGTTTTGGTCACCTGGCCATCAGCCCCGCGCACGTAGGTAAAGCCGCGCAGGCTGCTTAGCTTCTCCGAGTTTTCGCCCTCGTGGTAGAGCGGCACTTCTACCGTAGCGTAGCTGTAGCCGGCTTTTTTGAGAATCTTGAGCCGCGTCGTGCGCTCGGCAACGATGGCCATGTGCCCCGACACGCTGGCGAAGCGGGCCTGCCCAAAGTCGCAGAGCACCACGGCCACGGCGCCGCTGTCGGCCACGAAGCTTTGGGGCTCCAGGTCGGCTGGCTCGGGCTGGCCAAAGCGCAGCGGCAAGGGCGCCGCCTGCCGGGGCGCCGCCGTTTGGGCGTGCACCGGGGCGGGCGCACCGCTCAGCCCCCAGCCTAGTAAGCCAGCCAGCGCGAAGCCGGGCAGCCGAAGTTTGCATGTCATAGTTGGGGAAGAATATGCCGGCCGCTGGGCTGGTAGCCGCCCAGCGGCGGGTAATTACTGCTTTTTAATCACCAGGGCCTCGGCCTGCTTGGCCAGCGCCAGGCGGTAAAACTCGCGCAGCGAGGCGTATTCCTCGGCCCCGTACACGGGTTTGTCGAGGGTGAGGCGGCTCACGAGCTGCACAGTGCCGGGCGTGGGGCTGCTGGCGGCGTACATGTAGCGGCCGCCCTGGTCGGGCAGCGAAATGGTGGCCGCCTTGGGCAGCTCGGCCGTGTAGCCCTGCGGCAAGGTCAGGGTTAGCACAATGATGTCCTGGTTGGCGGCGCCAAAATCCACCGGGAAGGTGCGCTCGGCGTGGTGAAACGGGTTCTGGCTCTGGCCAAAGGCCGCCAGCGGGCTCACGTACAGCTCGCTGGCCGCGCCGGGTGTGCTGCTTGGCTGGCGCACATCGTAGTTGAAGGCCAGCGGCCGGCTCACCTCGGCCACCTCGCTGAAGGTGTAGGCCGGAAATTCCCAGCTGGGGTGGCGGGTGGCCAGCTCGGTCACGTATTTTTTCTCGCCCAGCTGCTGGAGCTTTTCGCGCATGGCCGCGCCGGAGTAGCCGCCGTGCTCTTCGTGCACCTTGCCCACGAGGTTGCCCTGCTCGTCCAGCGTCAGCTTGATGTCCTGGTAGTGGTTGTGGCGCTGGGCGGGCGCCAGGCTTACCCAGCGGCCGGGCTGGGTTTTGTCGCCCACGAGGCGGCCGGTCTGGCTGAGGCAGCGCTGGGGCAGCACGCCGCAGGGCAGCAGCGGCTCGGTGGCGTCGAGCAGCAGTTCCTTGTTATCGGCCAGCGGCAGCACGCCGATGACGTAGTTGAACTGCTCTAGCAGCGGAAATGCCTCGTTGACACGGCCGTGGGCGCGGGTACTCAGGATAACGGGCTGGGCCGGCAAGCCCGCCTGGCGCAGGGCCGCGATGAGCAGCAGGTTCACATCGGCCGAGGTACCGCGGTGCAGCTCGTAGCTCTTCTTGAGCGGGCCGCTGGCCGAGTAGCGGTTGGTGCCGTCGTACTTCACACTCTTGAGCACCAGCTCGCGCACGGCCGCGGCGCGGGCGGCGGGGTCGGGATACTGCGCGATGAGCGGCTTGAGGGCGGCGTCGAGGAAGGCCACCTTGCCCAGCTGGCCCCCAAACTCGTCGTTGAGGAGCAGGTCCTCATTGATTTTGTCCCAGTTGCCGGCCACGTTGTGGTAGGCCGCGCCCGGCATCCTGGTGCCCGCCAGCTCGAAGTTGATGCGCGCCACGTAGTCGAGCGAGGTCGTCATGAAGGGTTCATCGCGCAGGCCGGGCACGTTTTGCATGGCCCAGTGGTAGTTGGTGGCCTGCGCCGTGATGGCCTCGTTGCGGGCCGCCACGTGGCCCGAGCCGCCGCCCCCGTACAAGCCCCCGCCGCCGCCTTCCGTAAAGCCGCCCTCGGTGTGCAGGTTGTACTGCGTCTGCTGCTGCTCGCGGGTTTGCAGGGCCAGTGGCTCGTAGCCCTGCATCAGCATCTTATAGTCGAAATACTCCGGGATGGTGGCCTGAAACTCGCTCCACCGGGTGGGCACCTCGCGCTGAAACGTCCAGTCCTGGAAGTTGAACAGGAAGTCCGACGTCACGGTGTAGGCGTACTCAATCACGGCGCCCTCGCGCACGTTGGGCAGCGTAAACTTGCGCACCCGGATATTCTTGGTGCGCTCCTCGGTAAAGGCTTTGTCGGTTTCGAGCTTCACCTTTTCCACCTTGCCGCCCACCTCGTTGTAGGTGAAGCCACGCAGGCTCACGATTTTCTCCTCGTCCGTGCCCCGGTGGTAGAGCGGGATTTCGATGGTAGCCAGGTCGTAGCCGGCTTTTTTGAGAATCTTGATGCGCGTCACGCGGTCTGATTCCAGCTGGAAGCTGGCGCCCTTGAGGCGGAAGCGCGTGGAGCCGTAGTCGTAGAGCACCACGCCGGGGGCCGCGCTGTCGGCCACGAAGCTCTTGGCGCTGAAGTCGGCGGGGTCGGGCTGGCCAAATTTTATTTTGACCACCGGCACGGCGGCCGGGGCTTGCGCCAGCAGGCTCAGCGGCAGGGCTAGTAAGAGGGCCGCTACCGGCCCCGCAACGGGTAGTTTTGTAATCATACCAAGAAGAAGATGTAGTTGCCCGGCTAAAAAAAGATATAGCCGGCCGCAGCCTGGCAAAAGTAGCTGGTGGCTACCCATTTGCCAACTCTTCTTCCGGCTCCCTACACCACTTCTTCGGGGGCGCCCACGGCCAGGGCCTGGGCGGCGTCGGCCGAGTTGCTGGCCGGGCCGGCTGGGGTGGCGCGCACGCCCAGCAGCAGGTAGGCCAGGGCGGTGAGCACGCAGGCCAGGCTCAGGGCGTGCACCCAGGGCAGGCGGGCGGGCTGGTTATCAAATATCCAGCCGGCCAGCAGCGCGCCCAGGCCGATGCCCACTTCGAGGGCGATGTACATGGTGGCGATGCCGCGCCCGCGCCGCTCGGGGTGGCTCAGGTCTACGGTCCAGGCGTAGAGGGTGGGCGAGTTGAGGCCCGTGCCGACGCCGAATATCACCGCGCCCAGCAAAAACACCGGCACCGACGGCGACCACACCAGCACCGCCAGCCCCAGCGCCAGCAGCCCCGACGACCAGCGCAGCACCGGCACCCGCCCGTGGGTGTCGCTGGCCTTGCCCGACACCAGCCGCACCACCAGCGAGGCCACCGTGTAGCACACGTAGAACAACCCCTTAGTAGACCCGGTGAGGCCCAGCAGGCGGCTTTGGTCGGGTATCACGGTGAGTACCGCCCCGAACGGGAACAAACACAGCAGCGTAGTGATGGCCGGGGCTAGCACGCGCGGCTCCAGTATCTCGTCGAGCTTGAGCTTTAATAAGGAGAAGCTAAAGCGCTGGCGCAGGGCCGGGGCCAGCGTTTCGGTGAGGGTGCCCTGCACCAGCACCGAGAGCAGCGCCGCCGCGCTGGAGCAGTAAAACATGGTGTTGAGGGAGAACGTCTCGGCCAGCCACGAGCCGAAGGCCGGGCCAGCGGCCATGCCCAGGCTGCCCGTCACGCCGAGCAGGCCCATCGCCTCGCCGCGCTTGGCCACGGGCACGATGTCGGCCACGAAGGCGGCCGTGCCCGTAGGCTTGAAGCCCGTGCTGAAGCCGTGCAGTAGCCGCAAAAACAAAAAGCTGCTCACCGTGAGCGCCCACGGGTAGATGAAGCCACATAGGAAGCAGACAAGCGACCCGAACACCATCACCGGAATGCGCCCCACGGTATCGGTGAGCTTGCCCGAAAACGGCCGCGAAATGGCCGCCGTGAGCGTAAATAGGGCAATAATGAACCCCTTGTACTCGCCCCCGCCCAACTGGCTGAGGTGGTCGGGCAACTCGGGCAATAGGAGGTTAAAGGAGAGAAAAAACAGAAACGACGACAGGCACATCAGCCAGAAGCCTCGCGAATACGAACCAAGCATAAGTGCCGCAAAGGTCGGGGCCACCGGCCACATGGTTGCCGGGCCTAGCCCAGCAGCGCCGCCAGCGCGGCGGCCTCGGCCTCCAGCGCCTCGGCGCGCAGGTGCAGCAGGTGCCACTGGCTGAGGGTGGCGGGGTCGAGGGCTGTCTGCTGCAAATCGAGAAAATCGCGCACGTACCGCAGCCGGATGGCCTCGCGCCGCTCCTCCAAGCTGGCGGTAGGCGGCGGGGCCGGGGCCTCGGGGGGCAGGGCGGCGCGCAGGCCGGGCAGCGCCTGCGCCCAGCGGGCGGCGGTGCGCGCCTGCTCGGGCAATTGGCGCAGCTGCCAGCGCAGGTTGCCGGCGTGGTAGAGGCAGGCGGCGCGCCGGGCTTCGAGCGGGCCGGGGTCGAGGGGGCCAGCGGGCGGCGCGGGGAGCAGGGGCGCATCGGGGGCCTCGGGCGGCATTTGCGCGGCCAGGGGGGCCAGCCGCTCCAGCACCAGGGCGCTCGGCACCCGGCGGCCGGCTTCGAGGTGGTTGGCCAGCGGCAGGCTAATGCCCAAGTACTGGGCCAGCTCGGGCTGCGTGAGGCCATAATAGGCGCGCACGCGCCCCAGGCGGGTAGTGGTGTGGCGCGATTCGCGGGGCATAGGCCGAAGAGCGTGGAGGAATGGGCTACCGTTTTCATCCGAATCCTACAAGTGTTGGAGGATTCAAGCAAAAGTAGCACTCCATTCCTCCACGCCCGCGCACCGTCCCCTGCCAAAACGGCTACTCCCCCACCCCGGCCCCAAATGTGCCGTAGGGCCGACCTATGAATTGGTTAACCTCGCTTTTAACAAACATCTCCGCCAAAAACCCCGGCCACGGGCGCGGCCCCGATAAGCCCGCCGTGAGCGTGCGCGAGCGGGTGTCGGCCCTGCGGCACCTGCCGGCTTTTCTCAAGCTTATCTGGCTGACCTCGCCCAGCCTCACGCTCGGCAACATTGTGTTGCGCTTGGTGCGGGCGGCCTTGCCGTTGGCCATGCTGTATGTGGGCCGCCTCATTCTCGACGACATTGTGGCGCTCACCAAGCTGCCGGCGGCGGGCCGCGACGTATCGCCCGTGTTCGGCCTGGTGGCCCTGGAATTCGGCCTCGTGCTGCTTACCGATGCGCTGGGCCGCGCCGTGGCCCTGCTCGACTCGCTACTCGGCGACCTTTTTGCCAATGCCTCGTCGGTGCGCCTCATGCGCCACGCCGCCGAGCTGGACCTCGACCAGTTTGAGGACAGCACCTTTTACGACAAGCTGGAGCGCGCCCGCCGCCAAACGCTCTCGCGCTCGGTGCTCATGAGCCAGGTGCTGGCCCAGGGCCAGGATGCCGTCACGCTCGTGCTGCTGGCCGGCGGCCTCGTGGCTTTCCAACCCTGGCTGCTGGGGCTGCTGCTGCTGGCCGTGGTGCCCGCCTTCCTCGGCGAAAGCCACTTCAACGAGCGCAGCTACTCGCTCTCGCACTCCTGGACGCCCGAGCGCCGCGAGCTGGACTACCTGCGCCAAACCGGCGCCAGCGACGAAACGGCCAAGGAAGTTAAAATCTTCGGCCTTTCCGATTTCCTGATAAACCGCTTTTCCACCCTCTCCGACCAGTTTTACACCCAAAACAAGGGGCTGGCCCTGCGCCGCGCCGGCTGGGGCACCGTGTTTGCGGCCGTGGGCGCGGCGGGTTACTACGGGGCGTATCTCTACATCATCCGGCAGGCGGTGGGCGGCACCATCTCCATCGGCCAGCTCACGTTTTTGGCCGGCTCCTTCGCCCGGCTGCGCGCCCTGCTCGAAGGCATCCTGAGCCGCTTCAGCCAGGTGGCCGACGGGGCGCTGTATTTGCAGGACTTTTTCGACTTCTTCCAGATTACGCCGCGCATCGTGCGGCCCACGCTGGGGCAGGCGGTGCGGCCGTTTCCGCGCCCCATCCGGCAGGGCTTCACGTTTGAGGAGGTCGGCTTCAAGTATAAGAACGCCGAGAAGTGGGCGCTGCGCCACCTCAGCTTCGAGTTGCACGCCGGCGAAAAGCTGGCCCTGGTGGGCGAAAACGGCGCCGGCAAAACCACGCTCGTCAAGCTGCTGGCCCGCCTCTACGACCCCAGCGAGGGCCGCATCCTGCTCGACGGCCACGACCTGCGCGAGTACGACCCCGCCGAGTTGCGCCAGGAAATCGGCGTCATCTTCCAGGATTTCGTGCGCTTCCAGCTCCCCGCCGGCCAAAATCTGGCCGTGGGCCGCATCGAGGAGCGCACCAACCAGCCCCGCATTGAGCAAGCCGCCCACCAGAGCCTGGCCGACTCGGTAATCGCCAAGCTCCCGCTCGGCTACGACCAGATGATAGGCCGGCGCTTCAACGGCGGCGTGGACCTGAGCGGCGGCGAGTGGCAGAAAATCGCCCTCGGCCGCGCCTACATGCGCGAGGCCCAGCTGCTCATCCTCGACGAGCCCACCGCCGCCCTCGACGCCCGCGCCGAGTACGAGGTATTCGAGCGCTTCAAGGAGCTCACCCAGGGCAAAACTGCCGTGCTCATCAGCCACCGCTTCAGCACCGTGCGCATGGCCGACCGCATCCTGGTAGTGGAGCACGGCCGCGTGCAGGAAATCGGCTCGCACGAGGAGCTGCTGGCCAAGGGTGGCCGATACGCGGAGTTGTTCCAGTTGCAGGCAGCCGGCTACCGCTAGCTAAAACGCGCCGGTTGCCTCCGCGCCAAAATTCAGCTTCATCGGCGCTACGCCGGCCTCCTCATATACCTCGGCCAGCGTCATGGCCAGCCCCAGTTCCGGAATAGCTAGTGCATCGTTCGCCTCGGCCAGCGCCGTGTGTGCCCACGCGCCGTATTCGGTTAGCTGGTACCATTCCACGAGCCAGGTAGTTTGCGACACGAGCAGGTAGTGCCGCAGGCTCGGCAGCTTCTTATACTGGTTGAACTTCAGCCCCCGGTCGTAGGCCTCGGTGGAAGGCGAGAGCACTTCCACGATGAGAATCGGCAGGTTCAGCTGCTGGCTTTCGCGCTGGTCGGCCGGGTCGCAGCTCACCATCACATCGGGGTAGGTGTAATGGCGATTTTCTTCCACGGCCAGCCGCACCGCTTCTATCTGCACCCGGCAATTCTTGCCACGTAGCGCCGGCCTCAGTTTTAGAATAAAATTCTGGGCAATGGTACTGTGCGCGATACTGGCGCCCGCCATCGCGAAAACTTCGCCCTCAAAAAATTCGTGACGCACCTCGCTCTGCGCTTCCAGCGCGAAATATTCGGCCGGGGTGTACTGCTTTTGCTGCTCGGCTTGGCCCATGGTCTTACTACTTGGTCAGTTCAAAGATAGCCAGACCAGCTAGCCAAGCCTGGCAAGCTGGCCCAATAACCTGAGCATTAGATGAAAAAATAATTTCCGGGCGTAGCTTAGGGAGTCTAACGAATTCCCTACCCTTCTACCGATGAAATTTACCGCTACTCTTCTGCTTTTCGGCCTGTTAAGCTTAGGCTTGCTCTCCGGCTGCCTCACCTCCCGCGACGCCCGTATTGAGTCGAGCTACAGCTACCGGGGCCGCTTCCGGCACTATCGCACCTATGGTTTCCTAAGCGGCGACGGCCTGGCCGCTGACAGTACCCGCCTCAGCGAATCATTGCGCGACGCCATCAAGCAGCGCCTGCGCCTGCAAGGCTACAAGTACGCGCGCCGCAACCCCGACCTAATGGTAAGCTACAAGTTATTTGAGGGCGACATGCGCTTTCCCGGCTTCGTGCAGGAAGACATCACTCGCTGGGTAAAAAACAACGACGCCGAAGACGAGGAAACCCCCGAGGAGCAGCGCCACACCTACCAGCCCACCCGCATGCTCATGCTCGACGGCACGCTCATGGTGACGCTCATCGACACCAAAACCGACAACGCCATCTGGAACGGCTACGCCTCCGGCGTAACCGTGCCCGAGGGCATCCGGGGCGAGTACGTGCTCGTGCGCTCGGTGCGCTCCATCTTCGACCGCTACCGCATTTTCACCGAGAATTACTTCAACGGTGGCAACCTCGACGGCGCCATGAACGGCGAGCCCAGCGCCCCCGCCCCCAGCGAAAGCCCTCGCTAGCAGTAAGCGGGGCACTTTTCATTTCCGCTCAAACCGGCTAGGGTGTACCTTTGCCTGTCCGCGCCAGTGCGCCCGCTACCTAACTAGCTGTCCTTTATGCTACTCGCCGTTAATTCTTCGTATCAGCCCAGCGACTACCTGCCCATTCTCATTCAGTTTGGGCTGGCGGTGGCTTTCGTGGCCTTCGCCATGGTCGTTTCGCACCTTGTGGGCCCCAAGCGCCACAGTAAGGTGAAAGATGCCTCCTTCGAGTGCGGCATCGAGAGCGTGGGCAATGCCCGCACGCCCATCTCGGTCAAGTATTTTCTCACGGCCATCCTGTTCGTGCTCTTCGACGTGGAAGTAATTTTCATGTATCCCTGGGCCGTTAATTTCCGCCAGCTGGGCACCGCTGGCTTCGTGGAGATGATTATCTTCATGACCCTGCTGATGGCTGGCTTTGGCTACGTTATCAAAAAGGGAATCCTGCGCTGGAACGAGGCCGTTCCCAGCCAAACTTTCGTTGCAAAGCCGGTGTTGGAAAAACAGCCCGCCATTGCGGCCCAGGCTGCCTAGCAATTATCAGTCATCAATTATCAGTTATCAGTAAAGCAGCTCCCAAAACGCCGCCTAACTTACTGACAGGTAATTGAATATGATAATTGATAACTGTTAATTGATAACTGAAAAATGGTTGATTCCCGCGTTCCCGAAATCAAATCTGTGCCGGCCCCCGAGGGCATCGAAGGCGCCGGCTTCTTCGCTACCTCCTTGGAGAAAGTAGTGGGTATCGCCCGCGCCAACTCCCTGTGGCCCTTGCCCTTCGCCACCTCGTGCTGCGGCATCGAGTTCATGGCGACCATGGGCGCGCACTACGATATCTCGCGCTTCGGCTCCGAGCGCCCCAGCTTCTCGCCCCGCCAGGCCGATTTGCTGATGGTGATGGGCACCATCGCCAAGAAAATGGCGCCCATCGTGAAGCAGGTGTACGAGCAAATGGCCGAGCCCCGCTGGGTGCTGGCCATGGGTGCCTGTGCCTGCTCGGGCGGCATCTTCGACAGCTACTCGGTGCTGCAAGGCATCGACCGCATCATCCCGGTCGATGTGTACATCCCCGGCTGCCCACCCCGCCCCGAGCAGGTGCTCGACGGCCTGATGCGCGTGCAGGACCTCGCTAAAAACGAGAGCATCCGCCGCCGCAACTCGCCCGAGTACCAGGCCCTGCTGGCTTCCTACAACATTAAATAAGCTCTTCGCCGCTAGCCCCTTAAATGGCTGACCCAACTAAAGAAGAATCGCCCGCCGCCCAGGAAACTGCCGCCGCGCTAGACCCTACCGCTCAGCAAAACGCGCAGGTACTGGCGCTGCTGCACAGCCTGTTTGGGGAAGCCACGTTTACGGATGTGCACGAGCCCTACGGCCTGCTCACTGTCACGACCAAGCGCGAGCATATTCACAACATCGTGGCTGGCTTGCAGCAAGATGAAACCCTCAAGTTTCACTTCCTCACCACCATGTGCGGCATCAATTATCCCGAGAACCTGAATCAGGAGCTCGGGATGATTTACCACCTGCATAGCCTGGTGCATAACATCCGGCTGCGCATCAAGATTTTCTTCCCCATCGCCGACCCGGTGGTGCCCACCCTCACCGACCTCTACGCCACCGCCAACTGGATGGAGCGCGAGGCCTACGACTTTTACGGCGTCATCTTCACGGGCCACCCCAACCTGCGCCGCATCCTGAATGTGGAGGACATGGACTACCACCCCATGCGCAAGCAGTACCCCGTGGAAGACGGCACCCGCGAAGACAAAACCGACCTGTTTTTCGGTCGCTAAGCTTAAGCTTTATATAACTAGCTGACATATAAATCCTCCCAGTGTCGTCAGGCTCCCCCTCTCTTTTGGAGAGGGGGCCGGGGGGTGAGGTTCAATGGCAGTAAACGACGCCCTAGCCGGCACCCACAAGATTATTGAAGAAGCGCAGGAGCAGCAGGGCGGCCAGCTCGTGCCGACTCTCAACGACTTCTCGCAGGAGTTGACGACCCTCAACCTGGGTCCGACGCACCCCGCCACGCACGGCATCTTCCAGAACATCCTGCAAATGGATGGCGAGCGCATTATTTCGGGCGTGCCGACTATCGGCTACATCCACCGCGCGTTTGAGAAAATTGCCGAGCGGCGGCCGTTCTACCAGATTACGCCGCTCACCGACCGCATGAACTACTGCTCGTCGCCCATCAACAACATGGGCTGGCACATGACGGTAGAGAAGCTGCTCGGGGTTACGGTACCCAAGCGCGCCCAATACATCCGAGTAATAATGATGGAGTTGGCGCGCATTGCCGACCACCTTATCTGCAACTCCATCCTGGGTGTAGACACGGGCGCTTTCACCGGCTTCCTCTACGTGTTCCAAGAGCGCGAGAAGATTTACGAGATTTACGAGGAAGTCTGCGGCTCGCGCCTGACCACCAACATGGGCCGCGTCGGCGGTATGGAGCGCGACCTCTCGCCGGTAGCCATAGACAAGCTACGCAAGTGGCTGAAGGAGTTTCCGGCTGTGATGAAGGAGTTCGAATCGATGTTTAACCGCAACCGCATCTTCATGGACCGCGTGGTAAACGTGGGCCCGATTACGGCGGAGAAAGCATTGAACTACGGCTTCACCGGCCCCAACCTGCGGGCTGCTGGTGTCGATTACGACGTGCGGGTGATGAACCCCTATTCTTCCTACGAAGACTTCGAGTTCGAAATCCCGGTGGGTACCAACGGCGACACCTACGACCGTTTCCTGGTGCGCAACGAGGAAATCTGGCAGAGCTTGAGCATAATTAATCAGGCCCTTGACCGCCTGCCCGAAGGCCCGTTCCACGCCGATGCGCCGCACTACTACCTGCCCGCTAAGGAAGCCGTGTATAAGAACATGGAGGCCCTTATTTACCACTTCAAAATCATCATGGGCGAAATCGACGCCCCGGTGGGTGAAGTGTATCACTCCGTGGAAGGCGGCAACGGCGAGCTAGGTTTCTACCTGATTTCGGATGGGGGCCGCACGCCGTATCGCCTGCACTTCCGCCGCCCGTGCTTCATCTATTACCAGGCCTATTCGGAAATGGTGGTGGGCACGAGCCTCTCAGATGCCATCGTGATATTGTCGTCGATGAACGTGATTGCCGGCGAGCTGGACGCCTAGTTTTTAAGTTGAAAGTACCTGATATGGAGCCGACTACCGCCGCTGCCAAACCCCAGTTTTCGCCCGCCGCCCAGGCGGAAATCAAGCGCCTGCTCACGCACTACCCCGACGACCGTAAGAAGTCAACCCTGCTGCCCGTGCTGCACATCGCGCAGGCCGAGTTTGGCGGCTGGGTAAGCCCCGAGGTGCAAGACCTGGTGGCCGAAACCCTGGGCCTGCGCCCGATTGAGGTGTACGAGGTGAGCACGTTCTACACGATGTTCAACCTCAAGCCAGTGGGCAAGCACGTGCTGGAAATCTGCCGCACCGGCCCCTGCATGCTGCGCGGCTCCGATGAGCTAACGGCTCACTTAGAGCGCATTACCGGCGCTAAGGTTGGCGGCAACTCGCCCGATGGCCTGTTCACCCTGAAAGAAGTAGAGTGCCTGGCGGCCTGCGGTTTTGCCCCGGTGGTGCAGGTGCGCGAGAAGTACTACGAGTCGCTCGACACGGAAGAGAATGTGAATGCCATGCTTAGTGAGCTGAAAGGCCTCGTGCACCGGCCCATTCTACCGTGGGAAGAAAATGGCTTGCCTACCTCACTCCAAAATAACTAATAGCGAATAGGTTAAAATTATGGGACGCAAGCTATTAACCGAACACGTCAACGTCGAAGGCATCGAAACCTTTGCCGTGTACCGCAAGCACGGCGGCTACCGCGCTGTGGAGAAGGCGCTGAAAATGACGCCCGAAGAAGTGGTGGAAGAAGTGAAGAAGTCGGGCCTGCGCGGGCGCGGCGGCGCGGGCTTCCCCACCGGCATGAAGTGGAGCTTCCTGGCTAAGCCCGAAGGCGTGCCGCGCTACCTCGTCTGCAACGCCGACGAGTCGGAGCCCGGTACGTTTAAGGACCGCTACCTGATGTCGAAGCTGCCGCACCTACTCATTGAAGGCATGATTGCGGGCAGCTACGCGCTGGGGGCGCGCACCAGCTACATCTACATCCGTGGCGAACTGTTGTACGTGCTGCGTATTCTGGAGAAAGCCATTGCCGAGGCGTACGCCGCTGGCTTCTTGGGCGAAAACATCCAGGGCTCGGGCTATTCACTTGACTTGCACGTGCATCCGGGCGGCGGTGCCTACATCTGCGGGGAGGAAACCGCTTTGCTGGAATCACTGGAAGGCAAGCGCGGCAACCCGCGCAACAAGCCGCCATTTCCGGCTGTGCAGGGCCTCTACGCCCGCCCCACGGTAGTTAACAACGTAGAAAGCATTGCCACTGTAGTGCCCATTTTGAATATGGGCGGCGACGAGTACGCCAAAATCGGCGTGGGCCGGAGCACGGGCACTAAACTATTCTCCGCTTGCGGCCACTTGAACAAACCAGGTATTTACGAGCTAGAACTCGGCGTACCGGTGGAGGAATTTATCTACTCCGACGAGTACTGCGGTGGCATCTGGAAAGGCCGGGAGTTGAAGGCTGTCGTAGCCGGTGGCTCATCGGTGCCGATTCTGCCTAAAGAACTAATTCTCAAAACCGCTGCCGGGGAGCCGCGCCTGATGACCTACGAGTCGCTCAGCGACGGCGGGTTCGTGACGGGCACTATGCTCGGCTCGGGCGGCTTCATTGCGATGGACGAAACGACGTGCATCGTGAAGAATACCTGGAACTTCTCGCGCTTCTACCATCACGAAAGCTGTGGGCAATGCTCGCCCTGCCGCGAAGGCACTGGCTGGCTCGAGAAAGTGCTGCACCGCCTCGAACACGGCCATGGCTCGATGCACGACATCGACCTGATTGTGAGCGTAGCCAAGCAGATTGAGGGCAACACCATCTGCCCGCTTGGCGAAGCCGCCGCGTGGCCGGTGGCCGCCGCCGTGCGCCACTTCCGCGACGAGTTTGAGTGGCATGTGACGCACCCCAAGGAGGCTACTGCACCGGGTGCAGCCTATCGCGGCAACCTGGTAATGGCCTAATTTTCAATTAATAATTATCATTTAACAGGTATCAGAACTCTGCGAACCTCAGCGTAAACATCCGCGCGCTCTGCGGGAAATACCTTTGGCCCGAAGTTGATATCTGCTGGCAATAATGGCTAAAATAACCTTCGACGGAATTGAGATAGAAGTGCCCGATGGCACCACGATTCTCAACGCTGCCCGCAAAATCGGGGGCAGCGTGGTGCCGCCCGCCATGTGCTACTACACGCCCCTGAAAGGCAGCGGTGGCAAGTGTCGCGCCTGCCTTGTGCGCGTAGCCGCTGGCTCGGCCAAAGACCCGCGCCCCATGCCGAAGCTTGTGGCCTCGTGCATTACGCCCGTGCAGGATGGTATGGTAGTGGAAAACACGACCAGCCAGCAAGTACTTGATGTGCGTAAGGGCATCGTGGAGATGTTGCTTATCAACCACCCGCTCGACTGCCCGGTCTGCGACCAGGCTGGCGAGTGCGACCTGCAAAACTTCGCCTTCGAGCACGGCGTGAGCACCACGCGCTATGAAGAGGAGCGCCGCACGTTCGAGAAAATCGACATCGGCCCCTACATCCAGCTGCATATGACGCGCTGCATACTGTGCTACCGCTGCGTTTACACGGCCGACCAGCTCACCGAGGGCCGCGTGCACGGCGTGCTGGGTCGCGGCGACGCCGCCGAAATTGGTACGTACATCGAGAACACGATTTCCAACGACTTCAGCGGCAACGTTATTGATGTGTGCCCGGTGGGCGCGCTTACCGATAAAACGTTCCGCTTCAAGCAGCGCGTGTGGTTTACCAAGCCGGTAAACGCGCACCGCGAATGCTCGCACGAGAAATGCACCGGCCACGTAACACTGTGGTATAAAGGCAAAGACGTGCTGCGCGTAACCGCCCGCAAGGATGAGTATGGTGAAGTAAAGGAGTGGATTTGCAACGAATGCCGCTTCGAGAAAAAAGAAACGTCGGACTGGGTTGTCGAAGGCCCCGCTCACATTGACCGCTCGTCCGTCATCTCGGCCAACCACTATGAACTGCCGGTTATCAACCCCCAAGTGATTGCCGACCTGCCCGAAAGCACCGTGCGCGAGCTGGAGCAAAACCCACCGCTGAAGCTCGGCGGCCCCAACGGGACTTCTTTCTAAGCTGATACTTTCTACTTTATGACTCTTGAATCTTTAGGCTGGCAAGGCTTAGTTATACTGGTCGTGTTCGGCGTTTCGCTGCTGATTGCCACCTATTGCACGTATGCCGAGCGCGTTATCGCCGCATTTTTACAGGACCGCGTGGGCCCTGACCGGGCCGGTCCCTTGGGGCTAGCCCAGCCCTTGGCCGATGCCGTGAAGCTTTTTACTAAGGAAGAATTCTTCCCGAGCGGAGCCAATAAGGCGCTGTTCATCTTCGGCCCCTGCTTGGCCATGATAACGGCACTCATGTCGTCGGCCGTTATTCCGTTTGGCAGCTTCCTCAAGTTTGGCGATACGGTCGTGCATTTGCAGGGCATTGAAATCAACGTGGGCATGCTCTACGTTTTCGGCATCGTATCGCTGGGCGTCTATGGCATTATGATTGGCGGCTGGGCTTCCAATAATAAGTTCTCGCTGCTCGGCGCCATCCGCGCTGCTTCTCAGAACATTAGCTACGAATTGGCAATGGGCCTGGCCCTGATTGCCGTGCTCATGATGTCGGGCTCGCTCTCGCTGCGCGACATCACGTTGCAGCAGTCGGTGCCCGGCGAATGGCATTTCTGGAATATCGTGAAGCAGCCGTTGGGTTTCATCATCTTCATTGTATGCGCGTTCGCCGAAACTAACCGCACGCCCTTCGACTTGCCCGAGTGCGAAACCGAATTGGTAGGTGGCTACCACACCGAGTACAGCTCGATGAAAATGGGCCTCTACCTCTTCGCGGAGTACGTGAACGTGTTCGTAGCCTCGGCCGTGATGAGCGTCATTTACTTTGGCGGCTTCAACTTTCCCTTCCAGTATGAGTTGCGCGAATGGCTGCACAGCGCGCAGGGCCTTTCGCTCGACGCGGCGCAGAATATTATCGCCATCCTGGGCGTGGTAGCGGTTTTTGCCAAAATTTTCTCGTTCATCTTCTTCTTTATGTGGGTGCGCTGGACGCTGCCGCGCTTCCGCTATGACCAGTTGATGCGCCTGGGCTGGACTATCCTCATCCCGCTGGCCATCTTCAACATCCTGCTCACGGGCGGTCTCATCACCACCGGCATCATCCCCGAAATCAAGCAGTGGTGGTAGGTAGCCCACATGGCTAGCCCTCCCCTCTTACTCTACCGACCTTTATGGAATCGCTAAGCAACCGCGCCAAGAAACTGGAAAAGAAGCCGATGACGCTCGCCGAGCGGGCCTACCTGCCGGCGATTTTCCAGGGCTTGTCCATCACGATGCAGCACTTTTTTCGGGCTGCTACCAAGAAGCAAATCACCATTCGCTACCCCGAGGAAACGCGCCCGTTCTCGCCCGTTTTCCGGGGCCTGCACGTACTCAAGCGCGATGAGCAGGGCCGTGAGCGCTGCACGGCCTGTGGCTTGTGCGCCGTAGCCTGCCCCGCCGAAGCTATCACAATGGTAGCCGGCGAGCGCAAAAAAGGCGAGCAGAACCTTTACCGCGAAGAGAAATACGCTGTCAGCTATGAAATCAACATGCTGCGCTGCATCTTCTGCGGCCTCTGCGAAGAGGCTTGCCCGAAGGCCGCCGTGTACCTGCAAGCCGACAAAATGGCTCCGCCGCGCTACGAGCGCGACGAATTTATCTACGGCAAAGACCGCCTGGTAGAGCCCGTATCGCCGGATAACCGCTCGAAGCGCGGTATCCAGCTTACGTCTGAGCAAGCGGAAAAGCTGCGCTCGCAATTGGCCTAACGTAGCGCGGACTTAGCAGTCCGCGTTTGCACGACTCCTCTTTTCAATCGCCCAAACGCGGACTACCGAGTCCGCGCTACTGTATGTCCCTCTTTCTCTTCCTATCGTTCGTAGCCTTGCTGAGTGCACTGGGCGTAGTGCTGGTCAAAAACCCGGTGCATAGTGTGTTGTTCCTCATCCTCACGTTCTTCACACTGTCGGCCCACTACTTGATGCTGAATGCTCAGTTTTTAGCTGCCGTGAACATCATTGTGTACGCTGGAGCCATTATGGTACTCTTCCTGTTCGTGATTATGTTCCTGAACCTAAACGAAGATACCGAGCCACACAAGCCTGCCTTGGCCAAAGTAGCTGCCACTATTGCCGGCGGCTCGTTGCTACTTATCATGGTGGCCGCGCTGCACAGCGTGCAGCCTACTGGCTACGACCCTAACACCTTCGACTCGCAGGTGGGCATGGTGGACCGGCTGGGCATGGTGCTGTTCAAACAGTATTCATTACCGTTTGAATTAGCCTCTATCCTGCTGCTGGCCGCGATGGTTGGCTCCGTAATGCTCGGCAAACGCGAGACAGGCGAACGAAATTTCTAGGTGCAAATCTTCCGGAATTGACGAGCGGCAACTGAGCAATCAGTTGCCGCTTTTGTTTGTGGCCTTCGGTAACTTGCCAGCGCAACGCTAGCTTATTCTGCAAAAACCAGTTCTCAAATGAACGAACAGCTTACCAATATCAGCACCGCGGAAACTGGCCAGTTAGGCGTACAGCATCTAAAACGCTACTGGGCGCAGTCGCTGGCTAGGCGCAACGGAGTTCCACTTAGTTACGACGAGCAAAACTGGCGCTTTGACAACCTGCTGCTGAATGGCCTGAGTTTACCTCTCCAGGAAACCATGCGGTACCTGATGCAAACGGCACCCGACTTTGCGCAGTTTGAGCGCTGGGTATTAGAGAAGAATGGCGGGGCCTTGCCGCCACTACAGGTGGAACGCCTCAACTGTAATTTTTCTGGTCATTCTTACAGCGAGCACGTTATCGAGCAGTTGCGGGCAGTTGAGGCCAGCGAAGACGTGCTGAGCGCCCAAGATTTGTGCTTCTGGGAGGAAAACGGCTACGTTATCGTGCGGGGCGCTGTTTCCAGGGAGCAGGCGCAGGCTACGGAAGCAGCCGTTTGGGAGAGCCTGGGCATGAGCCCCGATGACCCGGCTTCGTGGTATGAGAAACCCATCGGCCAGGGCATTATGATGGATTTTTACCATCACCCCACGCTGCGGGCCAACCGCCAGTCGCCCCGCATTCGCAAGGCATTTGCCCAGCTCTGGCAAACGGCTGACCTCTGGCTGACTACCGACCGCACCAGCTTCAACCCACCCGAAACGGCCACCTACCACCACCAGGGCACCCCACTGCACTGGGACATGAGCCTGGCGCCACCCTTTCACTTTGGCACCCAGGGCCTGCTGTATCTCTGCGACACAGCGGCCAATCAGGGGGCTTTTTCCTGCGTGCCCGGCTTCCACCGCCAACTCGAAACCTGGCTGGCCAGTCTGCCCGCCGGTACCGACCCGCGCCAGGTAGACCTGACACCCCAGGTTATGCCCATTGCCGCCGAAGCGGGCGACTTCATTATCTGGCATCATTTCCTACCCCACGGTAGCAGTCCCAATCGCGGCAGCTACCCACGCATCGTACAGTATCTCAACATGTACCATATGGGGTTCAAAGAGAATGTGGAGTGGCTGTGAGGCCATCCCCAGTCACTATTACCAGGCTTAATCATCCTTTTTACTACCTGTATGCCATTCACCAACCTACTTTTTATCTTACGCCCAGCTGGCCAGCTGGCTTGCGTGCTAACCGTCTTGTTGCTGGCTAGCTGCCAGCAACAAGACAAGACAAAAGAAGCCCAGATTGAACGTGCAGGAGAGCCGACCATCTACAACGTCAAGTCCGACGACCCCGAGATGGATGCCGCTATCCAAGCCAGCAAGGCTACCCTGCCCGAGTTTTTGCGCGTATTTGCCCGGCAGGACACCGCCACCAGCGACTTTGCCTTGAAAGTGCATTACGATGACGGCGGGACGCCTGAGCACCTCTGGCTAGCCAGCCTATCAACCCAGAACGGCAAGTTGTACGGCGTAGTAAGCAACTTACCGGAATTTACGAAGGCCGTGAAAGAAGGAGAAACCGTAGAGGTAGATACCAGCAAGGTGTCGGACTGGAAGTACGTGCAGAACCATCGGCTTATAGGTGGCCGCACCATCAAAGTATTGCGCAATCATTTATCACCCGACGAGCGCAAGGAACTTGATGCTAGCGTAGACTACAAAATAGACTAGCTACAAAACAGAAGCGGCGACTGGAAAACCAGTCGCCGCTTCTGTTTTTATTATCTTGGACTGCTATTTCGTCACCACAGCCGTCTTAATGCTCAACTCGGTCAGCTGCTTGTCTGAAATCTGCGAAGGCGAGTCTATCATCACGTCGCGGCCCGAGTTGTTCTTCGGGAAGGCGATGAAGTCGCGGATGGAATCGGCACCGCCGAAGAGCGAGCACAGGCGGTCGAAGCCGAAGGCGATGCCGCCGTGGGGCGGCGCGCCGTACTCGAAGGCATCGAGCAGGAAGCCGAACTGCGCCTGCGCCTCCTCGGGCGAGAAGCCGAGCAGCGAGAACATGCGGGCCTGCACCGCGCGGTCGTGGATACGGATAGAGCCGCCGCCCACTTCTACCCCATTGATAACCAGGTCATAAGCATTAGCGCGGGCCTGACCGATGGTGTCGGGGTTATCGAGCAGGTGCAAGTCCTCCGGCTTGGGCGAGGTAAAGGGGTGGTGCATGGCAAAATAGCGGCCTTCCTCTTCGATGTATTCCAGCAACGGGAAGTTCACGACCCACAGCGGGGCGAAGGTGTCCTTGTCGCGCAGGCCGAGGCGCTGGCCCATTTCGAGGCGCAGCACCGAAAGTGCCTTGCGGGTCTTGTCAGCCGGGCCGGCCATGAGCAGGAGCAAGTCGCCTTCGTTTGCGTTGAAAGCGGTTTTCCACTTCTGCAATTCTTCTTGCGAGTAGAATTTATCGACCGACGATTTTACTACGCCGCCAGCTTCCACGCGGGCATATACTAGGCCGGTGGCTCCTACCTGCGGGAGCTTTACTAGCGCGGTCAACTCGTCGAGTTGCTTGCGGGTGTAGGCGGCGCAAGTCGCAGCGTTGATGCCCACCACCAGTTCGGCGCTGTCGAAGACCGGGAAGCCCTGGCCTTGCACCACGTCGTTCAGCTCCACAAACTTCATGTCGAAGCGCACATCGGGCTTGTCGTTGCCGTACCAGCGCATGGCGTCGGCGTACTCCATGCGGGGCACGGTGGGGAAATCGAGGTTTTTGATTTCCTTGAACAGGTAGCGCACCAGGCCCTCGAAGGTGTTCAGGATGTCTTCCTGCTCCACGAAAGCCATTTCGCAGTCAATCTGCGTGAACTCGGGCTGGCGGTCGGCGCGCAGGTCTTCGTCGCGGAAGCACTTCACAATCTGGAAGTACCGGTCAAAGCCCGACACCATCAGCAGCTGCTTAAACGTCTGGGGCGACTGCGGCAGGGCGTAAAACTCGCCGGGGTTCATACGCGAGGGCACCACGAAGTCGCGGGCGCCTTCGGGCGTGCTTTTGATGAGCACCGGCGTTTCAACTTCGATAAAGTCCTGGCCGTCGAGGTAGCGGCGCACGGCCTGGGCCATCTTGTGGCGCAGCATCAGGTTGTTGCGCACGGGCGTGCGGCGCAGGTCGAGGTAGCGGTACTTCATGCGCAGCTCGTCGCCGCCGTCGGTGTCGTCTTCGATGAGGAAGGGCGGCAGCTTGGCGGGGTTCAGCACCTCCAGCTTCTCCACGCGCACCTCGATGTCGCCGGTTGGGATGTGGGCATTTTTGGAGTAGCGCTCGGCTACCTTGCCGGTCACCGACACTACAAATTCGCGGCCCAGCGTGCGGGCGGTTTCGCGCACGGCGTCGCTTTCCACGCCTTCTTCGAGGGCAAGCTGCGTGATGCCGTAGCGGTCGCGCAAGTCAATCCAGAGGATGCCGCCTTTGTCGCGGGTGCGCTGCACCCAGCCGACGAGGGTGACGGTTTGGCCGACGTGTTCTTGGCGAAGCTCGCCGTTGGTGTGGGTTCTCAACATAAACCGCAGATTTAACGGATTTAACGGATTTCGCCGATACGCCTGCTGCGCAGGCTGGCTAGGGTCTTGGTGGGGGCCATTTTTGGGGGATGGCCGCGTGGGGGCAAAGTTAGTTCTGGTTGGGGGGCCGCAACTGTGGGGTTTGGTATGAAGTATGTAAAAGAAGGATTCGTGGCGCTGGTGCGCCGTCCTTTTTCCTTCCTTTTGATATGAAAGTTCTTTCTTCGCTGGCCCTGGCGGCCGCTTTGCTCACGGCCGGCGCGGCCCAGGCCCAAACGAAAGTCAAGACCAAAAACAAATACGAAGACGGGGTCGAGATTAAAACCAAGGGCCAGGCCCCGGCCGTAACCCTCGATGGCCCCATCAAGCGCGTCGAAACGCTCTCAGGCATCGACATTTTCCCCAAGCCCAACTCCAATAGCGTGATGCTCAGCTTCACGCAGCAGTTCACCAAGCCCGGCACGCTGGTAATGACCGACTACAAAAACAAGGTCGTGTATCAACAGGAGCTGGACCCGCAAAACAACACCGGCGAGCCCGTGGACCTGGGCCACATCCAAGCCGGCACCTATCTGGTAGAGGCCAAAACCGGTAACTACGTGTACTGGAAGAAGGTGCGCATCAAGTACCCCACCACGGCGCGCCGCTAGATTGCCTAGTCCTTCCTATTAAGATAGAAAGAACGTCATGCTGAGCTTGCCGAAGCATCTCGCCCGCTTCATTCAACGAGGCGAGCGAGATGCTTCGGCAAGCTCAGCATGACGTTCTTTTTTAATAATAAAGCTGCCAACGTCAGCTACCGTATTTTTGTCCTGCTTATGAAAACTATTTCGCTGCTCGCCGCTACCCTTACGCTCGCCAGCTTTGGCCCCAAGCCCAAGCTCACGACTGTGAAGCTGGCCCCCGGCCTGTCGGTGGCGATGCCGCAGGGCTTTGCGCCGCTGCCCGAGGCGGCCATTGCCGTCAAGTTTCCGTCGCCGCGCAAGCCGATAGCCGTGTACAGCAACCCCAGCGGGCGCGTCGATTATAGCGTATCGATGCGGCCCACTACTTTCGGACCCGACTACAACGTACTGCTACCCATGTACAAAGCCAGCGTGCAGCGCCTCTACACCAAGGTTGATTTCCTGACCCAGGAAGTGCGCAAGGTAAACGGCCGCGACATGGTGGCGCTGGAATTCATCTCGACCATGAGCGACAGCCGCCGCGGGGCCAATGCGCTGGCTCCCATCAAGAAGTACGAGTACATCGAGTACGCCGTGCAGGGCGAGCAGCTGTACGTATTCTCCTTCTCGGCCCCGGCCGAGGAGCAGGCGCAGTGGCGCCCCGTAGCTCAGGCGGCCCTCGGCGACATCAGCCTGAAATAGGCTATGCCCCCTCCCCTACTTTCCGACGAGTTCTTTATGCGCCAGGCCCTGGCCGAGGCGCGGCGAGCGCTAGCGGCGGGCGAGATTCCCATTGGGGCCGTGGTCGTGCTCGACGGCCAGATAATCGGCCGGGGCTACAACCAGACCGAGCAGCTGCGCGACGTCACCGCCCACGCCGAGATGCTGGCCATCACCGCCGCCGCTAATTATTTGGGCAATAAATACCTCACGCACTGCACGCTCTACGTCACCGTGGAGCCCTGCGTGATGTGCGCCGGGGCCAGCGCCTGGGCGCAGCTCGGAACCGTAGTCTTTGGTACCGAAGAGCCCAAAACCGGCTACCGGCGCCACGCGCTGGGGCTACTGCACCCGCGCACCAACGTGCGGGCAGGCGTATGCGCCAGCGAGTGCACGGCGCTCATGCAGGCGTTTTTTCAAGCTAAGCGGGGCTAGGTTACTTTTGGGCCGCCCGGCGGGCCGCCGTAACCCCGGCGCCCGGTTGGGGGTTATACTCTCAAACCACCCATTTTTCACCTTAAACTACCCGCATCATGGCTTTTGAGCTGCCCAAGCTGCCGTATTCCTACGACGCCCTCGAACCTACGTTTGACGCGCAAACCCAGGAAATTCACCACACCAAGCACCACCAGGCCTACGTGACCAACCTCAACGCCGCCATCGCCGGCACCGAGTTTGAGAACCAGAGCCTCGAGGAAATCCTGCACAACATTGCCAAGGCCACCCCGGCCATCCGCAACAACGGCGGTGGCCACTGGAACCACTCGCTGTGGTGGACCATCCTGAGCCCCAACGGCGGCGGCCAGCCCACCGGCGTAGTTGCCGACAAAATCACGGAGGCGTTCGGCTCGTTCGACAAGTTCAAGGAAGAATTCACCAAAGCCGCCACCACACGCTTCGGCTCGGGCTGGGCCTGGCTATGCAAGCAGGCCGATGGCTCGCTGCAAATCTGCTCGACCCCGAACCAGGACAACCCACTGATGCCCGATTCGGGCTGCAAGGGTTTCCCCATCCTGGGCCTCGACGTGTGGGAGCACGCCTACTACCTCAAGTACCAGAACAAGCGCCCCGACTACATCGCGGCCTTCTTCAACCTTATCAACTGGGACCAGGTCAACAAGAACTACGAGGCGGCCAAGTAATGTAGCGCGGACTTTGTAGTCCGCGTTGTGCCTCGCCCCACCTCCAAACGCGGACTACAAAGTCCGCGCTACAACCGACTAGCCCTTCTGCCCCGCGCGGAAGGGCTTTTTTGTACCTTAGTAAGTCTGTCTAGCTAGCCTACCCATGTTACCCCAACGCTACGCGCCCGGCGCCGCGCCCACCGAAAATAGTGTAACTTTAGGCGCAAAAGCCCCTTTTTCGAAATTTTAACGCTTTGCCTGCCATGAGCATCAAGCTGCGTCTTACTATTCTGAGCTTCCTCCAGTTTTTTATCTGGGGCGCGTGGCTGATTACGATTGGCGCGTACTGGTTTCAAACCAAAAACTGGTCGGGCGCGCAGTTTGGCGCCATCTTCTCCACCATGGGCATCGCGTCCATCTTCATGCCCTCGCTCATGGGCATCGTGGCCGATAAGTGGGTAAATGCCGAAAAGCTCTACGGCGTGCTGCACATTTGTGGCGGTATCACGCTGTGCACCATCCCGTTGGTCACCGACCCCGGCATGTTCTTCTGGGTTATCCTACTGAACATGATTTTCTACATGCCCACGCTCTCGCTGTCCATCGCCGTGTCGTACTCGGCCCTAAAAAGCCAGGGCCTCGACGTGGTGAAGGATTACCCGCCCATCCGGGTGTGGGGCACCATCGGCTTCATCGCGGCCATGTGGGCCGTCACGTTCCTGGGCTTCGAGAAGTCGGCCAATCAGTTTTACGTAGCCGCCGGCGCGGCGCTGCTGCTGGGCGTGTACGCCTTCACGCTGCCCGCCTGCCCGCCGCCGTCCAAGGGTGCCACGGGCCGCTCGCTGGTCGATGCGCTGGGCCTCAAGTCGTTTGCCCTTTTGCGCGACCGCAAGCTGGCTACCTTCTTCGCCTTTGCCCTGCTGCTCGGCGCCGCTTTGCAGCTAACCAATGCCTACGGCGACACCTTCCTGCACGACTTCGACAAAGTACCCGCCTACCGCGACACACTTTCGGTAAAGCACCCGGCCTTCATCATGTCGATTTCGCAGATTTCAGAAACGCTGTTCATCTTGGCCATTCCCTTCTTCCTGCGCCGCTTCGGCATTAAGCACGTCATGCTGTTCAGCATGGTGGCCTGGGTGCTGCGCTTCGGGCTGCTGGCCTTCGGCAACCCCGCCGACGGCCTCTGGATGATTATCCTCTCGTGCATCGTGTACGGCATGGCCTTCGACTTCTTCAATATCTCGGGCTCGCTGTTTGTCGAAACCCAGACCCAGCCCAGCATCCGGGCCAGCGCCCAAGGCTTGTTCATGATGATGACCAACGGCTTTGGCGCCGTGCTGGGCAGCTCAATCAGCGGCCTGGTTATCCAGAACTACTTTACCGACGCGGCTGGCAACAAAGATTGGCACGGCATCTGGCTGGCTTTTGCGGCTTATGCGCTGGTAATTGCGGTGCTGTTCGTGTTCATTTTCAAGCACAAGCACGAGCCGCAAAAGACTGAAAACGAATATTCGGAGCCGGCGCTGGCCGCTTAAGGCGGTGAGCCAGCTTAGTTAGCTTTTTATGACCCCTACCCCACCCACTGTGGCTGCGGCCACGGCTGTGCCGGAGCTTTGGTCGAGTTTCACCATCTACGGCGATTTTGTGCCGACCAAGTGGTTTTACGCGACGTTCAACGAGTTGCCCCGCCACGAAGCGTATCAGCTGGCTTCGCCCAGCGCCCGCCAGCTCGTGTGGCAGGGCCTGGCCGAAATCTGCGACCTGGCCCAGGCCACCGTCGCGCACTCCGTCTTTGTCGAAGAAGTCGGGAAGGAGCCGGAGCTGAACTATTATGCCTTGCTGCCGGGCCCGCACTTGCTGCTGCTCTTCGATACCCAATCGACCTACGGCGACCAGGGCGCGCAGCTCTTCTACTCGCCCAACACGGATGCTGAACTGCTGGCCAAAGTGCGGGTCTTGCTCACCGCACAGCTGGGCGATGGCCAAATAGAGCGGCAGCGCATCAAGGTATTGCGTGCCGTAAATAAAGACCTCGATTTCTCGCCGCTCCCGCTCAAAATCCCGGTCCTCGACCTAGCAACGAACTACAACGACGACCTGCTGCCTGTGCACGAGGCCATCGTGAAGCGCCTGCAAAAGCCCGACGACAAGGGCCTCGTCATCCTGCACGGCCCGCCCGGCACCGGCAAAACCAGCTACATCCGCCACCTCTGCGGCCTCACCGACAAACCTAAGCTGTTCATTCCGCCCAACCTGGCGCTGCGCATCGCCGACCCCGAATTCATCAACCTGCTGCACGACAACACCAATTCCATCCTGCTCATCGAGGATGCCGAGGAACTGCTCACCAAGCGCGACGCCACCGGCAGCAACGCCGTGAGTAACCTGCTCAACCTCAGCGACGGCCTGCTGAGCGACGGCTTTCACATTCAGATTATCTGCACCTTCAACGCCGACCTAGCCCGCATCGACAAGGCGCTGCTACGCAAAGGCCGCCTAATCGCCTCGTACGCCTTCGAGGCCCTCACCCAGCCCAAGGCCCAGGCTCTAGCCACCACCCTCGGCCAAACGGTGCCCATAACCGAAGCTATGTCCCTAGCCGATATCTACAACCGCGAAGATGCGACCTTCGTGAGCGAGCCCAAAGCCGGCAACCGCATCGGTTTCGGCCGGGCCAGCTAAGCTCAACAATACAAAAAAGGTACAAAAAAAGTCTACTTCTAGTATAAATAAAAAGCCGCTCTGCATGACGCAGAACGGCTTTTTATTTAATATCTAACGAATCCGATAACATAGCCAGCCCGCGAAGCGGGCGTATCCACGAAATCCGTTTAATCCGTTAAATCTGCGGTCCGAAGAAGAACTGGCCTTCAATCTGCGCGTTCTCGTCCGAGTCCGAGCCGTGCACGGCGTTGGCCTCAATGCTCTTCGCGTACTTCTTGCGGATGGTGCCTTCCTCGGCGTTGGCCGGGTTGGTAGCGCCAATGAGGGTACGGAAGTCCGCTACAGCGTTGTCTTTCTCCAGGATGGCGGCCACGATGGGACCGCTCGACATGTACTTTACGAGGTCGTTATAAAAAGGACGCTCGCTGTGCACGGCGTAGAATTCGCCGGCGCGCTCGGGCGTCAGGTTTACTTTCTGAAGCTCCACGATGCGGAAGCCGCCCTGCTCAATCATGCTCAGGATGCCGCCAATGTGGTTTTCAGCCACGGCGTCGGGCTTAATCATGGTGAAGGTGCGATTGGTTGCCATTCTTTTGGGGGAAATAAAAAGGGTTACTTGGTGGGGCAAAGGTAGCGCCGCTAAGGGGCAAGCGCCCGAACCTTCCCCAGCAGTTTGATTGTTGAAACCTAATTCGTGCCGACCTTTGCCGGCCCGTTTGCGCCAGCTCAGTTGGTTGGCGCTTTTCTAAGCGCATTCGTAGGCCATTCACGTCGTCGATGTTTCCTTCCGTAACCGAGTTGCAAGCTCTGCTGGCCCAGCCCCGGCAGATTTTTATCACCACGCACCACAAGCCCGACGCTGACGCCTTGGGCTCGTCGCTGGCCTGGGCCACGTACCTCAAGAAAAAAGGGCACTCCGTGACGGTCGTCACGCCTTCCGATTACCCCGCTTTCCTCAACTGGATGCAGGGCAACGACGAAGTGGTGGTCTACGAGCCGCGCCACAACGACCGCCAGGTGCGCGACCTCGTGAACCGCGCTGAGCTGTTGTTCTGCCTCGACTTCAACTGCCTGGGCCGCATCAACGAGCTGGGCGAGTACGTGCGCCGGGCGCCGGGCACCAAGGTGCTCATCGACCACCACCAGCGCCCCGAGGATTTCGCCGACGTCAGTTTTTCCGAACCCAAGGCGGCGGCCACGGCTGAGCTGATTTTCGAGATTATTCGTGCCCTCGGCGACCAGGAACTCATCGACCAGGGCATGGGCGAGGCGCTCTATGCCGGCATCATGACCGATACTGGCTCGTTTCGGCACCCCAGCACCTCGCGCAACGTGCATCTCATCATCGCCGAGCTGCTGAACGCCAACATCGACCTGGCTTCGGTGCATCGCCGCATCTACGACTCGCACTCCGAAATCCGCCTGCGCTTTCTGGGCTACATCCTCAAGGATAAGCTCGTGGTGCTGCGCGAGTTCAACACGGCCTACATCGCCGTAACTAAGGAGGAGCTGCGCGAGTACGAAAGCAAAACCGGCGACACCGAAGGTCTTGTTAACTACGCCCTTAGCATCGAAGGCATTGTGCTGGCAGCCGTGTTTATCGACCGCAGCTCGGCCGTAAAAATCTCCTTCCGCTCGGTGGGCGACTTCTCGGTAAGCGACTTTTCGCGCAACCATTTCGACGGTGGCGGGCACCACAACGCCTCGGGCGGCGTGAGCAACGTGTCGCTCGATGCTACCGTGGAGCGCTTCGTGAGCTTGCTGCCCCAGTATCAGGCGCAGCTGCTGGGTACGCCCGCCGCGCCGGTACCGATAGTAGTTGCGCCGCCCATCGCCTAACTTTGGGGCCGGTTCGTCCTTTATTTCAATCTTTTGTTTTTCATGCAGTTTTCTCTCCGGCCCGGCGCGGCCCGGCACTTGGCCCTGGCCGCCAGCGTGCTCAGCGTAGCTTCCTTCCTGTCTTCGTGTAATAAAGGCGGCGGCGATTATGCCAAAACCAAGTCGGGCATCGAGTACAAGATTTTCAAAAAAGACGGCACCAGCTACTCGCAGCGCGAGGTAGCCGGCGGCGAAGATGCCACTTACAAGGACCGCGTGGGTAAGGTAATGTCGGCCCACATCGAGTACCGCACGGCCGGCGACTCAGTGATGATGAAGTCGCGCGAGCGTCAGTTCGGCATTCCGGTGCGCATCCCGCTCGAAGCCCTGACGGCTAAGCAGCTCGGCGCTGAGCCTGAGGCCTTTGCCCTGCTCCAGCCAGGCGACAGCGGCGTGTTCCGCTTCAATGCCGACACGCTCTACAAGCGCAACGCCCACCAGCTGGCCCCGGCCAACCTGAAGAAAAAAGGTAATTACATCATCCTCACGGTAAAGGCCGTAGCCTTGCAGCCCCGCGAAGCCGCCATGGCCGAGGCAATGGCTGACCAGCAGAAGATGATGGCCGAGCAGCAGCGCCAGATGCGCGCCTACGCCGAAACCCAGGACAAGGCCGACGACGCCACCCTGCAAGAGTATATCAAGAAGAACAACCTGAACGCCAAGAAGGACCCCAGCGGCGTGTACATCGTGACCACGCAGCCCGGCACTGGCTCCAACGCCAAAGCTGGCCAGACGGTGAGCGTACAGTACCGCGGTGCTTTGCTAGACGGCAAGGAATTCGACTCGTCGGCTAAGCACGGCGGGCAGCCGTTCTCGTTCCCGCTGGGCCGTGGCCAGGTGATTCCGGGTTGGGATGCCGCCCTGGCGCAGCTCAACAAGGGCAGCAAGGCCACCATCCTCATCCCGTCGTCGCTGGCCTATGGCAAGCAGGGCTCGCCGCCCGCCATCCCGGCCAACTCGCCCCTGCGCTTCGACATCGAGCTGACGGACATCAAATAGGTCCTGGCTCCTGCGTCGTATAAATTCTTTGCCGCCGCGCCCTCTGGCGCGGCGGTTTTGTTTAGCCCCTACCCCATGCGTTTTCAATTTTTGCTGTCGCTAGCCGCGCTGCCGGCACTGGCCCAGGCTCAGACTTCCACGCCAGCGGCTGGCTTCCAGCGCCTGCCCAGCGGCACGGAATACCGGCTGTTTCGGCGCGATGCGGCGGGGCGCTATGCCCCCCAGGCATTGGCGGCCGTGCCTAGCCCCACCGATACGTCGCGGGCGGGCCAGTTTATGATGATGCACGTGAGCTACCTTACGGGCCGCGACTCGGTGCTGCAAAGCTCCCGGCAGCTGGCCCACGGCCAGCCGGTGCCCATTCCGATGCCCACCGGCTTTCGCAAGGGCTCGCCCGAGGAGGCATTTGCGATACTGCAACCCGGCGACAGCGCGGTATTCCGCCTGCCGGCCGACTCGCTGTTTCGGGGCCGGCCGGTGCCGCCTGAGTTGCGGCGCAGCGGCAACGTGCTGGTCTTGCAGGCCACGGCCGTGCGCATGGTAGACCAAGCTACGGCAATGGCCGCCGCCCAGCGCTTGCAGCAGGAAGCCATGGCGGAGCAGCAGCGCCGCACCCGCGCCCATCAGGCCGAGCAGCTGCCTAAAGACAACGCCGCCATTGCCGAGTATCTGAAAACCAATAACCTGACGGCTAAGGCCCAGAAAACCGCCGGCGGCACCTGGTACGTGATTACCAAGCGCGGCACCGGCGCGCTACCTCAGCCAGGTCAAACCGTGAGCGTGCGCTACCGCGGCACGGTGCTGGCTACCGGCAAAGAGTTCGACTCTTCGGACAAGCACGGCGGCACGCCTTTCGACTTTACCCTGGGCCAGGGGCAGGTAATCCAGGGCTGGGACCAGGGCATTGCCATGCTCCCCAAGGGCAGCACGGCGATACTCCTGATTCCGTCGTCGTTGGCCTATGGTACGCGCGGGGCCGGGGCCGATATCCCGGCCGATGCTACCCTGCGCTTCGATGTAGAATTGGTAGAGGTGAAGGGTACCGCCACTACCCCGCCCGCCAAGCGCCCCGCGGCTAAGTCCGCCGCCAAACCAGCCGCTAAGAAGTCTACATCTAAGGCGGCCGCGCCGCGCAAAGCCGTTAAGAAATAGGTCTTAGTCGGCTTGAAATCATAAGGGCCGGCACTGGGGACTTCCCCGGTGCCGGCCCTTCTATTTTTAGCTGCCCAATACTTCGCTCAGGATTTCGAGCGATTTTACCTCTCCCAGGCCCTCAACGTGGAGCTGATAGTAGCGGATGACAACAGCCAGCAGTTCGCGGCGCACCTGACCATTGGGGATGGTGACGGCGGCCGGGCTGCGCAGCAGCTCGTCGAAATAATGCTCGAACTCCCGCAGGCGTAGCGTGGCGGGGCCGCTACCGAAGAAGCTGCCCGTGGGCGCGGGGCCGGCCATCGCCACCTGGTCCACCAGCTCGGCGCCGGTTTCGACGCCGAAGCCGAGGTAGCCGGCCAGGTGCAGCAGGAAGAGCAGAGCAAAGTTTTCGGTGCCCACGTCCTGCTGGTCGAAGGTGAGGATGGAATCGTGCAGGAAGCGGAATAGCGACACGTTCTCCTCCTCCTCGCGCACCGACTTGCTTAGCACTTCGGAGAGGAACAACGCCACGCTGCTCTTGCGCATGTCGTAGGGCAGCGAGCGGTACGGCTCGGCGCAGCGAAACTCGGCCAGCCGGGTGAGGCTGCCGCCCTGGCGCGGCACGTAGGCTACTAATTCGAGCAGCGTGAGGGGCTGAAACAGGGCGATACGGCCCGGCGGCTTGGCCCGGCGCACGCCGTTGACGAGGTAGCTCTGCACGCCGCGCTGCTCGGTATACACGCGGGCGATGATACTGGATTCGCGGTATTTGAGGTAGCTCAGGACGATGCCGCGGGTTTTGATTAGCATTCTGTTGAGTTATGAGTTAGAAAGTATGAGTTATGAGTTGCGGCTATGGCTGGCTGAAGAGCCAACTCATAACTCATACTTTCTAACTCATAACTCATAGTTACCTACCTAGTACGGCTACTTTGCTCACGCAGGTGTTTTTGCCCTCGGCATCGGAGCTGAGCACCAGGTACACGCCTGAGCGCACGCGGCGGCCGTCGGTGTCGGTGAGGTTCCAGGTGACGGTGCCGCCGGCGGCGCGGGTGCTGTACACGAGGTGGCCAGCCACGTCGGTGATACGCACCTGGGCGTTGTCGACCACGCCGGTGATGCCCACGGTGCCCGTAAAGTCGGCCCGCACGGGATTGGGCGACACCTGGGCGCAGCTCGGCGGGCCATCGGTGCTGCTGGCCGAGCCCCGGTAGCTGACCAGGCCGGCGTCGGTCGCCACGAAGACTTCGCCGGTTTTGTCGTTCACGGCCACGTCCACGATGCTGTTGCTGGGCAGCGGCGAGTTGGCGGTGGTGAAGTTGAGCAGCGCCTCGGTACCGTCTTCGTTGAAGAGCCAGAGACCGTTGGGCGTCCCAAACCACTTGCGGTTGGCCCCGTCGATGGCGATGCAGCGCACCACTTCGTTGTAGAGCGCCTGGAAACCGGTGCCGGTGCCGCGCGTCACCAACGGCTGGCGAAACGCGCCCTGGCTGGTGCCATTAGCGCCGGCGCTGAGCAGCTGGCCAGGGTCGTTGTACACGGCCACGCCGGCGGCGGTGCCCGCCCAGATGTCGCCGCTGCGGTCGCGCACAATGCTGTACACGAGGTTGTTGGGCAGGCCGTTGCTGGTGGTGAAGTAGAAGGGCCGGGCGCTGGCCGTGTCGTAGGCCACCAGGCCCTGGCCGCCCTTGCGCGACTGCGTGGCCCAGGGATTGCCGAAATTATCGACCGTCACCCGGTCCAGGTTTTCAAAGCCCGAATAAGCGGGCACCGAAAACCACGTATTGTTGCTGGGCCGGAAGCGAAACAAGCCCGGCACCCCGCTCAGCTGGTGCCGATTGACCACCCACAGGCGGCCGCTGCCGGGCTCGGGGGCCACGTCGGTAATGCGCACGAAGTCCGGGTAGTTGGGGTCGCTGGTGGGCAGGCTGCTGCGGATGGGCGCGCCCGGCGTACCCTGGGTAAGCCGTCGAAACTGGCCGGGGCCTTTCCATTCGAGCAGGCCGTTGCCGTAGCTGGCCACATAGAGCGTGCCGTCGGGGGTGCGGGCGCCGTGCGATACGTCGAGCAGGTTGGGGTAGTCGGCCGCCGAGTACACGTCATTGGTATAGTTTGTCCACTGGCCTTCCTTGTATTCGTAAAAGCCATTGCGGCTCCCGAACTGCAAGCCGTTATCGCCCGAGTAGCCGCCGCTGAACACGTCTACCGTATTGGTGGCGGCATTGGCCAGCAGGCCGTAGTTGACGGCCCGCTCGGGCGCGTTGGGCCGGATAGTTTCGGGGCCCGCCGTGAGCGAGGCAAAGCGCAGCAGGCTGCGGTCGTAGCTGGCCACGTAGTAGGTGCCATCGGCCCCGGCCAGGGCATCGTTCACGAGGTTGCCCACGGCCGAGGTGGGCAGCACATCCATCACCACGCCGGTTTTGGCATCGAAGCGCCGCAGCGGGCTGCCCGTAAACGCCACCAGCAGCACGCCCGCGCTGGGCCGCAGCCGGCGAATTTCGGCGCCCTGGCTGTTGGGCGAGAAGCGCCAGGCGCGGGCCGCGCCCGTGCCCGCCAGGTAGTCGAGGCCCCGGTTGCTGCTGCCCGCCACCAGGTGGCCGCGGTAGGCCACCAGCTGCGTGTAGAGCTGGGCCGGGTTGGCAGGGTTGGGTTTTTCGGCCGTCCAGCTGCGGTAGTCGAGCAGGTTGACGGCCGAGCTGAGGCGGCCCCGCAGCACGCCCGCCGAGGTAGCAGCGTAAATAGTATCATGGAGCACGGCCGTGGCGTAGGCCGTTATCACCTGCCCACCCGGGCCGATAGCGCTGTAGGTGTCGCGCACCTCGCGGCGGGCCAGGTCGAGCACCACCACGCCCAGGTTGGTACTCACGTAGGCCAGGCCGTTGTAAGTCTGCACGCGGTACACGGTTTTTACGCCCTGGCTGGCTTTGCGCAGCAGGTCGGTCACGTTGCGCACCTGGCCGCTGGCCCCCACCAGGTCGAGGTTGCCGTTGCGGTAGGCTACCAGCAGCTGGGCCGAAGCCGAGTCGTAGTCGAGCGCCGCCACGCCCACGTCGCTCAGGCCATCGCGACGCGAGAGCAATTGCGTGGTGGACAAGCTTTTATCATACACATAAAAGGACGACTCATCGGCCACGTACAGGCGATTACCGGCCGCGGCCAGCCCCAGCGGGTGCCGGGCGGGCAGGTGCAATTGCCAGTCGCCGAAGGCAGCCTGGCCCCAGGCCCGCCCGGCAGTCAGCATTCCCAGAAGTAAAAACCAGGCGGAAAAACGGGGCATGGATGGTCAGTTATCAGTGAACAGTTAGCAATTATTAATGCCGGGCGGCCGCTACGGCGCGAATGCCAAGGGCAGAGGCCCGGCATTCGCTACCCTGCTTCCTACTTACTTATTGCGGTTGGCCGACAGCGCCTCGCTGCTCATGGGCTTGATGGCCTCACCGGCCAAAAAGCAGGGGCGGCAGCGGGCTTCGTAGCTGTCGGTTTCGCCCAGCAGAATTTGCTTTTCGCTGGCCGCAATGCGGTACGAGTAGGCTGCCAGTTCGCCGCAGCACACGCACACGGCGTGTACCTTGGTCACAAACTCGGCGGTGGCCAGCAGCGCGGGCATGGGGCCGAAGGGCCGGCCGAGGTAGTCCATGTCGAGGCCCGCCACGATGACGCGGGTGCCCTGGTCGGCCAGCTGCTTGCAGACTTCGACGAGGCTTTCGTCAAAAAACTGGGCCTCGTCGATGCCCACCACGTCGGTGCTGCCGCCGGCCAGCAGCAGGATTTCGGCCGGCGACTGCACCGGCGTGGAGCGGATGCTATTCTGGTTGTGGCTCACCACATCCTGGTCGTGGTAGCGCGTATCGAGGGCGGGCTTGAAGATTTCGACCCGCTGCCGCGCAATGCGGGCGCGGGTGAGGCGGCGAATCAGCTCCTCGGTTTTACCCGAAAACATGGAGCCGCAAACAACTTCGAGCCAGCCCCGGCGACGCGAAAACTCGGAGTGGCGGCGGGGCTCGGTAAACAAATTGAAGTAGGGATAAGGAGTTAAAAGCTGTGCATCGAAAAGCACTACCTCACAACTCGGCTAGCGATAATGACTTCTACAAAGTACGGCATTGCCCACCGATGCCGGCGGCCCGGCCCGCACTTTTCCCTAGCTCCTAATCGCTAGCTTTTAACTCCCCACCCGGCACTGGCAAGCCAGGCGCTCGTGGGCGCCGAGGCGGCCGGCGGCACGGTAGCGCAGTTCGGGCTCAGTGGGGGGCGTCAGGCATTCGGCCCCTTCCGCGATGCGCACGCGGCAGGTGGTGCAGCGGCCTTTGCCCCCGCAGGCGTGCCACCAGGCGTGGCCGGCTGCATGAATGGCGGCCAGCACAGTGGCGCCCACCGGCACATCAAGGGGCGGGCCAGGCAGGCCCGCAATGGTCAAAAAGGGCATTTTGTGGCTAACTTGGTGCCCGAAACCGGCCCACCGACCGGCCCAAGCTATGCAGGACAAATATAGCCTCGCCAAGTGCGAGCAATACGGCCGCCGGCTGGCTACCCGGCTCAGCCAGCAGTTTTTCGGCCCGCAGCCCGCCGCCACCCTCGATGGCCCGGCACTGCTCAAGTTCACGCCCATCCGGCAGGTCAATCTGCTGGTGCTGCGCCAGCTGCTGGGCCGCTGGCAGCAGGAAGCCAGCGCCTTACGCAGCCCCTACTTCGACTTTGAGGCCGGGCCGGTGCGCACCGCGCTGGGGCAGTTTATGAACGTGCTCTCGCGCCACATTCGCCTCGACCGGGCGGCCCTGGAGCCGCTGCTGGCCCAGGCCGTGGCCGACACGCTGGCGCTGGCCACCGATGCCGGGGCCGCCTTCGAGCAGCTGCTGCTGCCGCCCGTGGGCCCCGACACCACCATCGACGCCGCCGACGAGCCCGTGCCACTGGCGACCCTGCGCGACTACCTCCGGTATTTTGACCAGGCCAAGCCCTTTTTTGAAGGCTTTGTGAACAGCCTGCCTACCGGCAACGCCCCGCTGAGCCGCGAGTTTTTGCACCAGCGCTTCGACCTCTACCTGGCCGCCCACGGCAAGGAGCTGCCCGCCCTGGCCCCGCTCATCACGGAGTTCAGCGCCCTGCTGCCCCTCACCGAGGCCGACCTCTGGGGCGATGGCCCGGCGGCCCCGGCCGGCCGCACCGAACCCGGCTCCGGCCGCGCCGAATCCGACTCCGGCCACACCGAACCCGGCTCCGGCCGCGCCGAATCCGACTCCGGCCGCACCGAATCCGACTCCGGCCGCGCCGAACCCGGCTCCGGCCGCACCAAACCGGCTCCTGAAGCGCCCACGCCCAACGAAGCGCCCCTTTACGCCAAGCTTAAGGCCACCCAGCCCAGCACCTCGCCGCTGGCCGATACCCTGCGCGGGGCAGCGGGCGGCACCCATTCGCTGGCCGAACGTGGGGCGCCCAAAGTGGTGAGCCTGCGCGAGGCCATCTCCATCAACCAGCGCTTTAGCTTTATCAATGAGCTGTTTAACGGCGAGAATATGGAGTACCACGCCGCCATTCAGCACCTCGACACGCTGCCCGATGCCGACGCGGCCACGGCCTACGTGCAGCAGGAGCTAGCCACCAGCCACGATTGGAGCCTCAAGCAAGAGCACGTGGGCAAGCTGCTCAAGCTCATTGAGCGCAAGTTTGCCGGCGCCTAAGTGCCGGCCCTGCTGAGGGCGGCCGGGCCCCTGCGGCGCTGGCTGCTGCCGTGGGCGCTGGCGCTGGGCGTGCTGCTCAACGTGGCCTACCCCATGTACCGGCACTACGATTTTTCGCACTCGCTCGATACCCGCAGCTACCTGCGCCTGGCCAGCGGCCACTTCGACAGCGTGAACGTGACGCGGCGCTACCGCCTGCCGGTGCCGCTGGCGGCGGGCGCACTGGCCCGGCCGCTGGCCGTGCTGGGCACCCCGGGTGGCGCCCCCCGCCCGGCCGGCGAGTGGCCGCTGCGGCTGGCTTTTTACCTGGTGAATAGCCTGCTGCTAGCGGCGGCCGGGGCGTGCTTTTACCGGGGTGCCCGGCTGGCGGGCGCAGGGGCCGGGGCCAGCGCGCTGGCGCTGGCGGCGGTGCTGAGCAGCCGCTGGGCGGGCTACGCGGCCGGCCTGCCCCTCACCGATAGCCTGTACCTGCTGGTGTTTGGGCTGAGCTACTACGCCGGGCGGCGCGGGCCGGGCGCGGGCTGGGCCGTGGCGCTGGCCCTGGTGCTGGGGCCGCTGGCCAAGGAGTCGTTCGTGTTTTTGCTACCCTGGCTGATATGGTTTGGGCGCCGGGCGCTGGGCTGGCGCGGGCAGGCGGGCGCGCTGGCGCTGGGCCTGGCACTGCTACTGGCCGCGCACTACTGGGTAGATAAAGCGGCCGGGGCCGCCCCCGCCACGAGCGTGACTAATGCCCTGGCCCACGTCGAAAACTTCACCTATTCGCTGCGCAAGGCGTTTTCGCTGAAAGGCGCGGCCGAGCTACTCAGCATTTTTGGCTTATTCTGGCTGCCGGTGCTAGCGGCACTGGGGAGGGCCGATGGGCGGCGGGCGCTGGCCCCCGTGCTGGGCCGGACCGAGGCAACGCTGCTGGCGGTGGTGGTGCTACACATGCTGCTCTCGGGCGACCTGGCCCGCATGGGCTACTTGCTGGCCCCGGCCTTCACGGCGGCGCTGGCCTTGAGTATTGGTTGGGTTTGGGCAGTGCTGGCCCAGGCCGGCGCGCCAAGCCGCGAGAGGTAGCGCGGGCCGAAAAACGACGGGAATGAATCGATGTGCCGGGCCGGGAAACCCGCTAGCAGCCGCGTTGCCGCGTCGCCTAGCGTGAGGCGGGCGCGGTCCAAGGGCTGGTAGCTACCCAGCGCATCGGTATACACGGTGTCGCCGGCTGCCAGCCGGGTGCCCAGCCAGGCCCGGAATGCGGCCCCGTTGGGCTGGGCCAGACTCACGATGCGCGGCGCGGCCAGCGGCCGGCCGGTGTAGTAATGCAGTTGGTTGCGCAGCGGGTTGGGGTCGCGCAGCAAAAACCACGCACCGGGCTGGCGTAGCACCCGCGCCCGCAGGGCTGGGCCAGGGCCGGCGTAGTCGAGGTAGGCGGCAGGCACCAGCCCGAAAGCCAGGTTCCAAGCCAGCAGGGCCGCGCCCACGGCCGCCACCCGGCGGCGGGCCCAGCCCACCAGCACGCCCCCGGCCAGCGCCACCGCCGCCAGGGCGGGCAGCATCACCATAAACTCGGCATTGCCCGCCGCCTGCGCCGCAAAGCCCAGGTGCAACACCCCGATGAGGGCATGCGTGCGCCGCACGGCGCGGGCCGGGCTGGCCCCTTTGGGCACGGGCAAGGCCCGCACCTGCCGCCACCCCAGCAGCCCATAGATGCCGGCCGCCAGGCTGCCGATGGCAATGCCTCCCAGTAGCCCCGGCCAACGGGCCAGCAGCGGCAGCAGGCTACCATGCACCTGCCCGGCCGTACGCACCAGGCTGATGGCGGTGAGCAGCAGGCTCTTGCTAGCCAGCTCCACCCTGGCGCCCCCCGTCAGGTAGTCATGCAGGGCAAACTGGACTGCCCCCGCCGCACCGCCGGGGGCTGCCAGGGCATAGGCCACTGGCAGCAGCAGCAGCGGCAATGCGTAGCTGAATGCCACCCGCCATTCGGGCCGGCCGCGCCAAGGGCGCAGGCCCAGCAGCAGCCCCAGCGCCCACCAAATCATTAGCTGATGTATCAGGCAGGCCGCCGCCGCCAGCAGCCCGGCCAGCACCAGCCAGCGATGGCGCGCGGCAGGCGCGTACAGCGCCTGCGCCCAGGCCAGGCTAGCCAGTAGGGCCCCCAGCAGCGGCAGGATGTACGCCTCGTTCTCCGTGGCAAAGCGCAGCATACCGAAGCTGCTGCCCACCAGCAGCAACCAGGCCGGTACCGCCGCGCTGGGGGTGCCCGCCCGCCACAACAGCCGCGCCAGCACCAGCAGGCTGGCCCCGCCGGCCAGCGCGTTCAGCATCTGGAGCCAGAGCAGGGCCGGCTCGCCCGCCGGGGACGGGCCGGTGGCGCCTACCAGCCGTAGCCAGAGGTGCCCGATACCGTTGTATAATAGGTGGTGCGGCTGCCATAGCTCCTGGCCCCAGCGGGCGCAGGCGGCGTAGTACCAGGCATCGCCGGTGGCGTTGCGGGTGGGCAGCGCCAGGCAAATAGCCGTGAGCAAGCCGGCCACGGCCACGCTGGGCCACGAGCGGCCCGCCCGAAGACGCAAGGGAGTATCGCGGCGCAGCATGCAGCCCGCAAGCTACGGCTCAATGATGACCGGGCCTAAAGAGCTGGCTCGGCTGGCAGAAGGGCCTAGTGCGCTTTTGCAAAAAGCAGGGTGGTGAATCCTCTGTTGGTATCGTAGAGGGTACTGAAGGTGCTTTGCACCGTGTAGCCTTCCTGATAAAGCCGCTCAAGCACCTTGTAATAGCCTTCGTTAGCCTGAATGAGCTTTTTATCAGTTATGCCATTATCAACTTCTATTTTTTCGCTTTTTCCCTCTCCCCGCGTGATGATGATGACGGTATGACTGCCTTCGTAAATCCGCACCACCACTATTTCAGGAGGAGCGGCGGCGGCGCAAGGCTGGGTAGCCAGTGCTAGCAGGCAGGCGCAGAGGAAAAAGAGCTTTTTCATGCCGGCTAAGGTAAGCCGGCGGCTAACCTACTAGCGTACCAGGTCTTGCTTGCGGTGGGCATCGATGGCCAGCAGGGCGAAAAGCAGGATGGTGAACGACCACAGCGAGGAGCCGCCGTAGCTGAAAAACGGCAGCGGAATGCCCACCACCGGCATCAGGCCCATCGTCATGCCCAGGTTGACGGTGAAGTGCACGAACAGGATGCTGGCCACGCAGTAGCCGTAGGTGCGGCCAAAGACGGATTTTTGGCGCTCGGCCACCAGCAGAATGCGCCAGAGCAGCGTGAGGTAGAGCGTGATGACGACCGCGCAGCCGGCCCAGCCCCACTCCTCGCCCACGGTGCAGAAGATGAAGTCGGTGCTTTGCTCGGGCACGAAGTCGAACTTGGTTTGGGTGCCGTTGAGGAAGCCTTTGCCCAGCCAGCCACCCGAGCCGAGGGCGATTTTGCTTTGCGTCACGTTCCAGCCCTTGCCCAGCGGGTCTTTGCCGGGGTCGATGAGCATTTCGATGCGCTGCCGCTGGTGCGGCTGGAGCATGTGGTTGAAGAAGAAATCGACCCCGAACACCATGCCGATAACGAGCGCCCAGGCGCTGAGGCTCAGCGGCAGGTGGTGGCGCCACAGCCGCGAGTTCAGCAAGAAAGCCAGGCCCAGCAGCACCGTAAAGCCGCCCACCAGCCACAGCTTGGGCACGAGCAAGGCCAGCAGCAAGATGATGCCGCCCGCCGCAATTAGCAGTAGGATGAGCGGCGACATGCCCTCGCGGAAATAGGCCAGCAGCAGGGCCGCGAACACGAGCGCCTGCCCGGTTTCGTTGGAGGCCAGGATGAGGGCCACGGGCAGCAGGGTGAGGCCGGCCAGCACGGCTTGGTCGCGCCAGTTCTGGTTGCGCAGGTTGATGCCAGCCATGAAGCGCGAGGCGGCCAGCGCGGTGGTGAACTTGGCAAACTCGGCGGGCTGCAAGCGCACGGGGCCAAACTCCAGCCACGAGCGCGAGCCCGCAATGGGCCGCGCAATGACGAGCGTGACCAGCAGCAGCACTATCATGCCGCCGTAGAGCGCGTAGGCCAGGGTGTCATACGCCTTATAATCAACTACTAGCAGGATAACGATGAGCACCACGGCCGTACCCATCCAGATGAGCTGCTTAAACCAGTTGAAGGCCATGAGCTCGGAGAAGCTGAGGGCGGAAAACGGGTGCGCGGGCGCGTCGGGCGAGTAGCTGGCCGCGTACACGGCCACCCAGCCCAGGCCCACCAGCACGAGGTAGATGAAGAGCAGCGGCCAGTCGATACTGCGCGAGGAACGGATGGTGACGGGGGACATTCAGGAAGCTTTCCGCAAAGGTCGGCAGCAGCAGCGCTGGCTAGGTAGCCGGCACTGCTGCTGCCTTAGGCGCGGGCTAGGAAGTCCGCGCTGGTAGTTGGTTAGTGGTGCGAAGGCGAGGTGCCGTACTGCACCCAGCTTTCCCAGCGCTGGCGGCCGGGGGCTACTTTGCCGCGCAGGTAGCGCTCTATCATGAGGCCAGCGGCGGGGGCGGCGAAGGTGCCGCCGAAGCCCGCATTTTCGATGAAGACGGCGATGGCAATTTTGGGGTCCTGGGCGGGGGCGAAGGCGGCGAAGGTGGAATGGTCGCCGCCATGCGAGTTTTGCACGGTGCCGGTTTTGCCGGCCACCGAGATGCCGTACTGCGCCAGGCTGGCGAACGAGCCGGTGCCGCCGCGCCCGTCCACCACTTCCTGCATGCCGGGGATGACGTACTTGAAGAGCGTGGTATCGACGGCAGTATAGTGGCGCTGCCGAAACTCGGGCGTGGGCTGGCCGCTGGCCCCGATGCCGCGCACAAAGTGCGGCGCGTAGTAGAAGCCGCGGTTGGCGATGGTGGCCATCACGTTGGCCATTTGCAGGCCGGTGATGCCAATTTCGCCCTGCCCGATGCTGAGCGAGTACACCGTTTTGTAGTTCCAGCGGTGGTAGCCCAAGTGCTTGTCGTAGTACTCGGGCGAGGGGATGAGGCCGCGCTTTTCGTGGCCCATGTCCACGCCCAGCTTTTCGCCGAGGCCGAAGGTTTTCACCATTTTCTGCCACTCGCCCAGGCCCAGGCGAGCATCTTCGAAACGGTTGGGGGTGCGGCCGCGCATCACCGCGGCCCGCATCACCTGGTAGAAATACGGGTTGCAGCTTTGCTTAATGGCAATGTTGAGATTGCTGGGGTACTCGTGGCGGTGGGTGCAGTGGATGAGGTGCTGGTCGCAAGGGAAGCCAGTATTGGGCCCTACTACGCGCATCTGCATCGCTACCAGCTCATTGACGAGCTTGAAGACCGAGCCGGGCGGGAAGGTGGCCATGAGCGGGCGGTCGAAGAGCGGGCGGTTGGGGTTGCGCAGCAGGTCCATGTAGCGGTTGCCCATGCCCTTGCCAGTCAGCATCTGGGGCTCGTAGTGGGGGGCCGAAACGAAGCACAGGATTTCGCCGGTTTTGGGGTCGATGGCCACTATCCAGCCCCGGCGGCCCGCCAGCAGCTTTTCGCCGTAGGCTTGCAGGCCCGCGTCGATGCTGAGGTGCAAATCCTGCCCGGCCTGCGAGAGCGTGTCGAACTGCCCGCCTCGGAACGAGCCTTTGTCGATACCGCGCACGTTGACCAGGCGATACTGCACGCCGCGGCGACCCATGAGCACGGGCTCATAAAACGATTCGAGGCCCGAGATACCCACGTTTTCGCCCGGCGAGTAGTGGGCGTACTTGGGGCTTTCGAGCAGCTTGGGCGTGATGGAACCCACGTAGCCCAGCGCGTGGGCCAGGTTTTGGGTGCGGTAGGCCCTAGCCATGCGGGCCTGCACCCGAAAGCCGGGGAAGTTAATCAGGTTGTCGTTCATGGCCGCCAGCTCGGGCGTGCTCAGGTTTTGGATGAGCGGCGAGGGGCGCACCCGCGAGTAAGTTTTGGCGGCGCGCAGGCCCAGGCGCAGGTCCTCGATGGGCATCTGCATCACCTGGCAAAACCGGGCCGTGTCGAGGTGCTTCACCTCGCGGGGCACCACCATGAGGTCGTACACGGGCGTGTTGGACACCAGCAGCGAGTCGTGGCGGTCGTAGATAAGGCCCCGGTAGGGCACCTGCACCTGCCGCTGGAGGGTGTTGCGGTCGGCCGCCGTTTTATACGAGTCGTCGAGAACTTGCAGGTAAAACAGCCGGCTCGCGAACAAGAGCCCGACGAGGGTAAAAATCGCCAGCACCACGTAGCGCCGGCCTTCCAGGTATTGCATAGTTCAAAGTTACAACTGCCTTAACCGGGGATAAGCTGAAATCATTCGTCAGCCAGCGGCCCGGCTGCCTACGTCGGGGTAACCACGCAAAAAGCCCGCTGGCCAGGGGCCAGCGGGCTTTCGCAACTAGTGTTTGCTAAGGCAATTAAGCTAGCGAAGCCGAGTGCGCCTTCATGATTTGGCGGGCCTGGGCCAGGTTGGTGTCCTTGGAGTTAACGGCCAGGTAGATGAACTTATCACCACTGGGCGACAGCTTCAGCAGGTGCAGCTGGTCGGTCAGGGTGAGCAGGATGTCTTGCAAGGTCTGGTTCAGCTTCAGCGCCTTGATGGCTTTCAGCTTAGACTTTACTACCTCGGTGTTGTAGGCAGCAGCCGTTTCGATGTCGAAGTCGGCGATGTTGGTGTGCGAAGCCAGCGGCATGCCGGTTTCAGTTTCTACTACGGCTACGGCTACCAAAGTAGGCAGCTCGTCCATGATACCTTGTACAGTTTGCTTAGGGGTTGACATGAAAATGAAGGAAAGAAAAAAGGAAGGGGGAAATATTCGTTAAGTAGTAGCCTGCCGCACTACCTCTTTGAGGATGCCCAGGTTGGCGTCGGCCAGGCGCACGGCTACGTAGCAGTGCCACTGCCCATCGGCTACCGGGCGCAGGTAATGCAGCTGGTCTTCGAGCAGCACCGACATATCGAGCAACGGCCCGCCCAGCCAGCTATTTGCCGCCAGGGTTTCGCCCATGGTGCCCAGCAGCTTGGTAGTGCGCAGGTTAAGTTGATTGGGGTTGTAGGCGCTGTTGGCAGTGTAGGAGGCCAGGATATTACCCGTCTGGCTATCGGCAATATACGCCAGCAGCAGTTCGGGTTGTTCGCGCAGCAGGGCCGTTAGCATGGCTTCGGCCCGGTGGCCCGCCGCGTTCGACGTTGCTACTATTTTTTTTACTTGTAAGCGGTTGAAGAAGGAAAAATTCATGCAAAGTAGAACGGTAGCGCAACGAACCGCTGCTAATCTCAGGCATTGCCCACGAGGGGCTCAGGTAGCCTACCTCGAAGGAAAGAAGCACGGCCGGCGGCTCTCTACGGCCAAGTCGTGCCGGCCGTGCTCCTGTCTTTCTTTACTTAGCTTGCGCTGGCCAGCAGCTTAAAACTGCCACCAATGGCGCTTTTTGGGCATGTCGGTGCGGGGCAGCAGGGTCACGTTCTGCTCGCTGCGGCCTACTACCTGCACTACTTCCTCGGTGTAGCCCCCGTAGCCAAACTGGAGTTGGGCGGGCCGGTGGGCGGGCACGGTGAGGGTGTATTTGCCAGCAGCGTCGGTGCTTACGCCCCGGCCGCTGAGCTTGTCAATGATGGTAGCCCCGATGAGCGGGCGACCATTCTCGTCAAGAATCCGGCCTTTTACGGTGCTCAGGCTAGCCATTTCGAGGGCGTTGGCCGAGGCATCTTCTGCCAGCGGCGCGCTCGCCTCCACGGTCGGCACCACGCCCACGGTGGGGCGGATGACCGACTTGGAAGTGGTGGTGGCAAACACAGCGCCGCTCACCAGCACGCCCACAACCAGGAGCGAGCCAGCCCGCTGCCGGAAACGAGCGGGCTCGGTCCGAATCTGGTGGAGCTGCTGTTGCAGCCAGCCTACCGGGCGCACATCATGCCCTTTTGTTTGAAGATTATGAAAACGTTGGAAGGCTTCGCCGCCTTTAGCGGGGTTTGCTTTCAAATAAGCATCTACGAGTGCGGTGTTTGTCACCGACAAATCGCCGCGTAGATACGCATCGCGGTAGCCCGGCAGAAGCTCGCCGGTAGCCGGATGGAAAGGGTTAGTAGTTATCGCCATTAGTTAAAAAAGAAGAGGTAGAGAGCAGCGGGGAAGGCTAATGGATAATCGTAATAGAGGCGTACTGAAACTGGGCGAGTAACTAGGCGGAAATCAAGATAATACTTGATAATCAGTTAACAAAGCTACGTTACCCAAGGCCAGTTTTGGTTATGCTCTTAGCCGAATAAGCCAATTTTCTTGCCGAATGGCCACTATTACTGGCATAAGCAAAATAATGTTTTGTCTTGCCCTAGTACCAAATGAGCGCACTTATGGTCTTGGTATCGTCAAAATAAGTATCGCCTAATTTAATCTTATTTTAGTGATATTTATTTCGGCTCGGAAAATAGTTCAAAAAATGACTTTTGTCATTTAGTGGTGCTTGGTCGCTCGCCCCAGCCCCAACGCCCGCGCCAGTACCTTTGTGGTTTCACTCCCAGCTCATGCCGCCGCTCGCCACTCCCACTGCTAATACCGCTTTTGCCGGCCTCATTTCGGTAGTTGCCCCGCTCTACAACGAGGTCGATACCGTGGCCCAGCTCGTGAGCCGCGTGGCCGCCGTGATGCAGCAGCACGGCTACGACTACGAGCTTATCCTGGTGAACGACGGCAGCACCGACCGCAGCTGGCAGATGATGCAGGAGCTGGCCAGCCACGACCGCCACCTGGTGGCCATCGACCTGGCCGGCAACTACGGCCAGACCATCAGCCTACGCGCCGGCTTTGCCCAGGCGCGCGGCGAGGTCATCATCGCCATGGACGGCGACTTGCAGCACGACCCAGCCTACATTCCGCAGTTTATCAGCCTCATCAACGAGGGCTACGATATGGTGGGCGGGGCCAAGGCCAAGCGCCCGGAGGGGCCCATTGCCACGGCGCTGGCCACCACGGCGCACGGCATTATCCGGCGGCTATCGGGGGTGCAGCTGCGGTATTTTGGGGCTACTTACAAGGCGTATCGCAGCTACCTGGTGAAGAACGTGGAGATGCTCGGCGATGCGCACCGCTTTCTAGGGGCGCTGGTGGCGCGCAAGAACCTGCGCTACTGCGAGTTTCCAATTGAGATTCACGAGCGGCAGTTTGGGCAGAGCAACTATAAGATTAGCAAGCTCTTCTACGTCATTCTGGACCTGTTTATCCTGCGCTTTTTCATTGTGCACTCGCGCAAGCCGTTCCGGCTGTTTGGCTTATCGGGGCTGCTGAGCCTGCTGCTGGGCGGCGGGCTGGCGGGGCAGTTTCTGGTGCGGTCCATCTTCTTCGGGCTCAATATTTTCGGCACGTATCCGCTGGAGTTTATTTTCAGTTTGTTCCTGATAATGGCGGGTATTTTCCTGCTCTGCTTCGGCGTACTAGCCGAGATTGGGATGTACAACTACTACTCGCGGCGCACGCGCAAGCCCTACGTGGTGCGGCACCTGGCTACGTCGGTGCCCCGCGAGACCGCGCGGTAAAGGGTGTTCTCGTTAGGAATCGAACCTGGACATCGAGCCTCGGAGGCTCCTACACTACCTGCGGCATCACGTTGAAAAAGCTCATCATCAACTGCGACGACTACGGCTGGGATGCGCCCGCCACCCAGGCCATCCTGGAGCTGGGCGCGGCCGGGCAGGTGAGCAGCACCACCGTGATGGCCAATTTTGCCAGCGACGCCGAGTTGCGCGAGTTGGCGCGGCTGGCTTCCCCCACCCTCTCGGTGGGCCTGCACCTCACCCTGAACGCCGGCCAGCCACTGAGCGCCGCCTCGGCCGTGCCCTCGCTGGTGGATGCCGATGGGAAGTTTTATACGTCTGGTCAGTTGTGGCAACGCTACCTGCGCGGCCAGGTGCGGCGCGATGAAATGAAGCTAGAAGTAGCCGCCCAGCTGCGCCGCCTGGCCGGCGCCGGGCTGGCCCTCACCCATGCCGACAGCCACCAGCACCTGCACCAGTATCCGCTGCTGGGCCCCGCGTTGCTGGGGATATTGCGCGAGCTAGGCGTGCGCCGGGTGCGCCGCCTCACGGCCGCTGGCCGCCTCGACAGGCGCGGCCTCGTGCTACAAGCCTTTGCCCTGAGCAGCCGGCCGGCCCTGCGCGGCTTTGCTACACCGGGAGCGCTGGTGAGCACCTTTTCGACGGAGGCAGCTAGCGCGGCGGGCTTTCGGCGGGGCGTGGTGGCAGCTTTCCAGCGCACCACGGTAGCCGAATTTATGAGTCACCCGGGGCTTACTGAGCGGGCCGGCTCGCCATTGATGCGGGTGGCAGAGTATGAGTTTTGGCGGAGCGGCGCGGCGCGGGAGCTGCTGCGGGCGCTGGGCGGCGAGCTGGTGAGCTACGCGGCAGTGTAGGAGGCTACCTGCATTTCAGTCATTAGCCTGGTAGTGCATTATTCGCGCAGCTGCTTACGCAAGCTTAATTTTCATTTTTAGTCCCTATTTAATTTTCACCTGGTTTAATTCAGCCGAATTGAATTATACTTTTGAACAAAAAATCTACGAATTTCAACTAAGACAAGTTACTCATTTTATGGTTTCTTGGTCGGCACTATCAGATATGAGCGCCCTCAAGTACATTCATCGCCTACAGCATATTGGCCATCTTATTTGGCGGTATGCCACGGGCAAGCCCGATACTTTTGCCAGGGAAGTTGGGCTGTGCGAAGTGCTTTGAGGAATTATCTACACGAGTTGCGCGAGACTGGTGCGCCCATTAGCCACTGTAAGCGGCGGGAGAGCTACTTCTACTAGCAGGATAAGCAGCTATTTGTTGGGTACACTGCGCATAAGCTTCCCAATGCAAGCGGGCAGCCGATTGCGGGCGGATGAGCGCCGCAGGTAAGGCACCACCTATTTCCTTTCACATCATGGATACCGCTAATTCTACCGTGCGCCAGGTGATTACCTGCTCTTTACTGGCAGCGGCTGGCTGGCTGAGGCCGGGCTACGCCGTAGCACAGACCTCTCCGTTTCAGCTGGCCGCCGCGAAGTTTACCGATGGCCAGCAACAGCTGGACTACCTGGCCCCGCTCCGGGCACTGCTATTGGCCAGGCAGCCGCTGGACCCCAGCGCTTATGAGCAGGCGCTGGCCACTTACTACTCCTTTGTGGGCCGGGTGGCTTCGCCTACTCCTGCGGCTACGCGGCCGGGGCCAGCCGCCTTTGCACTAGCTGCTCCTGGCACCCTGCTACCAGCCAGGGCGCAGGCCACGTCAGTAGTACTTATAAATGAGGCGCACAATCAGCCAGCGCACCGGGTGTATTGCCGCCAGCTACTGGCACAGCTGGCCCCGCTGGGCTACACGCTCTTTGCCGTGGAGGCCCTGGACCCGGCCGATACGGCCATTACGCGGCGGCAATTTCCCTTATCTACTTCCGGATACTACACCAGCGAGCCCAATATGGGCAAGCTGCTCCGGGCGGCGGCACAGCAAGGCTACCAGGTTTTTGGCCACGAACTGGCCGAAAGCCAGGAGCGGGAGTTTGCCGACTGGCGCCAGCGCTCCAACTACCGCGACTCGATGCAGGCGCTCAATATCCTGCGCGTGCTGCGCCAGCACCCCCAGGCTAAGCTACTGGCCCTGGTGGGCTACGACCATGTGCTGGAAAAGGAGCGTGACGGCCTCAAGCGGCTGGGAGCTTACCTGCGCGAACTGGGCGGAATCGACCCGCTGACCATCGACCAGACACAGGCCTACCGGCCCGCCGCCGGCCCGGCGCCTACGCAGCCGACGGTCTTGGTACGGGGGCAGGATGGGCCGCCCGCCACGATGGGTAGCAACACGGGCTACGTCGATATGCAGGTGGTGCACCCGGTGGCTACGCAGCGCCAGGGCTGGCCGAGCTGGCTCTTTGCGGCGGTGGGGGCGGCTCCCCAAGTCATTGCTATTCCAGCGCGCTACCGGGCAGGCGCCCACCTAGTGCAGCTTTTTGATGCGCAGGAGCACCGGCAGTACGGCCGCCGGGCTATTCCGCTCGACCAGTGCCTAACCCGCGCCGGGCAGCGGCAGGTCACGCTGTTTGCTTACGAGCCCGGCCGCCCGGTGACAGTTGTGTATCAGCTGGCTAACCTGCCCTAAGCCATATCCAGATTGCCGCACTACACCCAGCTCTATGGGAAGCGCGGCATCATACTCCAATGGCCATTGGTGGAAGGCGCCCGCAAGGTGGCAGTGCGCCGCCCAGCAGGAATGGACTATGCCTAAGGCGCCAAAAACAAAATACCTGGGCCTAGCGCCGCACCCGCACCAGCACGCCCACCAGCGACACCAGGGCCGTAATGACGTAGAACAGCACGCTCACGCTTACCGCCACCGGCACGTTGAGCACGAAGAGCTTAGCCCCGTACAAAAACGTCAGCTCCCGGGCCCCCAGCCCACCTACCGTGAGCGGCAGCACCGCCGCGATGCTCGACGCCAGAAACACCAGCAGGTAGGGCAAAACGGGCCCACCGGCCGCGCCCAGCGCCGCCAGCAGCGCCCAGGCGCATAGCACCTGCGCCCCCTGCACGCCCAGCGCCTGCCACGAGGTGCGCCCAAACGCCCGCCGGAACTCGCCAAACAGCCAGCGGCCCAGCGCATAGCTTAGGACCAGGCCCAGCGGCACCAGTGCCAGCGCGCCGGCCCGGTACCAGCCGGGGTAGTCGGTGGCCGCAAATAGCAGCAGCAGCAGCACCAGCAGGGCCACCATACCGCTGAGCCTGTCGAGCAGCAAGGCCCGAAAAATAACGCCTCGCCTCCCCGGGAATTCCTTGCCCAGCAGGTACACCTTATAGCCGTCGCCACCGATGCCGCCGGGCAAAAACAGGTTGTAAAACATGCCCAGCCAGTAGAGCCGCAGGTTATAGCGCTCGGTGAGCTGAATACTGACTGCCTGAAAAAACGTATTGAGCCGCACCGAGGAGATGAGCTTAGAGAGCGTGAACAAGGCCGCCGCCAGGGCCAGCCAGCCGGGCCGGGCCTGCCGCAGGGTGCGGCCCAGAGCGGACAGGTCGAGGTGGCGGGCTACCAGCCACAGCGCCCCAGCCATAACGGCCAGCTTGGCCAGCAGTAGCAGGTGCCGCCGCCAAGCCGGGGCGGGCGGATTATCGGGGGAGTGCATGGCTTAGTGAAACTCAACCAGCCGGAAGGTGATATTACCGTCGATGGTCAGCTTGTCGAGGGTGCGGTAGCGCTGGCCGCGCAGGGTGCGCTCATCGGCCAGGTAGAGGGTGCCGGGGCGCAGCGGCAGCGGGGCCACGGTAAAGGTTTCGCCCCGCTCGCGGGCAATGTAAAAAGCCTCCACGTTGTCGAGCGGCCGCCCGTAGGGATAGAGGGCCAGCGGCCGGCCCTTGGTTTCGCGGCCTATCCGGATGGCACCCGCGCGATAAGCAACCTCCGGCGAGGTCTGCATCCGGGCCGGGAAAATGAATACGTCGAACGCCAGCCGCAGCACCAGCAGGTAGTAGCCCAGCACTAGCAGGCGGTAGTCGGCCAGCCGCCAAAACAGGTACGTACCCAGCGCCAGCGGCACAAATAGCGCGACACTGAGCAGCCCCGAATCGGGCACGCCGCGCAGCAGGGCCAGCTTGGCGGGCACCAGGCCCGCGCGTGCCGCCAATCGCAGCAGCGGCGGGGCCAGCAGGGCCAGCGTACTGACGGCCAGCAAGCCCAGCAGCAACTGGTCGAGCAGGCGCGTGAGCGGCACCCGGGCGGGCTGATACTGCGCGTACAACGCAACTATCACCGTCAGGCCCAGCGGCACCAGCATGAACAAGTAGCGCGGAATGGTGGCCGGCGACAGCCAATACACCGGCAAAATCGCCAGAAACAGCAGCGCGTTATACCGCAAAAAAGGCTGCCCAGCCACGCGGCGCCGGGCACCGGGCACCAGCAGGCACAGCCCGAGCAGCGTCCAGGGCAAGAAGTGCTTGATAAAATCAAATGGAAACAGCAGCATGTACTGCACCGACTCGGCCAGCGGGGTGGCCGTCACTACGCGTTGGCTCGACTGCGACCAGAGCGTGGCCAAGGCTACTTCTAGCGAGTTGTGGCGGCTGTAGATGAAGAAATACGTGCCCAGGATGGCCAGCATCACCAACCCGCCCAGCACGTGCTGCCAGCTGAATAGGCGCCGCCACTGCCGCGTATCGAGGCAGTACACCAGCAGGGCGATGCCCTGAAACACCACCGAGGGCAGGCCTTTCAGCAGAAAGCCTACCGCCGTGAGCGCGTAGGTGAGCACAAACAGGCGCGTCCACTGCCCGCGCTGCCCCAGGTACCAGATGGCCATGAAGCCCAGCCACGTCAGCCCCGCGTGCCAGAGGTCGATGAGGCCCAGGAAGGAATCGTAGAACAGCACCCGCCCGGTGGTGGCAAAGGCCAGCGCCACCGTAAAGGCCAGCCGGCTGCCCAGCTGCGGGCGCAGCACCCGCCACAGGGCAAACGCGTAGAGCAGCAGCGCCGCAATGGTAGGCAGGCGCAGGATAAACTCGTCCTGCCGCCCGGTGAGCCGAAACAGCGCCACCAGCAGCCAGTTGAACAGCGGCGGCTTGTTGTAGTAGGGCAGCCCTTGTAGCGTGGGGCCAAAGAAATGGTCTGAAAAGTGCATTTCGAGGGCCACCAGGGCCCGGATGGGCTCATCGACCAGCAGCGGCTGCCAGCCCAGGTGCAGCAGCAGCGCCGGCAGGGCGAGGGCCAGCGTAAACGCCGCCACCCACCACGGCCGCTGGCTAAGGGCGGTAATAAGGCGCCGGGCTAACGATTCTACCACAAGTTTTGTTAAGATGATGGGGCGTACCCGACAGGCCGGCCGCGAGCAGCGCGGGCCTGGCAAAGGTACGGCCGGGGCGCAGGCCAGCCAGCCTGATGCCCTACCCCCGTTCGTTTCGTATGTTTGGTCTTATGTCGTCTTCCTCCACTCCTACTACCGTTCCCGACCGCCTCGCCCAAACGCTGCTGCGCCACGGCCTGCGCCAGACGCCCGTGCGCCGCGCCGTGCTCGCCGCTCTCGCTGGCAAAGGCTACGCCCTCACCGGGGCCGAGATTGAGCAGGAAATCGGGGCAGATACCGACCGCATCACGCTCTACCGCACCCTCAAGAGCTTTGAGCAGCAGGGCCTCATCCACCGCGTTATCGACGATACCGATGTGCTGCGCTACGCTGCCTGCTCCATCGAGTGCTCGGCCGATGCCCACTTCGACAACCACGTGCACTTCAAGTGCGGCGTGTGCAGCCATACCTACTGCCTGAGCCAGGTGGCCATTCCGGCCGTGCAGCTGCCCGGCGGCTTCCAGGCCCAGCGTCGCGATTTCCTGCTCTCCGGCACCTGCCAGCTCTGCCAGGGGTAGCGAGGAGGTATTCGAAGGTCGGCAGGCGCCTTAGCAAATTTGTCGCTCCTACTTAGCCAAATGAGGCTCTTACGCACTCGCCGCTGGCTTACCAGTTTTGCTCCTTGGCGTGGGCACCTTACTTAAGACTAGGCCATAACGCAAAAAGCGTCCACCAGCCGAGGCTAGTGGACGCTTTTTTGAAAACGGGAGTGGAGAATATCGGAGTCGAACCGATGACCTCTTGCATGCCATGCAAGCGCTCTAGCCAGCTGAGCTAATCCCCCGTTTAGTGGCTTTACCGCGGTGCCTATTGCGCTTTGGTTTGACAAAAGTACGGCAACTTTCCGCTTATGCAAGCGCTGGGGGCAACATTCTTCGCAACTACCGCAAAATCAGGCGCAAAAAAAATGGCGGGGAAAATTCCCCGCCATTTTTAAGGCTGTTTGCACTCGGGTGCTTAGTTGAAGCTGTAGCGTACGCCCAGCTGCCCCTGCCAGCGCGACAGGAAAGGTGCGAAGTCATACGAGCGGTTGGTGGTGCTGAAGTTAGCCGGGAACGAGAAGGTCGGCTGCACGTTGGGGCCCGTCGTTTCGGTGCGGAGCAGTTCCACAGCGTTGTTGGCTACGACGTACTGACGACCCCAGTTCTGGTTGAGCAGGTTACCCAGGTTCTGGATGTCGAACGTTACCTGGATGGTATTTTTCTTGCCACCAGCCATGAAGTTGAAGTCCTGCGCTACGCGGATATCAACCTGGTGCGTCCAGGGCAAGCGAGCGGCAAAACGCTCTACCACCTGGCCGCGGTGCGAACGCAGATAGGGGTCGTTTTCGATGAAGGCATCGAGCTGGTCCTGAATCTGTGCAACGGTGCGGGGGTCGGCCGGGCCCTGGGGGGTCGTGGGCGTAGCAGCCGTACGGGGGGTTTGCGTGAGGCGAATCTGGTTTACGTCGCGCACGTCGGTGGGCACGTAAAACAGGTCATTGCCGTTGTTGCCGTCGTTGTTGAGGTCGCGGTTGTTGCCGTAGATGTAGGTGAGCGGCTGGCCCGACAGACCTTCGTAAAACAGGGTGAAGGTGGTAGCCATGGCGTCGTGGGCGTAGCGGAAAGTGTAGCCAGCGCTGGCGATAACGCGGTGGCGCTGGTCGTTGCGCGAGTAGCCAAGCTCAGGGTTGTTGGGGTCGAACGCTACTTGGTTGAAACCGAAGTTAGACGAAGCCGTGCTGCTGCTGCCGCTGTTGATTTCTTTGGCTTCGCCGTAGGTATAGGCCGCCGTGGTGTTCAGGCCGCCAGCAAAGCGCTTCTGGAGCTGGAAGGTAGCGTTGTAGCGGTAGCCTTTGCTGGTGTTGTCGAGCAGGTACACGTTGGTGTAACGGTTGTCGATACGGCGGTTGGCGCCGCCATTGGCGGGGTCATAGACTGGGCGCTGGTCGGGGCCGGCGAGGCGGCCAATGGGAGCAGCCAGGTTCAGGTCTTTGTAGTAGATGTCGTTGAGCGTCTTGGAATAGATACCTTCCAGGGTGGCTACGATGTCACCGGGCAGGCGGAAGTCTACGGCCAAGTTGGAGCGCCATACCTGGGGCAGCTTGAAATTATCGCTCACCAAGTTGATTTGCGATTGTGCGGGAGCGTAATCCGTGGCAATCTGCGCCGGGTTCAGGCGGATGTAGGGCAGAAAAACGCTGTTCGACGTTTGGTTAACGGCGCCTTGGATAAGGCCGCTGTTGGTATAGCTGTTCGAAATCCACACGAAAGGCACGCGGCCAGAGAAGATACCCGTACCACCGCGCACTTGCACTTTAGCATCGTTGTTTACGTCCCAGTTGAAGCCAATGCGGGGCGAGTAGAGCACCTGGCCGTTGGGCGTGTTGCTGGTGTTGTACTGGCTGCCAAAGCGCGTGGGCACGCCTTCGTTGTTGCCGGGCTTATCGGCAAACACGGGCACGTCGATGCGCATGCCCAAGGTCAGGCGCAGGTTTTCAACCGGAGTATACTCATCCTGCAGGTAGAAGCCCAGCTGAGCAGCTTTGAAACTTGCTTCGCCGTTGCCGCCGATGGGGTAGCTAGCCTGGATGCCCGAGGCCTGGCCAGCCACGAAGCTAGCAATCGACGTGAAGGTGTAGTAGCCAGCGCCGTTGTTGAGGAACAGGTTGCGGAATTTATAGCCTTCGTTGTGGGTACCTACCGTGAGGGTGTGCTTGCCAAACGACTTGGTCAGGTTGTCGGTGATTTCCACGATGTCCTGGTCCAACTGGTTGGCTACCGAGCTGCGCTCCTGACCCAGGTTGTAAGTCACGTTGTTGTCGCTAATCTGGTAGGCCGGGCCGGGGGCACCCAGTACGTCGCGCGTATCGCGGATGCGGCTGTAGGTCAGAATCAGCTTGTTGGAGAATCCGCCGTTGAAGCGCGAGTTCAATTCGGCTACGGTCGTGTTGGTGGTGTTGTTGAAGCGGTAGCCGTTGTTGGCGAAGCGCACGGCGTTGGCCGCCCGCGTGATGTTGTCATCAAACGCCTGCACAAAGTTGTGGCGAACCGTCAGCGTGTTATTCTCGGAGAGGTTGAAGTCGAGGCGACCAAAAATCTTGTTGCTCTCGGTGCGGCGGGTGAGGTCGCTGCCGTAGCTACCCACGATGTAGTTACCGTAGAGCGGGGTGTTGGCAGCGGCGGCGATGGCTTCCAGGCCAGCCACCGAGGCGCGTGAGTCGGCGTTGCCGGGCACAAAGCCCAGGGGCGTGTTTACGCGGGCAATTTCGCCGTTCAAGAAAAAGAATACCTTGTCTTTTACAATGGGGCCACCCACCCGGAAACCCGTGGTGTAGTTGGAGAAGTTGTCGGCTTTGCTGCGGTCCGTGACGCTCTTACCAATGGTATTCTGGTTACGGCCAAAGCCGTAGATAGAGGCCGAGATATCATTGGTACCCGAGCGCGTGATGGCGTTTACGCCCGCGCCGGTGAAGCTGCCCAGGGTTACGTCGTACGGGGCCAGTACTACCTGAATCTGGTCAATGGCGTCGAGGGCAATGGGGTTGGTGCCGGCTTGGCCGCCGGGCGTGCCCGAGCCAGCCAGGCCAAATACGTCGTTGTTCACGGCGCCGTCGATGGTGATGTTGTTGTAGCGGTTGTTGGCACCGCCAAATGAGGAGCTGCCGCCGCCGCCCGCCTGGGGCGTGAGGCGCGTAAAGTCGGTCAGGTTGCGGCTCAGCGTGGGCAGCGTGTTAATCTGGGCGCGGCTCACGTTGGTTTCGGCACCGGTGCGGCCGGCGTTGATAACCGGGTCGGCGCGGCCCGTTACCACTACGTTGCCCAGCTCGGTCGAGGAGCTGCTGAGCGGAATGTCGAGGCGCAGCGTCTCACCCAGGGCCAGCACGATGCCGGTTTTGGTGATGTCCTGGTAGCCCACGAACGATACGCGGATGGTATAGGGACCACCTACGCGCATGCCCTGAATGTTGTAGCGGCCATCAGCGTTGGTACCCACGCCATACTGCGTGTTAGTTGGTGTGTGAATAGCCAGTACGGTAGCCCCGGGCAGTGGCTCACCCTTGGCATCGGTGATAGTCCCGTTGAGGGAAGCCGTAGTAGCACCCTGCCCCCAGCCCAAATGGGCTGTGAACAGCAGCAGCAAAAGCAGCGTGAAGTGGCGTAAATGTAGATTTCTCATAAAATGAAAAAAGGGTAAAGGCTCACAGTTGCCAATATGCTGCAAAGGTAAGCAACCGGCGCAAGCCAGGGTATTGCCCTCACCCTAGGCGCGTTAGAAAACGCAACTGGCCTACGGATGGCTTTCATTTCATTTGTATTTCATCTTTCTAACGTCCAAGGCTTTACTCAAAAACTTTCACTTTTAATTTTATCGTTTTGTTACCTCCACTTTTCAGCAGCCAGGCTGCGGCCGGGTACGCTGCTAGCAGCGTACCACATAAAAAAACGGGGCAGGATTTGCATCCTGCCCCGTTTTTCGGGTTGCCAAGTCGCCAGGGGCGACGGCTAAAGCTTAGTTGAAGAGGTAGCGGATACCCACCTGAGCCTGCCAGCGCGAGCCCAGGCCACCCACGTCGGAACGGAAGGTCTGGGTCAGCTTCGTACCGTTCGACACCCCGGCGCTGGGGTTGGTGAGGTAGGGGAAGGTGAAGTTGGGGCGGCCCTGCGCGTCGTAGCCCACGAAGGTGAGCGGGTTGGTCACGTTAGGCGTTTGGAAAGTACCCCAGTTGCGGTTGAGCAGGTTGCCGATGTTGAAGATGTCGATGCTCAGCTGAAGCGCGTTCCGGTTTTCGCCGATGTTCGTGAACAGGTCTTGCAGCAGGCGCATATCTACCCGGTGCTGCCAGGGGCGCACGGCACCGTTGCGCTCGGCGTACGAGCCGCGGCGCTTGCTCAGGTAGCTGTCCTGGTCGATGTAGTTATTGAGGTCAATCCACTGCTGGGCGGCCGAGTAGGTGCCCCCACCCTGGGCCGCCGTGAAGGTGATATTGCGCAGGGCGATTTCGCTTTCGGTGCGCGGGATGTACATCAGGTCGTTGCCCGAGCCACCCGAGCCGTCGCCGTTCATATCGCCGGCGTAGGTATAGGAGAAGCGGCCGGCTGGGGCGCCTTCGTAGAAGAGCGAAACCGTGGTGCCGAGGTGGCCGAGGTATTCGCGGCGGTACGAGGCCGAGGCGATTACGCGGTGCTGGAGCAGGAAGCTGGAGTAGCTGAGCACGTTGGCATTGGGGTCGCCCGATACCTGGCGGTCGCGCCAGCTGGACTGGGCAATCGAGCCACCATCGTTGACGGAGCGCGAGTCGGTGTAGGTGTAGGCCGCGCTGGCGTACAGGCCGTTGCCAAACGACTTTTGCAGCTGCGCCGTAACGGAGTATGAGTAGCCCTTGCTGGTATTGTTCAGCAAGATGGCGTCCGTAATAACCGGGTTGGCGGCCGTGGTGCCCCCCTGGCCGTTGTAGAGTCGGTTATTTGCGATGAGGCTGGGCTGGGTATTTGGGGAGGTGCCTACCGGGGCCGTAGTGTACAGGCCAGCATTGGCACCGGTTGTATTGATTGCGCCAAAGTTGTAGAAAATGGGCCGGTTATCGGCACCGGCGGCCTGGCGAGTAGACTGGGGCAGGTTTACGTTCTGAAAGTACACCGCATTGAGGTCGCGGGTATACAGGCCCTCCACGGTAGCCACGAACCCGTTGCCGAGGTCTTTATCGAGGGCCAGGTTGGAGCGCCACACCTGCGGAAACTTGAAATCGCGGGCCGTCACGGCCAGGTTATACGAGGTATTGGCGGCGGCCCCGGCGGGGCGATAGGCGTTCACGTTGGGGTCGAAGTAGTTGCCCGCGGCCGATACGTCCGCGCCAGTGCGCGAGAACGAGCCAAACTGCACGCCGTTATTGCCGGCCTGGTTGGAGAGGTACACAAACGGCACGCGGCCGGTGAAGATGCCCGTGCCCCCGCGCACCTGCGTTTTGCGGTCGTCCTTCACATCCCAGTTGAAACCGATGCGCGGCGAGAACAGGATGGTGCGGGCGGGCAGCTTGTCGGTTTCGAGCTTGATGCCGTCGCGGAAAGTAAGGTTAGCCGCGTTTGCGTTACGGGAAATATCGGAGTACACTACGGGCAGGTCGCCGCGCAGACCAATGGTGAATTTCAGGTTGGAGCGCGGGCTCCACTCATCCTGCACGTAGAGGCCAAACTGGGCCGCCTTGGTTACAGCCAGGGGGAAAGAGCCATCGGGCAGGGCCGAATACCCAAGCTGGTAGCGCTGCGGGTAAGCGAGGGTAGAGCCGGCTGGGTTAGCTACGGGCTGGCCGTTGGCGTCGCGGGTGTAGCCAAAGGGAGCTGCCGTAGTGCGGGCCGCCGCGTAAAAATCGTCGAGGCCATTAAACGAGTAGTTACCGTAGTAGTTGGTAGCGAAGCCGTTGGTGAACTTATACAGCTCGTTATAGGTACCCACCGTCACGTTGTGCTTGCCCAGGAAAGCCGTGAAGTTGTCGCCAAACTGATACACATCTGAGCTCAGCGTATTAAACGCCGTGAACGGCTCATAGCCAAACGAAGTCAGGCTATTGGTATTGGCGATGCCGCCGCCGGCCGCCGTGCGGGTAGTGGCGGTGCCGATATCAACCAGCGGGAAGTTGCTTCCGCCCGGGCTCTCGCGGTAGTCGCGGAAGGCCGAGTAGCCCGCCGTCAGGTTGTTGGAGAAGCGGCCGCCGCCGAAGGTGCTGTTCAACTCGGCGATTATCGAGTTGAGGTTGTTGTTGATGGTGTAGTACGAAGAGTAGTACGGCAGGCCAAACTGCGACTGCGAACGGCCGATGTTGCTCGGCCCGAGGGCACCCGAAGAGCTCGGCGGTACGTCGCGGTACGACTTGAGGTAGTTGTACTTGATGTTGAAGCGGTGGTTGGCGCTGATGTTCCAGTCGATTTTGGCCGTAGCCTTGCGGCTAAACTGGCGCAGGTTGTAGTTCTCGTACGGGCCGGGGTTGTAGCCGTAGTTCGTGGTCAGGAAGTTGCTCAGGATGTCCAGGTCGCGGGCTGAGGCCGCCGAGGTCGTGGAGCTGCCGCCGGGGGCGGGCAGGCCGGCGCGGTTGGCCAGGTAGTTGCCGGTCGGCGGGTCGATGCGGTCTTCCTGCTCCGCGTTGATGAAGAAGAACAGCTTGTCCTTAATAATCGGCCCACCGAAGCGGAAGCCGTAGTTTTTCAGGTTGAAGTTGGGGTAGTCCTGCTGGAAGCTGCCCACCTTGCTGCCCACGTAGTCCTGGTTGCGGTAAAAGGTGTAGACCGAGCCGCTGAACTTGTTGGTACCGCTGCGCGTGACGGCGTTGATGCCCGCCCCGGTGAAGCTCCCCTGGCGCACGTCGTAGGGCGCGATGCTCACCTGAATCTGGTCGATGGCGTCGAGCGAGATAGGCTGCGCATTGGCCTGGCCGCCTACCGTAGACGACAAGCCAAACGAGTTGTTGAAGATGGCCCCGTCGATGGTGATGTTGTTGAACGCCGAGCTGCGGCCGCCGAAGCTCTGGCCGTTGGCCTGCGGCGTGAGGCGCGTAAAGTCGTCAAACGAGCGGTTGATGGTGGGCAGGCGCTCAATTTGGGCGCGCTGCACGGTCGTAGCCGCGCCGGTGCGGTCGGCGTTGATAACCGGGTTTTGGCGGCCGGTTACCGTCACTTCGGTCAGCTGGGTGGAGGCATCGCTGAGCTTCACGTCGAGGCGAAAGTTCTCGGCCAGCGTGAGGTTGAGGCCCGTGCGGTTGAAATCCTGGAAGCCTACGAAGGTGACTTTCACCGTGTAAGGCCCACCCACGCGCATGTTCTGGATGTTGAAGCGGCCGTCGGAGTTGGTAGGGGCCACGTACTGCGTATTAGTAGGCGTGTGCACGGCAATAACCGTGGCGCCCGGCAGGGCCGCGCCCTTGCCATCGGTAATGGTGCCGCTCATGGCGGCCGTAGTGGCACCCTGGCTCCAGCCCAGTTGGGCCGTGAGCAGCAGCAACACTAGCCACAGCGTGTGTCGCAGGTATAGTAACTTCATAAAGGAGGAAGGGAAGTGAAAAAAATAGAGCAGCGGGCGGGCTTACAAAGGTACTTCTAGCCCCAGTTTCTTAACATTACCCTAATGTTAAGAAACTAAAACAGAATTCTTTACCTTCTCTATTTCTTCACTAAATCCTCATCTTACCCTCACAATCGGGGCCGCACCGCCCGGATAAACCGGCTCAGATAGTAGTCGGCCTCGAAGCTGTTCTCAATGACTCCCAGCGAGGTAGAGGCGTGAATAAACTCCACGCCCTCGCTGTCAACTACCGTCACCATGCCCACGTGCGTGATAACCTGCGAACCAGGAGAGGCGCCAAAAAACAGAAAATCGCCGGGCTTCAGCTGCGTCGGCTTAATGGGGTCGCCCCAGGCGGCTTGCTCATTACTGGAGCGCGGAATGGTGACGCCCGCCTCGGCAAAGGAGAGTTGGAGCAGCGACGAGCAGTCCATGCCCATGCGCGTGGTACCGCCAAACAGGTAGGGCGTGCCCTGGTAGCCCCGGGCATTTTCGATGACGCTAGCCAGCACGCCGGTAGCGTTGCCAGTGCGGAAGGGCCGCTTCACCACCGTTTTGGTAGTGGTGGTCACGCTGCCGCCGCTGGGGGTATCCGTAGTTTTTACCTTGGTTTTGGTGGCGCCGGGGCGGGTGGCCACGCGCTGGCCCTGCTTGAGGCGCGCCATGTCGCGGGCCGAGTAGTAGCGGCCGTTGTGCTGATTGAGCTTGCGCTGGCAGCTAGTCGCCAGCAGCAACCCCAATAGCATCAGGCCATAAAAGCTTTTCCAACCCTTGTGGGCAGCCGGGCGGCGAAGCGCGTATTGTGCTTTCGTCATCGGCCGTACCTTCGTTTTCTCACACTGCATTACTGGCAAATATACTTTGGCGGCTCCGGGCCGTCCTTCTTTACTCATGCAATTCAACGTCCTTACCCCCGCGCTAGTATCTGCCTTCGAGCAGGTAGTGAGCCCCGCGCACGTGCTCACCGCCGCCACGGCCGAAGCCCAGCAGTACGAAGCCTACGGCCGCGACCACACCGAGGACTTCCACTTTGCCCCCGATGTAGTGCTGCGCCCCGGCACCGTGGAGGAGGTGAGCGCCATCATGAAGCTCTGCTACGAGCACCGCGTGCCCGTGACGGCGCGCGGGGCTGGCACAGGCCTCAGCGGCGGCGCGCTGCCCATCCACAACGGCGTGGTACTGAGCATGGAGCGCTTCAATAAAATCCTGAAAATCGACGAGCGCAACCTGCAAGCTACTGTGGAGCCGGGCGTGGTAACGGAGGCGTTTCAGAACGCGGTGAAGGAAGTGGGCTTGTTTTACCCGCCCGACCCGGCCAGCAAGGGCTCATGCTTTTTGGGCGGCAACCTTAGCCAGAGCAGCGGCGGCCCCAAGGCCGTGAAGTACGGCACCACCCGCGACTACGTGCTGAACCTGCAAGTAGTGCTGCCCAACGGCGACATTATCTGGACCGGCGCCAACACCCTCAAAAACGCCACCGGCTACAACCTCACCCAGCTCATGGTAGGCTCGGAGGGCACGCTGGGCATCATCACCAAGGCGGTGTTCCGGCTCCTCCCCTACCCCCAGCACAATATTCTGATGCTGGTGCCCTTCCGCCAGGAGGCGCAGGCGGCCGAGGCCGTGTCTGCGGTGTTCCGGGCGGGCATCATCCCGTCGGGCATGGAGTTTATGGAGCGCGAGGCCATCGCCTGGTCGTCCGATTATTTAAAAATCCCGCTGACCTTGCCTGAAGATATCACCGCTCACCTGCTCATCGAGCTGGATGGCCAGGATATCGAGCAGCTCTATAAGGAAGCCGAGCAGGTGTACGGAGTGCTGGAGAAATATGAAGTGGGCGAAATCCTGCTCGCCGACACGGCGGGCCAGAAGGACGACCTGTGGAAAATTCGGCGTAACATCGGCAATTCGGTGCGCTACAACTCCGTGTATAAGGAGGAAGATACCGTGGTGCCCCGCGCCGAGCTACCCACCCTACTCAAGGGCGTGAAGGAAATCGGCGCCCGCTACGGCTTCAAGAGCGTGTGCTACGGCCACGCCGGCGACGGCAACCTGCACGTCAACATCATCCGCGGCGAGCTGACCGACGAGCAGTGGAACGTGGGCCTGCGCCAGCCCATCTCCGAGATTTTTGAGCTGTGCGTGAAGCTCGGTGGCACCATCTCGGGCGAGCACGGCATCGGGCTGGTGCAAAAGCCCTTCATGCACATCGCCCTTAAAGAAGCCAACCTCAACCTGATGCGCGGCATCAAGCAGGTCTTCGACCCGCACGGCATCCTGAACCCCGGCAAGATATTTTAAGATTATAAGCGCCACTGCGCTACGCCAACAGAAGCGCCGCCAGCGGGAGTTATTCCCTGTTGGCGGCGCTTCTTTTTGATTGACTGCTTTTTACAGGTTCATGCCCCCCGTTAACTCTATGCGCTGGCCGTTGACCCACTTCGCGTCTTCGGTGCAGAGGAAGGCGACTACACCGCCCACATCGTCGGGCAGGCCGACGCGACCCAGCGCCGTTATCTGGGTTACGTAGGCGCGTAGTTCGGGCGTATCGGTCATGGCCCCGCCGCCGAAAATAGCGCCGGGCGCTACCACGTTGGCCGTGATGCCCCGGGCACCCAGCTCCACGGCCAGGTAGCGCGTGAACACCTCGACGGCGCCTTTCATGGAGGCGTAGGCCGAGGAGCCGGCGAACGAAACCCGCGCCGTAGCCGACGAGATATTGATGATGCGCCCGCCATCATTCAGGAGCGGCAAGGCCTTCTGGGTCAAAAAGTAAACGCCCTTGAAGTGGAGGTTCAGCATTTCATCAAACTGGGCCTCCGTGTTGTCGGCAATGGGCGCCATCAGGCTCGTGCCCGCGTTGTTGATTAGAAAATCGAAGCGGCTGGTACCGAAGGTGGCTTGCAACGCCGTGGCTACGTGCGCATAAAACGCCTCGAAGCTGCTGACATCGGCCGCGTTAAGCTGCACGGCTACGGCCTTGCGGCCGAGGGCTTCTATTTCGGCTACTACGGCCGCGGCTTCGGCCTGCTGGCTGTGGTAGGTCAGCACTACGTCGATGCCTTTGGCAGCTAAGCTGAGGGCCATGCTTTTGCCGAGGCCGCGGCTGCCGCCGGTGATGAGGGCAATTTTGGAAGTTGTCATGGGGGCGAAATCGCTGTGTTTAAGAACACGACAAAGGTCCCGCGGCTACCCAGCGGGCATCTTGCGCCCGCCAATCCATTTTATGTATAATTCAAACTAACGCCTGACTACGGTAGGCCCCCGGCGCCACTGCCGCCTGCCGCTTGAAGAAGTGCGCAAAGTGGGCAACATCCGTAAAGCCCAGGCTGTCGGCAATCTCGGCCATTGTCCAATGCGTTTGGCGCAGCAGCGCCTGCGCCTCCTGCGCGATGCGGCCCATGATGAGGGCCGTGGTAGTGCGGCCCGTCGTTTCGCGGAGCACCTTGTTGAGGTGGTTGACATGCACGGCCAGCCGGTCGGCATAGTCGGTAGGCGTGCGCAGGCGCAGCTGCTGCTGCGGGTTTTCGAGCGGAAACTGCTGCTCCAGCAGCTCGATAAACCGCGAGGTGAGCCGCGCCGGGGCGCTGTGTGCCGGGTGCAGTGCGGTGGCCGGCTGCCGCTTCTGCCCCAGGTGAATCAGCTCCAGCGCATAGGTGCGCAGCAGGTCATACTTGTACGCGTAATCGGAGGCCATTTCCTCCTGCATGCGCTGGAAAACGGTTTCGACGCGCGCGGCCTCTACCGGCGAAAGCTGAAAAACCGGAAAGCCTTCCGCCTTGAAAATCGGCAATTCGTCGAGCACCACGCCACTGCTGATGGGCCGCAAAAACTCGGCCGTGAAGACGCAGAAATGTCCCGCTTGCAGGTCGCCCTGCGGTAGCCAGTGATGCAGGATTTTAGGCGAGGAAAAAACCAGCACTGGCCCGACCAGGTCGAGGCTCACGCCGTGGTATTCGAGCTGGCTACGGCCGTTCAGCAGGCTGATTTTATAAAAGCTCCGGCAAGCGTAAGGCGCGGCTGGCTTTTCCCGGCCAGCCTGCCAGAGGTCGGAGATGCTGAACACATTGAAATGGCCTACCTCCTGCTGAATGCCGCTCGGCAGCAAGGTGCTCAGCTCTGCCCCGGTACAATCGGTTACTTCGTGGTAAAACTCAGCTAGCGGAGTAACATTCATAAGGCACGACTGCTTTGTGAAATTCAAAGGTAAGCAGCTAGCCCACCACGGCCCGAAACGTGGGCGCCTGGCGGTGCTTGGTGGCCTGCTCATAGGCGTAGCCCAGCGCCAGCAATTCGGCTTCCTTATAAGGTGCCCCCACGAAGGAGAGGCCGATGGGCAGGCCGTGAACATAGCCCATCGGCACGGTCAGGTGCGGGTAGCCGGCCATCGCGGCGGCGCCCGAGTAGCCGGGGCCGGTACCATACTCGCCATTTACAAGGTCAATGCAGGCGGCTGGGCCAGTAGTAATGGCCACGATGCCGGCCAGTCCGCCGTCCGTTTTTAGGGCGGCATCGAGCGCCTGGCGCGAGGTATCGACCACTTTGCGCACGGCGGCCTTGTACTTCTCACTAGCCAGCCCGTCCGTCTTTTCCGCCGATTCTAGGATTTCCTGCTGGAAGAAGGGCATGGCCTTCGCCGCGTTGGCTTTGTTGAAGGCGATAACCTCGGCCAGGGTTTTCACCGGCGCTTTGGTACCCGCTAGGTATTTATTCACACCATCCTTAAACTCGTAGAGCAACACGTCGAACTCGGCATCGCCGATGGGCTGCGTGGGCGTGCGCACGTCTACCTCCACCACCGTAGCACCCTGGGCCCTGAGCACGGCTACGGCCTGGCGCAGCAGCTCGCCGCCAGCCGTTGGGCTAGCCAGGTGGCTTTTTTCGACGCCCAGCTTCTGGCCTTTCAGGGCATCGGGGCGCAGCAGGCGGGTGTAGTCGGCCGTTTTCTGAGGATTATGGGCCGATATGGTAACGGCGTCGGCAGGGTCGGGGCCAGCCAGCGCGCCCAGCAAAATAGCCGCGTCGCGCACGCAGCGCGCCATCGGGCCGGCCGTGTCCTGGGTGGCCGAAATAGGGATAATGCCCGTGCGGCTCACCAGGCCCACAGTAGGCTTGAGGCCCACCAGGCCGTTGACCGACGACGGCGACACGATGGAGCCATTGGTTTCGGTGCCCACGGCCACGGCGCACAGGCTGGCCGAGGTGGCCGCGCCCGAGCCGGCGCTGCTGCCGCTGGGCGTGCGGTCGAGCACGTAGGGATTGTGCGTTTGGCCGCCCCGGCTGCTCCACCCGCTGGCCGAGTGCGTGGAGCGGAAGTTGGCCCATTCGCTCAGGTTGGTTTTGCCGAGGATAATGGCCCCCGCCGCGCGCAATTGCCTGGCCACGTGCGCATCCTGGACAGCTTTGTGGCCAGCCAGGGCCAGCGCGCCGGCGGTAGTCTGCATCTGGTCGCCGGTGTCGATATTATCCTTGATGAGGACGGGGATGCCGTGCAGCGGGCCGCGCAGCTTACCGGCCTTGCGCTCCTTGTCGAGGTCGTCGGCTATGCGCAGGGCGTCGGGGTTTAGCTCAATAACAGCATTGAGGCGCGGGCCAGCTTTGTCAATTTCTGCGATACGGGCCAGGTAGTCCTCGCATAAGCGCCGACTGGTGTACCCGTCATGCAGGATTTTTTGCAATTCCGTAATTGTTCGCTCAGCAAGGTTGACTTGCTTGTCCAAGACGCTTATCGCTGGGGCAGCCGCAGCTACGGGCGTAAGGGCATTAGGCAAGGTAGCCGCACTAGCGGCTAGTGGCAACAGGGCCGAGGCCACGGCGGCCTGGGTACTTTGCTGGAGAAATTGACGGCGTTGCATAAATAAAGAATTACCAGGCGGAAAGAGCAGCTACAAATAAAGTCGCTGGCCGCCCAGGCAAGCTGCGCGGGCGGCTATTTTTTGCGCGGGGGCGGGGCCACCGAACACCGGGCGCGCCGGGGCGTATAGCAGGGCAGTTCCGCCTTTGCTTCCCACCCCTCACCTCCCTTCGTCTTTTCCCATGCCTAGCCTCAACGACCAGCCCAACGAAATTGCCGGCAATCGCCCCAGCCAGCCCGGCGCCACCACCAACCTAGGTGCCGATGCCCAGAATACCAATGCCAACAGCCCCTTGCAGCCCGCTACGCCGGCCATGCAGTCGGGCGAGCCTACCCGCACGCCATCCAGCACCGAGCTGTTTGACAGCGAGATGGAAGCCGGCCAAGGTGCCGTGGAAGACGGCGGCGAGCAGGAGAACCGCGAGGCTAAGCCGGCCGACGTGCAACCCACTACCAACGGTTCCGGCCAGGATTTGCGCTCGCTGGCCAAGCCGGCTGCTGCTTCCGCTGTGCCCGGCGCAAAAGGGGATGCCACGCCCCCACCCGCCAGCCACGAGCTGGTCGATAGTGAAATGGCGGCCGGCAACGGCGCCGTAGAGGACGGCGGTGAGCAGGAAAACCGGGAGGCCAGCCCCGCCGATGTTACTGGCATTCCGGCCAGCCCCAAGCAGCCTAACGTGTACGGCGGCAATTTTGGCAACGACGTGCAGGGCAGCTTCCAGGACCCCGACCGGGCCAGCAACCAGCAGGCCGACCCCAACCGGGGCGAATTTGGCACGCAGGGCGCGCTAGGTGGCACCCACGGCGGCTTCGGCAACCAGTACCGCGAAGTGGATACGGCTGCCGAGCACCCCGCCGCCGAGGCTACTGAGGAGAAATACTACGGCCAGGGCGCGTCGGAGCCGGGTCCGCAGCATAATGCCTATCGCGCCTACGACGGCCGCGACCAGCGCCCCGACGAACAGGGCCACGCCGTGCGCGACACGCCCACGCCGTCCGTCATGAGCTTCGACAACAACGTGGCTGACCAGCAAACCGATGGCCGGGGCAACACCCAGGACAACCGCAACCTGCCCAGCAAATCGGGCGAAGCCGCCGCTTTCCAAAATGACAACGGGGCCCCCACCGTGGGCACGGCCTACGCCTCCGACTACGGCCACACTTCGGGGGTAGGGCTACCCACCGGGGCAGTGGAAAACCACCTGCCGATGGGCCCCAACGGCCACGGCGAAGTGGAAGACCAGCGCTCCTCGCGCGGTGGCTACGACAACCAGGGCAGCCAGGGCGGCCGCAGCCACGACCAGCAGCCCGGCGGCAATGCCCCCGCCGGCCAGGATGCCCCCGCCCCCGTCGATGCGCCCAACACTCCCCAAACGCCCGGCTATGGCTACGGACACGAGCGCAGCGAGGCCGCCCAGCCCGGCAACCCCGATACCGGCGACTCGCGCAATGGCTTCGGCGCGGGCGGCTCGAAAGAGGGGAATAGCGGCCAGGGCTACGGCTCCAAAGGCGGCTCCTACGACGACCAGAACCCCGGCGCCCGCGGCCCCGAATACGACAACTTTACCCAGCAGGACAAAGCCCAGAATTACGGCCAGGACAAGCGTGAGGACTTCCGCCCCGAAGGCGGCGACAAACCCGCCGAAGCCGATTACGGCGCTGCCCCCCGCCGTAACGCCGGCCGCGACGAGCCAGCTGAATAAGGTTGAGTGGTTCTAAAAACCCGTGAGTTGAGCTATTTTAGAACGTCATGCTGAGCGCGCCGAAGCAGCTTGCTCGCTTCATCCAGTAATCTGGGCAGGCCAGGCCCATGAAGCGAGCAAGCTGCTTCGGCGCGCTCAGCATGACGTTTTAGTAAAATTTAAATACGCGCTAAGCAAACAGGTGCGGCTCCGTTGGGGCCGCGCCTGTTTGCTTTAGCTGCTAGGTTGGCTGGCCTAGCGGTGTACTTTCATGTCGATGTCGTACTTGTAGCGCGGCGGGCCACCCAGCGGCACGGCAAAGAAGGGCAGCGCCGTATCGTACTGGTCGGTGACGTAGAAAACGACGTCATTAAATGTCGTGGACTTGCTCACGAGACGAAAATCGAGCGAGAGGCCATATTCCTTGGGGTTGATGGGCAGCACGCTGCTCGTCCACTGCCCATCGCCGCTCACGGCCGCCGAGTGACCATTTTTCGCCACGCTGAAAATGGTGAGCTTGGCCGAGTTGTCGATATCAAAATTACTCTGCTTAATACTCACTACGTGCTCATTGGCAAATGGGTAGAGATGCACCGTAACGGCCCGGCCCACCGGCGCGGCCGGAATGCGGAAGCAGTATTCGTAGGTAAACGCGTTGCCGCCGGGGATGGGCACGTTCAGGTTGGGGCTGCTGCTGAGGAAGAAGCGGTAGAGGTTGCCGTCGTTGCCGCTCAGCCCGCGCACCACCACCTTGTACACGTAGCCCTGAAACTGCTCTACCAGTTCGCCCTCCAGCGGGTTGAGTGGGCCAAAATTGAAATATTGCCCATCGTATTTGGGCTCTTCGCCAAACACCTGCTGCTTGATGAGCCGGCCGCTGGGCGCGGTGGCGGGGCTGGCCGGGCGCGGGTCGGTGGCGCCTTTGGCCGAGTGCGTGCCCGGCCCGCCGTAGAGGCTAAACTCGGTGCGGGTGTTGAACTGCCCCACCTTGGCGTCGAGCTGGCCGCCGCAGTCGGGGTCAAACACCCGGATGTAGATGGGCCGCCGCTCGGTAGCCGGCACCAGGAAGAAGAAGGTTTGGGTAAAATCGTCGTCGCCGCTCGTGGTCGGGGCCTGCGCGCCGAAGGTCACCAGGTTCTCGATTTTTTCGCCGGGGTTGGGCACCGCTTGGGCGGCTGCCACGCCGGCTACGCCGAGCACCAGCGCCACTGCGCGCAGTAAGTGGGACAGACAGTAAACGAATTTCCGCATATAAGGGTAAACAGAAAGCCAGGGCCATGCTGGGAGGTAATTCCAGCCTAGGCCGTAATATTACAACTCAAACCTCCCGTACTGCCGGCTACCTTTTTGATATGAGTGCTTCCGCACGCGACACGAACGAGTTCTTCGACCAGCTTACCAACCAGGTGCTGGCGCTGCGCGTGTTAGCTCACCAGCGCCTCCGCCCGCTCAATTCGGAGCAGCTCAACCGCCGCCCCGGCTACGATAAGTGGAGCGCCGCCCAGTGCCTGGAGCACCTCAATATCGTGGGTGGCTACTACCTGCCCAGCCTCAAGGCGCGCCTGCGCCTGGCCCAGGCCAGCGGCTCTACGGCGGGCGCGCAGGTGCGCAGCGGCTGGCTGGGCCGCTACTTTACCGCTACCTCACAGCGTAGCAATGGCCTGGGCGACAACCTGCTGCGCCGCCCCAAGCAGTTTGCCCCCACCGGTACCCGCCTCACCGGCACGGTGGTCGAAGCCTTCAACCGCCAGCTCGATGAGCTGCTGCGCCTGCTGCTGCTGGCCCGCCAGGTCGATGCCGGGGCCGTGCGCGTGCCCAACCCCCTTTACCCCTGGCTGCGCCTGCGCCTGACCGACGTGCTGGAGGCGCTCGTGACGCACATTCAGCGCTATGTGAAGCTAGCCGAGCAGGTAGCTGTGGCTACCGCCAATAAATAAGCACTTCGGAGTCGCTATAAACGGGTAAGGGCCGGCGGCGTTGGGAAATCCTAACGCCACCGGCCCTTACCCGTTTATTACCAATTTTATTTCTACTCCTGGTAGAGCACCTGCAACAAGGTTTGGCCCACGGCCTTCATCGTCTTGCGGTCGATGATGCTCATGTTGTCGGCCGTGGTGTGGTGGTAGGGTGGAAAGTATTCTTCCCCAAAAGCCGGGTGGTCGTAGATATCGACGGTGGGGATACCGGCCTGGTTCGTATACACGTGGTCATCCACAATGGCGCTCGTGTCTTTGTACAGGAAGTAATCGGAGTACCCGATTTTGGCGGCCGTATTCCATATTTTATCCACCACGCTCCGGGCTTTGTCCAGCGACGTGCCTTCGCGGGTGAAGTGCCCGTTCTTGGCCCCTACCATGTCGAGCAACACGCCGTACTCCGCCTTGTAATTGGGCGGCACCAGGTTTTTGGCCCAGTACTGCGAGCCTAGGCACCAGCCGTCGCCCTTGCCTTCGAGTAGGTTTTTCTGGCCTTCTAGCAGACCGGCGTCGTAGCCCCAGTCCTCGGCATCGACCAGGATAACGTCGACACCCACGTTGGGCGCCAGCTTCTCGGGCTGCTGGCTGAGGGTGCGGATTATTTCCAGCGCCGTGGCCACGGCGCTGGCCCCGTCGCTGGCCCCGTCCATGGGCAGCCGGCGCTTGGCCTTGTCCTTTTCACCATCGGCGAAGGGCCGGGTGTCCCAGTGGGCAAAAATGGCGATGCGCCGCGCCGCTGTGGGCTGGTACTGGGCAATGATGTTGCGGCCGTTGATATTGGTGCCATCGAAGGTCATGGCCTGAAAAGGCTGCTCGCGCACACTCAGCCCAAAGCTTTTTAGCTTGGCCACCAGGTAGTTGCCGCAGGCTACGTGGGCCGGCGTATTGGGTACGCGCGGGCCGAAGGCTACCTGCTTGGCCGTGTAGGCATAGGCCGAGTCAGCGTTGAAGGCCGGCACCTTGGGCGCTTGCGTAGCCGAGGGCTGGCTGGGGGTTTCGGCCGGTTTTTCGGAGGGGCAGGCCGTGAGCAGGGTGGCAGCCGCCGCTAGCAGGCTGAGGCGAGGCAGGAGATGTTTCACGCAGAGAAGAGAACTTGCGCCAGCGCGTTGGTTGCTAGCGGGAGGTACAAAAAATAGACACCGGAAGAATTGGGTGACCTTTTGAGGGCTGTGCTGAAGTTTTCACAGGCAAGGCAGGCGGGCGGATACTACTCCTCGCTATACGCCCACTCGACGCCGGTTTTGGTGTCTTTGATGACGATGCCCTGGCCCTTGAGGGCGGTACGAATCTGGTCTACTTTGTCGTAGGCTTTCGCCAACTTGGCTTCCTGGTAGAAGCCCAGGGCGAGGGCCAGCAGGTCTTCGGCGCTGGCGCGGGGCTCGTCGCGCAGGCCCAGGATGTCGCTCACCACGGTGCGGTAGGCGGCGCTGGCCTCGGCTACGGCTTCGGGGCTCACTTCGGCCAGGGCGGCGGGGCTGGCGGCCAGCGTATTGAAGCGCTTGAGCAGGTCGAATACGGCGGCCACGGCGCGGGGCGTATTCAGGTCGTCGTTGAGGAATTCGAAGGGCTTCTGGCTGAGCGCCAGCAGCTGCTGGCTGCTGGCTTTCTGCTTTTCTTTGTCAGCCTGCACTTCCTCATTTCTGACTTCCAGCTTGCCGCTATCGAGCAGGCGCAGGCCGTTCATAAGCTTGCGGTAGCCTTTGCGGGCAGCTTGCAGGGCATCGTCGCTGAGGTCGATGGGCGAGCGGTATTGGGCTTGCAGGAAAAAGAAGCGCAGCGTCATGGGCGAGTACGCCTGCGAGAGCGCGGCGCTCTGGCCCTGAAACATCTCGTTGAGCGTCACAAAGTTGCCGAGCGACTTGCTCATCTTCTGGCCGTTCACGGTCAGCATGTTATTGTGCAGCCAGAAGCGGGCACCCGTGCCAGGCGTGCTGGACGACTCGTTCTGGGCGATTTCGCACTCGTGGTGCGGAAACATCAAATCCAGGCCGCCGCCGTGGATGTCGAACTCCGCGCCGAGGTACTTGCGGCTCATGGCCGAGCATTCAAGGTGCCAGCCGGGGAAGCCTTCGCCCCAGGGCGAGGGCCAGCGCATGAGGTGCTCGGGGGCGGCGTTTTTCCAGAGGGCGAAGTCGGCGGGCGAGCGCTTTTCGTCCTGCCCGGCCAGCTCGGCGCGGGTGTTGGCCAGCAATTCTTCCACCACGCGGCCCGAGAGGCGGCCGTAGTTCAGGCCCTCGGCGTTGTACTTGGGCACGTCGAAATACACCGAGCCGTTGGCTTCGTAGGCCAGGCCGCGGCCCAGGATTTCCTCAATCAGCTTGATTTGCTCGGTGATGTGGCCGCTGGCCTGGGGCTCGATATCAGGCGGCAGGCAACCTAAAGCGCTCATGGCCTGGCGGTAGCGCACGGTGTAGTGCTGGGCTACCTGCATGGGCTCCAGCTTCTGGGCGCGGGCGGTTTTGGCCATTTTGTCCTCGCCCTCGTCGCTGTCGCCCACGAGGTGGCCCACGTCGGTGATGTTGCGCACGTAGCGCACCTGGTAGCCGAGGTAGCGCAGGTAGCGCGTAAGCACGTCAAACACGATGGGGCCGCGCGCATTGCCCAGGTGCGCATCGTTGTACACGGTGGGGCCGCAGAGGTAGAGGCCCACCAGCGGCGGGTGTACGGGCGTGAAAGATTCCTTTTTACGGGTCAGCGTGTTATAAAGCGTGAGCGACATTTCTTCAGGTATCAAATAGCAAAGAGCAGTTAGCGATTTCTACGGTACTGCTCATAGGGCGGGCCGGCGGCACTATGCAACGGCGAAGGTGCGGCAAAGTTCAGCATGCCGCGCCGACTTTGAAGTCGGCATTGGCTGCGTGCTGGGGCGGGCTACCAAGCCTGCGCTACCGCAGCTGGTACAGCGCCTCCACCGGAAAGTGGTCGGAGTACGGAATTTCGGTATGCACGCGGCAGGCCAGCACCTGCCACTGCGGCCCGGCAAACTGCTGGTCGATGCGTAACAGCGGGGGCAGGCGACCGTGGTAAGTATTGCCCGGGCCGAAGCCCACAGTGGCCCAGGCATTCTGGAGCGGGCCGGCCAGGCGGTTGTAGGAGTAGGAATAAGGCAGGTCGTTGCAGTCGCCGGCCAGCAGCACCGGATAGGGCGAGCGTGCGATGCGGGCCACCAGCGTATCGGCCTGCCAGGCGCGGGCCGCCGCGCCGCGCACAAAGCGCCCGAGCAGGCCGCGGCCCTTGCGGCGCAGGCCGGCCTTGCTGGAGCCAGCGGCGACGAGGTCGCCCTCGTCCAGGCTCATGCTTTGGAGGTGGGCGTTGAAGATGCGCACCGTATCGCGGGCGCCGGGGCCCACTACATCTACCCACATGGCGTGGTTCTGGCTAAGGCGGCCGAAAGCAATTTCGCCCCGCCCTACGATGGGCAGCCGCGAAAAAATGGCCAGTCCAAACTGCGCCCCGCTGGGGTTAGTCAGGCTTTTGGAAACGAACACCTGCCGCCCGCTGGCCGGCCCCAGCTTCTCCCCCACCCGAAACAAGTCGCCATCGGCCGAGCGCGTACCGGCCGGCTCCTGGTAAAATTCCTGGAGGCAGAGCACGTCGGCGGGACTGGCAGCCAGCCAGGCCATCGCCTTGGCGGGCGCGGCGGGGTCGGCCCGGCGCAGGTGCGCATACACGTTGAAAATGCGCACATTGGCTGAAAGCAGGCGCAGGCTGCGGGGTGGCGCGGAGCCAGCACGCTCGGCATTGGCCAGCGGGCCGGCGTGGGCTAGCTGCGCTTGCAGGCCGGCCCAGTGCAGCGGCAGCCCGCGCTCCACCTGCGGCCAGGCCAGCCCCAGCGCCGCCAGCGGCAGCAGCGCAATGCGGCGGCGGCGCAGCCCCCAGCCCAACGCCAGCAGGCCAGTCAGCGCCAGCCACAGCGGCACCGTGAGGGCCAGCAGCGGGGCCAGCGACAATTGCCCGCCCGGCACCCGCTCGGCGGCCACGCTCAGCAGCAGGCCCAGGAGCACAAACAGGGTAAAGCGGTAGGAAAGCAGGCGGCGCACAAGCGGCCGGGCGCACGTAAGCTGGCACCCAGAGCCGCAAAAATACTGCTTGATAAGCCCGCCAGCGGGGTTGGCACTTGCGGAGACCGGGCTTAGCTTTACTAGCCAGTTAATCAGCCAGTTTTTATGGGAAATAACTTTTACGCTACGCTGCTCTGTTTGCTTGCCCTAAGCTGGCCGGGCTGGGCCCAGGCTGGGGCGGCTGGCTCACCCCGGGCCCCGGTGACGCCCCCCGTAGCCGAGCCCAGCCTGGAGTTTATTCCCAACAAAGGCCAGTGGCCAGCCGTGGTGCGCTACGCGGCGGCTGTGCCCGGGGGCCACCTGTATCTAGAGCCGGGCGGGCTGCGCTACGTGCTGCTCCAGCCCATTGAGCACCCGCACGCGGGCCCGGCCGCTACCACCAAGGCATCGCACCGGGCCGCGAGCGCGCCCCCAGCGGCCGATGGGGCCATCCGGGGGCACCAGCTGCGGGTGCGCTTTGTGGGGGCCGATGCCGCCACGCCGCTGGCACCGGCCCAGGCCACCGGCGAGGTGCGCAACTACCTGCACGGCAACGACCCTAGCCGCTGGGCCAGCGCCGTACCCGGCTACCGCCAGGTGCGCTACCAGGCGCCGTGGCCGGGCATCGCGGCCCGCTTTTATGAGAACGCGACCCAGCACCTGGAGTATGACTTTGAGGTGGCGGCCGGGGCCGACCCGCACCGCGTGCAGCTGCACTACGAGGGAGCCAGCAGCCTTAGCCTCAGTGCTGATGGCCAGCTGCACGTGGGCACCTCGGTGGGGGCACTCACCGAGCTGATGCCCCACGCCTACCAGCTCGACCCTGCCACGGGTGCGCGGCAGGCCGTGGCCTGCCGCTACCGCCTGCGGGTGGAGGAGGCGCAGGTATCGTTTGAACTAGGGGCTTACGACCACGCCCGGCCGCTGGTGATTGACCCCACGGTGGTGTTTTCGACCTACTCGGGGGCCAAGGGCAGCAACTGGGGCTTCACGGCGACCTACGACGCGGCGGGCAACATGTACTCGGGCGGCATCGTACTCGACGACTCGTATGCCCTGCCCAGCTACCCGACCACGATGGGCGCTTTCCAGACCACCTTCGGCGGTATTATCGACATCGCGCTGATTAAGTACAACCCGAGCGTTAACGGGGCTGCGTCGCGGGTGTGGGCCACGTACCTGGGCGGCAACCGCCACGATTTTCCGAGCAGCCTGGTAGTGAATAACCAAGGCGAGCTGATTGTGCTGGGCAGTTCCGCCTCCAGCGATTACCCGACCACGAACGGGGCGTTGCAGCGCGACTTTAAGGGCGGCGCGTCGGTAGACCCGTTTGGAGTGGCATCGAGCAGCGTATACCGCGTGAGCAGTGGCACCGACCTGGTTATCACGCGCCTCAGCGCCGATGGCGGCTCGCTGGCGGCCTCCACTTACCTCGGCGGCACCGGCAACGACGGCATTGCGGCCTACGCCCCCGGCTCGAACGCCCGGCAGCTTCCCCAAAACTACGGCGATGCCCTGCGCGGCGACGTGCTGACCGACGCGCAGGGCAACATTTACGTGGCTTCCGTCACGGGCTCACTCACCTTCCCGGTTACGGCCGGCAGCTTCGGCACCACCTACCAGGGCGGCACTTGCGATGCCGTGGTGTGCAAGCTGCCGCCCACCCTCAACCGCCTCACCTGGAGCGGCTTGCTGGGCGGCAGTGCGGCCGATGCAGCGTATTCCATTCAGCTCGATGCCAGCGGCAATGCCTACGTGGGCGGCGGCACGCTCAGCGCTTCGCTGCCCGGCACCAGCGGCGGCTACCAGGCGCAGGCGCGGGGCAACGTGGATGGCTTCGTGGCGCGCATTGCGGCCGATGGCCGCGCCGTGCAGCGCGCTACCTACCTAGGCACCAGTGCCTACGACCAGGCGTTTTTTGTGCAGCTCGGGGCCGATGGCGGGGTGTACGTGCTGGGCCAGACGCTGGGTCAGTGGCCGGTGAGCGCGGGCGTGTACAGCAACCCCGGCAGCCGGCAGTTTATTCAAAAGCTCAGCCCCAACCTCGACCAGGGCCTGCTGAGCACGGTCATCGGCAGCGGCAGCAGCACCATCGACTTCTCGCCCACCGCCTTTCTGGTAGACGAGTGCGACCGCATCTACGCCTGCGGCTGGGGCGGCGAAATCAATCAGAACGTCTATAGCTACGCTAATTTTGCATCGACCAACGGCTACACCCACGGGCTGCCTACCACGGCCAACGCCGTGCGCCGCACCCCCGATACGGCGGGCCAGGGGTCTGATTTTTACCTGGCCCAGCTGGCTCCCGGCCTGGCCAGCCTCACCTACGCCACCTTTTACGGCGACCCCACGCCCGGCTCGGAGGGCGACCACGTGGATGGCGGCACCTCGCGCTTCGACCCGCGCGGCGTGGTGTACGCGGCCGCCTGCTCGTGCTTCAACCGCAACGGCTTTCCGGTGCCGCCGGGCGCCTTCAGCTACTTGCCCACCAATGGGTCGCTGGCTTCCCCGGCTTTCGGCAGTTTTGAGCTGTGCAACAACGCGGCTTTCAAGCTCAATTTTGAGCCAACCACGGCGGCCGTAGGCAACGACCAGGCCCTGTGCATCGACACCCCACCGCTGGCCCTGGGCGGCCAGCCGGCCGGCGGCTTCTGGACTGGGCCGGGCGTGAGTGGCTCCGTGGCAACGGGCTTCGTTTTCACTCCTGGCCCGGCGCTGGTGGGCACCCAGGTACTCACCTACACCGTGCCGGGTGCCACGGCGGCCTGCACGGCGTCGGCCCGGCTCACCATCACCGTCAGCAGCCCGGTGCAGGCGGCGGCCTCGGCCCTGGTGGCTACGTGCGCGGGCAGCGGGCCGGTGGCCCTCACGGGGGGCAGCCCGGCGGGCGGCACCTGGGCGGGCCCCGGCGTGAGTGGCTCGGTGGTGGCGGGCTTCGTCTTCACTCCTACCCAGGCCCTGGCGGGCACGCAGCTGCTAACCTATGCGGTGACGGGCACAGCCGCTTGCGGGGGCAGTCGCAGCCAGGTTACGGTGCCCATCGTGGTGCTGCCGACGGCCACTGTAACGCTGCCGCCCGATACCGTGCTGTGCCCCGGCGCTACGCAGGCATTTCGGCTGCGGGCCTCCCTGGCGGGTGGCAGCTGGGCGGGCCCGGGCGTAGCGGCGGGCAACTTGTTTACGCCGCCGGCCCAGCCCGGCACCAGCGTGCTTACCTACACCCTGAACACTGGCACGGCCTGCCCGGTGGTAGCCACGCGCCGCGTCACGCTGCTGGCCGCGCCCCAGCTGGCCCCGGTGCTGGTGCCCGGCCCCTGCGTGCCGAGCGCGGTAGCGCCGGTAGTGGTGCACTATCGCCAGCCCGCCGCGGGGCTGCTCGCCGATGCGGTGCTAACCTGGGATTTTGGCGATGACAGCCCGCCCGTGACGGGCCTCGATGTGACGCATACTTACCTGCGGGCGGGCACCTTTCGGCCGAGCGTGGCGCTGCGCTTCAACCAGGGGCGCTGCGAGCAGGCGCTGGCCCTGGCACCCGTGGTGGTAGAAGCCATGCTGATTCCCAATGCCTTTACGCCCAATGCCGATACGCACAACGACTTCTTTGAGCCGCGCATCGGGGGCTGCCCGCCGCGCCTGCAAGTGTTTTCGCGCTGGGGGCAGCAGGTATATGAGAGCGCCGCCTACCAGAATAATTGGGATGGTGCCGGCCTGGCACCCGGCACCTACTACTACCTCCTCACGCCGCCCGATGCCACGGCGCCCGTCAAGGGCTGGGTGGAGTTGCTGCGCTAAGTTTGGGTAAATTACCCTGACGAGCATTTTCAACTCTATCCCAACTTCTGACTCACACAATGGATATTTTTATGCAAGCGGCCTTCGACGAGGCGCAGCAGGGCCGCCGCGAGGGCGGCATCCCCATCGGCTCGGTGCTGGTGCGCGGCCAAGAAATAGTGGGCCGCGGCCACAACAAGCGCGTGCAAGACCTCGACCCCATCGCCCACGGCGAGATGGACGCCCTGCGCAACGCCGGCCGCCAGCGCACCTACCGCGATACCGTGCTCTACACCACGCTCATGCCCTGCTACATGTGCGCGGGCACCATCGTGCAGTTCAAAATTCCCAGGGTGGTGGTGGGCGAGGCCCAGACCTTCGGCGAGTCGCTGGAGTTTCTCCAGTCGCACGGCGTGGAGGTCGAAATCCTCAACGCTCCCGAGTGCGTGGCCATGATGCAGGACTTTATCGCCGCCGAGCCTACCCTCTGGAACGAGGATATAATGGAATTGTAGCGCGGCGGGCGGGCCCCAACCCACCTGCTATTGCTTCGCCATAAACCGGCTGTCATGCTGAGCTTGCGAAGCATCTTAGCGCGCCAGAACAAGTCGTTCAGCGGTTATAAGATGTTTGCTTCGTCAGCATGACAGCCGGCTTTTTGTTGGCTAACCTCTTCGCTTAACGCCTAATCACTTGCGCCCTAGCCAGTTCTCGGGGTTGAGGTTGGCCGAGTTGCGCCATACCTGAAACTGCACCTGAGCGGTGCCATCGGCGTCTGTGGCGGCGGTGCCGATGGCCTCGCGGGCGCTCACTTGCTCGCCCTCGTGCACATTCACGGAGCGCAACTTGGCATACACCGTGAAGTACTCGCCGTGCTGAATCATGACGATGGTATTCATGCCCGGCACTTGCGCCACCGTGAGCACGCGCCCCCCAAATACGGCCCGCACGGCCTCGCCGGCATTGGTTTGGATGTCCACGCCCCGGTTATCTACCGTCACATGGCGCAGCACGGGGTGTGGGTGCCGCCCAAAGTGCTGCGCCACGAAGCCCCGCGCTACCGGCCAGGGCAGCCGCCCCCGGTTGCCGGCAAAGCCCGACGACACCAGCGCCGTTTCGGGCGTGAGGGCCACGCGGCTGGCGCGGCGGTCGGCGGTGGTTTCTTCGGGTGCGTCGCTTTCGGGATTGGCGCTGGCGTCATTATCATTGTCGTCACTGCGGGCGGCGGGCTCCTCAGTGCGGCTGGTGGTGGGGCGGCGACGGCCGGCGGTGGCGGCCGAGCGGGCCGCCCGGCGGCGGGCCGCAGCGGCGGCTAGCCGGGCGGCGTGGGCGGCGCGGGCTATTTCTTCGCGCACGCGCTGGGCAATGAGGTCATCGAGGCGGGCCACGGCCTGCTGGCGCTCGGCCAGCTCCTGGCGCAGGCCCTGCTCCTGCTGGCTCAGTTGCTGCACTACCTCGTCTTGCTCAGTTTTGAGGCCGATGAGGTTGCGGTTTTCGACCAGCTGGGTGGTGAGCAGGCTTTTCTGGCGCTGGCGCTGCTGAGTGAGGCCATCCAGCTCATGGCTGAGCTGCTGCTGCGCCCCGATGATGCGTAGCGCCTGCTTCTGGCGCTCCTCGGTGTACTGGCGCACGTAGCGCAGCCGCAGCACAAACTGGTTGAACGACTCGGCGGCAAACAAAAACATGAGCTGGTTGAAGCCGCTGCTCGTTTTGGAGGCCGCGTACATCAGCTTACCGTACTCGGCCTTGAGGCGGGCCAGCTGCTCCTGGGTGCTCAGCACTTGCTTCACGGTCTGGTGCACGTTGGTTTCGATGCCTTGCAACTGGGTCGAAATGTGCTGAATCTGGCCCTGCTTCTGGGTCAGCTTTTCCTTGATGACGTTGAGCTGGCCCAGCGACGCCTGCTTTTTCTGGGTAGTCTGCGTCAACACCTTGCCCGCTTCCTCAATGCGTCTGAGGTTGGCCTGGCGCTCACGCTCTAGCTGCTCCTTGCTTTTCTGGCGCGGGCGGCGGGGGGCGGGGCGGCGGGTGCGCGCCGTTTTCGCCGATTTGGCCGTTTTCTTTCGGGTGGGTTTTTCGGTGCGGTGGCGCTGGGCTCCGGCCGGGCCAGCCAGCAGCAGGAGCACCACCGCTAGCATGGCGTAGCGCGCATACCTGCACAGCTTACTCAAAGAAAAGAGATGGGTCACAATCAACGTAAAGGGCGGCAAACGCACGGCCGCCGCACAAAATAACGCACGAACGCCGTGCCTCGCACAGCAAGACACGGCGCCAGCCGGCAGCGGCCCCACCTAATAGCCCCCTAATAGGCATCAGTAAGCCAGTCAAATAACCCTATCTACTTCTTCACCTTCGTCTGCCGAGCGTAACCCTTCGGGATGCTGAACGGAAAGTCTAAGTGGCCCGAGCCGACCTCCACCTTCTGGTAGTTGAGGGTGGCCGAGGTACTTTCGGTACCGCCCTGCTGGCCCACCACCTGGCTTGTGAAGGCAAAGGGCAGGTCGGCCCCGGTGGGCTTCTGAAACTCGGAGTACGCCACGGTGAGGCTGCGCTGAGCAGTGCTTTCGCTCACTTTAAGCTGTTGGAGGCGGCCGGTGGCCAGGCTCACGAGCTGCTCCAGCACGAGCGGGGCCACGGGATAGGTCACGGACTGGTTGTCGCCCTCGGTTTTCACTACGGGCAGGGCGCCTTTGGGGGCGGCCTGGTAGTCGCCGAGCAGGATGTCCTGCATCTGCTTGTAGGTGACGGGCACGTTGAGCAGCTGGCTCAGGTAGGCGTAATCACCGGCGAAGTAGGTCTTTTGCAAGCGGTTGACTACCCGCACCGAATCAGCCGTGAGCAGGGCGCGCACGCCCTCAATGCCCAGTAGGGAGCCCGAGAGCCAGATGGCCGAGTCGCGCTTGATGCGCAGGTTGAAGTTGGCCGACTGCTCGCTGTCCTTGGCTTTGAAGTGGACTTTGCCCCGGCCATTGAGGTACTGGAAGCTGGTGTTGGTGGCCTTCACGCCGGCGGGCGTGACAACTTTCACGGGCTCGGCGGTGGCAGCGGTGAGGGAGCCCGACTTGGTCGATACGGCGCGGTGGCAGCTAGCCAGGGCTAGCCCGGCCAGCAGGAGGGCGGCTTTATTCATACAGTTTTTGGTCTTTGAGTTTGCGGTCGAGCAGCGGTGAGGTGCCGGGGCCGGCTTTGCGGGCGCGCTGCCAGGCCGCCACGGCCCCGGTGTGGTCGCCGAGTTGCCACAGTACGTCGCCGTAGTGCTCCAGGATGCTCGCATCCTTGGTTGTTTTCAAGGCTTTCTCCAGGTTTTGCTTGGCCCCGGCGTAGTCTTTCTGCTTATACAGCACCCAAGCGTAGGTATCGAGGTAGGTGTCGTTGTCGGGAAACTTAGCGACGGTGCGGCCGGCCATCTCCTTGGCCTTGTCGAGGTTTTCGCCCCGCAAGCTCAGAAAATAACTGTAGTTATTGAGCACGCCGTAGTTGTTGGGGTCCACGGCCAGCGCGGCGTCGTAGGCGGCGGCCGACTTCGGGTAGTCCTTCAATTCCTGGTAGGCATCGCCGAGCTGCGAGTCGAACTGGCTTTGCTGCTCAACGTTGCCAGCGGCCAGGCGGCGGCCGTGTTCCAGGGCCTGCACCGCGCGCTGGGGCTGCTTCTTAAGCAAGTGCCCCACGCCGTTGTAAAACCACAGCGGGGCCTGGTTGGGAAATAGCTCCAGGGCGGCGTCGCTATGCACGAGCAGCGAGTCGGTCTGGCTCAGCTCGGCGTCGAGCAATACTACCTGCTGCCAGAGCTGGTACTTTGACTTGTCGTATTTCAGGGCTTGCAGGTAGGTGTTGCGGGCCTCTTTTTTGCGGCCACTCTGCATCTGCACGTCGCCGGCCACGCTGTAGGCTTTGGCCTCGCGGGGGTGGTTGCGCACGGCGGCGGCCGACAGGTCGAGGGCCAGCGGGCCCACTTTGGGGTCGGGCAGCTGCTTGATGTAGTTGACGAGGATGCGCACCTCCTGGTCGATGTCGAGCGCCGGGCTTTCGAAGGCCAGCCGCAGGTGCTTTTCGACCTCGGTGGGCTGGTTTTGCTGGCGGTACACATCGGCCAGAATCAGGTGCGCCTGGGGGTTGGCGGGGTCGATGCGCAGGGCCTGCTCCGCCACCCGGATGGCCTCGGGCAGGTGGTTATTGGCGGCGTACATCTCGGCCTGGGCCAGCACGAAGCGCGGCTCGGTGGGGTTGGCCGCGATGAGGGCTTCGCCCTCCTTGAGGGCCAGCGGCAGGTTGTTCTGGCGCAGGTATATCTGCTGCTTTTTGAAGGCAATCTCGTCGAGGCTGCCGAACTGGGTCTGGGCTTTTTCAAGGGTAGCCAGGGCCTCGGGCAGCTTATTCTGGGCCAGGTAGAGGTCAGCGAGCTGGAACAGGTAGCTGCCCGAGTTGGGCACCTCGCGCACGAGGCTGGCGTAGGTGTTGGTGGCGGCTTCGTACTGCTTCTGGCTGGCCTGGGCCTGGGCCAGCAGCAGGTAATAATAGGGGTTTTTGGCGTCGAGCTTCACGGCGGCTTCGGCAAAGCCGGTAGCGTCGCGCAGGTTGCCGCTCAGCAGGTTAGCCTCGGCCAGCTTGTAGTTGACGGCCGCGTTTTCGGGCACCAGAGTGTAGGCTTTCAGCAGCCGCTCCAGGGCCTTGGGGTAGTCTTCGAGGATAACGTATTTCACGCCATCGGTGTAGAGCGCCTCGCTCAACTCGCGCTCTTTGTTGGAGAGCGGCGGGCGGGCGGCGGCTTGCTTGGCTTCGATTTCGAGGCGGGCGGCCAGCTCTTTGCGCTCCTTACGGCTCAGCTTGGCGGGCGGACGCGAGGGCTCCGGCCCCGGGGCTGCGCCGGGGCTTTGGGCCCAGCCAGCTCCGGCAAACAAACTCAGCACTACGACACCAACGGCAAACGAACGACTACGCATAAGAGGAAAACCGGAAACCAATCCGGCGAATGTACGGGGGCCAAACCACGAGCGGCGCGGCTCCCACTGGGAACCACGCCGCTCGGTAACGCATGAGGCAGCTAAATCATCACACTTGCAGGGCATTAAAATCGCCCACGCTCAGGTCGTTGGGGCGGCCGGTGAGGCTGGCGCTGTTGCCAATCATCGAATTGGTGACGTTAGCATGGCGCACGGTGGCCGCGCTCTGGATGATGGAGTTCGACACGCGCGAATCCTCGATGCTGGCGCCGCCGCTCAGCGACACGTGCGGGCCGACTACCGAGTTGGTAATCACCGCGCCTTCGCCGATGTACACTGGCTCGATGAGCACTGAGTTGGTGATAACGGCCGAATCAGCCACGAGCTTTTCGCCGCGCTCCTTGAGGTATTCGAGGTAGCGCTGGTTGGTGAAGACGGTGGCATCCTTGTTGCCGCAGTCGAGCCACTCGGTCACCTGGCCGGGCACGAACACGGTGCCCTTGTTCTTCATGTTTTCGAGGGCATTGGTGAGCTGGTACTCGCCTTTGTCCTTGATGTCGTTGTCGAGCAGGTATTGCAGCTCGTCACGCAGGTAGTCGCCGTCCTGGAAGTAGTAGATGCCGATGATGGCGAGGTCGGATACGAATTCCTGGGGTTTCTCCACGAACTCCGTAATCTGGCCCTGCTCATTAAGCTTCACCACGCCGAAGGGCTTGGGGTCGGCCACTTTCTGCACCCAGATAGTGCCGGGCACCGAGCTATCGAGGGTGAAATCGGCTTTGAAAAGGGTGTCGGCGAAGGCTACGACCACGTTGCCGCTCAGCGACTCTTTGGCGCACAAAATGGCGTGGGCGGTGCCCAGCGGCTCATCCTGGTAATAAATAGAGCCCTTGGCTCCTACCGACTCGGCGATGGCCACGAGGCTTTTCTCCACGGTAGCCCCGAAACGCCCGATGATGAAGGCAACTTCCTCCACGGGCTCGCCGCACACGCGGGCGATGTCCTCGACGAGGCGCTGCACAATGGGCTTGCCAGCGATGGGAATCAGGGGTTTAGGAACGGTGAGCGTATGCGGACGCATCCGCTTGCCCATGCCGGCCATCGGGACGATAATTTTCATCTGCGAAGTTGGGTGGAAAGGTGTTTTCAGAATTACTAAGCCCTTACTGAATTTGGGCCGTTGCGGTTGGGCTGGCGGCCCAGATTGGGCCGCCCGAGCAGCGCCACAAAGATGCGGCGGAAGCCCGGCCGTCCTATAGCCGGGTTTATTTTATTCGCCACGCAGCAGCTCGATGAGCGTGTTCGGGTCGGCATTCCCGCCCGTGAGCACCAGCACCGTATGCTGACTGGGCGGCAGGCTGGCGCGGTGGCGCAGCAGCGCGGCCAGCGGCAGGGCGGCGGTGGGCTCCACCACCAGGCGGGCTTCGAGCAGCAGGCGGCGGGCGGCGGCGCGCAGCTCGACCTCGCTCACGGTCACGATGTCGTCGGCATATTGCTGCATGTGGGCGAAGGTGAGGTCGCTCACGGCCAAGGTGCGCACGCCGTCGGCCAGGGTGCGGTTGGTGTCGGCGGCGGGCCACTCTACCACCCGCCCAGCCCGAAACGACGCCTGGGCATCGGCCGCCAGTTCGGGCTCCACGCCGATAACTTTCACGCTCGGCTTCAGCAGCTTGAGGGCCGCCGCTACGCCGCCCAGCAGGCCGCCGCCGCCCACGGGGGCCAGCACGAGGTCCACGCTGGGCAGGTCTTCGAAGATTTCCAGGCCCACGGTGGCCTGGCCGGCTATCACGTAGGGGTCGTCGAAGGGTGGCACCAGCACCGGGGGTTCGGCCGCGCCGGCCAGCAGGCGGGCGGCCACGGCCTCGCGCTTTTCGTGGGCGGGGTCGTAGAGAATGACTTCGGCCCCGAGGGCGCGGGTGGCGGCTACTTTCACCTGCGGGGCATTGGTGGGCATGATGATGGTGGCGCGCAAGCCCATCTGCCGTGCCGCGTAGGCCACGCCCTGCGCGTGGTTGCCGCTGCTGTAGGCCAGCACGCCCCGCGCCCGCTCGGCCGCGCTGAGCGCCATGATGCGGTTGCCCGCCCCGCGTATTTTGAAGGAGCCGATGGGTTGCAGGCTTTCGGGCTTGAGGTAGACTTGCTCGGCGCCTAGCTCGGGCAGGGCCAGCGGGAGCAGCGGCGTGCGCCGTGCCAGACCGCGCAGCCGCTGCTGCGCCTGCGCGATGTCGGCCAGGGTGGTGAGTTGCATAGGGGTAGGGTGTAAGGGCAAGTGGGTATGAGGGTAGGAAGGAACAGGGGAAATGAGGGTAGCAGAATAAATGTAAAATAAGCAAACCTCCTACCCCCACACCCTATGAATAACTGCCCGCGGCGCTTCTGCGTTAGGGAGGCGGGCCCTTACTTTTGCACTATGAACTACTTCTCTGAAATTGAATCCAGCATCCAAGTGCTGTTTGCGGCTATCAACGCCGGCTTCGTCCAGGACACCAGCGTGGGCCAGCAGCAGGTTGGCAACTGGTACCAAGCGCTGAGCAGCAGCGACATTCCCGCCGTGCGCCTCGTGGCGCAGGAGCTGGACGTGCTCAACGGCCACATTCAGCGCAACGACGTGGGCGCCATGGGCGACTCGTTCCAAAAGCTGGCCGACCTCACTTCGAAGGCCGCCCTGCCCCTGCACAGCTTCGGCGGTGTGGGCGATAAAGTTCGCGAGCTTAGCCAGAAGCTAAACTCGGCTGGCGGCAACCTACAAATCATTGCTCGCCAGCGTGCTGCTGGCACCGCTCCGGCGCACTCCTAACCGGGTAGCACTTTCGTAAGAACGTCAGGCGGCGCTGGCCGAAGCATCTTACTTTCCTCCTGCAACGGGGGCGAGCAAGGTGCTTCGGCCAGCGCCGCCTGACGTTCTTTTTTGGCTAGAGCTACGGGCTACTTGCCGGTGCTGCCGTAGCCGCCAGTGCCCCGGGCCGTTTCGTCCAGGGTTTCGGTAGGCTGCCAGGCAATGGTTTCGTGGCGGGCTACTACCAGTTGGGCAATGCGTTCGCCGTCGTGCACGGTGAAGGGCGTATTGGAAAGGTTGACGAGCAACACTTTAATCTCGCCCCGGTAGTCGGCATCAACGGTGCCAGGGCTGTTGACGATGCCGATGCCGTGCTTGTAGGCCAGCCCGCTACGGGGGCGCACCTGGGCCTCGTAGCCCACGGGCAGGGCAATGCTCAGGCCAGTGGGGACGAGCTGACGCTCTAAAGGGCCGAGGGTGATAGGGCCAGCGGCTAGGTCGGCGCGCAGGTCGAGGCCAGCGGAATGGGCAGTCTGGTATTCCGGCAAAGGGTGCCGGGAGGAGTTGATAACGGGGACAGTCAGCATAAGGAGCACAAAAGTACGGCGGTGCTGTAGGGGGCGCACCGCCCGATGAGCCTAGCGGGGTGCACCTTTGCCGGGTCGGTGCGCTTGGCCGGCTATCCCCGCACCCTATGCGCCATTGCTACCTGCTGCTTTTGCCTTGCCTAGCCGTTGCCTTTGGCAGCTCGGCCCAGATTAACCCGCTCACTATCAAACCACCGCTGACTGTTGTGACGGTGTACCTAAACGGCACCGGGCTAGAGCACCAGGCGCAAATGCCCCTGGCGGCGGGCCTGAACCGCGTGGTGGTCAGCAACCTATCAACCCGCATCGACGAGCAAACGCTGGAAGTGCAGCTGGGGGAGGGAGCCGAGCTGTTATCAGTGAGCGATGAAGACGACCAAGCCCCAGCAATCGAGGCCATGCCGCTCAACCCGTCGGCGGTGGACAGCCTGGCCCGGGCCGAAACCAGAATCAGCACCATCGAGGGCGAATTGCAGGGGCTGCAACAGGAAAAAGCGTTTCTGCTGGCCAACCAGACCCTGCCGACGGGTACGCAAGCCAACTGGAGCGCCGAAGTACAGAAAGGAGCAGCCCTCATGCGTACCCGGCTGCCGGCTATTCAACGGGAAACTGCCCGCTTGGCCGCCCAGCTGGAGCCGTTGCGCAGGCAGGCTAACCTGTTGCGCCCCCGCGCTTCCGAAACCGGGGCCAGTGACCGCCATGTGCTGCTAGTGCGGGCAGCCCGCGCCGGCTTGGTGCCGCTGACCATTCATTACTACGTGGCGAGCCGGTCGCCCTGGTTTCCCAAGCTCGATATTCGGGCCAATGCCACGGGGCAGGAGTTGAAGTTTGTGACGCACGGCCGCCTGACCAACCGCACCTACCTGGACTGGCAGCAGGTGCATTTGGTGCTCATGCGCCACGCGCTGGGCGAAGACGTATCGCGGCCGGAGCTTTCGCCCTGGGAATTGAATTTTCGGGGTGGTGACCACAGTGGCGAGGGCCGCGTGGACCAGTACGTGGTGAAAGGCACCGCCAAGGGCCAGCCGGCGCAGGTAGCGCAAAGCACGCGCTACGAGGTACCGGGCCTGGTAACGCTGGCGGCGGGCCAGCGCCGGGAAATCACGCTGCCCACGGTGCAGCTGGCCGCCCGGCCCGAGTACCTGGCCATTCCGCGTCTGTCGGAGAACGTGTTTTTGCAAGCGAAAGTAGTTGGCTGGGAGGGCCTACAACTACCCGAAAAAGCGCGGGTTTATCACCAAAGCATGTACGTGGGGGATACCGACCTGGAAGACCGCGCCTACAACGACTCCCTGGAAGTAGCCCTCGGCCACGACGAGCAGCTAGTAGTGGGGCGGGCCAAGTTAGAGGACTTTAGCAGCAAAGCCGGACTTAGCGACAAGCGCCGCACGCGCCTCATGTATGAGCTTAACGTGCGCAATAATCATCCTGAGGCGGTGCGCATTCGCATCCTGGACCAAGTGCCTATTTCGGAAGAGAAAGAAATCACCGTAAAAGTGCTCGAAACTTCCGGGGCGCAGCTGGATGAGCGTAGCGGCAAGCTCACCTGGGTGCTCACGCTGGCGCCCGGGGCCAGCCAGCGGCTACGCTTCGGCTTCCAGGTTGATTATCCGGAGAATGAGAAAGTGGAAATCATCAACCACCGAGTTAGAATTTCGAACCCTAAATTTCGGTAGTATTTAAGTCTATCGTATTGAGGAGCGTGCAAAGGCCGGTCCTGCGGAGTTGATTCCGCAGGACCGGCCTTTGCACGCTCCTCAATA
>Ga0265797_10000098_pt1 | contig 177451 bp, 153 predicted proteins | sample P2T30metagenome_FD_192433 | JGI IMG/M metagenome (GOLD analysis project Ga0265797, IMG submission 192433) | Plant litter microbial communities from East Loma Ridge, Irvine, California - P2 T30 | ecosystem: Environmental > Terrestrial > Plant litter > Unclassified | place: USA: California...
CTGTGATGGATCTCTCCCTCGAATTTGTCCATACCTGGCCAATCGGGAAAGTGGCGCTTTGCCGCGAAACCTAGGGCCAAGAGGAAATATTTGCAGCGCGCTGTGCGACCGTCTTCTGTCTTTACCACCCACTTCGACGAAGGCTTGTCGAATTGTGCGCCGACAACCCTGGTGTTGAATGCGCAGTCCTTTTTGATATCCAACTTTCTCTCGACGTGGTCAAAGTACTTTTGGAGCTCTTCCGTACCGGGGTATCTGCACGACCAGTTCCAATCCTAACAAACAAATGTCAGTCTTGACAAAAAGAGATTGATCAAATATCCGGCTTACCTGCCAGATCTCAGGCATGCTGTATTCATAGATAGGAACCTGAGAATCGACTCGAGCTCCAGGATAGCAGTTCCAATGCCATATACCACCGATGTTGGTACCAGCCTCCATAATCTTGCATTTGAAACCCTTTTGGCGAAGCTTGTGCATTAGGTAGATGCCGCCGAAGCCAGCACCTACGATCAGCACATCAGTCTCGAGCTCTTTTGCATAGTTCTCGTTATTCGGATCCGCCGCTTCATTCGTCGCGCCAATATCTGTCCGGAAGTGGACCATCGTGAAGATAGAGTTTTTGAAAAGAGGGAAGATTGAGAAATCAAAGGGTGCTGTCGATCTCACTGATGGGTACGGTATGGGCGACACGCTATCTTTATATACCTTGATCTACAAGATACCCCTCCCACGCGAATCCTGCATGATCGTCACGCTACTCGCGATCCTGCAACGATTTTGTGCCCGACAACCAGGGCGAATTGTGTTTCGTCCATGGATGCCGCTATACTCGAATGATCTTTCGAGACTCTGTCGATCTTCTCTAGTATCCCATCTGGCCGGACGTCTAAGGGGGTCGGATATGTCACGGGTTAGGACATGAGACTGGCAATCTGGATGTGCCTGGATGCGGAAACACTCCGTGGTTACGCCACGCACACACATGCGACCGTGACGATTGCTCTCCGAATGTCTAGCTTGCGGGGTAGCTGGATCTACCCCGGTACCCCGCATAACACCGTTCTATCGAGGCGAAGATGGTGCCGAGCGACACTCCGGCTTGCCGTTTCTAGCATTTCCGATACAACGACTGTCAACCTGCTCGAGATTCTTTCCTATCAAGAGACACAATGACGATCTTGTCGCTCGTACGGATGCGTTTGCAACAGCAATGCTTTCCCAGATCATTCTCAACGGGCACTATCTAATATGCAAATACCCGCTGCGTCAATGACTCGTGTTCAAAACCGTATGCATGCAGGCTTCTAGGACGATTACTATGTACTACTTCGTGTCACATGAGACAAACTAAGTTTGACGATCCGATCGCCGGCTAGCCATTTTAGTAGTCGATGGGAATTTGGCTGTCTCCAGCATGCGCATCTACGGAGCATACACACGCTGCCATCCGGCCCGAAGGATCATCTTTGCGGAACCGCATTCTACAATGGTCGAACAAGGATACTTATGCGGCTTTCCCTAGCTGTCTGGGGAGCTTATAGGACTGGATGAAAGGAGGCCCAGCCCTTCTGAAAATGGCATCCCTTTCCACTCGTACGAATTTAGCAGAGTTGGTGGCAGTCATGAAGCATCGACGAGCTGGATGGAGCATCTGGAAACTGGCTTACCACAACTCACAACAAAATGGCAAGAGCTTGGTCAGACCTAGCATGGTCATGTGGCTGATACGCGAAGGAACGACTCTATCGACTCGGTCAAGAGATGACGTGGACTAAGATCTCCACTTCGCTAATAACTTGTCGTGCTATCTTCGTTACGGTTCGAGCGGACAGCGATTAACCGATCCGTCCGTTGTTCGCGTAAACGCAACGTCGGTACACGTAGTCACAGCCCTGCTCCCGCGATGCTTCTCCGATGTGGTAGATAGTACCGATCGGAATGGCAGAATACTTCGAGTGGATTTGCATGGCCATTATGCATCCTGTGGCAAATCCCCCAAAGTCCCTCCAAATACCCTTACGTTTATAATGTCGAAACACCTTTTTGAACATTCCAGTTTTTGGGGCGTCTAATTCGTTATTTTTTGGCAGAGTATCTCTACAGACCCAAGCCCGCCCAGAACTATACTGACTGTCTTAGCCCGAACTCGAAGGACCTTTTATTACCAAAACACTGGATCGATCTCATGTCCCTCTACTCTCACCATCTAACTCCTGGGGATCCGGGTTCGGCATCTCTGCTGCGATTTGCCCTTTGTCGCTGACCTCATGACATGTGCCTGCCTTTGATGCGTCCACCGTGGAGGCGTCTACTTCGTAAACATCGAATCTACTGTGCTGCTTCTTGTTCTTATGACGACGGAACAAAAAGAAGGCCACAAAAGCTGAGGCTAGGACGACGACCGGAACGGCAACGCCTGCGGCTATGGCAACCGTGCGGTTGTTCTTAGGAGTAGAAGCCTGCTCGGTCGCTTCCGTTGGCTGAGGTGATGATACCGGTGTTGGGGGGGTAGATGTTGCTGACCGTGGCGTCGATGCTGGAGAAGCAAACGTAGATGACAGTAATGATGTTGTCGATGGTATGGATGTTGTAGCAGCTCATCATCATGTTAGTTCGTCACCCTCCAAGTCAGAAACACCTCATTACTCACCAGTAATCTCGGCCAATTTAGACCCTCCAATCTCGCAATAACTACTGAAAACACCCAATGCAGTCGTGTTCTGTGAAGGGTCGTCAGGACACTCGGTGGCGACATGAGCACCAATCATGCTGGAGAACTTGGCAGAGCTCTCATAACAGACTAAAAAGGGGATAGATACAAGGTCAGAGCATGTCTCACACGCATGTCGTATCCTATGATGGAAACTCACAACAAGTAAACGACTGGAACGCACCGTCGCCACCATCTCCACATCCGTACTTCATATCCCGCACAATGGTCGATAACTCGAGCTCTGCACATGTTGCCAGGAGAGCATATTCGTCAATTTGATCGATAAAGATACTCGTGGGTCCGCTAGTAGCCACGATGTTGGCCAAGGCTAGAACAAGAGCAAGAGCGAAAACGATTCGTATTCCGAACATTATATTGTCTGTTAGCGTATCTTTTCTTTTGCCGAGTAAAACGATGAGAGCCTTCTTCACACCGGAGAGGCTATCGAAAGAGATGCGGAAAATGCTAAGTCGGAATCGAGCCGACGCATTTTGTAGGCAGGGCAGACTCGAACCATGTGCGTCAAACCGTCCCGTTCTTCATTCTTCAGAAGCGGATTTGTTGCTGTGATAGCAAGCACACCTGCATGCGCATACCTGAATCGGCAGAGCTGAACTCCTATTGGCCCCCATGCGCAGATAAATGGGATTTGGCCTCAACATATGGGCAAGGCTGAGAAAATGTGCTGCATGTACAACGCCGGGCGAGGGACGCTGGTGGTCTGATAGTGACGGATAAGGCTCTGGCGTTCTTATTAATGTCCAGCGTTTACCAGGTTTGGCGAGTTCAAAGCCATCGATATTTGGGCTGCTTGTTGAGCCAATTGAGGTGAGTGGGATGGTGCGGAGGCGCCTGCAAGGCTGCATGCACGGTACTGCGGAATATCTAAACAAGTGCTTTCGCACCACTCTATCACAAGCAGCTGACAGAATCAGACTGGGCTACCCGGAGATTCTCGGTGATACATAAATAGTCGATCGATGATTTAAGTGGCTTGAGAGCCAATATGGCTAGGAAGGCTAGCCCCATACTTCTTACCATAGGTACAGACGTATTAGGTTATCTGCGACACCAGCAAGGTTGACTTGAATGGCCTTTATGGCGTATAAAAGCCTTCTCATGGTGACTGCGAGTGCCGTTATTGAGCACTGCTGTAAATAGCATCTGTTTCTTCTTTTTATAACCCTACTCGGGCGAACTGACCAACACCTGCAATATGCGCGGCCGTACGGTCTTTGCCGTCCTTGTCGGGTTAGTGGTAACAGCAGTCGAGGGTTTCGTACCAACGCGGAGACAAACATCGACATCCTTTGCAGGAAGTAACGAGTACTTTCTTCATGCGCTGTCTGCTTCCGAGCAAAAGACATACATCGAGACACTTGCTGGATGGGGGGCGAAGGTCATAAGGCTATGGGGTGAGCAAAGTCCTGATGATTTATCCCACAATGATACGACGTCTATGTACAACCAAAACCTCCTTCAAAGCCTTGATGAATATCTGCATAGGCAGACTGGAGGAAATAGTGAATCGGATGCTAACGATCGGTGTATAGTAACAAACATTGATGAAGGGTGCTTGAAAGGAAGCACGATCACCAATTCCATGCCGCCGCTCGAAACCTCCGTTGGCGTATTTGATACCACTGTGTTAGCTGCATTGGACGCTACGCTGAAGCTTCTCCACGACAACGGGATGAAAGCTATCATATCTCCTCATAACGCCAACTCACTAACTGGTGATGTAGCCTGTGATGCGTACTGCCAAAAATATACCGATGCATCTACCTTCTATTCATCGACCGAAGCCAAAGCAGACTACGACAAGCGACTAGAAAAGATCCTCAACTACCAGTCGCCAAACTTTGGCGAAGCCTGGAAAAGCCTGAATCAGGTGATTATGGCTTTCGACCTCCAGAACGAGCCTCTGATCAAACAGCTCGACAAGTTGAACAACAATGACCCGGATGACTGGCTATGTGGTCGTGCTGGAGTGATGCGTAATGCACTTGGATCGTCTAATATCAAGATCGCCACAGGCGGTATTGGCGGATCTCACTATTGCTGTGACCACGAGTTCAATACGCTGGAGAAGGCCATGCAATGCGATGCAATCGACATCATCAGTATGCATGGATACATGAGTAAGGCATCCGACTGGGCCTACTACATTACCGGCGACAAGGAAGTTTTGAGCGGAGCAAGAGCTGCAGGAAAGAACATCATGATGGAAGAGTGGGGCGTTTCGACTGACTTCCAGGATTCTTTCGACACTCAGGCCCAAATATTCAATGATGCTGGAGTTCCTTGGGTAAGCATGAGAGCTGTACATATTCGGAAAAAGGCATGCTAATGTACAATGAAGCTTTATTGGCAGTTCGTCCCTGGCTTAGACGGTTCTGAGCCAGGAGCGCCGACCGGTTGCGGTTACGATGGTTTTGAGATTGGATTGGACAGCCCTAAGGGTGATGCTGCTGGCGCAATTGCTGCAGCAAACGCGGCTACAGCGGCACAAAGTTGGGCAAATTATCTGAGATAAGCCAATCGGGCCAATATTTGCCTTCTGTGTCTTTGCAGTCGCAATTTCTCGTATCGCAAGTGCGATTTCCGATATGTCATGAAGGATTCAGCAATAAATCAGGCAGAAAAGAGCAACTTACTCCAGCCATCTCGATACTGTACTAACTGCCTCACAAACAAAAAAAAGATTCATGAAACTGCTTAGAGTGTGAGGACTAGGCGCCTTGGACAATGAGGAGCTTGGAGTGGTTTTGGTAAACGGTAATAGGCTGCCTCGCCAGATCCCGACCAATTAATAAGAATTTGTTGATACTAGAAGACTCGCCCAACCTATCAATAATGCCTCATCTTCTTCTTACTCCTTCTCTACGTCTAGCGCCGGCGGCGGTAAGCCCGTTGGACTGATTTCCTTATCAAGCGCCAAGCGTTCCGGACTTACAATCTCTCCTGGGCTTATTATTTCGCCCTTCTCATTTGCAATAGGTATGTGTGACGCGTCTTCATCTCGCTCGTCTGATCGACCTCGCTCTTCACTCTCGGTCATGTTGTGCTCTTTCCCATTCCCGTTGGTGCTACGCTCGAAAGCCTCAGGAACCTTTTCGCTGAGGTCGATGGCGACGAAGGATTTCGGGAGTTTGACGCTGGAAATCGTTAGTGCAAGCTTCTGAAGCATTTGATAGCTATGAGAGACACTTACGTATGGAACTTTGCGCGAAGAGTCTCGAGGACTTCTTTCCAATCTTGGTGGAGAGTGAGGCTGCGACGAGGCGCGAAGCCAATCATATGGCGTGAGTCCAATTGTCTATTCACGTTAGTAGCTACCGAGGTATATAAGGCAGAAAGCGTGACTTACACATCAAGTGGAGCGAAGGCATGACAGCCTGGCGATAACGTGATGCGAATACTATAGTTGAAGGTGTGCGGCTTATCATCGATACTAGCATTCTCCGACTCGTAGAGCTCGAAGTTTATCTGCGACAAGTAATCGAGCTCTGGAATAGCATTGCGTTCGATCTTGGTCTTGATACCGCCCTCCAGAATGCAGTTGAGCAATGTGTAGATGTGTGATTCCTTGGTGAAGTAGAAGAAGCTCTTCGGCATGTCGGACGCCTGGAGCTCTTCCAGGTCTCCAACAATCTCTTTGAGTAGTGGAAGCGATGTAAGTAGGCCAATCTCTAGCTTCTCCTCGCTCTCGATGCCGTATTCCTGTGGTCCGATGTAGTCGAACAAGACCTTGCAGAGGTGGTACATCTCACGTAACTTGACAAGTCGCGCATCAGTCTGTGCCTTGGACGTCGCGGTCCCGAGACCAGAATACAGCTTGAAGTACGACTCGTGTACATACGATGGGGGCGCAGGAGCTTTGACGGTAAGCTCAGACTTGCGCCTGAAACCCATGCGATGGGACAGGCTACCGCGCTCATGGGTCTTTTCCGTGCTCTGTTCTTTCTCCTTCGCCTCCGCCTTCAACTGAGCTTCTGATGGACTCGGGCCAACTGGTATCGACTTCCCGGAACTGTTGTCAGGCGTAGTCTGCTTTGACCCGTCCGCAACTGAGTCTTCATCGACAAAGCTGGCATCGGGCGTAAACACCCATTCAAGGAAGGCGCGGTTGTGTAGGGCGTCGAACTTCATCGTGTCGTAAAGCTCAGATATTTTGCTTGGGTCGACTTTATCAGCGTCTCCAAACTCCTTGAACAACTTCTCCCACCGTTCTTTGAAAAGTTCAGGGCCTTCATTACAGCACCAGCGCGATTGAATGTGGTTAACATTGGTGTACTGGGATTGCCCTGACGATTGTGCCCCGCCTGGTGGAGATGCTAGTGCAGCTAGCGACGAGATCGCTTCGGATTCGATCTTCTTGAAGTTGTGGTTCATAACGCGCTGATGGAACTTCATCAGATCCACCACTTGCCGAACGACAATGTAGGGCTCTGGTACATCTTTCGGCCACGCGAACTGAGGTGGAGCTTTGTCGCCCGCGCGTAGCAAAGTCTTGAGCTTCTTCTTGACCTTGTCCATGACATCCTTTGCCGCGTTCGAGTCGTCTAGAAGATCCTTGCGAACTGAGATGTGCTCAGATTGGTATTGTTCCTTTTCCAGGAATGACGCTCCAAATATCTGTGCACTGGTGGTCACTCGTCGCTCCGAGCTGCTGAAGATATGAACATCGTCTAATACATCGCGATTCATCAACAAGAGGTCGTTGCGGAAGTTCGCACCCATGTCCTGTGTTTGGTGTCGAGCGGAGTGAGTAGGTTCACCTCCCCACTTAATAATCAGTTGTAGTTTGTCCAGTACCATGTTGTTATCTTGCGCGGTGATACGAGACAAGGTAACACCAGACATGGAGTCACTCCTGTTCTTAAGTGGCTCGGGTCCGCCTTCTTCGCCAGTAGCCTCGGTCGTCTCCTTGGCATCAGCAGTTGGCTCAGGCTTTTGTGCCTCAGGAGTTTCTTCGGGTAAAGTCTCTCCTGGTAGCAGCTCTTCCTTTCTTCGCTTCCGGAACATAGGCTTGATCTGCACTTTTGTTCCAGGCCAAGCGCCCTTCTTATTCAGATACAATTGCAGCTCACGCAGCTTCTTGGAGTCTTCCAGGCCTTCGTCCATAGCCAACTTGACGGCATCGCTCACACTTTGCAATGCTACCTCTCCAATCAGTAGCACTTCTGCCTGGTGACCTTTGAGTAGATCGACGAATGGCTTGGAATGGAAAGTGTACTTGAACTTCTGCTTCGGAGTGCGATCCGCATGTCGAATGACAGACACAACACCTTTGAGCTTCCACTGCGCCGCCGTTGCTGGAGGGGGTACCTCTAGATGATCTTCTGACATTGACCTTTCTGGTTCGAGTTCCAGATCGTCTTCTTCGAACGCAGACGGAAGTGTGATATCAGGCTCGGACGCCGGGCCATCTGGTGTTGAAGTAGAAGTAAAGGCTGTTGGGCTCAGAACTGTAGCAGGATTGGGTTTTTCGAAACTAGGTGAGGATGCGATAGGGGTAGAACTGAGTGATGTGTCGGGTGACGAGGGCATAGTGTTGGATTGCCGCATATGATGGAGGTTGTGCGCATGATTTCCCATTCTCGACATGCTGGGACTCTTGAAAAGTTTCCCAAGAGTCTTACGATGGTTTGAAGCACCCTTTCCAGGAATGTCTGTACCAGCTTGTGCGTCCGCAGCAGCATGTTGAGCGGCATCTTTGCGTTGTTTCCGCGCGATCTCTTTCAGGAACATGTCTTTTAGGATGTTGGCCGCCTTGTCGTAATAATCGCCGTTGTCCTTCACAAAGCTCCACCCATTGACATCGATAACGTAGCTCTGGTCTCCAGTGCGGAGCAGATCAAATCCGCACACCCGCTGGCCAAATCCTTCTGAAATCTTTGCTGCAATAGCGGCCTCTGACTCGCTCAGTTTCGTGACATATCGGACTTCCTTGCCGCTAGGGTTGCGCTTAACAAGACCATCAACTACTGGTGACTTTCTTGTCTCGGCATGGCAGAAGTTTGGTCCAACGGTATAGGCTTTGACGTCTTCAGAATTCTCCACTTGCAGAAATTGCTCGTAAATGTAACTGCCTGTTGGTTCGAGTATGGCCCTCGGTACGTCGAGAGTTTCATCCTTTTCCGAGCTCTTGTTGTTGATCTTCCTGAACAATCTGCGGCCCCCGCCGCCATCCTTCTTGTGGAAGTAGATGTGGATGTTGTGGTCTTCACCACTCACTGGCTTCTCTACGAATGGCTTTGTGAGGGTAACGCCATCAACGCGGATGGTGTTGTTATCGTCGATGAGTTCAATGTTCTTCGGAGCCTGGAAGCCTCCACCAGTGCCGTCTTCAGGTCCTTCCAGCTTCAGACCTGTCCTCTCGTACAAGGCTTTGGCGAATTCAGCCGACGGTAGCTTCGGTCCGCCATCTCGACTGACGTCGATGCGCTTTGGCGTAGGAACGCTGAGCTTGTCCAGTATACCAAGACACAGGCGGCGATCCCACAGCACCTGTTGCATGGGCAGGTCGTTTACGCAGAAGGGCTTGCGCAGTCGGGTGTAGGCAATGGCCTTGTCCAGGGGGAAGCCATCGGAGAAGAAGGAGATGAGGAAGTCGCACACTGGCCAGTTCTCCACGGCTTCGTCGAGGATGATCTTGTCGCCAAAGATCTTGACCTCGAACTCGTCGACCAACTTGCCAAAGATGTTGCGCGCAGGCTTACTGCGAGCTTTGGACTCGAGTGCGCATACGCCAATGATGCCTTTTGTCGGCTTCTTCTCCCTCATTTCTCGGCTAGCCGGGCTGCTGCTCGTAGCCGTGCTTCCGCTGATGCGCCTCTGGGCCGTCCGGCTGCGTGAGCGACGGGGCTGGGTTGACAGAGGCGGCTGGCTGGTGTGGGGAGACGCGGGGTGGACTGGGGCGGCGCTGGGGCTCGCGGACTGATTGCTGGCGGCTTGGTCTTGGGGAAACAGCAATTGCGTAGGCGAGGCTTTTGTGCCGAGACTGCCATTCTGGCTCGAGGTAGTGACGGACAGCGACGAGGTGGCCGTCGTGGTGCCGTGTGGGTTCTCCATCCTTGCTGTGCAGAGTGGGTGGGTCAGTCAATGGCCGCCATGTGCATGTGAAAAAGCTACGAGGCCGTGTCGGCCCATGACGTACGTACCTTCCGGTTCAGAGCCCGCTACCGAACTTTTTCCACTCCAACTGTAGCCCCGATTGGAGATGGCAGACACAAACGAGGAGATGGACAGTCGCTTCGACTCTGTCGCTGCTGCAGTGCCGACGTCAGCTCGCGCATGTCGGAAGGAATCCGGCAGCAGCAGAGGATTTACTGGGGCGCTTGCAAGACTTCCCCGGGTGCTCTCTAGCGTTGGCGTCGCTTGATCCGAGTCGTCGACAGCAGAGCCAGACCAGGCATGTCCAAAATACTCAAAGAGACTGCTATCCGATGCCTTGGAGGGGCGGCGCGCGGGCAGGCTCTGTCGAATCGCCGCGCGACCAAGCGAAGGGACTGACACACTGGGACGCTCTACGTTGTCTCCGCCAGTCTCGGGTTCGCTCGATCTTGCCTTGCGACCTGCTGCTGATGCGCCGCTCGCACTCGAGAGTTGTTGCCATGACCGTGTGCTCTCAGAACTCACTGTACGGGAGAGTGACTGCTCCATGCTACCACGCCTTGGACCCGTGCGTCGCGGGGTTAATTGGACAGGGTCGCGAGATGGCTGGCACAATCGACGTTCGGCGACAGTATCCTCACGGCTTCCTCATGTCTTCGGGTGCGCAGTAGAAGATGATTCTCTAGGCAAGAAGGAATTCGAAACAGCAATTCACAGACGGTACGTCACTCAGCGCAACTTGGCAGCATGGTCCAACCCCATGATCTCAATGGACAGACTTGTGCGCCGCATGCATATGCTGTGCCGTTTCGAGCTCTAGATGTCCACTCTCGGGCTGCAGCGAGTCTACATGTGCGCCACGTGTTGCACATCACATCGGAACGGGTCCCGCCCGGCGTGACTTGTAGCTAGGCTTCTGGCATGCTTGGAGAGCACGTACTGATGCCTTGAGACATTGTAGATACAGGTCGAAATGTTTCCCACAAGTGTTCAATGGTCAAGGGCACGTTGCTACAGATGCATACGTGCGCTGTACATTGGAAGAAGGATGGCGAGGTTGCGTCGAAGCCTACTACTGCCATTTGTGCTATGCATAGCGGGAAACGGACCCTGACGCTGGGTCGATCACTTGGCGTCGATCTTATCTAATCTAATCTCAATCTGATCTAATCTCATTTCCCAAATTTTTGGTCGCGCCGTCCGAGGTTGCGAGAACACCAGTCCATGCATGCGCTCTAGTCCTTCTTCCCCAAAACACACATAACATGGCAGGTCCAAAGGTACAGGAAAGTACCGGCAGTGGTCCCGTGACTAAACGCCAGAAGACACAGAGCAATGGCGAAACGAGCTCTGCGTCGCTGGTCCGCCAGTCTAAGATATTTGCGCCGTTCCGAGTAAGCTCCAACGACGCCATCACATACTTGCGCACCGCTGACTCCATGGCAGACTGTTGGTCTAGTGTCGCCTACAGGCGTTCCCTTTACTACACTTCCCCTCGGCAAGAATACCTTCCAAATCACAACCTCCGTCGGCCGCTCTCTCCAAACCTACGATCTCAAGCGCGGACTCAACCTTGTCTTTATAACTCGACCGCAGACACCCGAGGATATCACTGCGACTGTGGCATGGAAGAAGGTCGTATTTGCAGCCTGGTCAAGTCCCAAGTCGAAAACCCAGGCTGGCGTGTGGGTGTTTCAGCGCGGAAAAAAGACTGCAGAGTTGGAGCTACCACGCGGCGGCATACAGCGCATCACAAGGCTAGTAGTCCTGGGAGAATGGATTGTAGGATGTGGCAAGACCGAAATCGAGATCTGGAGGACAGCTACCTTGGAGCACTACACGACCCTACAGGGCGCCTCTTCCAGTGCGCTCTCTGGCTGCATCTGCAACATGCCTACCTACTTGAACAAGATATTCGTGGGCCGAGCCGATGGGTCTGTTGAGATTTGGAACATCAGCACCGGAAAGCTGCTTTACACACTCCTCCCACCAGCAGCAGACTTTGGCGCTGTAACTGCACTACAGCCGACGCCCGCTTTGTCGCTCCTCGCTATCGCATACCAATCAGGTCCAATCACGATACACGATATCCGTGCAGACAAAGAGATCATGCGCCTGAACACGGGTGGCTCGCGGAAACCCTCAGTGACTTCCATCTCCTTCAGGACCGACGGACTGGGTGCCGGCGACGATGGTCGCGAAGACGGTGTCATGGCAACAGCTAGTCATGAAAGCGGCGACATCACCTTCTGGGACCTCAACAAAGGTGGTCGTAAAACTGGTACCCTCCGAGGGGCTCATGGGCCGCCTCCATCTGCGAGCGGAGGTGTCGGTGGTGGTATCAGTAAGATTGAATTCCTCGCGGGGCAGGCGGTCATTGTATCGAGTGGCTTGGACAACTCGTTGAAGAGCTGGATTTTTGACGAAACACCCTTCTCACCCCTACCGCGCATTCTGCATTCTCGCGGCGGTCATGCTGCACCAGTCTCAACTCTCCGCTTCCTTCCTTCCAACTCGGACGGCTCTGATGATGTCGGCAAATGGCTTCTCAGCGCTAGCAAAGACCGAAGTCTCTGGGGCTGGAGCTTGCGACGAGATGGACAAAGCACAGAGCTTAGCCAGGGTGCTATCCAGAGGAAAGCAAAGAAGATGGGGCTGCTCAATGGAAATTCCGAGGCGTCCAAACATCATGTCAAGTTGGAAGATTTGAAAGCTCCAGCAATCACCTGCATGGCTTGTTCTCTCAATCGCGACGGTGGCATGGGTGCGATGCCTGGCGTAGCGGGTATATGGAATAACTCATCCAAGGTCAAGGGGCAGGATAAGAAAGCTATAGAAGTTAACATGACTGGATGGGAGAGCATCGTCACAGGGCACGCTGGTGACAAGACTGCAAGAACCTGGTTCTGGGGCCGTAAACGGGCCGGCCGATGGGCTTTCGACACAGGCGATGGTACAGAAGTCAAGAGTGTTGCAATCTCGTCTTGCGGCACGTTTGCCGTGATCGGATCTGCAGGTGGCTCCATTGATATGTACAACCTTCAATCTGGCCAATTCCGACGCAGGTTCCCAGCTCGACTCACTCCAGTGGAAGCAAAACAGCACAAACTTCGACAATTACAGGCCGAAGAGGCTCTAGAGTTTGCGGATGATGCACCTCGGAAGTTTGCAAAGGGAGAAGGCAAGCACAAAGGAGCCATCACTGGTCTCGCTGTAGACGCTCTCAATCGCACGCTTTTAAGTTGTTCCGACGATGGCAAAGTCAAGGTAAGTCAAACGTCCGTCTTTCTCATCCACCAGCGACTGACGCATATTGTAGTTCTGGGATTTTGCTACGGGCATCCTACTTCACGAGATTGATTGGTACCCTATGACGAAGATCAATGGTCTGCGCTACCACCGGAACAGTGATCTGATAGCACTAAGCTGTGACGATGGCTCGATCCGCGTATTGGACATCACAACCAAGAAACTCATTCGAGAACTATGGGCATCCCAATCCCATGTTGCACTGCAAACCCTCGATTACACCTTTTCGAGTGACGGCCGATGGATCATTTCTGCTGCCTCAGACTCCACCGTCAGAGTTTGGGACTTACCAACCGGCCATCTCATTGATGCTATGAAGCTGCCCAAAAAGTGCAACACCGTGGCATTCTCACCTTCGGGTGAGTTCCTTGCCACCGGCCTAGACGGCGAAGTAGGTGTGCATATCTGGACAAACCGAACACTCTTCACGCATGTATCAACCCGTCAAATAACAGAGGACGACATTGCCGAGGTCAGCGCGCCAACAGCATCTGGCGAAGGCGGTGTCGCTATCATTGAAGCTGCCACCGAAGAGCAGGCGGAGGATGAGGATCAGGATGAAGTTACCGTTCCGGTCATGGACCAACTCAGCGACAAGATCACAACACTGAGCTTGGTTCCAAAGTCCCGCTGGCAAACCCTCTTACACCTTGACGTTATCCGTGCCCGCAACAAGCCCAAAGAGGCTCCGAAAGCGCCAGAAAAGGCCCCCTTCTTCCTCCCGTCACTTGGTCAAAACCAGGTTTCGGGAGCAGAAGACAATGCTCTCGCGCCACTCGATCAAGATCCGAAGTCTCGCATCTCCAGCTCTGCGCTTGCTTCGCGCTCTAGCGCCGCCACATCTACTGATGTCTTCAGCCGTCACCTTGTACATGCGACCGAAACCGCTGACTACACTCCTCTCCTAACTCACCTCTCTTCACTCCCGCCTTCGGCAGCGGATATTGCAATTCGCACTCTTGATACAACGGAGCCATACACAGAGCTGCGAACGTTTATCGAAGCGTTGACCGCGAGACTCCAAGAAGGCCGAGACTACGAGCTTGTACAAGCTTGGATGAGCGTATTTCTGCGACTCCATGGAGATATTGTTGTCAAAGACTCTGACCTAGTAGGCGAGCTAAGGAAGTGGCAGGAGGAGGCGAAGAGAGGACGCGAAAGGGTGGGCGGATTAGTGGGATACAGTGTCGGTGTAGTAGGATGGGTTCGAAGTGCGCGATGAGTCTTTCACATGTGCACTTAGTTTAGCATGATGTATATACTCTTGTTCACAGCTGACGCTGGGACTCTAACAAAAGCGGCATGCAGATTGAATTTTCAGGTTGTCTTTTCACTGCCATTGCATATCCTCGGTCATGATTGATAGTCAATGATACCAAAAGGGATTGGAAAGCCCCAGATGGATATTATGTATATCTTTCTCCATCGCATCGTCGAATTAAAAGCTTCTCAGGATGCCACGACACGCCTCCTCGATTCGCCAACTTGTAATTGACCAAAGACCACAGCACAAGAAAGACTAGAAGAAGTCAGGCGCTCGACTGAATTACATAAGTATGAAATAAGATAGAATTCGTGATGATCGTTAGTAACAGTGTTGTACGTGAGCATGACCCGCTCTGCAGGTACCCCTTCTCCACCATGACATCACAGCAAAATACATCATCGAGATGATAGAAATTGAACACGACAGGAACTTCTACCCCTCATATCAACACATCTTCCACTCCTCTTCCCTAAAATCCCATCAGACTATCACACCACCCAACCCATACTTACATTTCATCATGCCTCGCAACGGAGACGGATCTTCAGACAACGGCCCCATTGAGGCCGGCCAGGACGCAGTTCACGGTGCTTCTGGAGACGTAAGTACCCTTGTCTGCTACAACTTCTTACGAAAAGCTCGGCTCTGACCATATGGCAGGCAACTCTCCAGCACACAAAGAACAATGTCGCTCCCATGCCAGAGATTGAGAAGGGCGAAGGTACGACTCGTTTGCCCCACCTACCCCTCTTCGTTGCTCCTGCTCCTCAAATGACAGCAAAGAAGGAAAAGGAATGTTTTGAGAGGAAAGCAAATACTAACATGAGATAGCTATCGAAGGCATGAACGCCTCTGGCGCCGGCGACGCACCAAAGGCAGGCCACACCGGCCAAGGCAAAGCAGCTGCCGACTCAAACAAGCCTGCCCCCGTCGACCAGGCCACCAAATAAGCAGGTCACCAAATAAGCTATCAGGGTAGTGCAAAGCTCGGAATCTAGGAAGAAATTCCGATGCATGCAAGGGCATGTTGCCACAGCCGATAGATATGGCTGGCTAGCAGGCAAAGGAGTAACATCTACAGTACGACGGACTCCGAGTGACATCGGTAGTTGCGTTGCATTGCATTGCGCATGCAAGGGCCCAGATAGCTACGACTGTAACGAATGAAAGCAACAAATGTAAAATGCCATCCTAAAGCAATATGTTCTAGATCCGGTGTTTGTGGGGCAAAGCGGTGTACATGTCGTGCGGTGTACTGTTGTTTTGCATGCAATGCCCTGCGACGCCAAAATGGTGTTGAGCAATTCAGGCCGGTCTTTTCATGTGGTTAAGCGAAAACTGATAAGCCCCGCGCACATTGCAAAGACCGATTCCCTTGTATGGGTCCCGACACGGATGAGCTGAGCAGTACAAGTTTACGACTGCTTCGTATTGCGGATGTTTGAATTCCGCAGCAGCCTATGAATAGACTTTCACGAGTGCCTGGTCACGTCATCAGACGACCTAGAATAAGTTGGTGTCAACTGGGCTGGTAGTTTGAGTGGAGGTTGTTGGCGTCAGCCTGCATGCGAAGTGTGTCTCGCCTCAGCTGAGCCGGAGTCCGAAGTGGAGGTGGGATGGTTAGCGTTGGAAGGGGGGAGAATCGTGGAGAATCGGTGACACACTGGAGTGGCAGTGGGTACTCAACAAAAAGCACATGGAGAAGGTCGAGCATCCAAGTCAATGAGAAGACATCACGATGCAAAGGAAGAAGGGTAAATGAATAGTAGATCATGGTATTTGGCCAGATAAAGGCACCAGCCCTTGGTGTATCTTGTCCGCCATATGTCCCATCAAGGAAACAATATCCAGAAAGGTTACCAAGTCTAAACGAAACTGTTGCTACAAGAGTGTACACGCTCAGAACGCCGTCCCACGCCCGGTAGTGATGCCACACCCCATGTTTTCCCAACCCAGTGCCCCCGTTAACCTCAATGATCGCACCTTACGCCTACCCAATTGCTTAGGCCTAGAAGACCTCATCAGTCGTGAACCACAGCCACCATCCACCAACTCAGCTTGCTTCTTCGCCCCCTTGGTGGATTTCGCGACAGCGATAGTGCTAAAGTTGTCCCGCTGCGAGGGCCTCGTCGCTAACCGAAGTTGCGCCAGAGGCACTCTGCAAGTCGTTGAACTTTGCATCAAAGCCGTCAAGAAAGGCATAAGAGTTTGAGAAAGAGCTGTGGTCGAAGGGTGTTGGACCGAAGACATCGCCTGAAGAAGAGTCGACCATGCTAAAAGCGGGCTCCATTGGTGCAGTCGTTGTTGGACTGCACTTTGGGAAGGGCTCGAAGTCGAAGAAGTTTTCCATGACGACAGACTTCTCATCGACTGGAGCGTAAGGTTGAACAGAGAAAGGTAGGCCCAGATCGCCCGTAGAGAGGTTCCCGAAGTCGACTGACACGGCAGGTCGCACAATATCGCGGCAGGATATTGTGTCGAGTCGAATTCGGGAGAAGCCTCAAAGCTTGACGGGGGTGTCTCGGGTTGACAGGATGAGTCACGGGGTGAGTCCATCGAGTCCATGGACTCGGGAGGGCTGGGGAAGGATGTTGGGATCTGCGCGGGGCAGATGGTGTCGAAGGTGTCGCTGGGTGGTGTAGCTAGGTCGAAGACCTGTTGGGGTGCTTCGCCAGGGTACTTGGAGCGGTAATATCTAAGCTCGGCCTCCATCTCGGCCATCTTTTGTTTGTAGGCCTGCATGTTGGCCTCGAGCTCGTCCTTCTCGGTCTGTAGAACCTCGTATTCTTGTCGTTTGCGTTCGCGCGAGTTGTGGGCGGCGAGGCGGTTGCGCTTTACGCGTTCTATCCGCCGTTGCTCCTTCTCGTCCTCGGTCTTGGCCCGCTTCCGTGGGGGTAGGCTGGTTTTGGGTTCGGGGAGCACCTGGCCCCACGACTTGCGCTTCTTCACGGGCTTGGAGCCATTGCTCTCGGGTGCAGGTGTGTGTGATGCTTCCGACGAGTTGGACGAGTGATGTGCGGGTGAGGGTGAGTGGTCGTAGTTCTCAATCATCTCCATCTTGATGGTAGTAGGCATGGCCTCAACGGATGGTGGGGGGAGAGGCGTGGAAGTCATGGCCGAATTGTTCATGGTCTGGGAAAATAGACTAGAATCGAAGGTGTACTGAGCCATGGTGAAGTCGACAGTTGACGGGGCTATGAGTGGGCATAGTGGGTGATTATCACTAGGACCCGGGCTGTGCGGCGAAGAGGACAGGTGGCATTCACGGACACTTTAATAGGCAGCTGCCAAGCGCAGCCATGGACCCCTAGTGCGCTTGCCCGCATCGGGGCTACGCTAATTGAGCCCACCCTCCGATACACGCCCCCCTACGCTAGGAACTCAGGAACTCAGCCGCCCGCCCCGTCGTTTCACTACCCAAGTCAGGGGACCGCCGTTGCAGTCTTCGTCCTACAACCTGCCGGACTTGATTCCTGCTTGCATGTGCCGCTTCTACCACCACCAGACGACGGGGCCGCTGTCCCAGGCTTCCGTCTCTCTTGCTTCTGAGGGAGGCGTAAACGGGCTTATCCAACTCCGACGTGCAATCGAGGCGTAGCACGAGCTGGTATTAGCCTTCTCGTGCTCGACCCACCTGTATCACTCGGTGCACCTCAGTGGCGACACGAAACAAGTTCAATGTAGCATGTCGTAAGATGCCGTCAGCCAAACCCAATACGCCCCAACGCCGCGCTGCATCCAGTCCCCTCCGGATCAACTTCACAGTCACGCACACCCCCCAATTATTGCCCTCAATATGCTCGTATACTTCAGGCACGGCTGGCGTAGATGAAGGTCCGAAGCCGTTCCTTCTCGAAGCATCTGCACCCCATAGTTCCAATCTATTTTGCCGGGTCGCTAACTATTCCACCCACACATCTTCATATCCCCACACAACCTTGCAATCTATCGTGACTTCCATAGTGCGGCCTATTGCCGGAAGATTTGCGCAACCTGGGGTAAACTTCCTTTGTTCGTGGAAACACCAGGGAAGCCGCATAGAAGCTTAGCCTTAGCTTCCTTCCTTTATTGCTGCTCAAAACCGAAGCGTCACACGAGTCCCTTTGCCTCCGGCTCTTTTGGAGCAAAGGGTCCCTGGTGAGTTTCTGCGAGTTTCCACTCAAGCTTTCCGAGCATGTGAGACGGGGGCTCTCCGGTAGTAAGAAAATAACAAGCCGGTGGTTCATTGATCAGCTCTCATAATCCTGCGGTACCGAAATTACTTTTGCCTTATCGTTCTCTTGTCATCCTATCTTCCGCAGCCGCCACGCAATGGACTGATTGCGCACGAATTTGGTCTTGAATAAAGATGGCGTGCGTAACAGTGGGCTAGCGTCTCATGCGTTCTTTGTCGTGGGCATCGCACTCTGCTCCACCAACCGACTCGTCACCGTTTCAGGCACCAGAATTCGGACCTATCGCATCGGAGCCGCCTACAATACAGCGATCTAGATCTTACCACCGAAATTCTTGACTCAGTACACAAGATCTACATCAGTAATACTGCCGCCTACCGGCTATCCTCTAACGGGCTTCTCAGGAGAGCATGTGGCTCTTACCAATACTCCAGCGGACCAGATGTGCCCTCTTCTTCGCAGAACAACATGTCAGTGCGGGCCGATGCTGGTAGAGCTGGTGCGTGGTGATCCAATAAAGGATAGGGGAACGTTACGACGACGTCTACGAAGCAATCGTTGCCGCTTACGCAGCAGTCTTAAGACCACATCACCATCGTGACGAGAATGCTGCCGCCTGTTCAAACGTCGTGCAATGGCAGTGCCCGAACGACTTTGTGAGAAAACGAGCATCTTTGTTGAAATGGTGTTATGAGCCGAAGCAAAGCCAAATTTGGTGCCAGACTCGTAGCAATAAGATCGCTGCTGGACGTGCGCTGCCACTCACTATTCAAGGCACTCATGTAGAAAGTGGGCTATCAAAAGCGTCTCTAAGACTAGTGATACCACAAGGTATCAGCACAACTCAACATGCGTCCACTCTGAGCATCATCACCAGAGCTTCGTTTACTAATTGAACTTCACATTGCGATTACAGATGATCCATCTCCGACATCTTGTTACAGGAATTTAGCACTTAGAAAGGTGTTAGATGTAACAAGCAGCATAGAGGTTCATATCCGTTCTCAACCAGTAGTCGGACGCAATGCATTGCAGTCCAGGGGAAAGAACATCGACAATATCAAGAATGGGGTTGTAGTTTGGAATGCTGGTGCGATATCTACACGTCAGACGCAGACACCGAGAGAGCATTTGTATGCTGCTGAAGGAGACTCAGCAGCCCTGATGTGGCGACCAGAATGCAGTATTGCGTTGGTCATGAAGAAAAAAGGCAGTATCTTGTGTCAATGACGTTTTGAGATAATTCCAGTGCGCGGCAGGGACCCGCTTATTGAGATGTTTTATCTCAGAATATGTTTTCTGGTCCGTACATTCGTCCATGCACTCTTTCTCCCTGTGCAGAGGCGATGCATTATTCAGAGGAAGCGTTGTAATCAAGGCATTAAACGATCCTATACTAAGCTATCATCGTGCCAGTGTGTATGTTGCGACCAAGGAGCACGTGGCGCTCGGCCTTGTCGCCATTCATCAACGACATGTACGTAGCGCGCCAAACGAACAGCGGATAGACGTGAATTGTCAAGGCACGGGATGCAAAGGGTCGTAAGATCATGGCCAAGACATTAATGTAAAAGAGCAGTAAACTGTGTATTATGAATGACTTGGAGCCGTGTCCGTGCGGCGCTTCATTCAGATATCGCAATATGGCGAGATGTACCTAGTTGGATCCTCTTTCTTGAATACGGGACCTGTTGATATATCGTACGCCAAATCGCGCCGTGCTGGAAACAGTACCGGTATCTAAGACAACATATGAGTAAATAGGTTCCTGGACTCCAGTCTGGTTTGGATGTCTCAAACCGGGACGCCCACAAAGCCTATCTTCGGTCTCACTCTTGCACCATCAGTGGTCTCCCCACCCCATTGACTACGCCACTCTTGTTCCTCAGCCTTGACCTGCTCAAGAGCTTCAAGTTCTTCGGGCTTCATTTTTAGCCTGTCTTCGTCGTCCAAGACTGGTAGGCCATTGGTGCCAACATCAACGAAGTCACCGTCGGGTCCGGGTATACCTAGCCCGGCGAAAGGGGGCTGTTGGAAAACAGAGTCGACCACGAGGTATTTGCGACGGACCAGCGGAGGCACGTCGGTTTCTTCGGCTGAGACCTCTTCCCATCGTGCATGTGTAGGTTGTGTGACCTTTGGATAGCACATCAGGTTGGTGTGTGGATCGTAGACACCAGTGAGGTTTGCTTTCCGTAGCTTAGAGAGGTTTGAGTTGAATCGACTGGGATAAGTTAGCTTTGCTGATTATAGGTTAGTAAAAGGGAAGTTTTGCTTACCTTGCAGCTCGTCCATGCTCGAACTGCCAGTTAGCAGAGGTTATGTTGACCTTCCGCTTCCCAGGCACAGGCTTGCCATTAGCGGTTGGCACACTAGGCACACCAGTATGGTACACACTACTGGCACCATGCCAAGCGACGTATTGGTTCTTGTTGTATGGCTCCCCAGGAGGCGGTAGCCTGTCGTTGGGGTCTGCAATTTCCCCTTCGACTGCGCCGCTTTCCTTTGCTGCAGTAACATAGTAATCGTCGATGATCCTCTTACCTCCGATGATGATGCGTGCGCCAAACTCACGGAAGACGGATCTGGCTGTGACGACACCAATGGCACGACCCTTGTATGAGTGTGGGATGATGTCGCGGTCGATCAAGTCCCTCTTCTCGGTATCGTCGATGATGATTTTGTAGAGCTTCATATGTTTTGTGAAGAACAGATAACTATCCCTGAATCCACAACAACGGGCTGGTTCTGTCGACAGCATGTACTGTCTGTCGCCTCTGCCCTTGATAGTGAATATGCGCACACGGTAGTCTCGTCCGCCCATAAGGTTGCCGAGTTTGTCGACCTTCTGCTCGCCTTCCTCGTCTTCCGGTAAGTCGACCTCATCATTGACTACATCCATCATGTTGCCCTCCTTGTCAATTGGGACGCGCGTCGTATGCGATGGCCCTCCTTTTGGTGGCCGTCCTCGACCTCCGCCTGACGGCCGTCCCCGCTTGCGCTTAACGGGTGTACCGCCTTCGGAGTTGTCGGGTTCGACAACGTTCCAGTCTGGTGGCCTGTTCTTAGGAGGGCGACCAAGACGCTTCTTGCGGGGAAATGGCTGGATGACTGCTGGAGAGGGCGAGCGCTCAGAGGGTGCCGCTTCCTCGTCGCTTCCTTGAACTGCTGAGTCGGCATCTTCTTCCTCTTCCTTGGGTGTGTCGGCGCGCGATTCTGGTGCATCTACCATTTCCTCGTCACTGTCCTGCTGAGGTGTTGCGCTGCGAACAGGCGTACTGCGACGCGCTGCAGCTCGAGAAGGGCGACCACGCGCCATTGTGGCTAGTCGAGAACGATGCCGGTGTGGCGCGTCTGAAGCTGGCGACGATGAGTGTGGCGTACGTATGGGCGACTCCTACTCGGATACTCGAATATAAATTGGGTGAAGGGCGGCGTTGAAAGTTGATGATGCGCTTGCACTCCACGACTGCTAACGTTCGCGACGTGAAGGAGCTAAGCAAGGGTCTGGTGCACGGGCTGGTCCAATCACGTGCACCGCTTGAGCCAAGCGTTGTCCATTCACGCCTTCTCAGATCCAGCGGCATGTATTCTTGCACGCCTCACTAAAGACATGCGTTCATCATCAGCGAGATTGGGTGAGCGTTCCGATACATACATACGCCATACGTCAATACACAATGATTATCTCTGGATATGCGATCAAACTCAGCATGTTACATCGCCATCCTATGTATCCCTAGATTCGGTTCTTACTTCCTCAATCTGCTGACGAGTTGATCCTGCCGAACACATCACAATGCTCTTGCAAACTACCAGCCAATGTCACGTAAAGTCAGCTTGGCAGGAGCTGACCTATATATCAACAAACATAGCTTAAGGTCAAGAGCCTCGGATTCAAGTGCCATACGCTTGTACTTGCTCGTGGCGTCAACCGTTCAATCCATTTCGTAGTCTTCAGCACACTCTCGAGCCTACAGTGTATAACCAAGGTAGCAACGAAAAGCCATCATGCCTCTCGATCGCCTCATCCAGGCCAAGAAGAGCGTTTCGGATATATTCACTCGGATGAGCGGTGCACCGTGAGCGACGGTCTTTCCTACCCTGTTTCTGCCATGCTAATTATCTCAAGGATTCATTCACGTTCTCCTAAGCGAAATGAAAACGATGAACCAATTTATGAGACTCCGAATCCATATTCACCAGGAGCAAACTCCACCGTACCCGATGCAAGTGACGAATCACCTGTACGAAAAGGTCTAATGGGGTCGTTGAGAAAGCAAAAGCTGCGCAGCATTAGCTCATTACGAAGTCTGCGGTCGCCTACCAAGACCAAGCAGCTTGACACACCTGCATCACCGCCGGCCGACGTAAGTGTCCCTTCAAATTGTGGCGAAACATCTACTGAAGTTGTGTTTTACAGGGTCCTTATACCCCAAAACACCGCCTTAATTCATCCCTCGTACTCGACTTCGAGGAATCACCCTCTGACAAACCAATATTCGATCTCGACCGCAAAGACTCTATCACCTCAAGCTTGAGGGTTCACCACTCCTCGCCCGTGCCTGTTCCGACATCTGAGAAACGGAATCAGCAATCATCTGTCGATTTATCGCTCATTCCTTTTGGGACTGTACCGCTTTCACCAGCTCCCATCCAGAGAATCTTGGAGTTGGACCAGACTGGGAGCCCCCCTTCGCCAACGTCCATCCTAGCATATAACCAGGATCAAGAAACGATGAAGAGTACGGCGTCAACAAAGAGTGCTGTCTCTGATAGTCTTCATGGTGCTGGAATCTACCTCGATGAACCCGTTGTCAGTCACGACAATTTAGAGCTCAACCATCTGCTTCCAGACGAGTCCCTCACGAAAATCAATAACACTGAAGAACCACGACAATCACCAGCCTGTGAAGAACCGTCTGGTGTACATCGTATGGAAGATTCATCGACCCACAAGACAGACGACGAGCAAGTTTGTACACGAGGCAGTGCCACCAACAAAGCACTGAATCCACCAGATGTAAACAAGATGGTAGAAAAGCAGGCAAAAGTCATACTCGATAAAGGTTATCATGCAAGGACCTATCGTCGAGCAGATGGGAGATGTCGACTCAAGATCAAGCTGCTCGCTTCCGACTCGGAGGGTGGCGACGACAACGCTCAATGTGATAATGAGATACCGTTCAAGCTTGTTGGTCCTCAAGCAGACATATTAGTGTCGGAACTTGGCTCCATCGTTCGGGAAAATGGGTACGAAATGTTCCTGAATGAATTGCATCTGAGAAACACACTGACTTCGTATATGCACCTTGTAGGATGGTTTTTATATCTGATGATAAGCTTGACAAAGCGTTTGCAGCGGGAAAACTTCCAGCATATCTAGACATTGCTCTGGACGAGGGCAACGCCATGGTTGTGCAGAGCCACCTCCACAGCCCGACAGAGGTGGGGAAGCACGATAGCACCTGGGGCCAGCATACAGGACTCTACGATGGCTCGGGCTACGGAGCGGGATCCAGCTTACAGCCTATGACGGGTGTGACTGAGATGGCAGACGTGTCTTCCACAAGCATCCCTGGAGCATTCTCAGACCATGAGAATGAAGCTCCCACAATCATTCGCAGGCTGTGGGAGAAAACCTATCGTCACGGTCTTGATACAGACTTTCTTGGACAGGCTATCGTGGGTGACGCAGCAATCTCCGAGGCGCATGAGCAACCCGAAAGCCATTTCAAGGACTACAAGCCTGTCCAGGGTATGCTCAATCCTCGTGGCAATGCATAGATCACCAAGTACGCGGGTCAATATGCAAGGTCGGTCAGGATCGCTGGGTCGGGCCGTAAAAAGTGTGAGGATGACAGAACAGGAAGGATACATGCGGCATCATTCGTAGAAAACAGCATCATTCCATCAATAGAGTCTCTGTAGCTAGCAATGCACCACACAAGCTCTTCAATGTACGCGTCTTCTTGCTTGTCCCATATATGCGATGCAGGGGTTTCGCGTTCCTTAACTCTCGTGATGATACGATGGCATCCAATAGCCGGACGTACAATGGACGTCAAAGTGTGCAGATGATCCGAGTCTTGCATCAGTTAGTCGGACCAGCGGTAATCTAAAGCGGCGGAAGGCCGGGCTCCAGAGGGTGTTCTGGAGAAAATCAGGCCATGTCGGTCATGCTACTTACCCGAGTTTGGGACGTCGACTAGGGTGCGGAGTGGATCAGCAAAGGTATGCGGAACAGCTCGTACGATGTTTTGCGTCGGAGGTGGATAGGAACATGATCCAACACATGATGATTATGCTGTGATGTGAGACGGCGTTTGTGCGCCAGCCTAGACGAAGAGGAGTTATTGGCACCTTTAAAGGTCTGGCGGCGGGCGGCTCGGGCATGGAGGCGTCGACTTGTTCGTTTCGCTGTTACGTTGTCCCTCGATTTGCCAGGCGTGAAGTTCAGTATGCCAGGTGTAGATTATAGTTCCTGCGGGGAAAACACCAACGACATTGCCATCTTGGGCTGCGGTATCATCGGCTTGTGTACCGCGTACTACCTCACAGAGAGTGGAGCGACAGACCCAAAGACAATTCACCTGATTGATTCAAGTCCGGAGTTGTTCCAATGCGCGTCTGGCCTTGCTGCGGGGTTCCTCAGTGCTGACTGTACGTATGGGAAGCTTCCGTCGCGTCTGGGATGGGCGCGGCGCGTCATCTATACCCTGATCGCATTATCTGACTACAAACCAGGGTTCGCCCCGTCGGTATCTTCGCTTGGCGCGTTGTCCTTCAAGCTTCACGCCGACCTTGCCAATGCGCACTCTGGACGCTCAACATGGGGTTACTCGCAGTCGACTGGCATCTCCCTCTCGCAAGACAGCGAGTCAGCCATCGGCGGCAGCGGCGAGGACTGGCTTGAGAATGGGACGAGCAGAGCACAGCTAGCGAACCACAACAAGCCCTGGGAAGAGCAGGCTGCCGGCCCGGAATGGCTTCGGCGTACACAGGAAGGCATCATGGAGGTCATCAGTCGGGATGGTACTACGGCACAGATCGATCCCTTGAGATTCTGCCAATGGCTGCTTAAAGAGGTCAAAGAAAGGGGAGTACGGATACACCAGCCTGCGAGGGCGACAGCAATCATCAAAGACGCCGACGACGTCTTATGCGGCTTGAGGATCTCAACGAGCGATGACGCTGAGTCGGACACAGAGTGTAAGATCCCAGTCGACAACTTCGACTTTCACATAGCGACTGACAATCTGTAACAGTGTCGTGTACTCGCCTCGTCATCACTTCTGGCGCCTGGTCTCCTCGTGTTTTCAGCACCCTCTTTCCGTCGTCCAAAGCACGCATCCCTGTTTCCTCGTTAGCTGGCCACTCGCTGCTCGTCCGAAATCCACACCACAAACCCGAAGAGCTCGATAAGGAAGTCTGCCACGCAGTCTTCGCAACAGATACACTTGGCTTCTCGCCAGAATGGTTTGCGAGACTGGGTGGAGAACTGTACCTGGCAGGACTGAATAGCACAAGCATACCACTACCAGATGTTGCGACGGATGTCAAGGCTAACGACAAGGCCATTGCCCAGTTGAGACAGTGCGCAAAAGCTATGATGATGAATGTTCCGGGAAAGGACATGGAGGTCTTGAGAGAAGGCTTGGTACGTCACTATCCTAGGGGTAGGATTCTGGACATATACTAACTTTCGAGGTAGTGCTTCCGTCCAGTCACGTCCAGCGGTCGACCTATCGTATCGCGAATACCAGACGACAAGCTTGGAGGCACCAAGACCAAAGACGGAGAGAATGGAGGTGTCTATATAGCGGCGGGCCATGGTGCTTGGGGTATATCACATGCGCCCGGCACTGGGCTTGTTCTGTCTGAACTGATAGAAGGACGGGGATCTAGTGCAAAGATTGAGGCACTACAATTACCATCGTGACGTTTTGATATTCGATGAGAAATTGAATGGAGTACCGCGCTTCTCAAGTGTTTGTGGTCTGCTTATTTGGCAACGTATGGCAATGAACGTGCTTTGACACTAACAGCAGCAAGATATTATGTATACATAGAGGACTTCGCATGCATTGTCACGATCTAACGAGTAGAGTATATGTCTGATGCATCAAATACCTCGAGAGTTGTTATTCGTAGACACTTCGCTGACTTCGGGCTAGCTATGCTTTGCCCAAAGCAGTTAGCGCAAGCACCTTGGTAACCCAGCCCATCAACGTCGCTTGGTCTCACGTCGTCCTGTCTCGCTATCCTGTAGTACCATCTGGCTCGGTGTCATCTCCTTGTATCACCCGAGTGTTTCCTCTGTACCCTTATTGACGGCATATCGAAGATGAGCTCTGATCACCACGCTGCGTTTTTGTATAATGAAACCATGTTTGATCTGTTCACAGAGGTCCAGGATGGCTGTAAGGTTCCTCGACTTACCATCGTCGATGATAATGTTGCCGGTACGATTGATCTGGTCAATTTTGTTGCAATCGCCACTGATGCCTGTGATGCTAAGCTTTTCCAGTCTGCCCAAACCAAGGATGGCATCCAGTTCGAAACCACATAGATAGTTATCCACTGCAAGTGAATATATAGGTGTAATTTGGAAACCGTTCCAGAGTGTGTCCCCAAACAGTAATGGCGCGTACAGTTTGAGATTGAGCTCGCAAAGTTCTGGCAAGTATGGCATCGTAGAACACAAGAGGTTGTTACATTCTTGCGCAAGTTTACGAGCATCAGTTTGGCTTTCTCTGTTTTCAGATCCGAAAAGAAGGCGCTTCCGTTGTCCATTAACGTTTCCTATTGTAGCCTTTCGGACTGTAAGATGGAGTCGCAAGGAACAGTCGGCCAACAAGACCAGGATACGACCAAGGACTACACCATCGTCAAATTCGAAATGAGCTGCCTCCAACAGACAATGGAGAAGTTCACTTTGCAGCTTCTTGTTGACAAGGCAAAGAGAGGGAAGAAACGGAGCAGTCCTCCTTTTGAGTCGGATCGAACGCTCGTACTCTTGAGAGAATTGCAAGTGAGGCCAGTTCCGACAGGCTATCGAACTCTTTTCTTCTAAGAAGTACTGATCGTAAACCAAGCAACGCAGTTCCTAGCGATACACAAGAGTTAGTGTATGAACACCAAACCATGAGCGCGATAATATTCGTACGATGGGTAGTTCCATGAAGAGGTGGAATGTCGGTTGACAAAGCATGTCGTCCATGTATGGATTCAGTGCCATGGGGAGTCCTTCGAAACTACCCGCATGGTCAGGTTCCGTGCTGTGAGCACCAGCATTTGCCGCTGGGACCATGTCGTAGCTGGAGGCGGTTGTGATCACGTTGGCACCCGATGCAGAACACGCGCAATCTGTCGAAGGAGTGGCCGGCGGAGACAATACCTGTCTAGATTGTGTATCCATCTCACAAGTCGCTGTAGTGTAGTGACCTCGGGAGCGCAACGCGCAGTAGGTACCGAGACAGCAGGGTCCGTGGCGATGCGCTAAGAACAGTCTTCCAAGGTTCGCTTGAATCCCCGCCCATCATACCTGGCCCCGAGCTCAACAGCCGCCGAATCTGCCATCTGCCATCTGCAAGACGTTTTTCGAACTGTACATCACATAACTGCACTATCTTCAAGCTCGGTTCTCGTGCTCGGCCTCTCGGCCTGGATCGACTTCCAACTCCACTGGCGTCCGGTTTGCTACCGCCAGCCGTCTTTTAGACAAGATTCTCCTCCTTCAAGACCACAACAAGAGTAAAGTGGCTCTTGGCATCCTTGGCACGACACCATTTTCAAGCCTACCAAGGCCTCTTATCACGTCTTGACATGGCTCGTGTGCTTCTTCGCTCGGCTCCACTCCGTTATTGGCGGGTACAGCGTAAGCTTCGTATATTACCGGCTCAACTTGTCCGTATGCAGCAGGTCGAAAGAGCACAGTATGCAAAGACGTCAGCAGGATCTATGTTCCTGGTCGCTGGGCCGGACACAGCGATGGAGAGATGGTAACAAGCATAAATTGCGCAACGTACCCGGCAAGTTGCGAAAAACCACTGCCTTTCATTGCTCACTGTTCAACTACAATGGCTGTCTTGAAGTCAATCGCCGTGGCTGCTGCATGCGCTGCAGCAGTAGATGCCGCAGCTATCCAGCCTCGTCAGTACAAGACGCTTGTCGATTCGGTATGCGATTTATGACAACATGCTCTTCTCTCCACTAATTCGCGCAATAGCAATCTCTGCGTAACGCTCTTCACATCGACAACTTGTACGCAAGAGCAGAGAAGCTCCAAGAGATTGCATACAGTACCCCCGGCAAGAATCGCGTCATTGGCAGCCAGGGCCACGAAGACACGGTCGAATACATCAAAGGGGAACTTGAAGCGTTCTCAGACTATTACGACGTATATACCCAAGATGTGCCACTCTCCATTGGGTATAATGCCACCCTCAGCGCCAACAACAAGACTATCGAGGCTTTCGCTGTGACGCTTGCTCCAGGTGGTAATGTGACCGGCCCGCTTGTTGCTATCCCTAGTCTTGGATGTAATGAGGTAAGACAAATTACTGCATCTTCACGAGCAACATTAACACTACCTAGGAGGACTTCCCTGAAACCCTCGAGGGCTCCCTCGCTTTGATCCAGCGTGGTAACTGCTCATATGGTGAGAAGGTGCAACTCGCAGCTGCTAAAGGTGCTCTCGGCGTCGTGGCATGGAATAACGCTGAGGGTACTCTTGAAGGATATTCATTGCAAGTCTTGTACCCTGAGGGCGATTTCGTCCCTGTTGCTGGCATCACCCTTGGCCAAGGAGAGTCCCTTCTCGCCCAACTTGAAGCTGGTGTGGACATCACCGTGGATATGTGGACAAACGCTACCGTCTACAACACTCGCAACCTTATTGCTGAGACTAAGGCTGGTGACCACGACAATGTCATCCATGTTAGCGGTCACTCCGACTCAGTTACAGCCGGTCCAGGTATCAACGACAACGGTTCAGGTTCTATGTCTATTCTGGAGATTGCTCTCCAACTTACCAACTATACTGTTAACAACGCCGTGCGATTCAGTTGGTGGACTGCGGAAGAGGCTGGTCTGCTAGGCGCCGAATACTACGTGCATGAGCTGCCTCAAGACGAGAGGGACAAGATTCGTCTCATGCTTGATTTTGATATGATGGCATCTCCCAACTTTGCCTATCAGATCTACGATGGCGATGGTTCCGCTTACAACCTCAGCGGTCCTACTGGATCCGCCGAGGCTGAGCACGAGTTTGCTGCGTACTTTGACAGCATCGGTCTCAACCACACTGAGATAGAATTCGATGGTCGTTCGGATTATGGTCCCTTCCTTGAAGCTGGCATCGCAGCTGGTGGAATCGCAGGCGGAGCTGAAGGCATCAAGACTGAAGAAGAAGCCGAAATGTTTGGTGGCGGTGCTGGCGTACCTTACGATGTGAACTACCACGAGGACGGTGATACAGTCAACAACCTGAACCTGGATGCTTGGATTGAGTTCACCAAGGCTATTGCGCACATGACGGCTACGTACGCTGTTTCGTGGGATAGTATCCCTCCAAGAAACGCGACGGCTGCGCAAAAGAGGTCTGAACGTTACACACAGTGGAAGCAGGAGTTCCGCCAGACAAAGAGGTATCAAAGATGGGTGTAGAAAGTCAGCACTTTCAACAGGAAATTATTACGTAGTATGAATTTAGATGTGAATTGAACAAAGTTCTCAGTCGAAGCCCATTACATTCTATCTCGCCAGCCAGGGTTGCTATATGGCTACTACGCATGTTGGCATTACATCTCTACTCGTCGTCGTCATCATCGTCGACCACAGGTACGGGATCAGCCTTGCCTGTCGTCTTGACTTTCCGATCTTTCTCTGCGCCAGCTGGTTTCTTGGCTTTGGGATTGGCGTCCTCATCGTCATCGTCATCTTCCTCAGGCACCGCGGCATCGTCATCATCATCGTCGCTTACATCGTCTTCCTCCTCCTCGTCTTCGTCATCCTCATCGTCTTTGGGCTTGGTGCGCTTGGTCTTCTTCTTGGGTGCTGTGGCCATGTCAGATGAAATGAGATACAAGGATGTTGAAGGATGGAAATGACTTACGGGGCTCTTCGGCGTCAGAGTCGTCGGAATTGAAGTTTGAGCCTTCAGATTCGGCGTATCTATGAGGCGGAATGTTAATCTTGTTTCATAGATGAGGACGTTCATTGGCTTGCGATCACAAGCATTCACATTGTGACCGACGTGGGCATCGAAGGGGAACGCCAAATTGGGGCTATCCGGAGCGTTGTTGCGGAGCGCGATCATGTCAATTGTTCCGGTCACTCAGCAAGCTCGCAACGTCGCTTCGATGTATGCAAAACTTGGGTAGAGCTTGGAAGCGTGACCAAAGGCATGAATTCGCTCAAATGATAAAGAGCGGTTCAATGCCAGCAAGAAAGGTGCATGCGACGGGAGGTACAGAGCCATGACGTCAAGGAAGTGCTCACTTACTCTTCTTCCTCATCACTCTCGTCACTTGGGAGGGCGACAAGCTCCTCCTCTTCGTTCTTCCTCTTTCTTGTAGACATGGTATTGTTCTGGGGCAAATTGGCAAAAGTTGGTAGGTCAAAGTAGTGTTTTGGGGTAGGGCGAGAGCTGGAAGCTATGGAGAAGCTTGCGAGCGGGGGCCCAGAGACGGGGGCCCGGATGAAATACACACAACCTACGCAAGCCCTATCAAGGAGGCTGGGAAACCAGGGCTTTTGCGGGCTTTTGCTCAATGGCTTAGTTCGGGCTGTTCGGGTGTGTTGTGGTTAGCCAATCATTGGCCATGTGGTCATCACCCGCATTGGAGCCCCGGGATGAGGGCACACAAGCGTTGCACTGCTATTGCTTTGCTGCAGGTACCGCGCAAGGAGGTATCGGTTGACTTGGACGATTTGTCAGGAGTACTCAAAGGTTACATGTCGATGGCATCCTGCTAGATTGGCCTATATCTGAAAGCTATGTACCTAAACATGCCCGAGTATGTGGACACGCTGGCGGTGCATTGCAATCGAAGAAATGGTATGCAGGCGCAGAAGAACGTCATATCGGTTCGCTTCCATCGTGAAGCTGCATTGCGATGCACATGAAACCGTCCCTACGACCGAGAGCCCGATGTGTACATCTGTGACTAGGGTGAAAGTCGCCGTGTTGGCTGGGTGTTCGCAGCTCAAGGTGCAGAGCTCAAGGCCGTAACAGGGAAAGCGTACCCCACTTGGCGCCAGTCATGGCTAGTGCTGCCCCTCCCGCGGTACCGCGTCTTATTCGTGCTGGCTCGACTCTATTTCTTACCCTCAATAGTTTCTTGTCCGAGTCGACTCAACACTCGTTTGCACCCACGCCACATATCCGAGTACACGCAAAATGTCGGCACCCCAGGTCGCAAGGGCGCCGGTCCAGCGGCTTCGGGGCCTCAACGATTCCTATCACTACCAGTCCAAAGCAACGCAACGAAGACAGGCGCCTCAGGTCGCTGCGCCCCAAGCCGCCAAACGCACATACACTTGCTGTTCCGACCCCCAAATCGACACTTCAGACAATGAAGTCATGTGCTACAACTGCGGTCATGTCCACAACGAAAGCAACATCGTCTCCGAGGTTACTTTTGGCGAAACTTCGGGCGGAGCAGCCATTGTCGAGGGTGGCTTCATCCACGCGAACCAGCGACATGCAAACTCCATGGGCGGGACTATGCGAGGCTTGGGCGGCATGGAGAGCAGGGAACAGGCTGCGATGAGTGGCAAAAATTCTATCCAAGCTCTCGGCGCATCTCTCAATCAGCGCGAGGCCGTCATAGAGCAAGCCTTCATGTGGTACAAGCTCGCCATGAACCATAGATTCATTCAAGGTCGCCGCATGAGGAACGTCGCTGCTGTCTCCATCTACATGGCTGCGCGGAGACAACCCGAGAATACGCTTATGCTTATCGACTTGGCCGAGAAGATTCAAACAAACGTCTGGGCTTTGGGAGATACGTACAAACAATTTCTGGAGATGCTAAAAGAGGAGGATCCAGCACAGCTTGTGGGCACCAAGGCCGTCCAGGAGATCGAGCCTTTGATGCTAAAGTACTGTCGAAAACTGGAGTTTGGAGATGACTCTCACAGAGTTGCCGACGACGCCTGTAAGGTCCTCAAGCGAATGAATCGAGATTGGATGGTACAAGGTCGTCAGCCGGCTGGGCTTTGCGGTGCTTGTATCATCATAGCCGCCCGTATGAACAACTTCCGTCGAACCATTCGAGAGGTCGTCTACGTAGTCAAGGTCGCCGATTCTACCATCACATCCCGCTTATACGAATACAAGAGAACACAGAGCGCGGCTCTGACGGTCAATCAGTTCCGAGAGTTTGGACCCCGCCTCAAGGTTAAGGCTCAGCCTCCTGCCATCTGGAGGCGCGCAGAGAAGGAAGAGCGCAAGGAGAAAAAGAAGCAACGGGCCCGTGAAGGAAGTGATGTTGCACCCCCACAGAACGAGTCAGCCGGTAGCGAAGTTGAACCAGGCGAGGATACAGCACCAAAACGCACAAGCAAGAGGCGCAAGTCGAATGATGGTTCGTCTCAGCCGGCCGGAACACAAACTGAAACCCTTGACACACAGGACAGCGATCCGTCCGCTGAAATAGAAGCGTTCGATGGTAACAACGAGGCGGTCGTGGAGTCGGTTGCTTCTGCAGTTGAAGAACTTGAGGCTGGTGAGACCACCGATCCAGACTTTGTCATGCCCAAGAAGCGTGGCCGACCACCAAAGAAACGGGTACCCGTCGTCATCGACGAAGAAGATCTTGAAATTGAGCAGGATCTGGAGGATGAAGTCACAAGCACCATCAAGGATTGGGAGGGTATCTTCAAGGAGATCGCCAACAGCGAAGACCACGAGCTTCTTAGGCGCTCTGGTTGGACAGCAGCAGAGATGGCCCGCGTTGCTGCTGACACCCGCGATGTCGTCCCCGTGAGTTTGGATCCTGAAGTCGGTGAAGACGAATTCAATGATGACCCAGACGTTGCGACCTGCATCCTTGCCCCGGAAGAAGTCCGCCGCAAGGAAGCTATCTGGATCACGGAAAACGAAGATTGGCTGCGCGCCCAACAGACGAAGATGTTGGAAGCCGAACTTGAAGCCGCGGAAGACAAGCCCAAGAAACCCAAGCAGAAGCGCAAACACCACCAAATGGGTGACGGTAATGTTCTTGAAGGCCAGCCGGCAACTAGTGCAGCGGACGCTGCTCACAAGATGCTTAAGAAGCGCGCCAAAGCTTTCAGTAATCACATCAACTACGATCGGCTCAAGGAGCTATTCCCCGGTGGCCAAACTTCAGCGAGTCCATCTGGTAGTGGACAGGGTGCCAGTCCGTCTTCCAACGCACCAGGTGCTGTACAGCAGGCTACAAACGTTGATGCGGAGGGTGAGGAAGAAGAAGAAGAGGAGGAGGAGGAGGAGATGCAAGAGGCAGAAGAGGAAGAAGATTTGGAGCACAACTACCTGGAAGACGACGATGAAGGGTTTGGTAATGAAAGCTACGACTACTAGAAGTGAACGGCAGTGTATTGTGGGCAGTTTCGGTTCAAGTATATCAGAAGATTGGCGATTTAGGTTGAGCTTCATTGGCGAAAAGGTCTACTGGATATCATGGTAATCATGCACGGCGTACTTGAGAGCTTTTTTTTCGCAGCCATATTGGCTAGGCAGTTAGAAGCGGAGCATTATTGGGATTTAAGCTTTGCATACATATATACCCCCGCTTGCAAGCGTAACATAGCATCGTAGTAACGGAGTTTAGCCTTCTTCCAATGGTACCTGTATCTCTCATCTGTCGCTCATGCATAGTTGGAAGTCTTGGCTCATACATCACGTCTCATAGTCGAGGACAGCAATATTGGTTGTAGGGGAGGAATTCCCAATGATAGATTGGTCCCTGCTTCGTAACTCATTCACACATGCTCATGCTACCCTAAATTTTTGGTATGCGAAACCCTTGCCCAAACGCCGATTAAGTCTATCATGTAAGACACAGGCGTCTCATTGCCCGAACGGTAGTGACGCCGTCCCAAATCTCACTGTACACGCAAGACACCAACTAGCACATCTTGTACTGGGCCTCGCCAGACGCTTGTCTGTGCATATCGCTCGACTCGAGCTTGTATGAGATGTTAATGTCCAAATCGCGGTGGTTCTTCTCGTTGGGCTTGTTCTCTAGAATGCCGCTAATGGTTTCGCCCTCCTCGACTGTGAGCACATCCTTGAGGTAAAAGACTGTCTGCTTCCAGTGAGTGTACTTTGTGTGGGGACCGGTGGAGAAGCGGATGGGCTTGTGGCAGGCGGCGAACTCAATGTCGAACCAGGCGATGACGGCGTGGACAAAGTCGCTACGACGCACCTTGAGCTCGTACGGTAACCGGAAAGCGAGGTCGGCGACAGTGCAAGTGTAGAGATCAAGGGTGATGACAGGCGAGGGGTCGGTGACGACGGCCTTGATGTCGACGGTGTCGACGAGGGGCTCGGTGATGGCGGTTGCCTTGAGGGGAGAGTAGTCGAAGCCCCAGACGTTGTCCCAGACTGCTTGAGTCAGCAAAATTTTATGAGAGTCGGAGTTGTGCATTGCTTACATCCAATCTTCTCCTCCTTGTAGTCGCCATCCTCGATACCAGCCATGAAGATGGTGGCCTTGTCGGGGAAGATCAAGCCGTCCTTGACAAGGTACTTGTCGCGTGCGTACAGAACCGTGTCCAACATGGATTCGTAGAGCAAGAAGTAGCCCATCCACTCGGATATTATAATGTCGACCTTGTCGAAAGGTAGTACGACCTCCTCCATCTTGCCCTGGAGCAGGGTGATCTTGTCCGACATGCCGTTGACCTCGACAATCTCCTTGGCCTTGTCGATGATGGTCGACATGTCCACACCAATGACATGCTTTGCGCCGGCCTTTACGGCGAACCTAAACCATTGTATCAACGCATGCTCGCGTGCTATAGGGTGGGGTGCGCAAACATGCTGAGAATGGATGTACCGCATCCAACGTCAAGGACGACCTTGTCCTTGAAAAGGTGGGGGTTCTGGTAGATGGCATCGCGGTAGCTCTTGGTTCGCACCTCATCTTTCTAAACGCGCACCGTTAGCCATGCGTCGCAATCGCTGCGAGGAGCAGCCTGAGAGGGCAGGGTGGGGCTGTCGTACCAGCATTTCCTCGTGGATGCCTTGACACGCGCATTAGTATCAGTCATATCATCGGAGCGACTCGGTACGGACCATGGTGGTTGTAACTGCAGGCAACAATGTTAGCGAAACTCTGCGTGTATCTGGACCCTCGAAATATGCCTACCTGTTGAAGTAATGCGCCTCAGAGTGCGCCATGCCCGTGAGGGGGTCCTTCTTTCCGGCTTCTTGTTGGTTCGCCATGTTGGTATTCGGATAGGAGAAGGAGGTGGATTGTGATTAAACAAAAGTGAGGGAACAGAAACTGGCGCAGTTGCGGTCAAAAGTTAGGATAGGGAAATTTTGGTTTTGGTAGTACCAAGCACAGACTCAACACCAGGGTCTCAATCTCGGAAAGCGGGGCATCTGAGACTTTGGAAGCTAGGCTTAAAGAGGCATGACACCACGACGATTTCGTTTTTCACTGCTGATTCCACGCCTCGCAAAACAACGTTTCTGAACCATTATACTAAGTGCAATAAATACAGTGGAGCTACTTGTAGAATTAAGAGATACGTGGCAATTTGTGAGATCGAATTAGAGAAAGCACTGAGAGGGGTATATCGTGCCAGAAAGCAGAAACCGCCCTCGTCGTTACGTCGTGTGTTTTCGTTTAGGTCATGTCGTTAGTCGTGAATGAGTTTTGTTCGTAACGTCGTCATGTATCAGCGAGTGTCGGACAGGTCTGTCAAGGGAAGAGTGCTGCGCTGGCTTTATCCCAAAGCCGATCAGACTCGGATGCTATGGAAACTGTCTCTGAAATGCTTCGCATCTAGCCAACATGTCAGTTTCGACCGGTCACCGGTGTAAGCAGCATGAAAGTGACGTACCTTCTGATGAAGTAAAGGTCAACCGGTATTTGCCCGTAGAGCCTTTGGGTAGCCTGTAGCCATCACTGAAAACATACGGATGCAGCTTCTCAAACTGGATTGTATCGGGACCAACGCGCTTCATCCAGTCGCTACGTCCAACATATTGCGTAACGAATGCAGTCCAGATAGGGATCGTGTTTAGCGGCCCACGGCGAGCAGTAGCCTCGAATCGTACGCAGCCAGAGTCTGTGTCATAGTAGATGCGGAAGGCATGGAGATACCTGTTATCAGTCGTCTCACTGAACAGCGTCAGCATGAGATAGGAAGCCACGACTGCCCACTTACCCAGAAAACACAATCTTCTCCCCGGGCACGAAAACATCTTCCAGTCCCTCTGCAATACCGGTTTGATCTTGACGCTTCATAGCAATGGCGGTGCAGTAAAACAACACCATGCCTAAGAGAATGTCAGAATATTTTGCATCATCAGTTCAAGTCTACTCACGCTCATATAAAGGGAAGCGCAACCTAGCCCATAGGTCAAGTCGACCATCTTCACGGTTGACCCGGCAGAGCCGCAAGGATGATCCTGCACGCCGGAGTGCCAATGCGGTGATTGGGATCTGGTGTCTCAGGCGATGTCCGTCGGGATCCATAGTGAGGAAGAGTATTCGTGCGCGGTTGTCATCAGCTCTCCAGTATATCCTTACCCAGACATTTGTTGCTTCGAACGGTAATTCCAAGACCTTCTCAAAGCCATCGCTATCTAGCATCTCAATTACTCGGGGCTCGTCTCGTCCAAAGCACTTGGTGCGCTCTGCAGGGCTTTGGAAAGGAGTGGAACCGTGGCGACCATCGAATATCTTCATTGCCCAGTGAGCGACCGGCTCAGAGTCTGTCGACTGACTTGAATAAGCCTGTGATGATGCAGACGAATATGTGGGCGACTGAGGGATCTCTGGAACCGGTGGTGGGACGAACGGTATGTCTCCTATGCCTCCCCACGTCGGTGCAATATGAGATCGATGGGGTAGTGGTAGCTGCGGTGCTTGATATGCGTACTGAGGCGCCGGATACGTAGGGTGTTGGTGTATCTTCGGTCTGGGTACTTTAGGAGAAGGCGGCTGCGGCGTCCTAGCAACGCCCTTCCCATTGCCGTGTACCGAAAGTCTACTGAAGTAGGATTCGACCGGCATTGGCTTTTGCTTCTTGAGTAATCTTGATAGTAGAACTTTGAATTTAGCCAATTCTGCCTCATCATCCTCCCTGGAGCCAGTTAGCCATTCTGTTAGAGTGCCTTTCTACTAGTACCTACCCTTTCAAAGCATCATGCATACCCTGTAGATACGTTCTAAAGGTCTCGAATCTTTTGGGCAGGGACATGCCCTGTGAGGTGAAATCCGCAAGCGCATCTTCCCAGATAATTGCGTATGGTGGTGTGCCCGGAAAAGCACCTGGTGCAGCGTGTCTGCTCTTCTTGGACCTATTGAAGATATCTTGCACGTCGTCAAGCGTGTAGCCCAAGCTTGGAAGGCAAACCTCTAGATCCTTCAGGATGTGGCCTGCGTACCTGCCATAGCGGGACAATTGCAATGCATCGTGCAATTCATGCAGAGCGTGCGATATGGCGAATAGTTCAGCAATATGGCTTCTGATGTCCTTGCGATATTGCGGAATTTCTCCTTCAAACGAGAGAAGGCCTGCTGCGGTCTCTTCAGCTTCCTTGGCGTAGTCGAGAAGTCGCCAGTCCATGATGGAGTGCGTGCCAGGGTAGATAGCCGAAACGAAAGATTAGTAGCAACGCATGCTTTAGACGCCTGAGAATCGGCGAGAAAGGGACAAGAAGTCGCTCAAGCGATGGTGCTACGAGTTGAGCGTCTGGGGTAGACCTCTGGTGGCATGCGCGCTTGAGGAGGGTCGGCTCTTGACGTGTTTATGCAGCAGCTCGCCGGTGAGAAAGCCAATGACCTATGCCGACAAAATCCCTTACCAAGCCTGCATGTAGCCCGCAGTCCTCGCTTCCTCTTTCACACAACTTTTCTGTTCAACCAGTTTGGCCCCCAATTTTAGGGACTGGAATTCCATAGTGCCGGCTTTCTGTACGCAATTGTGCTGCGATGCTGGGGTAACATGCTATTCTGGACAACCGGAGGCGCCACTCCGGCACAACGGCTGCAGCGCTGCGCTGTCAGGAGAAGAAGATCCTTTCCATCATACCGATTCGCGTGACGATGAATATCGAAGTGTCCAGTGCATCCGACTTGATGACATCGTTCGTCTGCATGTCGGCTACTGGCGCTGCGGAACGGTTTTCTGCCTAACTTGCTCCACTATGGCATGGACTAGTCCTGCAATGTAAGCAATAGTCGTTCAACAGTCGATAGAGATGTCGAAGCTGTGGTTACGTGAAGACGTGCGGCTTGACAGCTGTCAACTGATTGACAGACACAAAGGCACCACGCGCGAGCTAGGTAGCAACGGCCAGACATAAATCACAATCTCTCAAGTTTTTGCCATTTGAAGGGACATGCGCAAAATGACTGCGAGTGTTTCAAGATAAATACTGGATAGTCATCTCAATATATACGTGCTGGAAAAGGAGCAAAGCTGCGCCTCACTTTGTCCAAGCCACCACAATGGGGCTGCAAGTCATCCCCATGAGCCCCTTTCAAGGCAACCATGTGTACAGTCGAAGCGCATTGTTTTGTTCTGGTTGGCTACTAGTGTGGGACCATGACTTCTACGGCATTGACGGCCAATCTATTGACTTGGCAGTTGCTGGTTGTCCAACAAGCGTGTCTATGACTTCCCAAGAGCCTTCAGTCTCTCGTCGACTAATTTTGAAACCATCTTCTCCAGTATCGCAAATTCGCCGTTTGACGATCCCTCAAAGTATCCAGCCACGCTCTTCTCCACGTATTTGCCGACCTGGTCTACCTCGACGTTGACATCGTCGCCTGGCTTCTTGCCAGCCGTGATTACTTTTTCCTGGGTATAGGCAATCAACATGACCTCCCACCAACCCTCAGGCCCATCTTGCACCTTGGTTACAGTCAAGCTAGCTCCGTCTATGGTAACATAGCCCTTCTCAACAATGTATCGTAGCACCGAAGTATCGCGAGGTTTGAAGCGGAAAGTCAGGGCGTTGCCGTCGGGCGTGACGGACTCGATGGTGGCGATGGTGTCGACATGACCCTGGACGAAGTGGCCGCCCATGCGCGTGTCTGCAGAGACAGCGCGCTCCAGGTTGACTTTGGAGCCCTCTTGCAGCGACCCCAAGTTTGTGCGCCGGAGTGTTTCGGGAGCGCATCCAATCTTGAATGACGACTTGGTGAACTCGGTGACGGTGAGACAGGTTCCTAGCCGAATCAGACCATGAGTTCCATCAGACTAGTGCGAGCATACCATTGACGCTGATACTGTCACCCAAATGGGCGTCACCCAGTATGTCTTCACATCCGGAAATGGTCAACGATGTCCCGCCGCCTCCCGAGGCCGTCTGGTCGAGCTTCTCAAGGGCGGCAACAGCTAGCCACTATCAGCTGAGCCGAACGCAAAGGACAATGCATCGTTGCTTACTGCCAATGGTTTCAACGAGACCAGTAAACATGGTGGGGTGTGGGTAATTGGAGAAAGAAAGTTGGTGGGGTTCTGCAGCTAACGATGAGCCTCGGAACTGGCTAGCTCATCTTCGGGAACACCTAGCTATGCCGTGGAAACATTTCCGTCACCAGGCACATGTCGTGATTGTACCTTCTTCCAACCTAAAATGACAAACATGCTATTGAGACGCTCAAGCTGTGCTTTCCAGACAAGCCTGTCGGCTTTGCGGTCCAATCGAACACGACCTGGCCATGTTCGACAACTAGCAACTGCGGCATCGAGTGCAGATGCATCTAATCTACCTCTTGCCGGCATCAAAGTCCTTGACATGACAAGAGTGCTCGCTGGAGTAAGTCGTAGCTTATGAAACGACGACAAATCCTTCTAATATTCAGCAGCCGTATTGCACGCAAATACTAGGTGATCTTGGGTATGCGACGGATGACCCTGTACGGACCAACAACCGAGGTTGGCATTCTGCAAGATTCCTAGATTGACAATGTGATAGAGCGGACGTGATCAAAATCGAACATCCAACAAGGGGAGGTAAGCGGAGGCATACATCATGATACTTTTTCCAAACTAATTGCTATGCCTAGATGACACACGAGCATGGGGGCCGCCCTACGCCAAGTACACCGATGAGCAAGAAGGGCCGGGAGAGAGTGCATACTACCTGGGCGTCAGTGTAATCGTGAACCCCTGGCTATTTAAACTCACCAAGAGTAGGTCAATCGCAACAAGCGGTCGATAGGTCTGTCCTTCCAGCATCCAGCTGGTGTAGACATTCTACATCGTCTGGTCAAGGAATGTGACGTGCTCGTTGAGAACTACCTCCCGGGATCTCTGGCAAAGTACGCCATGGACTATGACACCGTCTCAAAGATCAATCCGGGTATCATCTACGCCAGCATCACAGGTTACGGACAGACTGGACCGTACAGAAACAGAGCAGGCTACGATGTCATGGTTGAAGCGTACATTTTTCCGACCCTATGTTTCTTTAGCGCGACTGATGCTAACACTTCTCAGCGAAATGGGTCTAATGCATATAACTGGAGCTCGTGATGGGCCACCTGTAAAAGTAGGCGTAGCAGTAACCGATCTCACGACCGGTCTCTACACCTCCAACTCCATCATCGCTGCTCTCTTCCGGCGCCTGAGAAACCCAAGCAGCAAGGGCCAACATATCGACGTCGCCTTGTCAGATTGCCAAGTTGCCACACTAGCAAATATCGCCAGCTCTTGCCTCATTAGTGGGAAGCGCGACACTGGGCGCTGGGGGACCTCACACCCGTCGATCGTACCGTATAAAGCCTTCAAGACATCTGACGGGGATATCCTGCTGGGAGGAGGTAACGATAGACTGTATGGTGTGCTATGTAACAAGCTGGGAAAGCCTGAATGGATTATTGATGATAGATTCAAGACGAACGCGTTGAGGGTTCAACACAGGGATGAATTGGAGGAACTTATTGAAAGAGAGACGAGAAAGAAGAGTACACAGGAGTTGCTAAACTTGCTAGAGGGAAGCGGAATGCGTAAGTACCATCAACTATATGCCCAATTGTTCTTGACTAACGAATATAGCATACGCTGCTATCAACGACGTACAGGATACACTGAACCACGAACACGGTATGTCTGCAATCTTTGCTTAGTGTGGGTTTCTTTCTGTGTATTAATGCTTTGCGCAGTCCTCGCAAGAGACATGGTCAAGCAAGTAGATCACCCAGCATGCGGACCTATCAAACTAGTCAACACGCCCGTGAAATGGTCCGATTCGACGCCTGGCATACGTCTTCCTCCACCCACCCTGGGCCAGCATACGGACGAGATACTTGGTGAAACACTGGGTATGAGTCAAGAAGAGGTGGAAGGTCTGCGCAGTGGAGGAGTTGTCGCATAGATCCATTCCTGGTCTTGCAACTCATGTCTTGGGCTGAGGACGCCATAGTCAATCTTCAATAGGTCTCAGGTAGACTGTCCATGTTTCGCGAAAGCAACCAGGGAAATACATCTAATGATATTTGGGGTGTTTTCTGTTCCAATGGGTAGGCTGATACCAGACCATGTAGCAGTGAATCTGGTTGCACTCCGCACCCCCGCTCTCTGTCACATGTCACTGCGTCATAGCGTGTCATGGGTGGCGCGTTGGTTGTCCAGGGCAACGGCGTTCTGGCCATGTTGACCGACACGCGCGCGCACGAGCAGCTCCACATGGATTTGGTGCACCACAGTCGACTGACACTTGGCCTGCATCTCCAAAGACGAAATAAACACAACCAAACATGGAGCCTCCGTCGCGACCCTCGAGTTCGTTGTTCGATGTCTTTCTGCGTCTGCGCCCATCCAACTCTGGGAGTGCGCGCTTCCTCAACGTCGAAGAGAGCGAGAGCAGCCATGCCACGCACATCACCATACAACCGCCTACCCAAGACAAGCGCAAGCGCGCTGTTGAACGATTCGCCTTTACACAAGTCTTTGAGGAAGATGCGCGACAAATGGATTTGTTCAAGGGCACTGGTGTGGTTCCCATGATTGAGGGCGTCATGGGCACACCAGGCCACCACGGGCGAGACGGACTGCTGGCAACCCTGGGCTGCACTGGATCGGGCAAGGTACATATAAATGGAAAAGAGCAGCCCAGACTTCTTGTACTGACGTGACCACAGAGCCATACGATCCTTGGTACCAAGTCCCAGCGCGGCCTCGTCCAGATGACGCTGGATACTATCTTCCAAGCATGCGACGAGCAGCTTGTACAGTCCTTCTATGGTGCTCCGGCATTCTCTTCACTGGCAGCAGCAGATGTGTCTGAAGCGCAAATGTTCACAGCAACCGCATACATCGACTCAATGTACGGTGACGAACAGTCCGGACGCTACTCACGAGCGCAGACCCCCATGGCAGTAAGTTGATACAGGAAGCTCTGCATGGCACTTTTCCACAAACAACAGCTAACAGACACAACAGGACTGTAGTATATTCTCCACAGGAAGCACGTACAAATCAAATAAGATGCCGCGTCCGTCAACGCTACCATCGTCGCCTTCTGTCGCCGACATCCAGATACCCACAGACCCCGACGCAGAATATGCCATCGTCATGTCCATGTACGAAGTATACAACGACCGCATCTTCGATCTGTTGAGCGGGAACACGGCAAAGAACAAGCAGCCAAACGTAAAACGAAGGGCTTTGCTCTTCAAGAATACTGAGAAAAGTCCAGATCGAAAAGTTGTTGCTGGTCTCACCAAGATCATCTGCGGAAGCTTCGAAGAAGCCATGATGGTACTGGAGACTGGTCTCATGGAGCGCAAAGTCACTGGTACTGGGAGCAATGCTGTGAGCTCGCGAAGCCATGGCTTCTTCCATGTCGAGATCAAGAAGAGGGCTGCAGAACGCAAAGGTCCCTGGTCAAGCAGTAACCTCACCATCGTTGACCTGGCAGGATCAGAACGCGCCCGAAATGCCAAAACTGCGGGCGAGACACTTGCCGAAGCTGGCAAGATCAACGAGTCCCTCATGTATTTGGGTCAGTGTATGCAGATGCAGTCCGATAACCAAGGAGGCTCTAAGGTACATATTTGTATCCATGTCTGTAATTCTTCGACTAACATGCGTCTAGAACATTGTGCCATTCCGTCAATGCAAGCTTACCGAACTGCTTTTCTCAAACTCATTCCCTGCCTCTGCCCGCCAAGCACAATCGCACCGCCAGCCTCAGAAGTCCATCATGGTCGTAACTGCAGACCCCAAAGGCGACTACAACGCCACATCTCAGATCCTTCGCTACTCAGCCCTGGCTCGCGAGGTCACCGTGCCGCGGATGCCGTCTACCTCAGACACGATCTTCTCTGGTGCGCCACACAAGCGTCCTGGTACAGCTTCGTCAGGCCGCGCGACTCCTTCAGGCCGTACAACTCCTTCGGTCGTCATGGAAGAGCTCGAATATGCCAACGCCGAGATCGCACGCCTCACAGCAGAAATGGAAATCTTCGCCCTTCGCCTTTCCGAAGAGACAGCTCGCCGGAAAGCAGCCGAATCGTCTTGGGCCGCAGCCGAAGACCACATGGTGGACCTTGAACAGGAAATTCGCGACGAATGTTATCTTGAGATGGAAGCAGCCGTCGACCAAGAACGTCGAAGATGGCAAGCAGCCCTGGACAACGAGCAAGACAACCAGCAAGCACACATAGATGCCAAGGTCGACGTCGTCATCCGAGCAACAAAGGCACAGATGAAACAAGATATCAAGGTTTACGAAGACCCAGATCCAGAACTCAGAGACAGGGTCGATGAGCTGGAACGTGAAAACGAGATGCTACGGGCCAAGTTGGAAGCCAAAGAGCGTGAGACGCAGCAAAGATCTGCGAGCCCTGTGAAGAAGATGAGGATTCTTAAGAGTAAGAAGTGGGAAGATCCTGAACGCGCAATGGGCGGATTGAGCATCGATGATGAATGAGCGACGACGTTAACGGCTTCATGATGAGAGCATGCATGGATGGCGTTTACTGCATTATTGATCTTCTGGTATGGGTAATAGGGGTACTTTCAGACCTGTTTCTTGCTTAGCTATGTTTCTCGAGATACCACGCCTTTGTTTAATCGAATCTTGTTTCACTTTGACTACACGATCGTTGGATGATCGTGTCGTTGGATTGTATTAGTGTAAGCGTGCTTCAAGAGCGTCAGTCTGGTTCGAGTCAAACTTGCGCTTGCCCTATAGCATCAGCAATTAATCGCCCAATGTCATCTTCATCCATATCCGTGAGTTCTTCACCACTACTCTCTGCTAACACCTCTCCAGCAGTATCCTAGACTACTTTCTGTCCGTCCATAGCGTCCATTGTACCATCGGCGCCCATGCCCGTCCCGTCTCCCTTCCACCCATGGCTAAACACTTCAAAGTTGTCGTCGACGAGCCAATTCAGGTCTTCGCTCTCTGGGCGTAGTGTTCGTGCGAGTCCGTTGCCAGCTTTGGGGTAGTGTGCTGGCGGATCGGTGTCGTAACCATCGTCTTCTTCGTACTGGTTGCCGGCCAGGTCTATGGTCGTGCGCGGCTGGTGGCTGCTTTCGCCAAGGAGCTGTGCTTCTGCAGGGTCCATCTCCGAGTGTGAATGCGACGAGAACTGCGGTGTGTGATGTGTTGTTGTGTGGCCGTCTGGGGGCGAGGTCATCTGGGCGAGACTGAAGTTTGGTGGGGGTTGATAATTAGCATAGTGGTGGGTAGCGGAAGGTTGTTGTTGCTGGGGCATTTCCGACTTGATAGCGGAGAAGTTTGTCATGAGATTCTTTATGTTGGGGGGGAATATGGGCAGTTCTGGATGTCGAATTGTGGCTGTTAGGAGGAGGCCGACTAGTTGGTTTTGTGGGAGCGTATTGAAGTATGCGCGTTTCTGCTAGTATTAGCCTGTATCTGGCCTACGCTATGGCATACGCATACCTCATCTATAGTCAAGTCCTCGGCCGCGATCAGATTCTGTGCGCCTTCCACGACTGTCTGCTTGGCCCGTATACATGGTCCGCATAGCCACTCTTTCTCAAGCACAGTGACAACCTCGTTGTCGATTGGCGGATTGTGGCAGTATTGGTGATATGCGGTACTACACGCATCACAGAACACTATCCGGTTGTTGGACGGATCGGTCTCTCGATGACAGGTCTTGCACTTTGCAGCAAGTAGGGTCTTGGTCGACTTCCTCCGCTTAACGCCTTGAGCTGGCTCCGGAATAACGGGTACGAATGCGACGGGCTTGTTTATACTTCGGCCGGACTTGGTTCGTGTGGGTAGTGGAGTGTACGAGTCGGAGACATCGGAGTCGTCGTTGTCGTTCTACACCACGTTAGTATGCCGTCTCAAAGCACACGACAATGACTGACGTCGCTCTCCTCGTCGCTCTCGGAACGTTTCCGCTTGCCGCCTCTGCCCCCGCGTCCGCCACGCCCTCCACGACCCCGTCCGCGCCCTCTGCCAGATGCACGACCAGATGAAGGGCCCGAAGGTGATGCGCCAACTTCCGTCTTCAGTCCACTTGGTGTGCTGACTCTCCCCCCTCTTCCTCTACGTCCAGTACTCGCAGCCGGCGGAGGCGTTGGTAGTTTGTCGCTAGTAACATAACTCTGCAAGATCTCTGCCCGCTTCGCCTCGAAGGCAGCACTTCCGGCGGCATGTCCATTCTTTCCTTGGAGGCGTTCAAGAATCGCAGCGGTGGATGCCGAATACTGGGCAAAGTTTGGGCCTCCGGTAGCGCCGCTATTTGTGGGAAAGGTAGACATTTGTGACGACCATGTAGGTGGCATGGGCGTTGTCGATTGCGCTTCTGCATGTGGATGCGGAGGAGCGGACATAGTGGCTGCGCCGCCGATCGCATTTGGCGTGCCATTGCCAGCGCTCGGTTGGCCGTTTGGCGGATTTGGCGCATCCATCCTGCTCTAGCAAGCTCCGCGACTGGGACTGGGTAGCTAAGAATGATGCGATTGTGCTCGTTGAGCAGACGGATAGCCCGTTGCCGCATGACAATCACTTGGAGAGAAGCCGCGATTCTGGCCCAAGCTTCACGCTAACGAGTAAGACGACGTCGCGTTGCATCACTGGTCCGCCTCGCTTCTACTCTATAGTCTTCACCTCCAGCATCCCAATCTATATAATTAGAAACAAGGGAGACAAAGACGCTTGTCGGCAGAGTGGAGAATCACGGATGTCGCCAAGACCGCATGCTGTCAGAAAATTGTATGAATAATCATTTGAGCTGTCAGGTGCTATGTACTAGAGCGAGTGTTTGTTCATCGCTGGTAAACGTCAAAGTTGTGAGCGTTGATCAACTCCATGCCCTCCTTCCTGTACGTATCCGGTTCCGCATAGCTCGTCACATTGGCGTCGAACACAAAGTCCATCGGATTAGCGTTATCGTACCGAGGCCACATGGGCTCTGTTCCATTGAAATCGTACGTCTCCCTCCACGAGTTGGGATCGAGATCATGGATAAAACTGACCCAGTTGCTGTTCATGAACCTTGAAAGGTCACGGTAGTTCTCGGTCTTGTTCTCGAATGGAGGAGTAGCAGCGGGCCGATATCCAACACCTTGTAGGTTGAGGAATACGAATGCGACTTCTTGGAAGTGCGTGACACCGACTGCAGCAGGGAGGCCAGCCGGGATCGCATTGAAGCGATAACAGTATGCTGACACATTGGCAGCAGCCCATGTCTGACATGTCAACCTACGATTGGCAATGAAGACTTGGTCGCCAAAGTATGACGCTGAGCGGCGAAACTGCGCTCCAAATGCCGGGCCTAGGGTGAGGTTACCCAAGCTTGCGATAACATTGACGGAAGGATCGTCAGGGTACGCTGCAAGTAGCTGCTCTGTCAGATTGGCAGGAACTCCGCTCGCCATGATGAAGGTACGAAGATCCTCGGTGGAGTTTACAGGCTGAGGGCTGAATGCTGTACCTTCATCCGAGTTGGCACCCGAGATAATTGGAACATGCACAAACTCGCCGGCTTCAAGCTGAAGAGAGGTGCGCTTCTGAATGAAGTCACCATCCAGGCAAGGCATGAAGTTCGTTATGTTGAAGGTCGGAGTTGTGGTGTTGAGAGCAGTGTTTAGCTGCTCAGCAGGCAACTGACGTAGACATTCGAGCGGACTGGTAGTGTTTGCACAGTTGGTTCGGCGAGTGAGCTCGCTGTACATGTCGGCATAGCCTACTGCTGGGTCCGGAAGAGGCCCGAAGTTGATGGGATTGCCACTCTGCATGATAGCACCACGGAAGAGCTTGTCGTCGCGTCCGCTGTAGGCTGTCAAGTGGAATCCAACGGATGCTCCACCAGCGCTCTCGCCATATATAGTCACTTGTTCGGGGTCGCCTGTTCCATGTTAACTCATGTACTTCGGACTTCGTCTTGAGCAGACATACCTCCAAAGGCTTCGATGTTCTCCTGTACCCATTGCAGCGCCAAACGCTGATCTCTCAGGCCCAGATTCAGGTTTCCGGTATCCCTGACTTCTTCGCTTCCACTCAGGAAGCCCCAGGCAGATAGTCGGTAGTTGATGCTCACACCAATGATGGGCTTTCCAATCTTTTGAGCATTCTCCACGGTAAACGAGAGGTTATAGCGCTGATCGACACCTCCTCCTTCGAAGAAGCCACCTCCATGTATCCAGAATGCGACTGGAAGTTTTTCATCCTCGCTGCATCCTGCCGGACGAACAACATTCAGGTACAGACAATCTTCCGAGACCTAGAAATGGGTAACGAGTCAGTTTAAGCCGAATCCTCGGTTAGTTTGACACCTACCGGATAGTTCCATTGATCAGAGCCATATCCGTAGCACTGTGATATTCGTCAGCCCAAGTTCTTTACCATAGATCAAAACATATACCTCAGTAGAGTACTGCGTAGCCGGCTTCGTCTCGTCCCAGGTGGTGTTGAGGCCAACAGGATTTCTGAAGCGAAGACTGCCCACGGGCGGCTGAGCATACGGTATACCCAAGAAAAAGTCCTGATCATATTCGGCAGAGTGTATGCCGACATACGTTCCATTCTTCGTCTGAGCGGTTGGCACAGCAGCGTCGGAGACTGCTAGGCCGAAGAACAGCGCGGTCGCTAGAGCTGCGTTGCGCAACATGACAGGCGATTGCAATGACTGGTGTGATCAACCCGGAGCATCGCTGAGGTTAGCCATGCTTTATACTGACAAGCTTTAGCTCGCTGTTGCTAAGTAGCCTCGTGACGGGGGCATAGTCTGTGTCGTACTGCGCGACTAGACATCTGCCGCTCCGTCTCGAATCCGGGGTATGACGGTATAAGCTCCAATAGTGAATATTCCCCGAACCGAGGACCAAGTATTGCGGGGATCATGACATCGTGACGCTTGTTGTTTTTCTCGCGAGGTGGAGCGATCCGGGGTTGCCATTGGACAGGCTCAGCCCGATGTTTGCCCGTGGGCCCCCAGATGTCTCCTAGCGTGGTTATCATAACGATACTGTGGGGTACAGAACATGGCAAATCCCAACGGCATTTCCCAGTCTGGAACTCAAATCTACCCCCGACGGTGAAATAGCATGTTCCTGTTGTCATTCTGGTTATCGTCTCTGGTTCACACTATTACTTGGGTACCTGCTCAGCGTCAGAGACGCCGTAGCTGAATGCAGAGTCTCTACTGCTGAGACGCGTGTGTCTGGCGAGAAGAGTACGAAAGGTTTCGGCAATTCCATCGGAGACACTATGGTATTCAGCCACCGGGAAACCACTCCCACTTCATGAGGCTCTTTCTAGGTTCGTACCGATTCAGCCTTCTTTTCTATTGCCAAGATACTTACTCGGTAGCATTGACAATTGTGCTCTCCATCCCTGTTCAGCTAGTCTTCCCTGTATCTTAATCTTCCTCTCCACTTCTCGGTGCAAAAGTCTTGTTGCCGCTTATCTCCACCTGGTAAGCAGCGCTCTCTCCAGCTTGACGCCGTTCAGATGTCATGGCATTTTAGCGGATCCGGCAGCTAGTCTTGGATGAGGCAGAAAACCAACAGCTAGAGCGTCCACAACGTTGGGCGGTATACCAAGGGTTCCGATAGCCTAGTCTCTCTAGCGTAGAGCCATGACTGCTACCACTACTGCCCCACGAACACCTGTTTGTTGTCAAACACTGTTGGGAAACGGCAAGTTCCCTTGAGCAAATTGCACAGCGCCAGTCCCCAAACACTTTGCGGCGGACTGCATGTACTCGAGATATGAATGTCGTGTGAAAGAATACTGATTTAACTAAGTGGTATCATCTAAAATATGCTATTATCCGCACAAGTGAACGGTCCGTTTAAGGTGCTATCAGGATCGTTGTAGATGTCGATGAGCGCCTTCAGAGATGTGTATAATCCTCCCACCATCAGAAAGATGGTCATAAGCATGATGCCGTAGTTGACAACAGCCAGGGCCTTCTTCTGCGGTGTACTCCATTGCGTCTTCCAGTTCAGATGCAGCCAAAAGATGCTCGTGAGTCCAAACGTAAACCATGAGATAAAGATGGCGGACGAGATATTGAGAATCGACGAGAAGATTGGAATCGCGTTGGAGATGACGAAGGATACGATCCAGAACAAGGCGCCGAGGCCGATCCACAGAGTCCAGGTGAACGTGTTGTGGACGTTTACCTGCTCAGGCTTTGCAGCTCGCATAATAGTAATGTACTACGTTGACGTTAACTTATGGTTTCCTCTGTAGGACAAAATAGTTCTTACCATGAACTTGATGGCCGTAATGCCAATAATCAGACCAGTTCCCAGCACCGAGGGGATAAGAATGCCGTAAGCAATCTTGGCAGTCAATTCGGGAGCCGAGCCGAGCGCGGGAGATGTGACTGCATTGCCTGCAAGGCCATAGATGACACAGGCGACTACGATGTAGATGACCACTTCGAAAGATTTCTGCATAAAGAGCGCAGGAGGGAAGTCTTTGGATGGGTCTCTCATCTCAGCCATGACACTGATGAAACTCTGGTTTCCGGCGAAAGCGAAAGCCACGTTCAGCAGAGCGTTTACGGCCTCGACGAAAGTCGGCTTCCCAACTAAATCTATCGAAACCTCGAATCCGGGTGGGGCGTTTGGTCCAGCAACACCAAGTGCAATCATAACGATTAGAACCGCAGCTACAATAGAGATCGTGCATACCCAGCTAGCGGCGGCGGCGAAAGAGAGCTTTCGTGGGATGCAGAGTAGCCAACAGAGGATGTGAGGAAACGCCAGGAAAGCCACCGTGCAGAGAGCATGGCGCGACAGCGTGTTGAGAGCCACCGATAGAGTAATGTTGGCGGAAGCGCAGATGAGAACAAGGTTGAAAACAAAGGCAATTCCGAGAAAGGTTTCGAATGGCTTGCCTCCGACGTATAATGCGCAGTCGACCAAGTTCGTAACCATGGGGTATCTTCGATAGAATTGGAGAAGGATGTATCCGCAGTAGGTTGTCAAGATACCAAATCCAAGGATTGCGATGATTCCGGGTATCAGGCCGAGCGTCTTCAAAGCGGAGGGCAAACTGAGGATACCAATTCCGACTTCGATCGTGATCAGAATGACGCACGCTCGCCATCGACCCAACGTACGGTAATTCTCTCCTGGAGTGTTTGGGTATTCTGTCGCCCCAGCGAATCCATCACCTGTCCATCCCGTGGTGATGTCGGTGTTGTGTCCGTATGCCTGCTCCATATCGTCCTTCTCCGATGCGGTCGTGTGAGAAGCAACATCGTCGTTCGAGGGCGCTTTGTGCTCTTTCTTAAGGAAGGCTTTCAGACCCATGGTTGAGATTTGGCCGTAACAACGGATTATGGGGTCTCAAATGATACTAGATGAAAGGTAACTTGGCAGCGAGAAGCGGCGAAGCTGGGTCTTTTGAACCTGCGCGCCTCCTGTATCGGACCTCTGGGTCATCATCCTAGGACGTAATGTGTGCTAGTGGCCGAACAGACCCTGGGAGATCGCCTCCCGGTGACTACTGCACACGTCGCCTTGAATTCTGGCTAACATAGTGCACATCCTACGGATCCACTGTCAAGCTTGCAATAGCGGAGTAAAGTTTGTGGGGGAAAGAGTACGATAAGGCTACATGCGGCATAGGCTTTTGAAAACATCGTCGCTGCATAATACCAATGCAGAAGGGGTCTTGGAGTTTGATGAGGAGTGTGGGTCATCGTGAGTAATAGTGTGCGCTGAGATGTGACCGTGTCGTCCGATGCTCCACATATCACGTAAAAGTCTTCGAGAAATTCTTCGCGCCGGGATTGGCCGCTTGGCAACGTGCTTGAACCAGCCGAAGTGCGGTGCCAGAGCCGGTGGGACGTATGAACAGGTTGTAACACATGTTTGTCAGCATATATGTAGACGTCTGAGTGATGCAGTCGACAAAGCGACGCCATGTCAGCGGGATGGAGGTGGGACCAGGGCGGGCGCTAGCGACGCTAAGACGGTACCCTCTACAGGGCTGAGGCAGCAGAAGTCGACAATCAGAACCTGAGCACGCGACAGAAGCCGTATCACCCGCATCGCGTGCTACTATAGATATATGAAGATTTCTAAGTAACGGTAGTAGTGGACGACGGATTTGAAGGTACAACGAATTCGGTAGATGCCACTTGTTTGTCAAGACCTGTTCTGTGACTCTAAAACTTGCTCACCTCTCCGTCTTGTCCGTGTGATAACGGCATTGCTGTGGTTTGAAGTTAGGAGTTTGCTGTGTATTTAGCCATGAGTAGGACAGCTGCCGATATTTACTTCACTCTGCGTGCTTTTCAGTGGATTTCTAGATCCAGTGAAGACGTGGATCCGTATGGCAGTGGTTCAGGAAGCTATTGGCTGTTTACATGTGGCAGGCAGATGGCGTATCTAGGTGTGTAGCACTGGACCTGAAGTGATGGTGTTGCAAAAAGGTACAGCCGCCTTCTGGTTGGCCATATGCAGAGCGATGCAGGGCAACGGCTAGCTTCCTTGGCCGCCTATACATTAGGGTGTCTTACCCGAGTTCGATGATTGGTCTTTGTGTAGTGCACCATGTGCTAGATGTCGATATGAATATCATCTAAGGCTGAAAGCGATTATACAAGAGATGTTGCACCAAGAGAGGAGAGAAAAACATGATAACGATGACGTCGCTCCGTCTGGTTCACGCTTGATGTCACTAAAACGCAGGAGAACCGCGGAAACGGCTATGAGCGCCAAGTCACTAGCGCACCACTATCGCCACCGCCATGTGGGTCACAACTAGATGTAACAAGGTTCCCCGACGTGCTCCACGGTATCTTCGCGGGAAAATCAGCGGGTGTGTCTGTATTGAGTAGTCAGTGAGGTATCGAGTTGCGAGTGGAAAGGCGTTGTGCTGCATCGCCATGCAGAATGTTGATTGTAGATTGCAGGCAGGGTAATGTGCTCGCCAAGTCTGTCTAGTGCGCCTGCCGATCGTCCCGTCCTAGTGGCTGGCTTCCGTTGGTTGGACGGGCACCGACCAGAACTTTCCTCCTCCATTCTCCTCTCTGCATTCTTTGTACAGCACACCGCTATCACACAACTTCTGTTTCTAGCCACCGCGCCTTCATTTGTTTGCTTCTGGGTCTTTTTAGGTCAAACGCAGAGAAAGCTCTACTCACACAGCAAGCCACCTCCGAGCTAAAGGACAACTGCGTGTTGGCGAAGCCGTAAGAACCAAACCAGGTTGCAGAATGTCATTTCTTACCAAGAATCGAAGAACAAGTCCCCCCCAAGATGCCTCCGAAATCCGCGAAGATCAATTTCCCGCTGCTCAGCTCGGTCTCCTAGGTATGACTTTCTACGTCACTGACACTAGTTGTCACTAGCCTGAGCCTCGCACTGACAGTACATTCCAGCACTGGTTCGAGTCGCAGAACCAATTGCTCTCACTTCGATACTTCCATACGCATGGAAACTCGTCACCAACTTCCAGGTTGGCTCCGAAGCGAATGCACCGTTCTTCGCCGGTCTGCTCATCTCCGCCTTTTCGCTCGCTGAGGCATGCTCGGGCATGTACTGGGGCTCAGTCTCCGATCGCATAGGTAGAAAACCCGTTGTTATACTTGGGTGTCTAGGAACAATGTCTTCTTTGCTACTTGTTGGCTTAGCTCCTAATTTCTGGGTCGCCCTTCTGGGTCGGATCATCGGCGGTGCGCTTAATGGTAACATCGGCGTTATCCAGACCATGGTGGGAGAGTTGGTCAAGCGACCCGAACATGAACGTAAGTTCCAACGCCTGCTTCTGTTAGATGTTACTAATTAGCAAATAGCAAAGGCGTATGCGGTCATGCCGTTTGTATGGAGCATTGGTACTATCATAGGCCGTAAGACCTCACCCATCCATCGTCCCCTAGTCACCTATACTGACTGCTCTAGCATCGATCGGCGGATATTTTGCTGAGCCCGCTCGAAACTTTCCATCTGTCTTCAGCCCCACTGGTCTTTTTGCCAAGTTCCCTTACCTACTTCCAAACATTATCTGTGCCTCTCTACTCCTACTCTCTATCTTGATGGCATATTTCCTTCTAGAAGAGACTCACCCAGACAAGCAGCCTCGAGGTTATTTCGAACAATACGACCCAGCCGTTGCAGAGACGCCGCTTCTCCCAGCCCAGGGTGCGACAGCTGATGCAGCCGCAAACTTGACAGCAGATTCTTACGGCACTTTCAACGCCGTAGAGGTTGAACACGACGAAATCTGGCGTGTGCGCTCTAACGGAGACTGGGTAGAATCGCCAACAGATGAGAAGGTCTTCACACGTCCAGTCATCTTATTCGTCGTAGCACTGGGAATCTTCACGTACCATTCTGTAAGTCCAATAGATATCCCAACATGAACAACCGGCTGATGTGAATTTAGATGACATACGATCACCTACTTCCCATCTTCCTCCAGGACAAACGCGCTGACAGTGATATGAATGCATTGGACATCTCGCCTTCTTCTTTGGGCGGTGGCCTTGGTATTCCTATTCAGAACGTGGGCATTATCCTTTCCCTTAACGGCATCATTCAGCTCGCGATCCAGGGCTTCGTCTTCCCTCTATTGGCGGATTGCTTTGGTGTATGGCGCCTGCTCCTCGTGGTTACGCTCGCACATCCGATTGCATACTTTATTGTTCCCTTCCTGCAGCTTCTACCCGAAAACTTGCTCTACCCCGGTCTGTTCGCTTGCCTGACCGTGCGAAATCTGACATCGATCCTGGCCTTCCCACTTCTCCTGATCATGATCAAAGAAGCTACGCCCGACAGGTCGCATCTCGGAAGAATCAACGGACTAGCAGCGTCGACAGGTGCTGCCTGCCGTACAGTGGCGAGCCCTATTGCTGGCTTACTCTACGGTCTATCTATTGAGCTACACTTCACACCCTTGGCCTGGTGGGGTTCCGCCCTGGTCGCAATCTGCGGAGCTCTCCAGGTGCCATTCCTGAATCGCGCCGCGCACGAGTGTCACGCTCGTGTTCGTAACGTAGCTAGCGACTATCTTACCAAGGAACGTCGTCGGAGTGAAGTAGTGCACATTGTGGTCGAAGACGAATAGTTATGGAGGCAGCAACTTTCCGGACATAGCGCGTAGACGCGCAACCATAGATTGGAGTATGTTCTCGCCCACTCGTTTTTGCGCATAAATTAGTCCTGCGAAACGCGATTCATCTTCAAGGCGTTTTGGGAGCAACGGCAAAGATACCAGAATTGTGCGGATATCAGTGCTGTGCATTGGGGGTTTGGCGTTCACTGCATTTACATCGGTGTAGATCACGGTAGAAATTTGCAAATGTCTACGTTCCATGAACATAGCAATACGACAGGTTCCTTCTTGCATAACTTTCCCGTGGCTGTCATCGTCGGATGCGTTACTAAAGAGACTGGGGTAGTCTTAGCATAATGTCAGTATTTCATGCGGAGTTCAATTCTTGAAACGACTGGGTTGTCATGGACTTGGGGAGTACAAGAATAGCAACGTGTCAGGGCTCTCCGAAGGTACAACCCGACAATGTACCGAAGCAGCGAGGTACAATCGGAACTGCCTTCGGCGGAGTTCTCTGTACTGTGTTTCTTGATGATAATCTGAAAGCTTTGAGGATGATCCATGAGCCAATGTAACGAACGTCTTGCAGTTGTGTACAAAATCTCCTCTCATGTCGCATCCTCTTACAACGTGGCTTGTGGTAAATTGCAGCCTTAAGATGCCGTCATTCTTGTTCAGGAACTATTGTCCTGCGTCAGTGTTCCGAACGCTGACACCGCCACTTCCGCGTTCACGACATCTCTGTGGCCTGTTCCACATGCTGCAAGGTACCCGTGCGCCATGTCTCCAAAGCTTGTCAGTCCACCCCTGCACCATATGCGATATTCTGAGAGCTATGCAACCTCTATCTGGCAACCAGATTACCTTCCGAAGGACGTTCAATATTGATTTGCAGATGGATAGTGAGTGGTGCGCGGGTGATGAATCGCGCATGCCCCTCCATGCCTCGGTCTTTCTCGCCCGAACTTCAGTAAGAACAACGCTGCCAGTACTCCGAGCTTGATAAGCTGGCAGCTCTATCGTGGCTTTCAACGCTCTTCTTCATGCTACCGTCCTTCTAATATTGCAAACAAGCCTTCGAGACGCGGGCTCTCGATGGACCTAGGATCCATGTCGCGCGAAGCTTGATGTTCCTCACGCTGGTTGGCTACTGCAAGGGCGCAATGGCGGAACAGCCGTGAAACACGCTCGTGCATGTTCCTTCAGAACGACAGCTTCACGACTATAGTTAGTGGCGGGATTGGCTCGAACGGGAGATACAGATGACGGAGAATAGCTTGGCTAGGCAATACGGATCTAGACGGATGCAGGGCAAGGGACTGGCGGGCCAGACACACGAAGAAAGCAAATATGGAACCCTCCAGATGCCCGTATATATCGATCCCTTAGTGTCTCCGCGGTACCGCTACTGAAGTTGATCCGGGAGGCAACAGAGCATAGATGTGACGACTCGTCGACAGTTTGCGGCTCTGCGTTTGTTCGAGAATGTGGACATCGGGCCTCACCCAGTCGTGAGAGTATTGAACAATATACTTGACGCTGCTGGCTTGCCGATGTACAACCTCTTCACGTCATTGGCTCGTACCTGCATGACAGTCTACTCAAGCCTGCTATTTAGGGCGTTTCGGAAGCGCCCCTGTTGCCCTCGCTTACAACATGCTCACGCCAAAGCCGTTCGACTAGGCTCCACAACCTCTACCCAGGCCATCTTGTAACCGACGACACTATTGCCATGTGGACCTGCAGAGCGCGCGACAAAGACGGACATGGAGGCCCCTTGGGCGACTCGTTCTGATCGTGGCTGAGCAGACGAGTCGGAGGCTGTCGGCGGACCAATCCTTTGGAAATGTTTCGAGCTGGCTTGTTTCGAACGAGCGTGGTGGTAGAAGTATATCTTCCTCCATTGTCCTTTCTCCTAGTGTTTCTACACACTCTATCTTCTTAATTACAGCATTGAATTTGCTGCTACTTTCGCTTACCAAGGCGAACAAAGTCACACTCTTTCGACTTTGCCGTCTTGTCAGACCGTCATTCGTTCAAGGTCCAACTACAACATACTTTATCTTTATTGCAGCTTTTGAATTTGAACTCGACTTCCATATTTCACCATGAAGTCCACATACGCTCTTTTGGTCACTGGCCTCGCAGCCCAGCAGGCCGCAGCACACTGGAACTTTTTCGACAACTACGGCACACCCAACTACAGCAAGAACGTTTGCGACGACAAGCAGAAGGGTGGCTTCGACTGGTCGGATCTTACAGATGGTCAGTCCGTCGGCAACTATGGTGATTTTGACTTCTCTGGAGGATGGAAATGCTCCAACTCCTTCGGCAAGCGGGACTCCATGAGCAAGCGGACGTTTGGAAACAAGTGCATCAAGAACACCGTTCGCAAGGACAAGCCAGCCGCATTCGGCTGTGCCCAGCGTGGTTTCTCGATCACACACATGGATGTTTCATCCGAGTTCGACGCTGAAATTGAACTCCATTACAAGATGGAGGACGGATCTCTCTGCAAGCAACACACCAGCTGCTCGGCCGGTGGATCGACGTTGCAGAACACACAGTGCGGTGGCGCCAAATCCGTCGAGGTCTACCTTGGCTCCCACTACAAGGGCGAGAAGGAGTCTTGCGAAATCGGTTTCCACAACATTGGTTTTGACTGCAATGCTGAGAAACCATACACTACTCCCACCCCACCTGAGGTTCCCTCTACTTCAAGCGAAGTTGTATCTTCCACCATCGTCGAGTCATCCACTGCTCCAGCTTCCAGCGTTATCTCCTCCGCTGTCGAGACCCCTGCTTCCTCTGTGGTCGAGACTCCTGCATCGTCTTCTGCCGTTGAGACACCCGCAACCTCTGCCAACGAGTGCGGACAGTATGGCGAGGCATGCAACACACCTGTTGAGACACCTCTCTCTTCCACTGCTCCTTATGCCAACAGCTCTATGCCCGCCTACACTCCTCCGGCTTCTTCAGCCGTCGAGATTGAGTCTTCCTCTGTCGTCGAGGTCTCCAGCACCCCTGTATCGATCCCTTCCATTAGCACTGCTACTCCTCAACCGGAGTCTTCCACCGCTGAGGTACCATCTACATCTCAGAGCTCTGTTGCTGCTGGTTGCGGTTACGGAGAATCTTGCGAGCAGTCTTCAATCGTCGCATCCTCAACGGCCGCGTCGTCGGCTGTTGTTTCATCTGCTGTTGTCACTTCTACTGTCCCTAGCTCTGGAACTCCCCTCCCTGCTACCAGCTCCGCCGCTCCTCAGCCTTCCAGCCCTAGTTACCCTCCTGTCGACATCACAGACTCGGTCCCTAAGTGCATGAACTCGTGGCTCCAGATTTCGGCCCCAGATTGCAAGGACAACACCGATTCCAACTGCTACTGTGTCAAGCCTGAATTCACTAAGAACGTCATTGACTGTATCTCAGCTCGCTGTGGTAGCGATGACGAAATCAGCAAGGCCCTTCAATACTTCATCGGCATCTGCGCTGAACACGTCCCCAAGAACCCCAGCATCGTCGATGACTGCCCTTCGTACATTCCCTTGAACCCTACTCCTGCCGCCCCATCTGGTGGTGCTTCTACTGGTGTTGCTAGCAGCAGCGAGGTTCCAGAGGCCGCTGAGAGCAGCTCCATGGCTGCCCCTCCCGCTGGTGGCGAGAGCTCTGCTGCTCCCTCTGCCCCTGCTCAGGACACATCCAGTGCATACGGCCCTGGTTACCCTGGTGAGACACCTGCTGTTCCTACCCAGGGTACTACGACCGTCCCTGCCGGTGAAACTCCTGCGATTACCACTGTCGTCTCCTCTGCAACCATGACTCAGGTTGTTGGCACCACCACTCCTGCCCCTGAGACTCCTGCTGCAGAGACTCCATGCACCACCATCACCTTCGGTACCACCACACTTACCGTCCCACAAGTTCACTTCACCACCCAGACCAACTCTGCCGGCGCCAACCCAACTGAGCCTGTTGCCCTTGTGCCTGGCACTGCTGAGCCTGCTCAGACCCCAGCTGCCACCACACCCGCTGCTGGTGGTGCTCCTTACCCCATCCCCTCCACCATGGGCACTGCCACTGTTCCTATGGGTACTGCCACCGGTACTGGAGCCATCCGCCCTTCTTCGCCAGCTGAGTTCACTGGCGCTGCCTCGCCTTTCACCGTGGTGCCCAAGGGTGCTCTATTCGGTGCTGTTCTTGCCTTCCTCGCCTTTTAGATGCTATACATTGTAATATGGTGTAGCTTTATCTCTTTTGTTTCGCTGTTTGTATCGAGCTACTGGTGCCTTAAATGATGCACAATTCGTATCCGAGGACTCGAATCTGTAATGCAAGCGTTTCCTTTAAGCCATAGAGTATATAGAAAAGTATACCACGAGTGATTTACAGACTTTCACACGATTCTTGAGTTCCGTTATGATTGAAGTCCATGTTGCTCGGAGTTGACGGCAACAAGGCACTGCATGGGTTCGCATGTGAATAAGATGGGGCAGAGGGCTGTGCCGAGGTCCGCTACGCGGATCATAGGCGCAGCATTCAGGGATCATCGTCATATGGCTAGCTTCCCCAGACTCTCTAATGACAACAACATCCCCTCAAACTATGGTCCTGACACATACAACCGAAGACGCCCAGTATGTCGTCGTCTGGCGCATCGCAGCCCACGCCGCCCAGTAAAGCACAAAGCGTCGATCCAATATTGCGCAATGCGCTCCGCTACACCATCTCGGCCAAGGAGTATCAGTTGCTGCACCAGTACCTCCTTTCGCGCGCACCCGTCGTGAAGAAGCGCACTATACATCCTAAGCGATACGACGCGATTGTCAAGGGTCCGGATGACTACAACGTAGCCGCATTCCGCGCTGCACTGCGGTTGGGCGTTGTGACCTTCTCGGGGCTGAAGGCATGGGAAGTGATTAGCACGAGGCTCCTTTCGCGGGGAACAGCGAAGAGGTAGGTCCGGTCCCGCTTTGTATCTGAACAAGTCGCATTAATGCTGTGGCAGGAGTCAACCTAGGACATCGGTCCTCAAGTCACCCAACGTGCGCCTCAGCAGCTCCCTCGCCCTCATACTGCTATTCCACCGCCTCCTACGTCGCTTCTTTCTGCGCATCCGTGAAAGCCTACTCAGCCACGAAGGCAAGTCGTTCCGGCGACGAAACCCGCGCATATCTCGTTCCTTGACGTCGAGGTTGGCACCGGCCATTGGATCCAGCTTGGCGGGGTTCTTCCTCGCAGTGTACCCCGGGGACCAACTGCGCGTAACAATTGCGATATACATAATGACAAGAGCTCTGGAGTTTGGCTACAATTACTTGGAGGAACTAGGATACTTCAAGAACAAACCAACCTGGCTTGGTTCCTGGATGATAATGCCAGTGGCATGTGGACAATTACTGCACGCATTCGTCTTCGACCGTGACTGTTTCCCTTCTGGCATGGGCGATCACATATTGAAGAACTCACCAGAGTACATACAGAAACGACCGAAAGACTACCCAAGCACGGCGCAGTGGCCAGGCACGTTTGATATTGTGGACAACCTAGCCGACATCTCGCGGCAACGCTGGCCAGCTTTCGTATCACCCATCCTCTTCCCCAATGCAGAAACGCTACCAAAACGCCTGTCGTCCATCTCTCCCATAACCTCTCCTGCACATCCAGCCATCAAGTCCTTGTCGTGCGCCTTACTCCACCCACAAGATCCTTCCTGTCTGCGAACCTACGTCCAGTACTGGATCCAAGCCTTTCCCAAAATCGCCCGTTTTTTCACTCTCTTCTTCGCGGCTATGAGCATCACAAAGTACAAAGCTTTCCTCTCCTCGCCCGTCGCCTCATTAAACAATCTCGCCAAACGCGTACTGCGCATGTCGCTCTTCCTCTCTGGTGCTATAGGAACGAGTTGGGGCTCTATTTGCCTCTTCCAGAACATTCTGCCCCGGACTTTCCTCTCCACCCAACGCTGGTTCCTAGGTGGTTTCCTCGGTGGCCTATGGGCTTTCTTGGAGAGGAAAGGTGGGCGGAGTAATTTCCTATATACAGCCAGAATGTCGATTGATTCACTATGGAAAGTGGGTGTCAAGAGGAGATGGTGGAAGGGCGTGAAGAATGGAGACGTACTGCTTTTTGTTGTTAGTTTGGCAACTGTTAATGCTTTGTATGAGGTGTCGCCACGGGCGGTTAACAGTGGTGTTGCGAGGAAGGGATTAGGTGTGTTGAGGGGTGAGGGCTGGGTTGACAGAGCAGTGGTGCCGACTGAAGGTAAGGGCAAAGAAGGTGCTGACCAGGAGTAATGATATCCAGCTGTTTTGTGTACGAATACTTTGAATACTGAACATGGTGATGGTGCATTTTGAATCTCAAGGTATATATGTAACGTGCTGAATTGGCATACAAGTAATGACTGTCATAACAAATTCGCTCCAAAAGGACTGAACAATCTTGAGTGGGGTATAACAAGGCTTTTGAAGCCAGACAAACACACTGAGTCGCTTCTTCCATCTCCTACCATTACATCCACCGCCTTCTTTCCCTCCTCGTGGTAATATCACATGTGACATCAAGCCATCTTCATACTCTCGGCGCTCTCGGCCAGCTCTGCCCTTTCACCACCATAACTCTTCGGTACACCCTTACCCAGCTCGGCGGCAAGCTGATTTCCATAGCTCAGCACCACAAACTTCTTGCTCGTCTCCTTGGCCACAACCAACTTCATTGCGTTAAACAGCCAACCCATGACCACGGGTACGTTGACGAAGAACTTCCTGCTCAAGGTCTCAGGGTAGTGACGTCCTAGTATTTCAATGGTCTTGTTGGTTGCCGTCTTGACAAGGGGGTCGCGGCGCAAGAAAGAGACTTGAAGGTAGTCGTGGATTTGAAATCCTTGGTATGGGTCTGGACCTTCTCCGAAATTGGGGATGGGCGTCGTAGCGGCGGGGAGGTTGAGTGCTTGGACGGACTTTTCCATAAGGCCCACACGCCAGCGGAGGAAGCTGTAATGTTTCTGTTAGAATGGTTCCACTTATGGCATTAGGAGCAGAAAGAACATACCCATCTAGATCACCAAATGTAGCCTTGTTGTCCTTCACAGCTCCATAGATGTTGAAAGTAACAATATCCTTCTTGTTGGGACTCTCCGGCACGCCCTCGACCTCCAGCACGTATCCTAGCCCATCGAACTTGCTCTTCTCGAATGTCTCCCCTGCCGCCTTGGTCGGATCGAACTCCTTTCTCCACTTCAGCGTATCCAGTAGCTGTGACTTCGCTTTCTCCAGATCGTTTTGGTTGGCTCGGAGGAACTTTTGTAGTATGAGCTTGGTATGGAAGGGTTTTGATTTGCTGAGCTCTATGCCATAGACTTCTCCATGCTGGGCTTCGGTAACGAGGGCTTCGAAAGCATCGTAGAACTTGGTGAGTGGGTGATCGGGCGCCGTCTCTGGCCAGAAGGGTCCCTGAGTGGGCGCTACGGTGTCGGCTTCGGGTTCTTTCTGTTCCACAGGTTTGGCTTCGCTGTGTGCGGTTTCGGGCGCCACGGCATTGGCTTGGGGAGTGACGTCTGCTTCCTTGTTCTCTTCTTTCTTTTCGTCGACAGAGAGATCGGCTACTGCCGCGGTGGCATTGTCGATAGCCTCCCCTCCATCGTTCTTGTCGTTAGACCCAGCCACAAGATCAGGCTCCGGCTGTTTCTCCAGACCCGCTCCGCTAAAGAGACCGGCCCCCTCCGTAGGTGCCGTACTCGCGTCCTCGGGCTTCGCTGCCATCTTTCTTTACTTCGCAAATGGGCGTGTGCTAGTCGGGCTGCCAACGTTGTGTTTGGAGAATTGTTTCAGGAATGCGGAGGCCGATCCCTAAACTCCGGAACCGCGATGCGCGTCCTCACGTGTCTGAAATCGATATGCGATTGTACATCAGCTGCACACACCGCTCCAGATTTATGGCCAGTATAACTCAATTAGTTCTATGTACGGAATTTGTTCGACAGGAAAGCTGCGTGACGTTCGCCCCATGTTCGTAAAAACAAAAAGGTCTTTGCCTATAACAAAGCGTGCACATGATGTTTAGCTAGGACAAGTTCCTCCGTAGCAGCCTAATCCAAGTATGCATTTACCACGATCAAGAGTCTATTTGAATAGATTCTGTGTATATGCAGTGTGTACTAGGAGTTCCATGTTCACTGTCAATGTACTTTTGCGAACAGTCAAGGTTCAGTAGTAGTTTAAATATTTTCATTATAAATAACAAACTACATAATCGCGCTGTACTTCCAGACAGGCACCTCTATTAAATTCACTTCGTCTCCTGCTGTACACACCTTGTTCAATTCCATCGGCGTGTGACAACGGCTGAGAAGGAAGGAAGAATGAGTAGTGGCGATGCACGATACGAGCGTCACCTGCGACTGACAGTCAGCATATAATGTCCGTCGTTGATTTGAACAAATAAAGCAGTTGAAGAGAGCAATCAGTCGAAAGATGAAAAGTCTCGAATGTTTTTTCAATCAGTGAGGCGAGCCCCGTCTGAGTTAGCATGAATTGGTGTTCATCATAGCATGGAAAAGAAGAAGAAAAAAAGACGTGGGTAATGTACCTTTGCACTGCGCAGCTGACAGCTGAATGATGAGTTACTTCAATACTGTATTTACCTAGAGCAATGTCAGTAACAATTCAGACAGAAGACGTTTTGACTAGAGCTCGGGTATGGGAAGAGATTCAGGTAATCGAACTAGTTTATTCCCCACGAAGTGGTCGGTATTTGATAATACATTTGTTGCTCATCATCTAAGGATGGATGCTGGGGTGCGAGGGATGTGGTCTAACCTTTTGGATCATAACGCAGCCCACGAAGCCTTTGCCGTCTGGACAACGCTATGACGAGGTCTGCTATCGCTTGTAACCAACGACCATAGAGGATGTGCGACAGGCGTAAGACTTCGTGGGGCTACGGACCGCCATGAGCGGTGGCGCTTCGCAATGCGCATCATCGTCGCGAAGTCATACTGCGACGGACAACTGCGAGACCCTTTATAATTTGTTAGCGTTGGTCCCAGCAGAAGTTGCAGTAACAAATTGGTAGATGTTGCGAACGATCAGTATTCTCGTTTGGCTTGAGTGGTCGGATCACCATAGAATGTATGATAGGGGCGACACAAGTGTTCATCATGATAACAACAGTAAACAGAGAGAGGGAGGGTATGATGACTTACCAATAGTTGGGCGCGTTGTTGGAGTGAGAAGGGAAGCAGCGAGCGCAACTTTTGTATGGGAACTTTTCGCGGCGGTGTTTCGTTTCGCCGAGCGGGTCGTGGTCCAAGCTTTCATCCATGCGGCTCTCTTGCTCATGGACGCGCTCCACCGTTGTTCCTCGGTCGGCACCTACGCGCTTCCTTTCTACATCAACCCACCACGACGAAACTCCATTTGCACCCTCACCCAACATGGTCGCCTCAACCTCGGCATCTTTTGAGAACTTTGTCAAGCAGACAAGGGAGAAGAAGAAGAACGAAGCCCTCGCGCAGCAGTTCCTAGGCGGAGCCAACCGAGGACGGAAAGCGAACGCATCAGGCGCTGGTGGACGGTCGCGCGTCGAGTCCGAGAAGCCTTCATTGCTCAGCCGGATAAACGGGGGTGCCGGCGTCCAAAAGCGATCATCGAGCGCAAAACCAGCGGGCAGCATCGAGGGGAAATGGCAGCATGATCTGCATAAGCTGAACAATCCCCGTGGCGCAGCCAACAACAGAAACACCCTCGCTCGGACGGCTTCAGCATCGCAGGTTGAGCGCAACAGTAGGACGTACGGCAAATTTGCTCCCGTTATCGGTCAAGGTGCAGCAGGCTTCAGCATTCGAGGTGTTGCGACTGGAGGCCCGTGTACCGTCATCGCGAGCAACTTTGCACCTGGAACCACAGCCGCGGATATCGAAGCCGTCATGAGCCCAATTGGCGGAGAGACGCTGGGCTGCAGACTTTTGTCTTCCAACCCGACCGTCATGGTTGAACTACAGTTTGCAAGCAGAGACGGGGCCGAGAATGTTATTGCAACATTCAACAACCAGAAGGTCAGTCGTCTGGCGTGCATATTGCTGGGCTGGACTAATCAGAACAACAGGCTGATGGAAGACTACTCTACGTCTACATGAAGGATGTTCCTGCGAGCACCCACGTAGCGCAACCCCGAGCACCGCCCGCTCGCCTGACACAATCCATGGATGACATGGACGTTGATACCAACGCGGGCGCACAAACCGGTAGCTACCAAGATGGCCGATTCGGCTTCAGCGACGCTGGTCGCAGGGAACCACCGCGCGGTCCCCGCCGACGATACTAGAGCTTAAGCATCAGCGCACATCTTCTTCGATTTCCCCTGTACGATACCCTTTCACCAACGATAGCGATGAACAGACTCCACTCGGCGGGGGCTCTAAATCAATGACATGCAGATGAGCCGTGTAGTATTGGTTTTTGTTTCGGAGACATAAGCAGGGAGTTAGGTTACATAGACATCGTATGCTCTAACGACTTCCTCGCAAAGGATCTGGTATCTAGAATACATCTTTAATTATGGACGCATATCATCTCTCTCTTTGCCGTATTCCTGTCTGTTTTCGCCTCGGGGGAACTACTTGCTGGACCAACCTGCAATAGCAGCATCGACCTCGTTCCTGTACCTTTGTTGTCCCTCACACAGCTCCAGGAACACCTTGTACTTAGCGTCCAATAACTTCTTGACTGTCTTGTCGGCTAGTGGCTTCACAGTTTTTCCAGGCTTGCTCAGTCTGTCCATGATGTCCCAAAGCGGTTCACTGTTTCCGTCCTTGTCGGTGCTCGCTGCCTTTGCACCCAGCATAGCCGCGCCGTGCACCACAGCTGCATGTACATAGCGTGGAATCAGAACGGGCATGTCGCATGCGGTGGCCATGAGTTGCATGAGCAGGCTGTTCTGGCACTGAGAACCAGACATGAAGATTGAGGAAATAACGTGGCCGGAGGCATTCATCGCAGAGACAATCTGGTGTGTCTGCAGAGCGATAAACTCCATGGTTGCGTAGTAGTATAGCGCCAGACTGTCGAGACTCTTGTCGGAGCTCAGACCAATTACAGAGCCCTTCATGTTAGGGTCGGCGATGGGCGAGCGATTGCCGAAGAGATCACCGTAGAAGAAGAAGTGGCGGCCAAGCCAGGCGATGTGTGGGGCATTTTCTTTGTCTGCCATCTCGCGTAGGTGTTCGTTGAGGTAGTCGTAGATGTTGGTGTTGTATGTTTCTGCGACAGACACGGCTTCGTTGAAAGCTGGATGTGTCTCGATTACATGTTTGAGCAATTCACCCGTTGCACTTTGTCCTCCTTCTGCCATCCAGTAGTCTGGTAGTAGGACGTCTCGGTATGGACCCCAGACACCGTCGACGAAGACCGGGTTACGGGACATGGCAAGGTGACAGGTCGATGTTCCGGCAACGGCTGCGAGGCGCGTGAAAGCTTGTGAGACGTCGTTCTTGGGTTGATCCATGTCGAGAGTATCTTCGTCGAGCTTGACTTTGGCACCAACTGTACCGATCCAGCCAGCGTAGGCATCGATAACTCCACTGCCGACTGCGATACCAGGCTGTAAGCCCATCTCCTGTGCAGCCTTCTCGCTGAGTGTACCGACAAGTTCACCAGCAGTGAGGTAGCGTCCGTTCTGCATGCATGTTAGCTGGTACCGTCAGGTGCTAGTAGCGAAGGACAAACCACTTTATCAACACCTCCCATGCGCTTGAAGTTGTCTTCGCATAGGTCTTCAAGTCCAATCTCCTTCAGGAAGTCTTCCTGCCAGCCCTTGACACTCCCATCGACTCCGACCGGTACAAAGCCCTGCTTACAGACTACACTACAGTAGCTTCTGCTTTCACTGCCAGTAGCTAAATGCGTAAGAGCATCAGTCAGATCGTAGAACTTGCAGCGGTCGAATAGCTCCTTTGGCATGTTGTTCTTCAGCCACAGCACCTTTGGAATCTCCATCTCAATAGACATCTTGCCTCCAACGTAGCGGAGCAGATTATGCCCGGTAGCGTTGATCTTGTTGGTTTCCTCTACAGGCCGATGATCGAGCCATAGGATGACATTGCGATCGTTACCATCCTTGTTATCGAAATTGGGTCCGGTGACCGCAACAGGCTCATCAGTGTCGTCTCTGAAGACTGCGAGCGAGCAGGTGGCGTCGAAGCCGATACCGCGGATAGTGCTCTGGTCGATGTTGTGCTGATCCATTGCTCGGCGGACTGAAGAGCAAATGCACCGCCAGATATCCGTTGTGGATTGTTCCTGATTCATTTAGTTTTCGGTCACAACAGCTGTCACATGTGAATGAAGTACATAGTAGCCAGTTTGTGGTTGCCAGAGGCCAATGTTCTCTGATGCCAGTCCAACGATGTCTCCCTGATCATTCATGATGCAGGCTCTGGCACTACCAGTACCAACGTCGATACCGATGTAGTGGTCAACTTGAGGGTGGAGCTCATTGCGGGGGTCCGTCGACAGTTGACGCGACTGCTTGCGCTGGGACTGTCGGAAAGGAATTGCCATTGCTGCAAACGATTATGAAGAAGTGTCAGAAGGGCGATGTGTTAGAATTGAGGAAAGCTAGCAGAAATCTCGAGGACTTGAGAATAATGTTGAGATACAATACAGCTGTCAATGCGGGATGAGCTCATAAGAGCTCTGGGGGAGCTCTAGTACGGTGGGGGTGGGGCAACAACCCCAGCGTTCTGTGCAATCGGACTACTCGTCCTCAGGGTCATCGTCGGCCTGAGTGCCGATCTGCTCGCAGACAGACAGAGAAATGTGGGCATCGTGAGCGTCGGGTCCACCTTTTGAGGTATGCCGGATGCTGTTGGGCCAGCGTTGGCTGTCAAGAACGCCACGCAAAGCAAGTTCATGTCTTGGATGCTGGCTGATCATGGTCATCGGTGCGATTTCGGATCAAGCGGAGGTGCAGGATCATTTTACTGTTTACCTCAGGAGATATGGGATGAGGAGGAGGGGTCACGGAAGCGTGGCTCGCTTGAGTGAATGGCCCGTCGGTGATACGATTCGCCGTTGAGTTGAACTAGCCCTAGCTCTCGTAACCAACACGGTTGCGCATACAGATAGCAACCGCACCAGCACGCCAAGATGTTATTGTCAAGGCTTCTTCTGCTTCCCTTTGCGGTCGCATCGTCGGTCACACTTTATGTCTCCTCTGTCCCAGCCTCAGCCGACAGCGCTGTAATTCCCTCCCCAATCCCGCTCGCGCAGATCGAATACGATGCAGACCAATCCGTCGGCAGTCTAGCTTCCTTCACACCACCCACAGGCTCCTACTCGCCTGATCATCTTCTTCGCGTCGGCCTTACAGATCCAAAATCCGGCTCATGGCGGGGCATTGTCACATCAGCAGCTAGCTTCTCCGACCGATACCACAAGAAGTTTATCATCCATGTCGATGACAAGGGGGAACCTTTCCACATCGGCTTCGGTACGAGCGCGAAAGGTAGCGGAGACGAGGTGGAGGTGGAGATAAAGAAGAGGAATGTTGGGCCAAAACCGGTCCTCAACAAGCCTATCGTGCTCAATGCCGAGGGGAAGCTTGATGGTAAAGAGCCGGAGAAGACGTTCTTGCAAAAGTGCGTAGTGCAACAGTCCTCGCTCTCGGAGGCTATGCTGACTTTTTTACAGGTACTGGTGGGCTCTCGCTCTCTTCTTAGTAGTGCAATTGGTTGCAGGTGGTGGAGGCGAGAAATAAGGCAAAGGCGATTTGGACCCTCATTGATTCCCAGTTCAATCCTAAATGCATTTTCATCTCCATTGCCAGTCATGATTCCTTTGAGACTGGTGCTACAGGTACGGTATTCTCAATATTTTCAAATTGATTCCATGTAATTGTGAGCAACAAGTGTTCTATCAAAGGTAAAGGGCATAAACTATCATATATTCCGTTTCGTTCCTTCGTCTTAACGTCTATGATCTGGGGTAATCATACATTCATCGTAAGCGCTCTTAGGCGAGAGCTGTGCTAGCAGAAGTAGGACGAGATTGGGCAGGTGGGGGGAACACAGTCTTGGGGACTGCGACAGCTGCAGCAGCTGCAGCAGCTGCAGATGTAGCCAGAGAAGACAGTGTTGGGATGGATCCAGTCGAGGTCGCATTGACTGGGGTACGGATAGCAGGAGATGGCGTTGACTTGGGCTGGTGGACGTCCATGGGTAGGATCTCCGTCTTGAGCTCCCTCGTCTTCTTCTGCTTAGGCTCGGGGGCCTTCTCGTTCTCCTGGACATAGAACTTCCGAAGCAGCATGATTGCTTCCTCTCGGAAGATGCCGCCGGTGACTGGATAGGGCTTGTCAACGCTGGGGCTACAGGAGTCAGTACGGACAATTGATGTGTCTGTATAGAACGAGGGTCACATACTCAGAGTGGATGTTCAGCACTCCTCCAGTACCGCCGAACCGCTCGTTCCAGCATCCGAAGTAGACTGCTCGAATGCCGTACTGGCGCAGCATGGATGCACACATGACGCATGGCTCGACAGTGACATAGAGGTCTGTCTCGTTGAGGATGCTGATGGGGTGCTTTGACAAGATGCCAGCGATGGCGACGAACTCTGCGTGTCTGGTACCGTTCAGAGTTCGGTTTGTCTCGTTCATGCCTCGTCCAATGACCTCGCCATCTTTGACAAAGACACAGCCAACGGGCGTCTCATCACTCTTCAGTGCAAGTTCAGCCTGTAGCGGTGATGAGTCAGCATTGGATCCAAACACGGTAATGGAGGCTTAGGATAAAGGTGAAATGTTGTAAAGCGAAGGGCGTGATTCACCATAGCGATAGCCTCCCGCATGAAGCCTTCATGATACGCTCTCTCCTCCGGATCCATGGCGTCTGGTACGTGAATCGCTTCGTTGTCTTGGCACTGTTCTGTATGCACCCGAGAAGTATTCGCAGATTTCGAAGTCGGTGTTTGCTGTGCATGTAGATAGTAAAGCGTCAGGCCAAGAGCGGCAGACGCGAGCACGAGAGCCTTCCATGATTCCTTCGCTTGCCAGATTGCAGTCATTCCAAGGTGAGGCAGTTGCGACCATACAGAATGTTCTGAAACAGAAGGTGCAGGTCCGAGTTCTCAGGCGCTGAGTGCCGGCCCAAGACGGTTTCGGCAAGCACTAGCGCCTAGTTTACGTGGACGTGGAAGCCGCGATCCGACCGAGGGCTAAGCTACCAAGAGAAGCACACAGCCATTGCCATCGCAACGCCAGGCATCGACCAACATTCACTCTGTCCAAGCCTATTCACTGCACAGCCACAATCACATTACGCAGCGCAACGTACACCAACGCGGCGCACGATATTTCAACAAAGCATATCAAACCTCGCGTGAGACATCTTCCAAGAGCTTCATTCAGCTTGCGCCAGCAACAAAGCTACCGGAACCGCAACCCAGACATCTGCAACACACCACCTTGCGCATCGCCCAGCACAGCTAGAGTTATTCGACAGGTAGTTGCACCGCAAAGATGACGCTCGCAGAAGAGTTCAAGTCAAGGAATTTCAGTAAGACGCCGAGTGCCCAACCTGTTATTTGTTGCTGACATGGCATCTCCACAGGTATCTATGGTCAATGGTCAGTCACACCAGTTGCTATGCACATATCCACTGCTTGCAGCATGCCATACTAACTCATCCGCAGGACCGGAGTGTTGTGTATAGTCCTTTGCTTTGCGCTGGGCATAGCCAACATCTTCAACGCCAACTGGGTCATCGCGTTTAGCATTGTGTGTTTGTACGTTTCCCGTGGCCTTCTCCCAGACAAAACCACATCTAACCAGCTCGCAGAGTATGTTCGTTCATCATCATCTTCATCGAAATACCGCTGCTCCTCCGCATTTGCCCAACGTCACCCAAGTTCGATACCTTCATCCGTAAATTCAGCTCCAACTACATGCGCGCGGCCATCTACGCGGCGATGAGCGCCATACAATGGGCCAGTATTGCCGCCCGGGCTACTAGCTTGATTGTTGCGGCCGTCTTCCTACTGCTCGCAGCCGTCTTTTACGCGCTTGCTGGCTTCAAAGGCCAGCAGTTCCAGGGCAGCAAGACACTGGGAGGACAAGGAGTCGCACAAATGATTATATAAGGCGGAGGTGGAACTGGACAAAGAAGCAGTAGGCATGGGCGACGAATCTGGACGAACGACACGTTGTTTATATAGAGAACGCAAGGATCGACGAAGCAACTGAAGTCTCTAGGACCAAGATGATGAGCTTGGCCTGTTGGCAAGCGGTTATAGGGTGTGGTGTAACTCCTTTGTAGCAGCATTCGGCAGCTGGGCGTTCTGGGGGCTATATCTTGTATGAAAATCCCTTGGATTTGGAAATGCTTGGTCAACCTGCTAGGCGGCCAAAATGCGACACATTTTTTTCTCCGGTACTCATCATGTTCCCATGACAATTGAGTATTTGTCTGTGAAGCATATCTTCTCGCTGTGTGGGGGCACCTACGTAATTATACACAGGTATTGATGTATGGGGACGAGTGCAGGGCCCACACGAGTCCCTATGACGATGTTCTAGAAGCTCGTCATGGATGAACATCGCTTCAGCCTCTCTGGTTTTGAATAGTCAAGATGCATCTACGAAACAGTTTGTCAAGGTCAATTCGACGCTCATGCTAGAAAGGCGCCGACAAGCACGCGCAGTGTCAGACCAACGACTGCGGAAACCCACCATAGATAGACTGGCATCTGCTCGCCTTTGGGATGACGGTGACTGGCTGCTACAATCTCGCCAGGAACCACACTTGTTCGGCGCGGGGAACGCTAGCGGTCTAGCGGTGCCGGAGCTTGCGCGGGCGTTGAAGATCCTGCCACACTCACCGCAGCTGATGGATGTAGGTCAAACAAAGATACATATCGTATGGTGAGCTTTGCAGTGTAATCCGCACAAGTCTCGATCCAAGTTGGAGCCTCGCAGGCTGCGAAACATGAGCATGCGGTTGTTGCAGTCGCATAGTCCCCAATGTAGAATAGCGTCTGGCGAGCATCCATGGATGTGTGACGCTCAAGTGCTCCATTCCATCCGCCAACAGTGACATTGACGTGTCGAGCAAGACAGCATCTTCTCCACGACACTGCCATGTGGCAACAGTAACCAAACCATGCAATTGACCGAGTCAAATCATGGGTGATGGGTATGCAGGTTTTGGAGGGTGACGATGGTAGCCGCGTGCAGAAGACCAGGGCCCATACGCCATACCCAGGCATGATGCAAATGCGGGTCGCAAGCTCTCTGCTACATAAGTGCACCGCCCCAGCTTCACAAAACCGATCCATTTGCGCCATTTTGGCTATCTGCCCCTCTTGCCAGCCTCATTTGTAGTCTCCAGTCCAATTGCGTATTCGAGGTGAGTACCCAGTGTATCCGCTTTGTCCAGCATCGTTGGGTCTTCAAGTCCTAGCCGCGCTTATTGGCCTGGCCTGCAGGAAACTGCCCGAGCCAGAGCTGAGCAGTTTTCTACAGCTGCCCGTTTCCTCTGCTCGACTGACCGGGCTGCTCCTTACACCCTGCTCAATTCAAGCATTCAATGTTCCGGCTCTGTCACTGACATTCAACGTCGTGTAGTTTCCCCAACACCCACCCCTCACCTACCCACCCGAGCAACAGACTCAGAAACAATGAGTGCTCCACCAACGATACCTCCACGCCCCGCGCGGGCCCAGAACAGCTCTTCTCCTGCGCCGGGCACCCACATGGACGTCCCCAAGATTCCTCCACGCCCGAAGCGTGGCGTCGAACGCTCCGTCTCTCCAGCTGGGGACCGATATGCCCGCTCCCCTCTCAACGACCCAACCTACGTACATGGCGGACCGCCCAGGGAGGGCGGTCGTCTTAGCACCGATCTGCCCTCGCGTCCACCGAGCGTCTCCATGCCCTCGCTCGGAGAAGAAGGCAACGAATACGCCAGTTTCGAAGATCTGTCAAAGACCCTCACAAGCGAGAACCAGGGCGGCTCACCACAACATATGAAGAACGTGGCAGGAGACTTGCCTTTGCATGCTCCAACTGCCTCAGTCCCCAGCTCAACCGCGAAAAGTAGGATCCAGGCCGTGACGCGGACCGACTCGCAGACAGCTGCTGCCGCTGGCTTTGGCTCGCAGCTGTCCGTTGACGACAAGGTCTCTCAGGCCAAGTCCGGTCGCTCAGGATCTTCCGCTGGCTCACGCCCCAGCTCTCTCTACAACGACAAGGATGAACACGGCATTCCCGAGATCGGTGTGCAGGTACCCATGTTCCGCAACGCCGGAGATGTCCAGGCTCCCAGTCCTTCGCCCTATGCGCAACAGCCCGGCACCCAAGGAGTAGGTTTCCACCAGAAAGCCGGAGGTCGTCATCACGGCCGCACCAAGAGCGGTCGTGAAATCTTCCATGGTCCTCCTGGCAGCTACGGTATGCACGGTCATGGCAAGATTTCAACAGACGATTTTGAGCAGAAGTGGTATGAAAAGCATCCCGAGGATCTCAAGCGCGAGAAGGCCGGCGAGTATGGCCCTCACATTCAAGAAAATAGGAAGGATTATCATTGGCGTGCGGACAACCTTGAGAAGCTAGTGCACACCAGGTCTCAAGACGTTGGAATGGGTAAGTTGGCAGCAGCTTCTGTGTCAAACAATTGTTCCTAACTGGTTTTTTCAGGCACCAGCCGAGATGCAGTCAGTACACCCGACGAACAGATCGGCTACAGGGCTACTGAGGAGTATGCTTCGCGAATGGCCTCTCCCAGGCCGCAGTCGTCGGGTCGCCCTGCCTCAATTAAGGGTGGTTACGTCGACTCACCGCTTCGTAACGAAGCAGGCCAAGAGGTCAACGACAAAGGCGAAGTCATTCATATCGATCCCCCTGCGCACCGCGCTAGCAAGGTTCACGGTGGAGGCTATGATCCGCCAACTGAAGATCTTGGTCCTGAAGGTGGCAACACGTCTGAGAAAGGCGGATGGGTTACTGAGCGTGGATACGGCACTCCCATCCTAGCTTCGGATGAGCTGAAGAAACACCCAGACGCCGAGTGGAGACAGCCTGCTGTATCACCTGAGCTAGAGCGTCACGGCAATGAGTACACGCTTAACGAGGACGGAAACCCGCAATATGTCACAAAGCAGCGCACGCACAGCAGGAGCTCAAGCCGGAACAATAGCACGCAGCAGCAACGCGTCATCTCTAGCCCAGCACAATTTGATCGCGGGGGTACCCCACTAGAGTCTCACAAGGAGTATGAACCCTTGTTCCCAGAGGATGAGGAAGACAACAAAAAACCCAAGTCTCAGGTCGACAAGCTCAAGCGTCCAAGCGTTGCTCGCCACCATTTCCCAAGTCAAGATGTCTGGGAAGACACGCCTGGTAGTCTGCAACTCGAAACTACCGTAGACACTCCTCAAGAGGCGGAAGAGCCAAGGACTGCTGGTGCCAACGACAATGTGAGTCCTGCAAAGGTCTTTGAAGACCCGAACATAGAAGAACAGCGCAAGAACCAGATCAACAAGGAAGACCAGACATCATTTCTCCCCGAACACACTAGACAATTTGCGGCAGAGAACAAGCTCCTTGGGAAGGTTCGAGACGATACGCCTGGTCGCCCTGGAATGCAGCAGCGCTTCCCAAGCCAAGACATCTGGGAAGATGCGCCGTCTCACAACTATCTTGAAACTACAGTCAGCACACCACAGATGGAGGATTCGAATGAGTATGCTGAAGACTCGCCAATTGACCAAAAGCCACAGGTGCCGGCTCGTCCTAGTGTTCCAGCCCGACCAGCTAAGAGAGAGGCTTCTGGTGACGACAAGAAAGCGCCCATCATTCCAGACCGTCCGAAGCCGCAAATTCCTGCTCGCCCAGGCAAGCCATCTACCGGCTCTTCGGAGAAAGTACCAACTGTTGAGTCACAGGCAGGCGATAACAATGCTTCTCAGCCGAAGGCGAAGCCTCCCGTCCCCGCCCGGCCCGCTGGCTCAAAGATTGCAGCTCTCCAGGCTGGCTTCCTGAAGGACCTCAACAGCAAACTTGGTCTCGGTCCTCACGCACCACCTAAGGTCAAGGAACCCGAAGAGGAAGAAGAAGCAGAGAAGGAGACGGCACCACTTCCGGATGCTCGCAAGGGTAGAGCTAAGGGCCCGCAAAGAAGGAAACCTGCTGCATCTCCGTCACCAGCTGCAGCTGCTACCATTACTGCTGAAGTCGCTGTCCCGAGGCAGTCGCTTAGCTTCGGTCCTGTTACCGCTATTTGGACGTTCAAAGAAGATGGTAGTCTCGATGTGCCCGCTGCAAAAATGGCGGCTCAGATACAGCAGTCACTCAGTGCTTCGACCAAGACGGATGAACCAGCAATTACTGAGGGTGAAGTGGACCAACCCGTTTCAGCGGAGTCGGAAGAACCACAGCTCACACAGAGTACATCAAAAGATGGTAGCGAACCTGGCCCTGAGCTTGAAACAGTCGAGAAGGCGCCATCAACCCTTGAACAGGCGGCTTCTCAAGTGTCGGAAACTCTGTCATCCGTTACTTCTAAGATTTCATCTGCACTTCAACCAGAAGAACCCTTGGTAGCTGAGACTGTACCCGGTTCCTCAGATGCCCCTGGCGCATTCCCTGAATCCGGTTCAAATATAAACAACGAGGACAACGTCAAGGATGCCTCTTTGGATCAGAAGCAGACGGAAGACAAGCCCATCAGTGCTCCCACTGAGGAGAGGAAGACTAGTGAGACCACTACGCAAAAAGAGGGTGAGGGTTTCTCACAAACATTTGCTGGTTAAATCACGTTTTAAGGAAGATGGGGCTGAGCAGTGAGTTTATCTGTATTGCTACAGGGGAGATTATGATGTCATTAGTAGACCCTAGGAACGTGTTGCCAAAATCGACTTTTGTTTAGTACATGTAACTTTTCTATGAATGTTGCTGCTATTTAATTTATGTCTGGTCCGTACGCTTCTGATTGAAATTTCAGAATATGAAGTCCTCAATACACACAAATACAGGCCCCTACGTCGGCCACAGGCACCTCAAGTACGGTTCAAAGTTGCATAACATCCTAGTTCTCGTGTCGAGCGGAAAGGCATGCAAGAGATGTATAGAACAGAAAGAAGTGTTAATTTATTTATGTTCCATGTACAAGGAAAGACCTCTTGTTTATATAGAAGAAAGAAAGCAAGGAAGTACGCTGGTAAGTAAGAGAGAGAGAAACTCGTAACAGGATACCTAAATAATAAGATAGAACCTAGGGCAACGACGAAGAAGCGCACGAAACCATTGTCCAACAAGATTTCCGATGTTCCTGTGACTGAGTCGTTCGATACCGCCCACGTGGTTGGGTACAAAGGTTGCGGACGTCTATTGACCCGGTTCTAACTTGTGGCTGGTGAGGCTGAACAAGAAGTGTTTTGACGGAAAGTGACTCCCATGACGCCTTCATGAGGTCACATTACGCAAGCCTACAATGTAGTTGTTGTCATACTGTTGGAGTAGAAGACCTGTGAGATAGACCTACGGTTCTTGGGCAACGGATATGCGAGGTCCGAGTGGGATACAGAACCCCTTACCGAGAAAGAAGGGAGATGGTTGGTTTCTTGCCCGCGAAGAAATGATGATCAGTACTATGACGATGAAAATACCGGTGAGCCTGGGAAGACCAAGAGGAAGAGGAAGAGGAAGAGGATGAAGGTAACCCAGAAAGGGTTGGTAGTAAGGTGTCGAGAATCTTGAGCAAAAATTTGGGCAAAATAAATAAAGACGGCCGTGATTCAGAGCTGGAGCAGAGTAGTAGTTACGCAGATGGTTAGTTAACTTGAAGCGATGCCATTCACACATAAATCCAAGACAAAGAGACGCTGTTTAAGAGAGTGGTATGCTCTAGTTTTAAGAAGTGCTGGTTCGATCTTGATCCCGTGTCGGATGACATGCAAAGTTGGAACGATCGCGTTGTTGGCACGCATTTTACAAACTCTCATAAAGAGAACGATCCCTTACTAGCAATGAGTCGACCTAAGCCTATCTTATATGGGTGTCGGTCTGCTCTTGAGTCATTGCTAGTACTTGCTAGAGTGATGCCCAAGATACTCAGTACGTCTGACAATCCGGTGTGCTGGCTGATCAGGTGCTGAGATCACTGGTGAATCGTTTGCAGTAGCTTCAAAAGACGCCAATAGACTGTTTGGAACAGAGAGTCTTGGGGCAAAGTCTAATAACGAGGCTCCGTCTTGCAGCTATCGGATTGGGAGAGGTGTTAGAATAGGCCGAAGTTGGGTTTCTTTGTGCAGCTTTCTTTGGCCCTTCCTCATGGCGTCTTCGATACTGGACACCTTTCTAGGTCTACACGATCGGCCTCAATTAAAGATGAAAAGAATGACTTTTGGCGTCTTTTACTCCAAAAGCTGCTTGATTGACTGCCCTCTAAGCAGACAACACCCATGCTTGCTTTTCAGCTCGGGCATGTCTCCTGAAAACGGTGTTTACCGTACATGGGCGGTCACTCCTCTGCCATGACCAACGCCTTACCTTGACCTGGTCTAGGCGCAGCAGTAGGTAGTCTTCGGGGAAAGCCGAAGCCTTGTGTACTACCGACTATTCGAGAAGGATACGAATGGGTGAATAAGCGACTGGAAGGAATCTTCAGTGGGGCCCATGCTATCACGCCGCTTTACAGCAACAAAGGAAGATTTGGCTGCATATCGAAATCTTACCAAGCGGTGTGTGCGCAGACTACTTTGCGGACACATGTTACCGCAGACTCCACATCATGGCATGCACGCGCCTCAACACCAACACAGAAAGCTCACGATAGCGCGGTTTATAACACCCGAGGCTCGGGCGAAGCTGATACGAGGGACCAGCTTCCCGAGGTCTCATCGACAGGTACTGCCGCCCCCAGCCACGCACGCTAGTCCTGACCATGGTGTGATACCTGCGCCAAATGCGAAATTCCTGCTAGTAAACGGAAAAAACTTTTTCTCCATGTTTTTGTGTACAAACTTCCTGGCTGTTGGTGGGCCGGGCATACTAGGCGGAAAATTCTCCGTAGGAAAACTGACAGAAAACGTGGTTGTGTAAGGAGATACGTCGGACTAGGATCTACCCAGCTGGTGCAGATGGTACGCTCTAGAAGTTCTCTTCCGTCAAATTTTCGCTGCTTTGCTCGAACGACTTCAGGGCTCCTTTCTTCCGTGCTAGAAGTTTCCTGCACAACATGTGCTGCCTCGGTGCGGGTCGGCGCGAGGTTCTGAGCGGATCCGTATGCACAATCAGTTTTGAGCTTGCTGCTTTTGGAGGCGTCGGCCGACACAACAACCTGACGGTTGCGTATCGGGTTTCGAGATCTCGTTGTTGTGTCGAAGGAAGCTGGCAACTTGAATCAATGATACGGAACACCGTATAGTGAAAAGGGAGTGCTTGGCAATCCGCGGAAGCCGTTGACCAAGCGATCGACATGAAACCTACCGATCTTGGTAAGGTCGTAGATCTTCTGGACTGGAAGGACAAGATTCCGCTCCCGGCGCGCGAGGAGGGCGTGTCCGAGTCCGAGGAATCCGGCTTGACAGCGAACATGTCATAGACCCTGGTTCCCGCCCTGACCGTTGACGGCATCATCATGGGAACCAGCTTATCGAAGCTGGCAAGTCCAGACCTCGATCAGTGAACATTGCTGATGATGCAAACGACCTCGGAGGGGAAGGAACGGTTATCGCAAGCTTTAGGGGGAGGGGGAAATGAGGAGATGACCATGGCTGGTCACAACTACTGTATGCACGTGGCTGATGATGTGGCTCGATTATGCTTATCTTATCACCGTCTACTATGTCCGCTCCGCCCCAGATGATCAACAACAAATCATAGTCCGTTCTTATTGGCAAGGTATCGACGATCATTCTGTGTTCTCGTAGGCCAGCTTCCTAGGCGGCCCATACTTGTATCGGCGTGAGCTGAGTGAGAAGTGTTTATCGCGGAATCTGATTACAGACGAATGACATCAGCAATAGGCATTGATTACATGTGTTTGGGTAAGTTTGAGTGACAATGTGGTGTTTATCGAGCAGCACCCAGGACGTGCATGCGCGGATCATGTTGGCGTAGATGATCTGATCGTCAGATCGGGGCTGCCTGAGGCGCGCCCTGTTTCCCTGTTTGAGCACCAAATTCCTTGATTGGCAATAAAGGATCAGGAACAAACAGACATAAGGCGTTGCCAGGGAAGACGCGGCACAGAAATAAACAAGCAGCTGAGTTGGCATGCCAGCTCAGCAATAATGACCATGACACGTTATGGCAACATGCTCCAAACTTGAGAAGCAGGGTCTTGCTTCCTGTGAGCGGATTGCTTAGAGCGAGCTACGCGCGAGTTAGATTCGTACATGTCTCACCAAGACTCGCGAACCACAGCGCAGCGTTGCATGCCGGACTAAACTGAGGCCGCCAACGGACGTGTGTAGCAAAAGCAAATCGTCGATGGTTGTACGAATACTCTGCATCTGAATCGTTTCGTTGACCAAACAAATCGAAACATGATGAAACTCGAAGATGTTGCGCATAGACATGTTTGGTGTCGATATTTGGTACCGACTTTGACCTGAGATTTGATCATTTCAAATGCCATGCTGATGTTTCGAGACGACCGGTCAGCCCCGGTATCGCCGCGACACGGTGGGTGGAGCGTGGGGAAAAGGAGAGATCAGCGCTGTAACTTCCGCCTACAACTTGTGACAGTGTGGAGACGGGAGACCATGCTCAGATCAAATCTTGCGAGGGTCCAGAAGGTCTCGACAAGTGGGTTCTGCGACGGGATGCCATGGTCCGCTCATCAAGACAACTGTCAAGTGCATCGAAATGAGAGTGTGAGTGGATAATGCGTATCCGCGTGAGACGGATCATGGCTCCCTGATGATCCGCTCCATGGTCTGGCTCACATGCCCGCGTTTCGACCGAGCGGAACAAAACGTGACCGTCCGTACTGCGAGCTCCTGTTGTGTCCGATCGGGCACGTTCAAACTCCGAACATCCCACCCGCATACGTATACGCATACTTTTCGGACAAGGACACGAACAAAGGCCGAGTTGAGCCGGCTGCGTGTGTGGCATGCTTTGCATAGGCCGTTTCTTCCAAGGCAGAAGTTCTTGGAGGATTGACGGTGCGTGGGGCAGTGTGGTCAGTGTACGCAATCAAGTTCGCATCGCCTTCTTTCTGTATGCGGGGATACGAAGTTGATTGACCGGAAGTGTACTTTCATCAGGCAGGCGTTGCGAAGGCGATGCGAAAGCGTCGCTCCGCCATGCGAGAGGCTCGCTCGGCGAAAAGCAGCCGTGGCCGCGACGCGAGGTGCCCGCCCTATGCGGGAGGCATGCGAGGGCCAGGGTCTGACGCACTGGCCAAAAGTCGGTCAACCCTAGAATTTCCCAGTAACACATGTGTGACTGCGCAAATTGGCAGACAACTGTAATGCGTGGGGTTTTTGTACTATGTGCTGGTGACAGTTCATCAGTCATGCATGGCAAGTGTGCCTGTGACCCGATAGGATGTGATTAGCATGCAGAGTGCAGCGATAGTAGAGCATCACCTGAAGAGAGTGTGGAGATTGTTTTTTGTGGGTGTAATGATCATCATTGAAAATCTAGCTATAGGCGGGAGTCTCGACCATCGCCTTCGGGAGACTTCGAACCGCTCGCGACCAATGTCCCAAATCCTCCTATCCCATATCCATGCAACATTTCAGAGTAGAGTAGCTTCCTGATATCTTCGTGAAGATCCCAACCGCCCCTGCGGTATATGCCAATAAAATAAAACCAAAGGATATAATGCTCAAATGCCACGCTATGCTGTAAAGGACACGCTCGCTGAAAATGCTAGATCAAAAATCAAAAGGTCAGAACACGTTGATGTGCTGGCCTAATAACTTGAGATGAGCGGAGCGGTGGTATCCATGAACAGCGGATGGTCCTCGATGTCTTGCGAGGCTGGTTTTGCGTCGTAGAAGGTTGTTGTAAGCATGGCCTCCTTGTCGGAGAAGTTGAAAGACGCTTGTGGGGGCGATGTAGGTGGTGACTCGTCATCGGACTCTTCTTCGTAGGTGAGCTCGGGTGGTGATTGTAGTTGCGATGGCACTCGAGTAAGAGCGAGCTCCGAGTCGTCCTCCATGTCGTCGTAGAATTCGTCCTCATCCTCGTCGTCGTCGACCTCCATTGTGCTGATCTGAACTGGTGACTGAGCGATGCGGCGAGGCAGGGGGATCATGTCAAAGTCGTCTTCGTTCTCAGAGTCCGAGTCGGACTCGTCGTCGTCGTCTTCCTCCTCAGCAATGCTGTCGGCCCATTGAATGTGGCGGGGCTCTTCGGACTTGGAGGCCTTGGCCATGGTCTGGTTGAACCATTGTTCTTGCTGGCGTTCGGCGTCTTGGAGCTCGACCATGAGGCTGTCGAGGAGGTTTGCGTGTCCAACGAGAAGGCGGAGGTCGTGGTCGGCCCTGCATGCCTCTTTGCCGAGCTTGGAGCGGGCGGAGGCAGCAATGTAGTAGGTTTGGGTGAGAGACATCTTCTGCTTCTTTTGCGGTGGTGAAGAGACAAAGTGGGAGCGGGTGGTCTCGGCGGTGAAGGGCTCGAAGGAGGTTTGTATGCGGAGATGCGATGAGGAAGGCATGATGTTTGTTATGTATAAGGCAGTAGTCTATGGTGAGAGGCTAAAAAATGTGAGTCAGTTTGGTTTATGACTTGGAGAGACCCGGGTGCAAACCTACCTTAAAGCAGCGGCCAATCGAGGGAAGGTGATCCGAGCGTGGGTAGAAGCCGGGAAGGTGTGATGTAATTGATGGTTTGTGGTAGCGGCGATGATGGGCAAGTCGGAGTCTGGGGTAGTCTGTTATTCGCTGTGGTGTTGTGGACTGGTGTTTGAGCTGGTGATGGAATCTGAAGCGAGGGCACGCGTGTTTCTTATGTTTCCCTGACGCATAGAGGATGGATAACGGGTTCTCGGAATTATTGGCATGTTTCCACCGCTCTTGGCCGAGCAGGGACGGATGCGGTGAGCTAACACACTATGATTCACACGACTGCAGGGGTGCTAGCGCGGCTTACGAGACAGCCCGGTCGGTCGTAGAGACTTTCGCCCGCATGCACATACGGGCGTTACGAAGCGGACACCGGACGTTGCGCGGATATACAGTCTGCCCAGCACATGCTCTGCACATGGCTAGCCTAATCGGCGTCTCGCTGTTTGTCGGCGTTTACTAACTCACGATGAATTGCATCACACATGTCGCTCCCACATCGCGCCATCAGGGTTTTCCTTTTTTCTTTGCACTGACTGCTTGGGCTGATTGAGCCTGTCTGGCTGCCTGCCTGGCTGCCTGCGCTGCTAGGATGCGCTGTCGTAAGGGCTAAGCCACGGACCTCTGTACAAGCAGAGCGGTCAGCCCTGAATCTGTGGCTGTCAAACGTGGCCCCGTCACCCTCTCGCCCAAGGCGCCTCTGTTGCACCTTGACAGCGCGCGCAACCCTGTCGGGCCCGACGCTGCACAATCCCTCCGCGCGACAAAATCACCGTTAGGCTTACTGCGAATTGTTTGCGTTTTCCTACATAGTCCTCGCCTCGGCCGATGTGCTGCAACCTTGGTTTCGCGGCTGCCTAGCACATCGGCGTTTGGCTATCCTCACGTCTTTCGTCCGCATCGTCAAAAGCCACCATCTAGGCCACGCGGACCTGCCACTCACTCTCACCCCCGCGCCCAAGCACATCATCATCAAAGACAAGGCACCAATCACGCCTGGGCTCCGACACTGTCATTTGTCCCGACCTCACAATTACAGAATTACTAACTCCCGTCTGCACCCCGGCTGCCATTGGTACGCGGGCTGGCTTTGTCATTGATGCTGAAAAATACCTTCTGACAAACCCGCTAACGACCCTGCATGAACCAGTGTAATTTGATGACACGATCATGCGCTTTCTTCGCAATCGCGTGCTCAGTAGCAGACAGCCTGCGATTAGGCTATTTGCGCACTCGTCATCGTCTTCAATTCATTACTTTTGCGCTTCTACAGCCCGACTGTCCAATGTCCTGAGCTTTTGGCATCTGTGCGTCAAGTGTCAGGCACAAACAAAAAACGGTGAACAGTGCGTCCGTACCATCCGTCTCCGCTCCGCCCTTTCCCACTACACCGGCTCCGGCGAGGGCGTGCTTCCAGGACGAACGATCCCGAAAGAGGAAAGCACAGCTTGTGGCGCTTTCAGCCGTCGCTTCGTATACCGGATTGCGATTACCGAGTCTCTCATCTCCATGCGCACAGCCCTTTTGTGCCATTGAGTAGTGCGGCTCGCATGGGTCCAGTCTAACCGTACGACTCGCTTCGACACGTATCCGTTGGCCTGACTTCACCGCTGAAGCTGTACGAGGCTGATCAGGAGACCGCTAACCGCCAAATCCAAGAACTCGCATATATGCATGCTGCGGCACCATAGCAACGCAATGCTGCGATGCGACTTCACGTCGCTTTCTGACCAAGTATGAGTCGACTATGCCAAGTGCACGATGCGGTCCTTGGAAGCCTGAGCCACCACATGTTTACGAACACCAGAACCCCGCGTCAACAGCTCTACACCGAGATGCGCTATTGTGCCCGCCGCACGCGCATCGCTTCTTTGCTGGCATGCGGCGAGTGGGTCAGCGTTTGCTCCGCCCACCTCACGTCCTCTTCACCACGTTCAGTCTAACGTCGGTACCAGTCTTCGCCATAGCGTTACCGCTTTAGGTATTTCATCAGATTGCGGCATATTCTAACAACCAAGTGAGGATCTTCAAGCGAGCGACCAGCCCCCGTCTCCAAGTAAAATCACGCAAGCGAATCTCTAGTAGGATACTCTCTAAGCCATCAAATCGCTCAACCCGCAACTGGCCACGTCTGCCGCCGACGAAAGCATTTCTTCAATCCAAAAATGATATGCATTCTCCATTGCATTCCGACTCCTGCTATGGATTCTTTCCAGTCGACGGTCTGTCCGGATATCAATTCGGGTCCAGGCCATGTTTCTAAGCAGATAGCTGCGCTACTACGTGCATCACTAAGCACCATTTCCACAACTATTGGTTACCAACACATACACATCTACCGATATTTCAACACTCACGTAAGTCTCAGCGGTATCTATATGACGCAGCAATCGTACGAAGAGCGCACACCTAGAGCAGCTCAATCATAATCGCATCAGCGGGACAAAAATCCACAGGAGGCATTTGCCAATGAAGATGCGAGACGCCATGAAGAGGCTTCAGGTTTCCGGCTGACAGATCGGGAAGTCAGGAAGTCTATCTGCTTTCAACTCGAACCCAAGTTTGAGCGCACGCTACTGGCTCGCACCTCCGCCTTTGTAAGACAACGCTAAACAGTATTTGTGATGGACGGTCCAATCCTAGTATGATCAATACTAGTCAAAGACTCGCAACTGGGAAATTGTCGACGATGCGCGAAGAGCGTAGAGTACTGTAAACTCGTGCTCGATGAACCCCCATCTCCAATGCTGGTCAGCTTGTTCCTGGTCTAAACGGGAAACCACTCAAGAGTAACTCGCACGAAAGAAAACGTAGAGAGCAAGGATCCAGCCTGTCTTTGCGTTGTGAATATCAGTCAAGAAGCCATTCCGCTGATGGCACATGCAATGCTTCCACGTTAGTGCATCTAGTTGATTTGTGTATTTGGTGGAAGCACATGCCATTATCAGATTGTCAGTACCAATCTGCCAACGCGCTTACGAAGAAAGCGAGTGCATAATCTACCCTCCTTACATGCGGACAAGACGAGTCAGCTAAGAAGGACCTTGCCCTTGGAGAAGAACCTGTAAAGTGTACATGATGATGTTTCTCAGAGATCTAAATGTGAGAATACGCGACTGTATGTTACTCTGAGGCAGCGCACTAGTCACTACATGCATCCCATTTTGTTAGAGTTAGCGCCTTCCGACTTGACTCGTATCGCCTAGCCTCTCTCTGTCACCCAAAAAAAAAAAGGATTTCGAGCAAAATAAAACGTTGCAAACTTCAAAAACATCGACGTTTGCCCGCTCACGGAATCGAACCGTGGATCTTCGCATATCGGACATATGCTGCGTACGAGTGCGACGCAGTACCACTGTGCTAAGCGGGCAATTTGGATGATGAAATCTAAAATTGGCTAATTCATAATTACGCAGAATTGACAAAAGAATCAATGCCATGGTAACATGATCACATCGGTGGGGGACGATGTTCTGGTGGGGTCAGGTACCGTTGAGCCGAGATCTGTGGATGGACTCGCTACTAATGCTGGTCTTGGTATGGCGTGTCGGATACCACAACACAACCTACGAATGACCGCGGACGGCAGGAACAACTCGCCAGGATACAGAAAGCATGTCTCACAACGTTGCTGTATGTTCGTTAGGTGGGCACAGAAGCAGTCATGTCCGTTCATATGGGCTTCTGATTTTGGTGAATGAGATTGATGTGTAGAGATGATAGAGCCGACATTGTACAAAGCGAAGAAGCGTGGTTGAAGTTTGCTGCCATTGTCCTATTCTTCTTGTTTGGTAGCATAGTTCTTCATGCGCCTACCCGATGACTTACGTGCCTCACACTAGGTGTCTAGCATCATCTCGAGTGTCACCTTATACAGCCAGTTCAAGTAAAATATCTCCATGTCGTAGTATTCTGTGAAAACTATATTACACGACGGCAGCCCCCTATGCTGATGCCGTTTGCGGCTTCCCAATGAGCGCCAAAATATTACTAAACAAACCCTGCGGTGGGGGAGGGACAGAACCGTCATGCAGCACGTTCTGCAAATCCTGCATGCTGAAGACCTGCTCGTCACGCTCAATATCTTGAGTGAGATCATCGGAAACCAACAGTTTCGCCAAAGGCTTGCCAGAGTCGTCTTCCTCGCTATCCTCAGGGTAGGAGATGTGATGCATTTCGAGTTGCTCCTCTGGTGGAGGAGTCAGCAGCTGCAACGACCCAGCACTTGGGGTGATGGTCCTGAAGTACGCCTTTGAGTCAAGAACAACGTAACCGCTTTTCTGAGATGCAAGACCCATGGTAATACTAGAATATGTGTCTTTCCAAATGGGCTTTTGATGCTCTGGTCCGTATATAAACATCCTGGACGAAACCTTCTTAGTGGGGGTAGGTGTGGATTCGTTCTTCTCGAACCGAGGTAGTGATACAGCGAATGTACCGTCAGTGCTGTTGCAAGCTAGTCGAACGAGCGGTGCGCGCTCTAGGCGTCCGATGCCGGGAGTATCGATTGGTATGCTGTATGCAAGTCCGTCAGAGACCATATCCCAGACGGTGATGGCATCAGCAACCACTATAAGATATTGCCCGACGAAACCAAGTCCAGAGAGGGCCGTTACATCGATCTCAGTGAGCGATCGTCGAACTGTTGCAGATTGAACATCGATCAGATGTGTGACACCGGCGTCTTCTTCCAAATCCCAAGAGATTGAAGCAGCAAGGACCGAGCCATCGGATGAAAAGGCCAATCGTGAAGTGCGCGGCGGTAAGGTACGCTGTGAACCTTCGGTGATGTCGAGCTTGTCGTTGATTTCAATTGACCGGTCGAGCGACCAGGTGACCAGACCTTCCTGTTGGGCCCCACGAACGATGACTCCATCGCGTGATCGTGTCTTAGGTCTCCATATCCGTACGACGTGATCTTCGCCGACAGTTGCGAAGCCCGCAGCAGCCGGATCAGCGACAAGATGGAATACTCGCCCATTACCACATACGTCTTCGAAGAAGTGTGGTGCGTCAATGCGTGTTTCCAACTTCCATTGCGCGCTGCTTTTGTCGCGTCGCCAGACCTTGAGATACACCTCGCGGCGGCGCAGGCGTTCCTGTTCATTGAACTCTGGAATACCTTCATTCACATAACGAGTGTCCAGTTGTGACGGTACCCACTGCAATAGGCACAAAGTCAGTGTATGTCTTACATGCATCTCAGATAGTCAGAACTTACCTCATCAATTGTCGCAAGCCATTCTCCGTCATGGCTGACTTGGATATGCGTAACTGTAGGCTCCTTGATTTGGCGTCCATCAGGGGCGACATTGGGCTCCGTCGCATTGTTGCGGGTGAGCGCCTGTCGCCCTTTTGCGCGATCATTCGCAAGGTCAAATGTCTGTAGGTATGGCTCAGGTCTGAAACCCTCGTCCTTCTTGTTGTGACGAGGTTGTGACGATGGTACAGCGAAGAACACTTCGGTCGAGTTGGCCGGGTTGACAGCCATGGGCACTGCATCAAAGATGCCAAACGTGTTGTCACCATCCCTAGACAGCTGTTCGACGTCGATTCGACGTGATTGGATACCGATGATGTTTGTGCGGGCCTCGAGCTCGGTGGTAGACAGAACAATGACAGAATTGTTAGCCAACGTCAACGCATACGCTGAGCCCGTGGGAGAAACCACAACGTTCTCAATAGCCGCGGAAAGATGGGGTAGATGCTGTGGTTGTCCAGTAGCAAGCTGCCACATCGTGAGGACTGTCTCATCACCTCCCGAGATAAGGTAGTTGCCATCCAACGACCATTTGACAGACCCTATCGCATCTCTATGCCAATGGAGTCTCTTGGGCCTGAAGCTTTCGGCATTGCCTTTCTCAACTGCAGCAAAAGAAGCCAGAATGTCTTCGAAAAGAAGGATCACACCGGTTTCTTCTCCAACAGCAATGTCAAGAACATCCCTTTGACTTTGTGGAGTCTTGTTTCCGTTGTCATTCTCTTGATGCTCGCGGTGATAGACGTTAAAGGTCGTGATGTGCTTCGAGAATTTGAATTCCCGCCAGACGTACTCCAAGTCCTCGAATGCTGTCTTGCTAGCCTTCGTGCGCTTTCCGACCACGAGAGAGTCAGATGTAGCAACCACGACGTACTTGCCTTGCATAAGTACCTGGACACCGCGGATTGCAGAGCTCGCACTGCTCAGTATTTGCTTGACTTGCTTGAGTTCTGTCCGGGTATCTTGACGCTTCGTACGAAGTGCGTGCACACTGATGGTGTGTCCCTCATCAGTTTCATGACAATATGTAAGATCATCCTCGGAGGAGTCTGACTGCGCAATGACTGTCATGTGGCGGACTGTAGCACCAATGTTCCATCGACCAGCTTTCTTGCCAGCCACCCAGTTCCACAGTATTATGTGCCCAATTGAGTATGCGACGTACACGAGGTGGGGGTTCGTGGGTGATAGAGCATAAGCTGTGAGGGCGCCTGTGTCGTCTTCGGAAAGTGTATTGGCGAGCAACGATGTTTCGGTTGCATAGACACGAAGTGACTTGGCGTTGGCGATGAGCAGGTATTTCTCGTCGGGCGAGAAGACAGGGTCGGCTGGTAGGAACCATCCTCCATGAGCGGGTGACGAAGCCCACCTATCAGTCTTCTTGCTCTTCTTCTTTTTGACTATACCTGATACCTCGGCCTCGATCAGTTCGTTGCGCTCTTGTCTGTTCCTTTCCTTTCTGTCCTTCTTTTCCTGCTTCTTGAGAGCTGCCTTTGATAATCCTGACATGTCCAGTGCTCCGTTGACTTCAGCCGGCGCATCTTTGCTCGCACCATTCGTTTTCGGGGTAGACGTCGATCGCTTCTTTGGCGTAGACGCATTCGACTTGGGCGTTGCACCGGTTGCGCCATTTGAAGATTCGTCGTTGCGACCATCGTTGAGCGCAGCGGCAGCGGCAGCCTCGTTCTTCCTCTGCTTCTTGGCCCTCTTCTGTGCTGCAGCCTCCTCGGCCTTCCTCTTCAATTGGGGAGTCGCGTCCTCCATCCTAGCTGAGTCTCGAGTGGACTTGCGTGTAAGAATCCGCAAAGGTGGAAGTCGTGAAGTTCGTGTAGCATCGACATGTCGAAGTTGAACTTTTTCGATGGAGCCTGGCCCGAGCTTTTCACCGCCCGCGTCCTTAGCGCGCCCGCAACTTTCTTTGAGACAGCGTCCACCAACGTCCGGCATCACGACAACCTCACCTTACCTTTGCGCGCTTCCGTAGCTATCAGACCGTGATCGCGTGTCCTCCTAAACAACACGAATACCCTCGAATCACCAAGATGATTGTTCCCATCCGTTGCTTTTCGTGCGGCAAGGTACTACAACTACATTCTAGCTCATGCGCGCCCTTGCTCACAGAGTTCCTAGGTCACGGGCGACCTGTGGGAGAAGTACATGACCATTCTCAGTGAAGGCAAAGAAGAAGCGTAAGAAACCTCGTTCATAGAAGACCCCAGCACGCCTACCTTGCAGCCAAACTCGACCTTGTTCAATACCACTACCAGTCCCGTACCGACACAAGACATTCGCTAACGTGTACCCCATCTAGTGAGGCCCTCGACGAGATCGGTCTCCAACGCTACTGCTGCCGCCGCATGATTCTTACCCACGTCGATCTCATCGAAAAGCTCCTCAAGTACGTTTCCGCCGCCGATCGCAACAAGCTGATGCGCTGCCAAAATGCAGAGATGCAGAGACACCAGCGGTAATGACGCCCCGGAAAGGAGCTAACACTTCATACAGATACAATGCTAGCGAAAGAGAACAAGCCCGCGCCGCCCGGGGAGGACGATAGTCGGCAGACGATACGGACAGGCAATTTGGAGTTTTGGAACGGCATACTTTATCATGGCGAGGCGTTTTTCGGGCGAAGCATATTGGGTTGAACTAGATCTTCTTCCATCCACGATCTGGAAGTCTGCAAAGACAGGAAATGCCTGACTATAATGAGAGTCGCTAGCCTGCGTGGACGTAGTTCCATGCGCAGGCACATGTGCAGAGTGCGGGATTACAACATCTACCTGACGGACAGAGCAAAGGAAACCCAGTTCTTGATTACTCTTAACATCCCTTACCTTCACTCCCCCAATGTTCCTCCACCCACTCCGTCATAATATCCGTGAAGCTTTTCTCGTTATCAAACGCCTCAGTATCCTCCAGCCCACGCTGCGCACCCAAGTACTCAAGCGCCAGCAATATCCATTTCTCAATGAACTGATTATACATGAGATCAACGGTTTCTGGTTCTTGGACTTTGTTTCCTGGTCGATCGAAGCCAACAGCTGACTGAATGCAGTTGGGAACATTGTAGAAGGCGATGGGCTCATGAACTGTGTCGTCGCCATCCGCACCGGCATCGTCTTTGGTGGTATAACCTGGGAAAGGTTTTGGCTCATCCATATTGCGGAGAGGTGTTTGGCCTTCATGGAGGTCGGCAAAAGCAGAGTCGAAAGATGTGAGCATGTGCGGTCGAGACCGTGCTGCTAAAACCTCTGGGGGCTGCAGGAATGCGTTGCTTTCCATCATGGCCAGCATAATAGGTCCTTCGTTGTTCAAAAGTTTGAGTACTTGGCTGGCGGCTTTGTAAGGTACGTCCTTGATATACCGGATGCCACTTGTGAACGGCGAGACTAGGAACTTCGTGTCCTTGGTGAAAGCTCCCTTGAAAATGTCAAAACGGATGGCACCGGTGTTGGTAATCACAAACGCCTTCTTGCCATTCTGGATGCGATCGGATTTCTCGATAGTCTGAGGTAGTAGCTGTTCCTCGATCCAAGTGAAGATACTCTCGTTGTGCGGGTAAGGGCGACGACTGATCCAAAGATCTTGTGGCGCACAGCCGTAGACCTTCCCAAGTCCGAGAGATTCTCTGGCTTCGCCGATCGCCTTGGAAACTTTTTTCCCATGGTCAGTTGCGAACGATTTCGCGTCCTTCCCGCTGTGGTGTTGCATCGAGTAAAGATTGTTGTCAATATATCGACGAGAGAATGTGAGCTTTGGGCTCTGGAGTGCAGGCGCTCTATCTTTCGTGCCGCGAGTACTGAGACCGTTGATAGACGCAAAGCCGAGCGTCTCCATATACCGCCCACTCTCGAGAGCAGCAGCTTTGGCGTCAAAAACCTTATAATCACGGATATGCGTATGACCTCCGAAGAACTGGATAGGCGTATCCCAGTGCAGGGAACGAATAGTAGAGAAGAGCACTGCATACTCTTCAGAACGGATATCGACGTGACCAAAGACGATGATCAGGTCGATGTCTTGATCTTTGAGGGCTTCCTTGAACCACTCTTCATGCACCGTGTCTTCGACTCTGTGAATCACAGTGTTGTTTGCATTGCCTGTAAAATCGAAGATGAATCCAAAAGCTAGGATACGTATGCCTTGGTTCTTAGTAGTGAATTTTTTGAAGCGCGGCGCGAGTGGCTCCAGCTTTCCGGTCTTGGGGTTATAGATGTCTAGATTAGAAGCCAAGTAGTTCTCTTTGAAGTCAGGAACTGTATGGAAATATTCACCCTCGGCAGTGTTTGCTTTGTAAAGTTCGTGATTCCCAGAACAGATCAGATCGATGTTTTGTTCTTTGGCAATTTCGTATGTAAATCTAGATATTGGGTTACGAAGTCAGTGTAGGTCCCATGTGTATTTAATGCAGGGCCCCACTAACTTTCCTCGAGGCTTAGAGGAATCGTAGATAGCGTTTCCCTCTACTCTGTCTCCGGTGTCTACAAGAAGAAAGTCCGACCCATCCGCGTCTGCTTTGTCACGCATGTGCTGAGCAAATGAGACATAGTCGCCCCAATCGGACGAAAACGACGCCCTGCAGTTGGTCAGATCGACGTGTGTCAACATAGTAAACTTCAGCTGAAGGCGTTTTTCGGTAACCTACTCTTGTAGATGGCCTCCCCACCACCCATGGATATCAGTAGTATGCAGGAAGTTAAGTTGCGCCCAAGGTAGATCACGCAGGGGAGCCGCTTTAGGAGACGGCGCCTCAGGTTGGACGCAGTAAATCCCTTTCAGAAGCGCAGAAAGAACAATAGATTTGTGAAACATGTTGAAAGGCAAGATGCTGTGCTACTCGCCCCTTTCGCGAACTGCGGTTGTATCAGGCGACCATCTAGGTACTGGGCAATGGCTGGACGAATTTCGATGACGAACGACAGGGACTGGGATGCAATACGTTAAAGCAATGTGTAAAAGCACGAGAAGGCGTTGCAGTGTTGATGAGGCAGATGAGGCAGATGATGCTAGATGTTGTGAGTGTCGGACGGTCAACAGTTGATGGTCAGCCAATCAGGCAGTGACGTACGCGATGAATGGTTGACGGGCCGTGGCTGCAGCGAGCTGGTCCATGTAAAGTCTAGCGCCGTGCTTGCCAAATACAGTTCAACATTTTTCTATATACGACAACACCAGCCACCTCACAACAACTTTCCACCCAAACACTTTTTACGCGCATCAACTCTCGTTCGTGTCGCGCAAAATGGCTAGAGCTTCCCGTTCTGCGAGCGCAAAGCCCGCCGAGAAGAAAGATGCCAAAGAGGTCAAAGTAAACGGCGCCGGTACGTCACGCCCACCCAAGGAAATCAGGCCACCGCTAACCAACCTCGCAGTCCCACGAAGAGGCGCAAAGAAGACCGAAGACGCGCCTGTTGCCAATGGCATAGCCGAGGAGGTTGAAGACGCTGAAGACGTCGAAATGGCTGATGAAGACGCCGAGGAAGTCAAGGCAGCACCACAGAAGCGTAAGGTCAACGCGTCCAAAGTAGGGCTATCTGCTAAGACGGGTTTAGCTACTGGACGCAGTCGCGCAAAGAAGACCGAAACTCCCGCGCCTGAACCCAAAGCCGCGCCTAAGAAGACGACAAAGCGCAAGAAGGACGAAGAAAGCGAACCCGAGGTCGAAGACGCGCCTGCGCCCGCTGTGAAGAAGCCAAAGGTCGAGCGCGCGAAGGCTGCACCCAAAGCTGCACCAAAAGCCGCGTCAAAGGCTGCAACACCAGAGCCAGAGGCCGAGAAGATCGATCCGGCTCTGGTTCCAAATCCCAAGGGCCCGCGCCGCGCCAAGGGCAAGAAGACAGAGATCAACTCGATCCGCTACACTGAACCTTTGAAGGTATTCGTCTTCGGCGAAGGTTCCTCTGGTGAGCTCGGCCTTGGCGCTACAAGCAAGGCCATCGACGTGAAGCGACCGCGTTACAACGAGACTCTGTCCAACATGAATGTCGTCAAGATTGCTACTGGTGGCATGCACGTTGTTGCACTAACCAAAGACAACCAAATCCTGACATGGGGTGTTAACGACAACGACGCCCTCGGGCGCGACACATCGAACGCCAACGTCAAGATGCGCGATCTCGATGCGGACGACTCCGATTCTGATTCTGAAGACGAGACTGGTGGCTTGAACGATGCCGAGGCTACACCTGCGCCTGTGCCGGCCGAGTTTTTCCCTGAAGACACCACCTTCGTCGATGTCGCTGCCGGTGATAGCTGCTCTTTTGCCCTTACTACCGAGGGCGCTGTTTACGGATGGGGCACGTTCCGAAAGAACGAAGGCATCATGGGATTCGCAACCGACAACAAGACGGCACCTCGGCCTGTCTATATTGACGGCGTAAAGAAGGTTACTCAGATCGTGTGCGGTACCAACCACGTCTACGCACTTGACAAGGACCACCATGTATGGGCTTGGGGCAATGGCCAGCAAAACCAGCTTGGTCGCCGCGTTACCGAACGCAACCTCGTCCAAGCTTTGCAGCCGAGCAAGGTTGGTTTCCACGATACCTCTATCAAAAAGCACAGCCAACGCATCACGCACATCGCATCCGGTGACTATCACGGTCTTGCAATCGCAGATGACGGGCATGTCTGGGGTTGGGGTGCGAACAATTACTGCGAAACTGGTTACACCGAGAATGCTGGTGCAGACGATGCCAGCGTCCTACAACCCAAAATTGTACACAGCTTGGAGGGCAAAGGCGTTCATACGCTTGACGCAGGCTCGCATCACAACCTAGCCATTACCAAGGATGGACAAGTGCTCGTCTGGGGTCGCTGCGATGGTTCACAGACCGGTCTCCCTCCTTCCCAACTTGACGCAGAGACGGATGAGAGCAAGGTATTGAAGAACAACGGCAAGGCGAAAATTGTTGTACAGCCGACACCCCTTCCTGACCTCAAGAACATTGTCACCGGCGCATGCGGCCCTGAACACTCTATCGTCATTGACGAGGCCGGCAAGGCCTACTCATGGGGTTTCTCAGTGAACTTCCAGACGGGTCAGGGCACTGATGACGAGATCGAGGTCCCGACTATGATCGACAATACTGCTGTGCGAGAGACAAAGCTTGTATGGGCTGGTTGCGGTGGTCAGTACAGTATCTTGGCAAGCAAGAAGGAGTAGGCCACTCAGGCTGTATCTCCATGGTGTAGAGAATTCCGATGGCGGCAACCTTCTATGAGCTTACTTTCTTCCATTTCCTGATATTTAGTCTGGCCTCACCTTTGAGGCTTTCAGACAAGCATTCACGGCGTTCAAGTTCCTCTCGGGTATCTTTTGCATAGCGGATATCTGATTCGGTACACGGGGTTATCATACGTATTCATTCATTACGTGGCTGAGCGGTAGGCCAAAACACACGACATGGCTATTATTAGAGGGCGTAGACTGGGCGGTAGGCTCAGTCGTGCTTGTGATCAACTTGTAATAGTACGATGCTATGCTATTTATATCTTTTGCGCGTATGCAGTGGTGCTTTTCTATGCGAGTTGTACTTTCAATTACAATGCGGTGAAATGAAATGGAAGACTGATGCCGTGGAATATGCAGGGCTCATGCGCAGTCGCAGCTTCAGATGCCTTACATAATCAAACCGTGATGACGCTCGACCCTGCCGACCAAAAATCACCATCACCGAAGCGCATCGATACTACACCCACGACACTACTCCACCACTACCGCAACCTCTATATATCGTACGAACCCCGCGAAACAGAAGCCGTGTGTTCCCAATATTGACGAATTTCGCAGCTTCACGCTCACCACCGCAACAATGCCACCCAAGCAAATGGCAGGCAAGGGCCGTACTCTCAACGAGCCCAGCTTCGCGTCTAGCACTATTTCGGCCTTTACAAGCAAGGAGAACAGGAGTATTGTTACTGCTGCGGGGATGTTTGCTGTAAGATACTCTATGCGATGGCAGATATCGGAGGGGCGATAGAACACGATTTACAAGATGGAGAATTGAACAAAAGATGAGCGCTGACGACGGTGTACAGATCGGTGTAACATTCTTGCACAGCAGCTGGGCCGAAATCCTACTCCCCGCGTAAACCCAAATCCATCACAAAGGGACAATGCGCCGGCGCTGTGACAGCGAGGCGGCAAATGCGAGCAGCCATCGCAGGGCAATGGACGAACCTTGACGCCATGTACAAAGAAGGAAATTTCATCTTGGGAAGAGCATTGAGAAGGGCGTTCAGGCACGGATAGCATACTCAATGGTGTGAAAGCAGGGTCAAAATGCGACCTACAACCGGGGTCATTCGACGATCTTGCAACGAAATGTACAACAATTCCGATTTTTTTCCTCCGAAGCAATCTCAACTAGATTTTTTGATAACTAGTCTCATTTCATACCCCTCTCGACGTCATCCCAGGACATATGGTAATCTGAAACACCATGCGCCTCACCTGTATCGACGCGTATGACGGTTCTGTAACCCACATGGCTGGAACACACCAAGCACTGTCTTGCTGTCACAGAAATGCTTAGCTATAGACATTACGGATCAAGTCGCCCTATGAGTTTCTTCTTCTTCTTCTTTTTCCCTCTTCCGAGACACAGTCTGAGCTTGACCACAGTTTCACGTCGCCTCCTTGGTTTGTTCAGCTTCATTTACCACCATCGTTCGTGTCAGCTATGGCGCGCGTCGAGTGTCGAGTTGGAACTCCTGCGGGCTGGTGCGAGCATAGTGTGAGCTCTTGGGGGAGCATTTCTTTTTCCACGAGGCAAAAGCTGGGCAAGCGGATCTGAGATCAACCGTCCGGATTGCTCCGGCGAATTCCTATCGGGCGCGTAACTGGCGTATGAGAAGTATACGCGTGGCGTGTTCAGATACGTCCTGATCGAGCTGTTGGCGGATGGTATCGTTTGGCTATCGTGAAGTGTGCCTTGGCGCTCGGAAGTTGTCTGTTGGCATTCTAAGCGCCAGTCAGTTGGACAAAGCAGCCTGTGTTGGTTTTGGAGCAGTTTGTAAAGTCCAATAGCAACGTTGATTCGTACTCGGCATATTGCTTTCATACGGCACGGTGGCGTCAAGAATCAATTAGCATGCTGCGCAGCAGAGTAACTCAATTGTTAGTCTGCGAACCTGGTTGTTGGTACTTCGACGCGCCGGTGGCGCATGCAGAAGGCCTTACTGTATGCGATCATCTACTGCAGGTACTCTGCATACTGATAATGCACATGGTTCAAGGAACATCACATAGCTAAGAAAACAACCATTCGTGGTAGCTATTCATTCGTAAGATTCGATTACGCTATCTGTACATGCAAAGCCGACTCTGAATAGCGGATCAACAGTCCGGCTGTGAAAGAGAGTGTACAAGGGTTTATGCATGCCCACAAAAACCAGCAATTATGCTCGCTACAATTACAGCAAAATTGGGCGCTATCAAATCAAAGACGCCGGAGCAATTGATAGGCGTCCGAAGAGGTAATAAGGAAATGTTATGTCGTTCGTAAATATGCGTGATGCTGGGGTATCTCTAGTCTATACTTCTCTAACCCAAACCTGGTAAAATAGTCAGTGTATGGTCTTAAAGCTGTTTGTCTTACGAAACTTACCTCCATCTTCGCCATATCGCTGCCTTCCTTTCTAGCAACGCTCTTCGCCGTCTGAATGGCCATGTCAAGATCATCTTGGTCGGCCATGGTGATCATGTCGCCATCATCTTTGAACTCCACCTTGAATTTATTTCGCACACCAAACTTCTCGCGAATCTGTTGCCAGAATTCGGTAATCAGTTGATCCGAGTTGATGAAAACATAACGCGTGTCACTAGAGTGAACCTTGACTCTGATCTTACTACCTGCACCGCGGTTGCTACCACCCGATCTGGTGGAGCGAGCGGGTGATCGTCTCCTAGATTTCGAGCGGGACATCATCTCAAACTCAGCATCATCAAGATCACTACCGTCGTAGTCGTCCTCGTCCTCTTCCTCGATGTAAGCTGGCCGCCTGCTCTGTTTTGAGCGAGTATATGCGCCACGACTGGAACGGGAAGGCGGGTATGAGTCGTTGTCATAGTAGTCGTCGATGATATCGTCGTCAGACCCACGACGTCGTGGCCTGTAGTCACGATCTCGCTGGTCTCGCTGGTCCCGCTGGTCCCGTTGGTCCCGTTGGTCTCGCGGATCGCGTTGTGCTCGGTCTCGTGTTGACTCTGAGCGGCTTGGTGGTGGTCGCTCAGAGGCGGAGCGCTGCGTTGGCTGACGGCGAGGGGGCTCGTTGCTGCTTTGCTGGTCGAAAGCAGCTCGTCCGAGGTTCAGAGGCTGGGGCTTAGGACCGCCACCTCGTACGGACTGTGCGCGGCTCATCGGGGCATCGGCAGCAGGTCTTCGCTCTCCACCAGATCGCCTGTCACCAGACCTCCTGTCTGCCTCTGGTGGCGGTGTAGGTGGAAACATATTACGGTTCATCGGCGGCTCTGACTGCTGGCGGGCTCTGCTCTGAAGCTCTGGTTTGACTAGGTTGGTCGCGGCGTAGGAGATCTTGTCTTCAGTCCTATCGTCTTTTGCAGCTTGTCCTCCCTTCTTAATCTCGGCACCGGCGAAGCCAGTGAAGGCATTAGCCCGGTCTGACGCAGCGACAAGACGGGCCTTTCCGAGATAGTCTTTTGTCTTCAAGTTCTTTACCTTCGCTTCGTTGGGACGGTAGACGATACCGACGGGGATGGAGAAGACGGTGTAGCCCTCAGCTTCCTCGCGAATGGCCTCGTCAATGACATCGTGGTCAGGCACCACCTTCTCTTTGGCTGCGAAGGACAGATCCTGTAGACCTGCGTCTCTTTGCTGGAGGTAAATGTAGCAGAGACCGCGGTTGAAAAGCACCTCGCAGGAGTATAGCTTGAATTTCAGGCCCAATTGCTCGTAGTCAATGTTGTTGTTTCCGCGCAAGTAGAGGAGGGTATCGTTGAAGTTGGCGAGGGCTTCCTCAAAATCGCCCATGAGGAAGTTTGAGACGCCCTGTTGGAAGTATGCGACGGCGAGGTATTGGTCCAGACGCACAGCGCGCTGGTAACAATCTACCTGTAGAGCTATCAGCACGTGCTCGTGGCATTGGAGCCATTATCCTTGACTCACCGCCTTCTCATGCTCGCCGAGAGTGGCATGAATCACGCCGCAGTTGAACAGAATCTTGGACGTGTCGGAGATCTGGTCAAAGACCTTCAATGCGACGTCAAACTCGTTGTTGTCGTAGCTGGCGAGGGCTGCCACCCAGGTTTCGATTTCCTACCCCGCCTATCAGCAATTGGACTCGGAAGGAACAAACAGACGCAGGAAGAAGGAGCGCACCTGCTTCAGAGACATGACGAGTGATCTTCACTTGTTACCCGGCAGTATGGTGTCGTCAAGCCTCAATCTACGGCCTCTCCTAGCACTCCACCGTGGGACGAGGGGTCGCGTTCCTTGTCAAACACAAACTGCCCAAAGTGCTCGTCTCAATTCCGCCAGATTATAGAGTAGCCGCCGGGGCTTGTGGGTGTGCGCGACGTGGTGAATTATGGTGTGGTAGAGGCGGTGGGTGCTGGCTATTATGGTCGTCGAGGTACACAAGTACCTGGTGTGTTGCGCGGGGAAGTAAACGATCGTACAGGTGTGGGAATTAAGGCACAGTTGGGAAGCCGTTCGAGAGAGGGAAGGAGGTTTCGAGGGCGGCACTCGGAAGAGACAGGGACACGGTGGGAATTTGGCGGGCGGTTGCAGGAGGGCTACTGGTGGGGAGACCAAATCTGAGGTCCAGCGCGTTTGAGAGACAAGCCTTGGCCGACACGGCGACCGCCACGCTGATTGGACCCCTGCACCGTGAAGCCCGAGAGCCACAGCGCTACGCGCCAGTCCAAGACGCCGCAACCCAGCCCATTGCAGCATGACACCACCGCCTCCCGATGCCCTGAGAGCCTAACCATCCTCTCCAGCGCTTCCGAAAGGACCGGAGCCTGGCTTGGTGACGCCGACTGCCAGCAGCGAATATCCGACTGCTGGCCCCCTTACGATCATCGAGTGATGGCGTTTGAGGTCTGTAACATGAAAAAGCTCCGACTGAGACAGCCACGTGACGATTCGTCCGCGCAGCCACTCACCCCATCGCCGCGCTTTTCTCAGGCATGAACGCATGACTATGCCAGGCCTCGCAAAGTCCGTGTTCGCGCAGTCCTAGTTTCGGCCTAGATTTCAAGGTGCATGCATTATCTCTCCTCACCAAACCAACACGGCATTTCGACGGCACTTGTGGACTTCTTGGGCTATCTTGGTCTGTCTTGAGCTCATAGCATCCCACGGTCGCGCTGCTCCTCTCTCTCCTGCCAGACCGTCTTTCCGGAACACGAACATACCGTCTTGTCGTCTGAACAGCCATTAGCATACACCCATCTAGAACACACGAGCCGCCAGAAGCAGAACACGTGGGGTACCAAGAGCACTCACTGTCCCAAACACCAGCGCTACGTGCAATGACACCCACTAGCGTATCCGGATCGTTCTTATCAAACTGTCCAAGGTCAGATTAGATCTCGGATCAATTAGCGGGTTTCGCATACCTTGCCGTCTTGCTCCTTTGCAACTACGATGCTGCGTCCGATCATCTCCCAGATGTGGATGGGCTTATCCAGGAACACAGATCCGACTCCACCCTTCCCTACCTGAACGGTTCCAAAGACGCCTCGACACGGCTTGCCCTCCTGTTTGGCTTTGTGATGTTCCCAGATGGCGCCGGTAGATTCAGGTCCGTCGGATATGTTGCCAGATTCGCGGATAGTTGCATGGTATGTTCCAGGCGACAATCCTCGTATACTCAGGTCAATGATGGTCATACTTGGAGCCACTTCCACCATGCGCACAAGCCCTCGAACCTTGTTCTCTACATGCGGTGCATGCGATTCTAGAATGCAAACTGCGGCGCCTGCTCTCATGTCAGAATCATAACACATCCAAACTCCTACATTCAGATGGAGCATACTGTCTGATCTTCCAGATCCTCTTAGAATTGCATCACGACCAGTAGCTTGAATAGCTTCAACGATTGCCGATGGTGCTGCTGTACCCTCGATAGATACTAGTTGATCTTTGAGGTTGGCAGTGACTTTGTTGATACCTATCTTGTTAGAAGCTGAATGACGTGCGTGGGGATCGCTCGTACCACCCAACTGCTGCAGAGAACCTTCAATGTCGTTGATGCATGACTGGCAGGTCATCGGCACCGCGAAGATGGTTTCAAACGACGGAACAGTCATCTTGAAAGGTGTAAAGTTAGCTGTAATCCTGCTTAAAGCTTTGTGCTATTGGTAGAAAGATCAAGTCGTTGGCATGCGACTTTGCCGTCTGTCGCTTTGAAATCCAGGCCCGAATCCCCGCCGAACATCCACGGACGGATCTGGCATCGGAGCTTATCTTATCGATCGATCACGTGAGGTTGGAAATGTTGGACAGCGGGCTTGGCATCAACCTTCACTGCACTGCGACCAGTCCACCAATAGCGCTTGCAGCTTCGCCTCCCTCGTTGTCGGGGAATTTCAGACTCCATACCTTCTCATAGCTTAACTAGGGTCTGCCTTCAGGGCATTGACTTCGCAGCCCGACATGTCGCAAGTGATTGGAAAGGTGTGTATTCCATCGGACCTCCGCAACCCAATATCTCTATGATCGCTGCCACTGTCTCTCTGGTGTCATGTTCTACTCTCTCTCTACTTCCAAAGCTAAAACCGTTGCATAGACCCGCCTGGCATACGCTCGCTCATGGCACCACCTCGACATCGGCTCCGACCCACGCGCGCTGGGCCGCGTCGCCTCTGCCATAGCCCTGACCCTTATGGGAAAGCACAAGCCCATCTTCGACCCCTCTACCGACTGTGGTGACTACGTCGTGGCTACGAACTGTTCTCAGTTACACACCACCGGCAAGAAGCGCTTTCAGAAACTCTACCGCACGCACACGACCCGCCCCGGCTCCCTCAAAGAACTCTCCATGGACAGGATGATGGCCAAGTGGGGAGGTGGAGAAGTGTTGAGGAAGGCCGTTAGCGGCATGTTGCCGAAGAACAGGTTACGGAAGGACAGGCTGGCGAGGTTGAAGACCTTTGAGGGGAGAGCGCATCCTTACAAAGAGAACATTCTGCAAGTGGGAAATGGTGGTGGACAGAGCATAACGGAGCATGGAGATGTTAAGAAGACATTCGCGGAAGCGAAAACACAGGCTCCCGAGGCGCCAGTATCATGACGAGGGGGTGAGCACAAAGAGGAAGAGAAGATATACCAAGAATCGGGTTTGTATAAGACATGTAAATCTAAATTGCAGGGCTTGAGCCAAGTTTTGGTTTGGTTGCTTCGTGAACTTGGTTTATTATTCCACATCTTGCTGTTGGCAATCTTAAGCGATTCCATGGTTCGTCGAACTGTGAGTGGGCATGAGATGAGTTATGTTTAATGCATTTAGGGTTTTACCAGATAGATTGATCATGCACCTTCACGTCACATGCATAGGGTGTCAAGGAAGATAGCGAGCCAAAAGTTGAATTCCTTCTACTCGCATGATAGGTGTTCTACTCTCACTCGTCCCCCCTGTATAAAAAGAAAATGTGGTATAATGTTCTACTCTCGCTCGACAATCTTCCCCTTGAAAGTCACTGGATAACCGAAAGAAATGTACAAGAAACCAAAGTGTAACGGGAACGTGCTGCTGTATCTACAGCTTCGACTTGGTGCCCTTGCGGGTGACGGTGCACTGAATGAGGCCGTTGGGGTCTGATTGAGGAGCGAAGACAGTAGCATCCTTGCCGGTGTTCTTGATGCCCTTGTGCCATGAGAGGTCTGGCATTGTGTTAGTAATCTGACGTGAGAGATCAAACTTGACGCAACTTACCAACTTCGAAGTAGTGCTTGTTGGGCAGCGCATAGTCCACAGCCTCGACCTGGGGAACAGCGGCCAAGATCAGGTCACACATTTTGTACATAGTCGCCTGTACACTGGCGCTGTCATCCTCGGCAAAGACCTTGAGGGTAATGTCCCTGGCCGCCTTCCATGCAGCGTTGAAGTCCACAGCCTTGGCCTCATCTAGGTTCTTGAACAACTTCCATTGCCAGCCAGCCTCAATCTCTGTGCTCAAAATACGGTCCCATGTCTCAGGTAGGCGCGTGTATTCATCGCGGTGGAAGCCATGGAATGCTGATCCTGTGCTCTTCAGCACAAGGAGCTTCTCAATCTTGGATCGGATAGAGACACCCTCATTCTCGCGAGTTACTGACTCGACTACGCGGGTCTCTTCACCGTCACGGAAGAAGGAGTGTGGGTGTGCTTTTCCGTCGATAGTCATGCGCGTCCATCGGTGCTGAACGATCTTGACGTGGGCGGCGTGAATATGAGGGTAGGTCTTGACAAAGTGGTCGCCAATGATGGCAGCAAATTGCTCGGGCGGGTCGATGGGGTTTTGCTTGGCGAGGATGTATGTTGTTTGCTTTTGCGTATCGGTCGCAACTACCACAGAGTTGTCTGCTTTAGTGTAGCTAGAAACTGTCAATATATGTCATGCTAATACCGCGGCGCGAAGGCGTACGAAGTCTCAATATCTCCCTCGAGTAGAACGCAGACTGTTTGCTCAACAACCTTGTGGATGCCGGTGTTGGGATCCTTATCGACCTTGTAGAGGCGGACATTGTCCTTGCCATAGCGGGCGTAACTAAGTTGAGACATGGCGAACGACGCTGTTGAGATTGCAACAATAGCCTAATGTACTTGAGATAAGGGTTGAAGATGTAGGTAGTTAGGTGGTCAATGGGAAGCAGAGGGTAAGTAGACGAAGTTATCAAAAAGGGCGATCAAAGCTAGATATACTTATGAAACGGCGCCTTATCTGATGGACGGCACGCGGAGGACACCGAACTGTATAGGAGCGGTTTGCGATTGAGGCACGAGCAAGCTATGGACCGCCGGCAAAGAGGCGGCGAGAACGCGTTTCGATTCGTTGACATGGCCATCGGCGAGCTCCGGTCGAGGGAAGAGGCCCTGGACAGCGGCGTAAGGCGTGCACGTGACAGCATCAGAACAGCTCCCCGCCTGAATCTGTAGTAGGCACAATGGGATTATGGGTCCTGAACTGTCGGCACATGGAGTTCGGCGCTGTGTCAGGCCATGATGTGGTGAGGTGCAAAGCCGTACCGGTACGTGCAGATGGAGAGACGCGAGCTCTGCTACCAGGGTAGGAGGGTAGGGAAATGTGCACGTCCCTTGTGCAGCAGCCGCTGCCCGCAACTCGAGATGGGCATTGCAGCGCGCCATGCAACATTCACTCACACTGTCATTACACCAGCTCCACACTCTCTAGCCCCTGTCACAGCCGCTCCTTCCCCGAACCTTAGCCACACTTCCGTTTTTGGCCAGGCACCGCAACGAGGACGACTCCACCTGTGCCCGCGAGTTGCTCATGAGGCAAGAGGGCATCGCCGAAAGACAGATATGCGATGCGGTTGGCGGGAACACGGTTAAGGCGCGCTCATGACGCCATCAGCTCGCTCCGTAAACACACAGGCCGACGCCGCCGACCAGAGCTCTCTTCTTGCGCCCACGACGAGTAGAGATGGCCGCTCAGCGTCGTCGGTCGGCATGGCCAGCTCGCGGGGCGGCCAGGCCTCGTATGCCTCGTATGCAACTGCCAACACAGGCCCTGGCAGCTTCAATACCGCTCTGATGCGGCCCTCGACGTCGCAAGACGGTCGAATACGCCCCGAATTCGACATGCATGCAATCACCGTCGGCGACAATGACGGCACAACCACTGAGCAGAGGCAGGCAGAGCTGCAGGACCAGATTGAGAAGGAGACCAAGATCAAGATTGGGTCCGAGAACCTGCTCGAGGCATTAAACGCCAAGAACGCAAAAGACAGCAAGAACCAGCGGTTACAGGTCGAGGAGCAGCTTAACATATCCAACAGAAAATTAGCCCAGTTGCAGTCGGGCTTGGCTGCGGAGAAGCAGAGAGCAAAAGAAGTCAAATCACCACCAGCGGACCCACAAAGCAGACTCTCATATCTGTTTCGTCGGAACCTCTCGCGCTCGCCGTCGCGGCACATCGTCCAGAAAGAAGTAGGAGAAGAGGAAGAGACCGAGTCGCCAACATTTGTTCTGGCTGAGATATTGCAGGCTCTAGAAATTCAGGGCATGCAGCCGGAATACTATGTAGAGAGAGCCAACTCTCTGGTCCTCCTATTCAAGCGACATCCTACGCTGAAGTACGACCTGGCCTGGTCAATATTCGGATTACGAATGCAAACCATGCTTCTGAGCGATAGCCGTGAAGTTGTTGCAGCGGCGTATCGAGTTATGCGCTATTCCTTCACTGATCGCAAGTCTCTCCGAATTGTACGCGCTCTTCACACAGATCATCTTGTTATCCTGTCATTAGTAAAAGAGTCTAAAGCTAGTGTGGAGCGCGAGCAAGCACTGAAGTTTGTCCGTGCGTTCCTTGATGTCAAAGGAGGTGTTGAGGAAATCGCTCGCGCCGTGGTTCGTATCATCGTCGCAGTGGCTGAGCATGCAGAAGACCGACTGAGGAACATTGCAACGCTGACTCTAGCCGAAATCCTTGTCCGAAAGCCATCTCTCCTCGTGGCAGCCGGAGGCATGGGCGCTCTGGCTGATGCTCTGGGAGAAGGAAGCTACCACGCCGCTGAGAGTGTTGGTACTTCGTTTCTCTACCTGCTGGACACCCCTAGGAGACGTCGCTTTCTACGATCTGGGCGCGAATTGGAAGCGCCCTTTGCCATGTTCACCGATGCAAACACAACTCATGGGCATTTGCACGAAGAGAAGTTGAAGGTTAATGCCAAGGTCATTGCATCCTTGCTCCGCAGCTGGCCTGGACTGCTCACACTATCTATGAACGACTTTCTTCCCCTCCGATCCCTGCTTTGGTCCTTACAAATCCCCACTCCCCATGTTCGGAACATCATCTTGGAACTACTATTTGACCTCCTCAGGATCAAACCTCCCTCTTGGTCTTCGTCTTTCCTTGCTGGACGACGATTGACTACGTATGGTCGCGTCACAAATCTGAAGAATCAGCAGATCAAAGATGCTTCAGCTTCCAACAGCGCTGAGGATGATACCACCAAGTGGAGTCTACTAGACCATTACGTTTCCGTAGTTTTGGCAGCATTTCTGCACGCTGGGTTGATGCCAGCACTACTACAAGCTGAAGAAGATTCTTTGACATTGCCATTAAAGCGTAAGACGACATTGCTGATTGGCGAAGTTTTGAAGATGGCGAACGAGTTGCTGCCCCCATCATGGAGCGCGCAGCTTCAGGTACTCCCACAGCTTCTTCATTCAGCAGCGCGGTTCGACTCCGAAGACCGCTTTGTCGCGATTGGTACCATATATCAAGTGGACAGCATCAACAGAACTCTATATCGATCCGGACCTACATCTTTGTACAATCCTAAAAGTACTGCGATGTCTGACAGTACCTCGACAACCAGACAAAGTGACCATGCGGCAAAGTTGCAAGCCGCTATGCAGGTGGATGAGGCTCAATTTCGCAATTTGATGGTCGAGACTCAAGTATTGAACACGGTCACGTTCACAAAATGGAAGTGGGATCTCATTTTGAATATCATCGAAGGTCCACTACTCAATCCTAAACGCCTAGACGAGGCTATCAAAGTAACCAAGTTCATACATCGCGTCTTAGGTTTCTATCGACCATTTAAGTATCGTTTCTCCGAGATCAAAAACACCAAACCAAACCAACGATACGTACGAGCCGGGTGCGCCTTGATGCAGAGCCTTCTACAAAACCCCGAAGGTGTCAAATACTTGGCCGAGAGTAAATTTATCCGTCAGCTTGCCGAGTGCTTATCGCATTTCGATCGAATGAGCGGTCTGACCTCTGAATCACCCATATTCCAGACGGACCGTATGAATGAGACGCTTACTGGTGGCTACTTTGCGCTCTTGGGTGCTCTAACTAAAGACGCCCGAGGTATCCATATTTTGGAAAGATGGAGAGTGATCAACATGTTCTACCATATCGTCGAGCTCAATGATCGCGACGATTTGATCCGGACTCTTCTGAGTAACATGGACTACACCTTAGACGGTCATCTACGCCTCATCATCTCTAAAGCGATGACATCATGCTCTAAGGAGATTAGAATATTCGCAACTAGGTTGTTGCGCAAATATGCAACAAAGCCCATGGGGGCGAGCAGCTCTACAGGTGTAGCGGAATGGGCCATCAGGTTGCTTGTAACGCAGCTTTACGATCCAGACGTGGAAGTCTGTGAGGTCGCAATCAAGATATTAGAAGAGGCTTGCAATCAGAAAGAGTCGCTGGAGTTTGTGGTGAAATGCCGTCCGGCTTTGGATCATTTGGGAGAGATTGGTGCTCCACTCTTACTTCGGTTCCTCTCAACTTCGGTAGGCTACCACTATCTGGACGGATTGGATTACATCACGAGGGAGATGGACGACTGGTTCTTGGGAAGGAACGATACTTACGTGGCCTTGATCGAGGCCTCGATGGCTCGCGCACTTGCGGACATACCCGAAAAACCGTCGACTCAGTTGACTTACGACGACGCGCCTGAACCAACCGATTACGGTCTTGTGCCACCACACTTCTACCGAGAGCTGACAAGGACCAAGGAGGGATGCAAGCTACTCAAGCAGAAAGGCCATTTTGACGAGTTCGCAGCGACCATTCGAGACTTCGCATCGGAGAACGACGATCCCGAAATCATACTCAAAGTCAAAGGCTGCTTGTGGGCGGTTGGCAACGTCGGCTCGATGGAACTAGGTGCGCCGTTCCTTGAGAATTCGGACGTGGTCAAGTGGGTCGTGCAGATTGCCGAGCAGTCAGAAGTCATGTCGCTCAGAGGTACAGCCTTCTACGTGTTGGGCCTGATCTCTCGAAGCCTCCATGGTCAGGAAATTCTGCTGGAATATGGTTGGGACGGCGTCGTCAACGACTCTGGTGAGGCACTAGGATTTTGCCTACCGTTAAACTTCAACAAGCTCTTTGCGGTCAGTACCAGTTTTTCTTTTTCGTCTCAGTCAATGATCTAATACATTATAGATGACGCCCTGGGTTGCCCAAGCAGAAGACATGAGCTGGAATCCCAATGCCGAAATCAAGGTTGCCGTCACCGACAGAGACCCAGTAAACGCGCGGATCTTGAAGCTTGCTACTGACCTGGGTAATACGGTGCTTGCCAAGAAGGCAGCAAATGACCTACAGGCGTAAGTAGTCCCCTAATCGAGAGCTGAAAGTCACGAGCTAATGCATGCGGCTTAGAATCAAAGCTAGGAAGGCACCTGGGTTTAGTAAGCCTGCAATCTTCCACAAGGTAATGCAGATACTAGAAGCACATCACTTCCGCCTCCCAGCATGCCGGTTCATGCTAGACCTGTTTGACAAACGGGTCCTCGAGCAGATTGTGCTAGAGGAAGAAGATGACCAGGAAGATGAATCGAACAGCGAGTCAGAGGTCGGCTCGGACGTAGACCAGGCCGCGACAACCAGTGCACTCAGGACATCGTGAACTGGTGTTCGCGAAAACGAATCCGAAGTTTCGGAAATGGGCGTTGAGGAGCGTTATGTACAGGGATGTCAATGTACGATAGTCATGTTCTATGTTGGTGGAGCCGAACGAAAGCGTGCATGGAGAGTTTCCTTTTGCATATGGAGTTCCCTGGTACGCTTTGGGGGGCTTGCCGAGAAAGCATGTCCACTAGTCTAGTGCTACATTCGGTCACGTTTGGCGAAACTGGCACGGCAGCCAGGGACAGGAGCATCAAGTGATATTGAATTGAAAAAAAATTCTCAAAGCATGAAAAGTGGCTTTTTGGAGCCGCGGCCTCCAGAGCCGCGAATGCGCGGCGTTGTGGCTTGCAGAATGAGTGAGACACAAGACACAAGCCCCACCCTGGACGGCGGTGGATAAGATGCGAATGCAAGTCGTCACGACAATCGGACCCTTAGGGGGATGTACAGGGTCTTCGTTCGGCAGCGGCTAGTCGTTTCCGGCGCAAGTGTGTACACATGGGAAATCATGGGATTGACGTTTGGCAGCCCTGGGTCAGACGCGGGTTCAAGCGGGTCCGGGCTCTGATTGGTTGCGTAGTGCTTTGATTCTCAATGTATGACGATTTGACCTCATTCTCTCGCTTCTTGTACATGTATACCGCCGAACACTAAGGTCTCACAGCACATAGCAGATAGGTTGACACGACACGCTCGTGCGTGGGGCTCGCGCGGCTGCGATGCGGATAAGAACAGAGAGATGGGCTTGGCAGACGTTTTGCTGCTCGACTTGGGGAATGTTGGAATTAGCAGGAATCGATGATCACCACTCTGACCTTTGCTCCCCGGAAACGCGGCGCAATCAATGGACCGCGGCAGTCGTCCCAGTCCTCGGGATACCGGTTCGAGGCGCATCTGGTGTGGGAACAAGCAAGGTTTGAGTCGTCTTTTACTGTTGGAGGTCGTCTGCGGGTGGACCGTGCCAATTTTTTATATCAAGCTGGCACAGGATTGGCTTAGCCTGGCGAGCCGATGACGGGCTTTTCTCTCGATCCGAGTACCCCAGAGCTGACACAGCAATCGAGGGCAGCCTCCCATGACTGATACGGGGCGCAGAGCAACATCGCCGATCTTTAACTATCCGTCCAGCATGGATGACCACTTCAAGTTGTTCTCTCTTGAACATGGTCCTTGTCCGCTCTGCGCTCTACTGCTAGACTCCACCACCTCTCGCCATTCCGCGAGCTCTTGTGTTGCCACCCCGCGTGCTTGTATATATCCCGACCTTGTCTGCCCAAGATAATATCATCCCTCTTCGGCAGTCTCCGTCGTCACCCGTCCCTGCATCAGCACGCGCGTTGCTGATCCGCCCTCGTCCCAGCTTCCGGAAGAATCGAGCGTTCCGTGAAGACGTTTTAGCACATTCTTGCCTATTGTGAAGGTTTAACTATCTTCGAAATACGCAATCTCGCTGCCCGACTCGACTCCCGCCCTCCTTCCTTGTCCTGCCCTGCACACCTGCAGTGCGCACCTACTCCACGACCAACCAAACCCACAACCCGACCCCACCGACGGGCCTGCGACTGTATATGGCTGCCGGAGCCATTGTACAACATAGCGAATCTACATGAATCGTCAACGGACAAAAGGGTGCTCCATCGTCGAAAGCGTTGAGCATTCCTTTGAGCCTCAGTTTCCTGCACAGGCCTTCATGTGCGACGATGAGCGCTCGGCAGAGGCTTCGGAGGCGGTAGCCTTGGACGCCCACTGTGACGCCCGACAGATGGTCCGTCTAGTCCAGTGTCCACGATGCTCGAAACCTCTGAGTGCCCCAGTCACCCTGCCTTGCGGTCATACCGTCTGTCGCGGCTGTCTGCCTCCTCCACAACCTCGTACCAACATATCATATCCAAACACACCAGATCGCCTCATGGGCATTTCGTGTCCCCTGATGGGCTGCGGGGCCGAGCACGCTTCTGCTGAGTGCTCTGTCGACGTGACGTTGACCAAGTTGATGGACCTCATAAAGGCTGAGATAATTGAGCACAGGCCATCTGCGGAAAATACTCCGACACTCCTCGTCGAGGTACCCCAGCATGAAGATTCCCCTTTGGATGAGAAAGAGAAGGAAAAGCTTAGCTATCATGGAAATCAAGAGGAACTGCATGGAGGACGCCTCGTGTCCACGTTTACCATGGCTGAAATGGGCAAACTTCGGTACTCTTCCGAAGTCCACTACCAGTCACTATCGGCAAGCGGGGACGATTACGAGCATCTTGACATCACGCTCCTGGAACGCTTACGCGACGTAACCCACAAGGAGTTAGACTGCCTTGTCTGTTACAACCTGATGCTGGACCCAACAACAACATCGTGTGGTCATACATTTTGCCGTCGTTGCCTCGCTCGCGTTATGGACCACAGCAGCATTTGCCCTTTCTGTCGAAGAGGCCTGCATGTTCCTGCCTCACTACAGAATCAATCTAGCAACGTCATACTCAACTCTTTGTTGAATGGACTTTGCCCGGATCTGGTGAGTGCTCGTGCTGATGCTCTCAAGGCGGAAGAGCAGGCGGGAGACAACGTGTTGAACGTTCCGCTCTTCATCTGTACACTGTCGCTGCCCTCTATGCCGACATTCCTTCATGTCTTTGAGCCTCGCTATCGATTGATGATGCGGCGCGTCATCGAAGGTAGCAGACAATTCGGCATGGTTATGTACAATCGCACACACGCACCCCAAGGCGATCTTGGCTCGACTCCGTTCCTGGAGTATGGAACACTACTTGAGATTGTCAATTACGAGTTACTGCGCGATGGGCGTAGCTTCATTGAAACACGTGGTATCGGACGATTAAAAGTGAGGGCTCATGGCCTACTTGACGGGTACAACGTCAGCCGCATTGAGCGTGTTGAAGATGTTTCTCTCGCCGAGGAAGCTATTCTGGAGCAGCGTGAGACCACTATGGCACGGGATTACGCGGAAGCATTCTTCCGCGACCATCCTCAAACCCAACTCCCTACGGAAGTCGCAATCGAGACATTATCCACGCAACAGCTACTTGATAGCTGCACAGCATTTGTACGAGAAATGAGAGAAGCCAGTGCGCCCTGGCTTCGCGAACGGATCATCCAAGTCTATGGCGAGCCACCCGAGGACCCCGCAATCTTCCCATATTGGTTTGCATCTGTAGTACCAATCGTAGAAGAGGAAAAATACGTGTTGTTACAGACTGAACGGGTCCGCGAGCGCCTCAAGATTGTGTACTCGTGGATTGGAAGGATCCGCGGACAACGATGGTAAGCACTCACCTTCTTTATTGTTTACATCCTGCATCTACACCACATCGGATCCCGGCCCAAGAACCCAGGCGCATGCGTACCCCTTACGCGACACGAGCATAACGGTGATCATTCCTTTGTCGTGCAGCATGGTCGCTGCAACTAGAGGTACTTCATCCCTTGTGCGCTGATCATTATGACGAAAGTGACATGCATAAGCTGCCTGAAGCTTACATGTCTAACCACAAGAGATGTATCCGACGTGTTTGATTTCGTGGCACTAGCTGACAATACATTGACAGGTCCTCGGGCAATGCATGCAGCATCTTATGACTCCTGATTGCTCTCATTACCATCGGAATCGCGCTCCTATCTACGCCTCCACCTCAACCTACCATCCATTCTCGATAAGAGAATGAGCAGCTTACATCACATTAAGCTTACAACTTCTCAAGATCACCAGATACCCTTCTCTCATGGCCACAATTTGATACCAAACTCAACCTCTCATGTCTTTTCAGGCATTAGGAGAGGCTTTTTCTTTTATGTATTGCATTATTTTACGTCACGAAGATTCCATTTGTTACCATATGTCCTTTCGCTTCTTCAACGATTACCCCCTTTCAGGAGGACCCGGAGCTTGCCGTGGTCCATGTTCAAATGACTTTTTTAGACCCAGGTGCTAGCCTGGGAAAACTTTTTTCTGGACGGTTTTCGAAAAAGGTTTTGGCATATTGCGACGAAGGGTGGGAGTAACTTTGCATTTGATAGGCGTTTCTTTGGTCTTGTCGCATTTAGCGGGGCTGCTCCAGTTAGAGATTGGCAGAAGGTGGCTTTGTAGATACTAGAGTACTTGTGAATGGGTGATGTGTATATCCATCTTGTGCACTAGAATTCACCTCACCGTAGTCCGCGAAGAAGAAGATGCGATGTGATACCCGCAATGTACGCATTACCTAGGTGTAACTACGTCAAGCGTCATGACATTGCAATCTTACTATGTCTTCATCTTTCTAGCTGCGAAGACGACCTTGAGGGGCATCAAACATCTTACGACCAAATGAAAAGTTCTATCCCTACTAAATAGACCTTAGAAGTATAAACTATTGATTTCTGTCTAAACTGTTATAGAGAACTTTCCGTATACCTTTAAGGTTGATCTTTCCAAGGCTAATATAGACTTTAGTGATAAAGTTTTCAACGCTCAATACACATTTCTTTTCTTGTTTGATCTGAAGCTACAAAGGCAACAAGTTCAAAAAAAAAAAAAAAGTACACAACGATCTACTAAGACAGCAGAAACACCTCTGTATTCATTGTGTATACGACCATCATCAAGCTAGCCCCTAGAGTGAGTGCTTCTGTAGCCGTCGCCTCTGATCTTGTTAGAACACAGTCTGATGGTGGTTAACTATATCAAACAAGAACGCCTCAGTTCTCGTCGCGACCTTTCCTTCTTGCTATCTACGTGCAGCATCTTCCTAGCTGTTGGTAGAATCATGAGCCTAGTTTCTTCCTCCTGTATACGAAAACGTTCCCGGACTGCATGCGTCCTCTGGGTGTCTGGTGGCGTGGTACTCTCGTATATCCTTCAGGGTGGAAGGACACGATGTCGATACGTCCAAGAACCATGAGAGGGTCTTCCAGAGAACCTATAGGCCTGAAGAGGTAGTCCCGCCCTGTGTCCAATCCAATCTTGGCGGTGTCTAGGAGCATTATTGTGAGCTCATCCTCCACTGCTTCCAGCCATAATGAATCATAGCATCGTTTGTTGTCGATCAGGTGTTAGATGACTTGTGAGTTGCTGGTACGTGCAAAGGTGGCGCTGATTTGACATATTCTTAAGATGAATTCTATGAGCAGCGCAATTGCTGGGGACGATGACGATAGAGCGGGCAGAATGCGAGCGATTTTATCGAGTACTTGCTGCGGTTTGAGGTATATGGAGAACAGCTATTTGTCCTCATAATAGTCAATGCCGTCGTCGATGCCGTTGTCACTGTCATCAGTTCGCATTTTGCATGTCTGGTGGGCGAGGGTCGCGGATTTGACGAGCGCTTCCTCTTTTTACCCAGATGGACTGCTAATTGGGCCGGCAAGATGTTGACTGGAGAAAGGCAACGGAAAAGAAGATGGTCGTCCATTCTGTCCTTGCTCAGAAAGGTGATGTGGCAATCTACACATTCGTAGAGCGGGTCGGCCATTAGGGCGAAGTTTGGCACATGTGCCTTTTGACAATGCTGCAGCACATCGCCTTCGCCGGGGAAGATCCTCTTACACACTGGGCAGCCGACTGCACGCGTTATGTCCGTGTGATGAGTGCGCCCACTAAGGAGAAAGTCCTCTCGCATACTGAGCATTTGACTTTTGGCTTTGGGGCACGGTTGTGCGTCTTTTCGTGGCGCATCAACTCATATTTATCCTTGCAGATCCTACCACAGACAGAGCAAGTTGGTATGGGCTTATCAGCCCTATGTTTAGCGCTTCGATGATTTTGCATCGTCTTTTTGGTGGCATAGCTCTTGCTACGAACAGTGCACATGACTCTAAGGTCTTTCGCTGGAGAGTCACTGTCCGAGTTGGCGTCCATGATATCTTCGGCGGCGTCCATAATGTCCTTGGTGGTTTCCGGATGACTGAAGTACTCGATCGCAACGTGAAGTTGATGTGAAGAGCATGCTGGGTAAGGCTGGTAAAGAGCAACCTGATGCAGCAGTGTTGGGGCAAGAACGAAGAGAGTGACTGGATGCCGCTGGCAGAGAACGACTTGGTGTAGCGATGTTGAGGTACGAGCATACTCAGGCGAAGCTGGCAGAGAGCGAACTGATGCAGCAGTGTTGAAGTACGAGCGAACAGCGAACAACGAAGACGGTCACTTCAACGCATATGAGGACCTGGGGCAAGAACGAAGTCTGAGAAAGCGCAAGATCCAGACTTCGCTCTTTCCAGACTCGGTAGGCTGTCAACACTGGGAAGTAAGAATGAGGTCTGGATATGGTGAGTTGTCGAGGTGAGAGCGACAGCGATTTCGTGGAAAAACTGTGTGAATGTCATGCGAAGAATTCGAGAACTATACTACATTGACGGAGGTGTGGTCAGACCTTCACGAGCTGGTCGCTCCCTGTGCCTACCCTAGCTTGACAGATTTTACCTCCATATTCTCCCAGGGCCTCGACAGCCTGTCTATCAAGACTGGAACGACACGACTTCCGGCGCGGGTTCAGAAACTGTATGAAATGCTCTTCTGGGTCAAATCCATTATAACGGATACTGTCTACCAGTTTCACGAAAGGAATGTGAGTGATTTCTGCATCAGCATTATCGTTGGTGTTCAATTGATTCAGGTCTGGAAGAGCCTGGACGGCCGTTATCTTCTGAGCACACCTTAGAAGCCACATCATTCACAGAACTTCTGACCATGGCGCATGTTTACCGTAACTCGGAGCCTGATATTGGCTGTGTTCTGTATTCTCCTGTTCGCAGCCAGGATTTCATGAGGTGGTAGATACAAGATATTGTGATATTCCAGTGAGAACTTAAGACGGCTCAGGAGAAACTGAGCAACGCTTCTCGGGCGTAATGGGCATTTTGACACACGGAAAAGTCCAACCAGCTGTCTGTATGATTCCTGCCTTAGTTGACAATGCTGCTTATTGCCGTTCGGCGGTGCTGTTGTGTGAAGCAGTCATTTCGTAATTGTTGACTAGGCGCTTAGGTTTAGCGCTCATCCATTCCAGAATGCGGCACGGTAGCGCCCGTTCGTCCTCTTTCACTTGCCACCTGCAGCATGTAGACGCTATCCTTCAAAGAAACCTCATCAACCTGAGATCTTCCGCACCACGTATCGTTATTTCTCTGTTATTTATCCTCTCTAATGTCCTCATCAAAAAGCATGAGATCGCTGTTACAGGCGATCGCACTGCTTTGCGTCGTCTTCCTATTTGTAGCTGGGTTCGGGTTCTTCCATTACGGTAATAACCTGTCGCAAATCAAACCCATTGTCACGGGAATACTCAATCCATCGTCAACAGGTGCGTAGTCTCTACTCCGTGTTGTTTAGGGTGTATTCTAAAGTTAAGGACTAGAAGCGAAGCCGAGCGCCGTGCCTGAAGCAGCTCACTCAGTCATACCATCAGAGAAAGGAAATTCTACTCTCGCTTTACAGACGCCAGCATACCTACATGCGATCCTCAATCCATCCGATCAGACATTTTCGCGTCTTGAATGCCCAGAGCCAAACCTCGACCGCTATGCTTATTTAGGAGGGTCGTCTGGATCACTTCAACACGCGCAACGTCCTAGATACTTCTTTGCCCTCGATTTGCACCAGTGTATTCATCTCCTTCCGAGGTTGATTGGTTCTATCGTAGAAACCATGTACTTTCTTGGGCCACAGAACTGCGCGCTTTCCATGGTCGAAGGAAGATCCGATGACGGCACCTTTGAAGTACTCGATCAGCTTCGCGCTAGCATGCAGCTTCTCGGAATTAGGTACTACTTCCAATCCAGCGATATCAACCCGATGGCCAAGGGAAAAGACCGTATCGAAGGTCTTGCAAAGCTCCGCAACTTAGCCTTGAAAGATCTCATCGCGCATCCAGAACATTACGACGAAGACACCACGGTGATATTCTCCAACGATGTGGCTCTGTGTATGGAAGATCTCCTGGAGCTGATACATCAGCGCAAGTTTCAAGGGGCGGACCAAACGTGTGCCATGGACTGGACGTACGTTGGCGACAATCCAACGTTCTACGATGTCTGGATTGCGCGTGGTATGACAGGCGATTCATTCTTCAGAATCCCGGAAGATGGTAGTTGGGAATTTGCCTGGGACCTATTCTGGAATGATCAAAACACTCATGCGCGCTGGTCTAGTTCAAAACCTTTCCAGGTCTTTTCATGCTGGAACGGTGTGACAGCCTTCACTGCGAGGCCTGTTATGGAGAAGAAGATCAGATTTCGAGCACACAAGGAGGACGAATGTTTTCAGGGTGAACCAAAATTGTTCGCCAAGGACATGTGGTTCAACGGCTACGGCAAGATAGCTGTAGTCCCGAGCGTGAACGTGGAATACAGTGATGAGGCCGCAAAGAAGATTAAGGCTCTGAAAGGATACCCATCTAAGCATTTCGCGAATGAAGGGGATGATGCCAAAATCAATTGGGAAACCTCGCCGCCGGAGAAGGTGAAATGTATGCCGGTAAGTTCGAAACCTTCCGTATCGCTGTCTTTACACGGATTCGTTGCTGACAAGTAACCAATCTAGGATCATCAACACCAGACCTTTGTGGCTTGGGACGAAGGATTGCGGCCTTGATGTTGTCAGAAGATCGAATGCCAAATTCAAACACTACCTCTGGAACTAGGCACTACATCCAGCATAAAGCTACCGTCATAGATCCCAGCTGTTAGGCATTGTATCCGCCCAAGGCATAGCGTTGGCACGCAGAGAGCAACGATCTCTATCAGATGGAATCGAGTCACTTGTTTGCAGCGCGAAACGCACAGCTCAGGTGTGTGTTATGCAAACAAGTTAAGATCGTTGGAAGGCGTGGCAGGCTAACCAGAATGCTGTTGCTGGGTGATTATGTTGATCCAAATTACCATCTATGTCACATACGACCATAGGACACTGAAAATTAGGCTTCCCGTCCGCTCAGCCATATACAAGCAGTGTACCGGCGGATTAGTAGTTAGGTGGGTGACCACTAGCGAATCCCCGCTGTTGTATGTTTTTGCCTGTGTGCGAGTCAAATTTTTTGCTTCACCCTACTACTGTTAAGAGGCCATACATGATGACAACAAATTAAAGAGCAACTAGGACGTACAAGCCGATTCTAGATCGAAAGAGTCGAGTCGGACAAAGACTTTTGTTTAGTAGTGGGTATCATCGTATAGAAAATTAGACAACAAGAAATCGGCTCATGCAGCCTCTTCCTCAGCAGTGATTTTGAGCTCTGCTTCGGCATCGCCCTCTCCATCTTTGAACAACTCCTGACCTAGTTCCTCGAGAAACTTCTCTGCCTGTCCTTTGCTTCTCTTCTCCTGTATAGCCCTTTTCTTGTCTTTGACCATGGCCTTCCTCTTTTCGACAGCCTCTTTGCGTTCCCGCCTCACGCGCTCCGTCTCTTCTCTTTCCTTCTCAATCCGACTCATCTGCTCTTTTCGTTCCTCTTCATCATTGGAGAAGTTGAAGAAGCCCATTCCGCGTTGCCTTACCTCGGCTCTGCCGTCAAAGTGTACCTCAGGTGGCGGCGTGAGTTCTTTGTCGCGCTTGGCGGCTAGGTCGGCCATTTGCTGGGCGATTGTCTCGTCGGGGTTGAAGGCTTGCGTCTGTACGGTGTCGCCGAAGATTATGTTGGTCGGCATACTAGGTCGTGCGGTGAAACGGTCGGGTTCGTCGGCGGCGAGGGTTCGCTTTCGACGCTCTTCGCGGGCAGCTTCTGCTCGCGTGCCCTTTCGTGTGCGGCCGAACTCGTCCACATATTCTACGAGTTCCTCTTCTTCGTCGTCTTCTGATTCCGACGTTGTGGTGTGTTCTGCTTCGCCCTTTTCTTGCTGCTCAGCCCATTTGCGGTCGAAATCGACGCCGTATCTGTCGTCAATGTCTTCTACGTCGCCGCGCTTCAGGGCGTCGTACAGACGCGCTTTCTCTTCCATGCGCCGCTTTGTGCGCTTCCATGCGACTTCATCCTCGCCTTTCTCCTCGGTTGTCCGTCCGCGATGCTTCTGTGTAAAATCCGTGTCTTCCAAATCTTTCAACGCGCGCTTTCTGACGTTCTTGTTGTGGGTCTTGAAGATATCTTCCTTCTGCGGGCGTGCGCGGCCTGCGGTGGGCTTGTTCGATTCGGTAGAAGAGTTCTTGATGAGGTTGGAGAGGGTCGATGAGAAAGCGAGGCTGCTGGAGCTGGATATTTCCTTAGCCTTTGTGCGTCCCTTTGGTCGGGCACCGTATAGATGTGCGTCTTTGGAGGACATGTTGGGGGCTGAAGGTTGGAGTCGATTGGGCTGGTGCTCGTCGCGTGGTGGAGCGCGTAGGGCTGAGACGCGGCGAGGCGATGTCGGCGTCGGAGCTCTGAGCTTGTTGCGTCACTGAGCTACCCCACCGATTGTTTTACTTACCCCACGTCGAAGCCGTGTAAATTGGCGGTTCCGCAGAAGTCAACGCTCCCTTCTCTTTTCGAGTCCGACTATCCTCCCTCTCGTCCTTGAAGAGTCTAGAAATACTTCACCTTCTCCGTACGAGTCTGATACATCCAATTGACCACACCAAAGCAACCATGCCTCTGCCTCGTCAAGTATTCATCGCCGTTATCGGTACGCGCAACAAGCCTCTATTTCACATGTGTACGGCTAAGAATTACAGGTGCCGGTGGTGTAGGCAAAGCCTTCCTCTCCCAGCTGTCAGCCCTCTCCAAACGCCTCTCCCAATCACCCTCGTCGCCGTACTATCTCTCCCTCATCTGGCTCAGCACCTCCAAAAAAGCTGTCTACCACGCCGACTACAAGTCCCTCTCCAACTGGGAATCCGAGCTTCAGAACACGTCCAAGCCCACATTGCCTCTCCCTCAGCTCTGCGAATACCTACAGAAAGCGCCTGGTAAGGTGGTACTGGTGGACAACACCAGCAATCAGGACGTTGCCGACAGCTACCCCAATTTCTTGAAGAAGGGCATTAGCATTGTAACACCAAACAAGAAGGCTTTCTCCGGAAGCTATGAGCTATGGACGCAAATATTTGACGCTGCGAGCAACGGGAACGGTGCTGGTGGCTACGTCTTCCACGAGTCGTCAGTCGGCGCAGGACTGCCTGTCATCTCTACACTGAAGGACTTGGTTGAGACTGGAGACCAAGTCACAAAGATTGAGGGCGTTTTCAGCGGAACCATGAGTTTCCTCTTCAACTCCTTCCAGCCTCTCGGTGGCGGAGGTGGAAAGTTCTCAGCTGAAGTCACATCAGCCAAAGAAAAGGGTTACACAGAACCAGATGCTCGCGATGATTTGAACGGCCTAGACGTCGCTCGCAAACTAACCATCCTAGCTCGCCTCGCTGGCCTGAAGGTCGAATCGCCGACATCCTTCCCCGTACAATCTCTCATCCCCAAAGAGCTCGAGTCCTGCTCATCTGGCGACGAGTTCCTTGAGAAGCTCCCACAGTACGACGACCAGATGGAGAAGCTCAAGGCCGAGGCAGAGAAGGAAGGCAAAGTCATCCGGTTTGTAGGAAGTGTGGACGTGCCAAACAACAAGGTCAAGGTCGGGTTGGAGAAGTTCGACACAAGCCATCCGATTGCAGCACTCAAAGGAAGCGACAACATCATCGCATTCTACACAAAGCGGTACGGTGACAACCCACTCATCATCCAGGGAGCCGGTGCTGGCGGCGAAGTCACTGCGATGGGTGTCACTGCGGACCTGGTCAAGGTGCTCCGGTTATTGCACTAAGGAGTTGATTGTGGGGAAAATTCATGTAAACTAAGATTTCAGTGTAACCGTTGCCACCAGGAGGCTTACCTACCCGTAGCGACTACCTACCAACCACTATACCGATCATCCCACTATTGAAAACCACACCAGATTGCATTAGCACCCCATGTTCTTAGCGATGTGTCGCGACCGCTGCGTCTGATCACCTGTGCTTCTCCGTTGCACCGAGTGACATGATCGTCATGTCTCCGTTGTCGCCGAACCTTGTTTCTTTGTCGATCAGGGCGCAACTGACACCATCCCTTGCTGCAAACCACACACTCGGCAAGAATGATGTGCATCAATGGAACTTTCCAGTCAGGTCGATCTCTCGGCGTCAATTGCTTGATCTGTGAGATTGCTTGTTTCGAGACACTGGTGCGAAGCTTATGTCGTGATATGGAAGGCTTGTTATTGTGTGACGTTGACGTATGGGCGATCATATTGACCCTGCGTGTTTGTGCTTGTGTTTGTGCTGTGGACATTTATCTGCCACTTGTTTTGTAGTCTGTGCTGCCGTTGAAATTTAGTTGTTGTAGGAGAAGTATTAGCGTCTTCGCTTCGTCTCTGCTCACTATCACAGCCCAGTTCTATATCTAGGTATACGCGACTCGGGTGTTCGGCGAGAGGGGAAGGAAGTCACATGATTACCAAGTGTACCAGAGTATCGAAACGGCACCCTCCAGAAGAAAGTGCCGATGTGAAAACAGATCTTCAAAGCAGGATGATGCAGTTCAGAATGCAAACCATGGATCGCTCTGCAGGATGAGAAAGTCAAGCATGTTGATCGTAAGCTTGGTATGCTTAATGTTCCTCTTGGGTAGATCGGTCTGCCTCATATTCTGTAGAGTTTATGGATTTCTCCGGCATGTAGGGATCTGCAGACGTTGTTCATGGCGCAAACCAGATTTTAAACCACAACAAGCTTTGGGAAATTATCCATGCACGTTTGACTAAAGCTTCTAAAATGTCCAGCGTCGTATTCGGCGAGAAACGCATTCTTCACCGACGCGAAGAAGGTTGGCCACAAGATCAGACCTCTTTTTTCTCTTCATAATGCTTGCTCGGGAGGAAACGGGTATCCGGGCGGAGCGGAATATGCGGTGTATTAGTATACACTTGTGAGGCTTGGCGCCGAACAAAGGGTGTCGTGATGTACCTAGCGTACATGCCCGCATGCGCGGGTGGATATCGATTAGCATAGCTTCGAAGAGCGGTGACGCGTGTTTACCAAAAGACAAGGTCTAGACTAATGCGCCGAGCAGCGTTTCTTTTCCAGCACCTGCATATGAGCGGAAGTGTGGCACGGAAGTGTGGCACAGATTCGTAAGATCATGCACAAATGTGGCGCGTGGTCTTTTCGCAATGAACAGTAGAATGCTTGGAGTACTTTGACTGGATGCACGGCGCACACGTAATTGTTTGCAAACATGTAAATTTTGTAACGAACTAGCTTCTAGAACACGTTCCCCTTGAGTCATTCGTAAGTCATAGCAACAAGCGAGGGAGAAAAAGAGGAAACGCCTGTGCTTGTGACGCACAAACGTTTTGCGCTGTCGCTGCGTGGCAGCCCAACGCCAAGAAATCCTAATAAATCCAAACAGAAGCGGAAGTAAACGCAGGTTGCCCTTGCCCTCTTCGTGTTCGCCTGAAGTACTCCCTGTCCTTTTTTACGTGAGAACGCCGCGGCCGAAATGAGTGCGCAAATGTACCCGTCGCTAGGGCATGTTTTCGCGCGCAGAAAGTAAGAGCAGTGTGGGTATCCGAAGTAGAAGTGAGATGAGACGAGTTGGCCAAAGCGCGCTAGGCGATATCGAGAAAAAGCAGATACAAGAAGTGAAGAGTGGGGTGTTGGTAGTCGTGAAGGGAGTTGAGAGTGTGTTGACTCGAAACCAGACTGGTGTGGCTAGTGACCTGCTGTCGGCGGAGTGCATGTGCATGTGATTGTAGCGTGGTGATGCTGTCCGGGCCGAGGAACGTGGCTAAGTGGATCCGATGGGGAAGCGACTCCTCATTTCAGCCACAGTCTAGACTCCAACGACGCTATGCGAACCACCAAGAGCTGAGAGGTGGGCTGTGTAGTTGACGTGGCCAAGGAGAGTAAAGCATCAACCGTCTGATCATCTGAAGATGGTGGAGATGCGCTTGGTGCGCTGCCGGACACGCGAGAGCATGTTGGCTTTGTATGGCTCAGCCGGCATGGAGATTGATGGATGTCGCATGCTTGTGCGGTCGTTGCTCGATGTGTCGCTCGGGCTTGTAGCGCTGCTGCTCTCGGCATCGTCTTCTCGTACGGCGGGGTACGGCTGCTCAGCCGAGGGGAAGAAGTAGGCGTCAAGTCGAGAGTTCATTGCGCGGTTCTTCTCAGAAGCTGCTGTGACCAAGCTGCTCTTGCTACCTACGCTGGTAGCGCTGTCGGTTCGGGTGATGTTGTCGAGACGGATGTCACGACGGGCTGCGTTCAAAGAGGTCGAGTGTGCGCGCGCAAGTCCTGAGAGAGAGCCGACTGGCGGTGCCGGTCCATCGCCTATGAGCTTGTACTCAAACTCGGAGACGTGACCATGGCAGTAGGGGCAGTGGTCGCACTTGACCTCCCATCCTGAAATCCCCAGCTTCTTCCCGCATGTGGAGAGATTGCTGGATGGGCTGCATGGGCGAACGAGGTGGTACCAGCGGTGCTGGCACGGAAGAACCGTGACGCAGAGTTCAGCGACGCACATTGTAGCGTCGTGTTCAAGTAATGTCGAGGTAGATTCGTTTGTGGGCACAGGTGTCTGAAGACGTTTTGGCTGATGGCGAAGTCGTGATGGAAGACGTGATGTTGGTCTTGGAGATGATGCGCGGGATGCGGTCACAAGATCAAGACGGGTGGCAATCTGGGGTAGACGCTAGTGGCCAATATTGGAAAGGCGGTGGTAATGGTAGAGTATCGGCGTAGGTGCAAGATGCGGTTGCGGTTGCTGTTACTCGCAAACAAGCGGCGGGTCAGATGTTTTAAGTGCAGGAGGGCCGTGAAGTGGAGATTGACAGTGTAGTATGCCGTGTGCCAAGGCGTAGGAGCTGATTGGGACGCGCGTGGTCGATCACCCCTTACCTCCTTCCTTAGTGTGTCGTAGGCGGGGAACGATAAATGCGGCGGAATTTAGAGCGGACAAGTGCGATACGGGAGGCAGGAACGGCGAAAAGGACGGTGTTAGACAAGCCCAAGCTTCGGAACTTGGTGGAATGACGCTGCGTCTTCGGTGCCGGTGGCTTGGTAAGGTTGGCTTACTGTAGCAGGCAACAAAGCGGACGGACGAGGCAATCGGACGATGAGTCAGGAAAGTCGCTGCAGGATGATGATGATCAAGTCGGTCTTGTCCAGCTGGCGTTTATGAATAAACGGTACTGGGAGGGCGACTATTATGGTATTTAACACGACGGACCACTGTGTTGGGCGGACAGGGGTGCGGGGTTCTAGCGCTGAATTGATTGTCCAGGACTCCAGGTGTGCCCAAGCCTAGCAACGCCCGTGATTCAAACAAGGCGACTCCTTCATGCCCGCCGCGGCGCCGGGACAGAAACGCGGGCTCTTGCACTAACGGCGTTATAAGCAGATCCGTGCCGGAACGCTGGATTCGTGTGGCATCTCTTCACACCGCTCTCAGATAACGACGTGCTCCGTTCGCCGTGTCAGGGACCCTTTGAAAGCCTTTGGCAGCCAGCATGTGGGAATGTGCAAGTCTTATTGGCACTAGCCCCCCCTGTCTCACGCGTGCGACAATCATAGAAAACTGCCCTGACACGACAGCGCTCAGACTCTCTGGTAATCAACGTTGTAACAAGGGGGCTGCTCTTTTGCCAAAAATCATCCCCTGCCTTCCACACCCAAAGCCTGCTGAACACACATCGGCCCGGTAGCGAGCGGAACATATTGAAACCCAGGTCAGCGCCTACGGGTGAGCATGCTGAGATCGCCCACTTAGGCATGGCCAGATTGCATTTCAGATGAAGTCATGCCTCGTGGCCTTTGACGTGCTCCACTTTCCGATGCTACTTTTCATCCGCCATCGCCAGATCACAAATCAAGAGTCAAGTCCATCACCGTGCCACAGAATCATTTTCTCTCGCTTCGCCTTAGCTAAATGCAGCTCCCTCTCGCCTTGCTGCCCCAAATCAGATGTTCATGGAAAGAAGCAATCACCCAAATGTACCCGGCACTTATCTTGAATTCTGCCCACGGTGTGGAACACAGACGTCAACAACGGCCCCATGCTAGGATGCCGCTCGCGTGCATCATGATTGACTAGAAACACGGCTACACATGCAACATTCCGGTAAGACATGCTTTATCACAGGCTACACAACAATATCCATGTCCAAGGTGCATAGTAGCAAGCCTGCCGATAGTGCGATCAGTCAGACAACTCCCATATGCAGCAGGATAGCCGTTGCAGCCCTGGTCGTTGATCCTCACCCTTTCATGTATATTCCCGTCATCACGGACCTGCGCAAAGTTCAACTACCCGCATCATTCAGGCATCCATATTACTCTGAATGAGCATGCCGCCCAAGGGGTCGGGAAACCACAGAAACGCCAGATCAAAGCTAAATTGTCAGTGTGTCAGGACCCATGACAGGAGCGCCCTAATCGTAATCGGCCCACCTGCACAGCCTCAACGCCTTCATGCATCAGCTCGCCTCGCAACGCCTGCTCATTCGCTCCGCTCACCTCACGCGTCTCTCACGCTCCTTGGCATGGACTAAACACCTTGGCCCCGCCTTGGCTTGGATCCGATCTTCGTTCACATTTCGACCCCGCTTCGTGACCAACTCCAACACTCGCCTAGCATCACGCGGCATGCTACTCCAAGTCGCAAGGCCATGTACAGGCTGCTAAAGATGCGCTATATATGCTGTCTAGCCAAGTGTCTACTCAGCCACGAGGCATTTCTTGACCTATCGAGAATGTTTGACAAAGTGTGTATGCCCAGATTGTCGTGTAACTTGTGTAGACCCGGCAAGACAATGACGGTTCCAAACCTGTGGCTATTACACCACCCCAAGCTCCAAGTCTTATTCTGCGGTGCTGGCGGCCTTGCTAGCTGTTCCGGCATACATGCCACTGGTGCCAGCACAGATACACAAGCCACGCGACACAGACAGCATGACTTTCGAGTCATACCGTAATCGAGTTTGAAGTCGATGCTTTCCTTGTTGCAGTCTTAATGCTGGTTTCGGACAATGATACTCATTGCTGCGAAGGATTTCATGCGTCTCAAATATGACGAAGAAGACATGATCCTTGTTGCGTCCCGACCCGCTCTCTGTAAGGAATGGGAGACGTATAGGTAAGCAACGATGCTCTAAGCTTCAGAAAAACAGCCCTTGACGAGCCTGTTCTGGTCCGTACGACCTCACCCCAAATCTGGCGGAACGTTCAGGACCTGTCCTGATATCTGAGAATCCCTGATACCTGCAAATAGAGATGCATCTCCATTACCTAGACCTTCTCTTAACTCCACGTCACATGTATACTACAAGGCTATCAGGTGCAGCAGTCACTAATCTGCGTGCTAGTAATCCTCCATGGCTTGATTACAGCGAAGAGTTACGATCGGTTTCTAGCTGCGAGTGCAGCGTGATTCTACTACTGGACAGTGCTAGTGCTACATGGATGATACTTTTTGTACAACCGGCAATCTACGGGTTGTAGTCAAATGGTTACTTCTTTCATTGTGGACAACGGCAATCGGCAGTAAAATAATTGTCGAGTCACCTTAGATACCTATTCCAACCCGCAAAAAGTAAGCTTACTGCTTGGCTACGCCTCGGCATCGCGCCCTCACTGTATCCGGTGAAATGTATGTGGGTGAGGATCCGGGAGAGCAGTTTAATCATGGAAGCTTGCCTGTGCGAGGCGCTGCAGTTTGGAACTGACGCCGATTCCGATCCTTCCGTTGCCGTCCAGAGTTCTGGGTATGGATAGGAAATTCTCGATGGATACGTACGTATCGGCACTTGTCGAGCTCTTGGTATGATTGAGTTGTGTACGTACGCTTCGTTGACTAGAAAGTGATGCTTCATAGTTGGAGCCAAAGTCCCACTCCTATACTAGAAGCCAACGCTAGCACAGCCTCACCACCTCGTCCAAGGACTCTCTCGGCACCGGACTCGTCATCGTGTGGGCCATAGTGCTCATCAAGTACCTCTTTCACACTCCTCGGAGCCCGACTTCCCTCCTGTATATTTTCAGGCTTTAAACAAACCACCTTCGCATGAGTTTCCCGGCTGCTGCCTCCTCTGGTACTGGAGACTGTAGGGTAGAAAGTCATGATGTCCACAATGGGAAAGTTAAGCGCTACGTCGTAGTCAATCGTTTGGTAGATCCTGTTACCCCAGCTGCTGCTAAGATTTCGGTCGCCGCATGTAGGTACAGTGACGTCATCGGAGAATGAAGTTATGTTAATGCCTTGGTCCCATTTCCAAATGCGGTCTTCAGCGGAAGTGTTGAGGCGGACAACATCTGTGACAGCAATTAGCTTAACTTGGGCTTCTTCGTTGCCACAGACCTAGAACCTACCCATCGTCACAGCCTCAGATAGCATGCCTTCACATTCAGAAGGTATAGTGTTCTGGATGGCAGAGCAGGGCGGGTACTGGTCATCGTTCCATGCAGCTTGTCCTTGTCTTCGATACCATGACTCGAGCGCCTCTACACACTCTGTTCCCAACATGGTCTTGCAATCCCCATCATCTTCCGAGGCCCTCTCCAATACCTCTCTGCTCCATGTCAAATCTCCAGTGGTGCGGTTCTGCAAAGGAACAAAGCTATGACATAGGCCAATTATATCGCCTAGACGCTCCATGTTCGAGTCTCCAGTGTCAAGCCATAGAACAGCTTGGGTTTCGTTCTCGTCGTACTTCGCCATGCCGCCATTATACCCAGGCCCAATGTACGACGAGATTGTCCAAGTAGTTTGGTCGTCTTCTGTGATGGCCACCCTCTCCTCGTCTCCAAGCCATACGAGGTTTAGGGCCGTTGTATTCTGGATGATGGAAGCGTTGTATGCCAGGCTTTCAGAGAGATCGTCGCATGTCAAAGATTGAGATTCTGGTTTAGAAGTGTTTTGAGCAAAGGATGTGGTAGCTAGCACTGAAGCTAAGAGCGAGTGCTTGATAAGAGTAGACATAGTGGTGGGTGTTTGGGGGGAAAGCGAGCTATCTCAACAGTAGAGGCATAGCGGTTGCAGTGACTTCCTCCTTCTTTATACACCCCACCCAGGCAGTATTAGAACATTACACCACATTCGCCTTGCTTTCGAGTGTTAGGCGTACCTCGTAGCACATCATTGTCATATAGTAGTGCTCTTGGCAAACAATGGGATCAGGAACACAGCCTCGCTTGTGGACAAAAAATACGAACCGGCCAAACAGAATCGAAGATAGCCTTTCTGTCGAAGCTACTATAGACAGGATCTACATAATACTGCTATTTCGGGTATACTACGTAAGAACGCCTTAGCCGATAACCGGAAAATATGGAGCACCGGGGCGTCTTGGCGAGACACGCAACAAAGGATGTGGAAAGACAACAAGGTGCTATGACGTAGGTTCAGCGTTCAGCTTCTCTGGACCAGTATCACGGTGCCATATCTATAAGATACATGCTGTACCACTGTCAATATTAGAAGAACCCACAATCAGCTATACCTCAGCGATACTGCTCCATTGTTATCCTTGGGTTACTTTCCATGCTCAAATAATTGTATGTTATAGCAGTGAACACCGGCTGATATGCTCAGATAACCCGATGATGAGTATGCGAGAATAATGTACACAAAACCCTTTCTGACTTGTTGCAAATGAAGTCTACTTCTTTGACGCTTTGCCCTGGTATTCAATATCGTACTGGAAGAAGCTATCCCATATACTTCCTTTCCTCGCGAGCGGCGACTTGCGAGAGTCAGCAAGAGAACCCCTCAGATCGCTTAAACTTCCTAGTCTGTTCTTGGTCGGAGATGTCTCTGATCGTGAATTGGCTGGGCCTGACACGGAGGTCTTGCGTAGAGTTTGAAGCTGGGCGATAGAAGACTATCGTAGTGTCAGCGACGTTGACGAATGGTTGCTATTAGGGGAGCTTAGATTTACAGGAAGCGAAAACCTAAGGTCCCCAAAGTAGGTCGCGCACATTGCCTCCATTTCCATCGTCTATTGACTTGTCCCCACCGTTCGTCGACGTCTCCCTTAGATGGCTGGGACCGTGTGCGCCAGCTGGACTCGCACCCCGTGTTGCCGTGGCGGAGTTAGGATTCGAGTCGGGACGTTCAGCTGGGGAGAGCGCTTCTGTTGAGTTGTGACGACCAACCAATGGTGCGCTCTTTCTGCTAGTTCCGCTACTGCGCCGACTATCAAGTGATTTTCCAAGTTGAGTTGCTGGATCCATGGAGGACTTCTTCTTTGCCTTTTGCATCTCGCCTTGTCCGGTTTCTAGACTACTCTTCACAGTAACCGCACCTTTGATACCTGGGGTACCAGGTGCCATCGCTTTCTCTTCTGTCGCCTCCAGTAGGTACCATCGTAGCCCATCAGACAGCTCGAAAGGATTGTCGTCCTCGAATGAAACGGCGTTGCTGGAAGCGACGGAACGACCGTCTAACGATGCTCGAGGTGCACCGTCGAGTGTCTTGGAGAGGTCGACGACGCGCTCTTCCACTTTTGATATGCGCGCCACAAGCCACTCTTTTCCACCCAATCGATGTGTGTCTTGTTCGCGAAGGAAGAAGTGCGGCGCTCCAACATTGAAGGCAGCCCAAGGACGATGAGCATTGTTACGAGTCGGCAAGAACAGTGCAAGATCACCTTCCTTAAATGAACGATAGGCGATCTTGTCGTGTGAGTCAGCTTGGAAGCGATGGGCCTTATCCCGATAGGCTCGTGCCTCCTTCTGCCACTTCCGTGCCGTGTGCTCCATGTCGCGCATTCGCTTCGCAACGGCGTCACTAAAGGTTTCGGTGTTGAAAAGCTCGAGCTTCTCAATAAGCTCCTGGTACCGTTGGTCTTCTTCCTCTGGACTCGTAGCTTCAGTCCACTGAAGGAAGTGGAGGTCTCCGACATCTTCTAAGAAGCGCTTCAGAGGAGTAGGCGAGGGCGTAGTAGTACTTCGACTAAGTCCCGCATTGGTGTCCGTCATGATAGTGCTGCCACCGAGCCTAGACGCTCGTTGAAGAACCATCTCACCGTTTTCATGGGTGATGACAAATCCAAGTGCTTCAACTAGACGAATAAGGCGCTCATGCTGTGTGTATAGACGTTGACTGAGGTCTTTCGCACGATTCATACGTTGGTGGGTGCGGGACGAATCAGCCTCTTCAAGCTTGCGCAGTTTCTTCTCTACCCGCATAAGCTCGACATCCAGGCTGTTGGCGTGCGAGTTTTTCTCCGCCAACTCCGTTTGAAGACGGCCAACCTTGGCTTCTTCTTCCTCAACACGCTTTCGCAGAGCTTCAGAGCCGGTCTCGCCTTCAGCAAACTTCTCGCGGAGGCTGTGCAGATGGCTCCGTTCCTCCTCGAGTTCCGCAGTGATAGAAGCAACGCGAGCTCTCTCTACGTCAAGCTCTTCACGAACAGCTGTAACCTCTTTCTCACGTTCGGCTAACTTAGTGTTGAGATTGTGTTCTTGCTCCTCGATCCTAGCATGAGCATTCTCGTTGTCTGACTTTGCCATCGCCAGGGCCTGCTGGAGTTCTTTCTGATGATCAAGTGATCGAATCGCTAGGTCTTCAAGCTGCGCGATGAGTGTGGAATGATCATCAGGTACACTCGTATCAGGAGAGAGATGGTTAAAGGCTGCAGTCAGCGAGTCCAGCTGCCGCGTCTTGACGGCGTTTCGTTCATCGAGTTCAGCTTGTAGGGCTTCAACGCGCTTTTCGGCTTGTCTGCTCTGCTCGGCAGCGTCTTTACGCGCCTTCTCGAGCTGAAACACCAGCTCCTGTACTCTGGCATCCACACCCGTTCGCTCGTTGTCCCGACTACCCAAGACACGATCCAGTTCATCTTCGGCTTCTTCGATTTTGGCTTTGTACGCTCGAATCTCGTCCTCAAGCGATTTACGCTCGTCGGCAAACTCTCTTTGTTGCGCTCTCATATTCTCCATGATGTTATTCTTCGTAGACATGGCCTCCTCGAATCGGCGTTGTTGATCTGCATCGTCGTCTCTCCGAGCTTGAGCATCATTCTCGAGTTTCGTACGAGCTTCCTTCTCTGCTGCTAGCTGCTGTTCGAGGCGAAGAATACGGCGCTTGTCTTCTTGTCCTGTATTCGCTGAGTACCGTCTAGAGGAAATCGAAGAGCGTCGGGATAGCTCTTCTTGAGGTCTAGGTGAAGCGACTGCGGCTGTTGGCGTCGAAGGGTCGCCCGGATCGGGAATGCCAAAAGATGGCGGAGCGCCACCTATTGAAAGTCTGCTAACGGTACTCTGACGATGTACGAGGTCCTCCAGCCGACGGACCCTACTCCTGTAACCTTTTAGCTCATCCTCGAGCTTCGCGTTACCTTCCTTCAGCACGCGTAGCTCATCATCACCTCGCATCATGAGTTGTGAGGCCCTGCCAAAGGCCGGCTCATGGACACTACCCATCTTGAAATTCTTTGCACGCTTGATCTGCTGCTTCGTAGGACGGTCCAGATCCTTGATAGCCTGGGCAAATGCTTCGGCTTCGGATTCTTGTCCATCTAACCTCTGCAAGTCCTTGAGGTATTCTAGAAGCTCTTCCCGGGTAACCATCGGCCAAACGGTCTTCTCAGGTTGTATGTTCAACTCGAATCCCAGCGAGCCACCTTGCAAGGCGTCCAGGTTGACAACATCTGATATTGGCTTCAGCCACTTCTTACGCCGACGCTCTTCTTCTTCCTGGAAAGTTGCCATCTCTTCAGCGAGCGAGGATGTATCCTTTTCCATCCTTTCTGTCCACTCGCGTCTTCGGACGGCTTCGATTAGTAGTGTGCCGTATATGTACGGCAGACGACCAACGAGAGATATGAGCTCGAAAGCAGCGACACCATCTTGTGGTATACTAATCTGCTCGAGCTGCGCACCTATGGTTGCAATAACTGACTCAATATTCGCGATGGCCTGCATACTCTCGACCGAGTTTCTGATGGCAGTATTCTTTTGCTCGACAGCCCGTCGTACGAGATCGCTCATCTCCACGCTGTATTCTTGTATGGCTGGCAAAAAGTTTCGTGTATGGAGCAATGCCATTTTAGATACCTGCGCTACGGATTTCGAGCTTGCTTCTAGTCCCATGACATGTTCAAAGTCAGACTCGACCTTCTTCACGACGGCATCGATTTCGTTGTATAGGCGTGTAGGCTCTTCGGAATCGTCGGCGATGGATCGGCTCTGGCTCTGTCCCACGGCACCCAGGAGCTCGTTGTAATCGGCCTCGATTTTCTCTAGCTGCATGCGCATTTTGTCCATGTGCTTCCCAAAAGACTCTCGGACACGCTTGCTTGTCGATGTAGCCTTCTTGACAGCTTCGACGTCGAGGAATTCCTGAAGGGTCTTGCGAACAAGGGTGTTGTTGGGCACACTCTGTGGAGACCGCATCTCTTTGGCCAGGAAGCGCGTGAAGTTCAGGATGGCGGGAACGGTGCCCAGCTGTTCAAAGTCGGCATCAAGTCTCCGTATATTGTCCCCAGCTTCCTTCTCGACTCCATCGTACCACTCCCTGGCTGCCTGGTACTTCTGCTCTAAACCCTTGATGTGTGCATCGTGGTTTCCAACGGCGACCTGAGTCCCTCTCTCGATGGTAGCTTGTTCGGCGAAGTGCTTCGAGGCGATATGGGACATGGAGTGTGACTTCTCGAGAAGCCCAAACGCCCAATCGCGGCGGGCTTGGAAGAGAGCCTGCCATGCCCCGAGATCGGTGTTCTTCGCAAGGTGGTTTGGCGCATCGTCGGGCTGGAAGGCATCGGGCAGTGGCGTCGAGGATATGGCAGCCTGGGGATTATTGGAGAGTTCGCGACTGAAGACGAATATCTCTTTCTGTAGAAGAGGGATTAGCATGTTTCATGCATCGCCTGTGAGAGATTCGTACCTCGGTCAAGAGCGCTTGCAGCTTGACATGTTTGCCTTGTGTTGTGAGTAGGACTTGTTGCTCGGGCGCTATGTCTGTCACCCTCGAGATCCAGTGCTTGAGCGCATCAACAGACGCAAAGGCAACGGGATCAGCGTCAAGGCGCTGGCCCGTATGAGCTACAGCAATCTGTAGCGACATTCGGCCTTGCCCTCCCGCTTGGTGGAGTCCTGTCGAGACTGTGCAAGAGGAGTTTGTGGCTTGGAGAGTTGAGGCGTGAGCACATGGTTACCAGATACCGCCAAGGATGGTTCATGCAGGGATCGGCGCATTAGCGAGGCTGCATCATAGGGAACTAGATAGACGATCGCGTTCGGTCAGATGAACATGGTCTCGGTCGCAAACTTGGAATCACTTGAATCAAAGCGATAGCAACATGGCGGCAAGAGGCCGTGTTGACATGACGGACGTGGCGTCTAGAACACAAGACGCAAGCGACTACGCGGACCTGCTACAAACAAATCACAGCGACGCGTTCGCGTTTTCCGAGGCGGAGAAGCTAGCCCTACAGCTCTACGATCAGCTCAAGGAACTTGAGTTGCAGCACAGTCTTATTGAAGCACAACAATCAGGCACGTCTCACAACTGGTATAGTCTGGGAGTAGAGAATGTTAACTGCGTTTTATAGCAGACGCACATGACGCTTCAGCAACCCCAGATGACCTGCTGGAGGGGCGCCTGACTGTAGCGCAGCGCGAAGCTATGGACGCGAGGGCAGAGTACGAGATAAGGAACAAAATCACACACAACGTGCTAGTAATGGATCCTGTCCTGAAAGCCGTTTATGAGGGCGAGCAGACTGGGTTTGCAGAGAAGTGAGTTATCGCAAAGACACTTCTGGATCATGGTCTGATGTTGTGTAGACGCATACTGCCGCTGGTCACCGAGAATGATACTGTTTTCATGATGCATGGTGCTCTGACGTCGAGGCTTGCTCACACAACTCGGTCGCAGAGCACAGCCGAACACAGCAACATGACGGAAAACCAAAGACATGAAGAACTCGCAGAAACGATGCTTGCTCTAGCTGAAGAGATGAAGACGCAGTCGGCGCATGACATTGAAGACGCACAATTACGCCAACGAGTCGATGCAGTCGACAAGGAGCTCAAGGACTCAAGGCGAAGGGCGAAGACGCTGAAGGGTATATTGTCGGCCATGATAGTAGGCAGCGGGATCAATTGGGCTGCAGACGAGGGCCTGACCGAGCTCGTCCTGGAGGATGAAGACGATTGAGTGACAATGACAGGGCCATTCGTGGCTACAGCTCTTGATAACATTGGGAAGTGTGGGAGAAGCTACTGTGGTAGGTAGCGATGTTTGTTGATGATGAACGTCATGGCTGTTGCCAGGGCGATGGATCTACATGGAAGCACACGGAAACTTTCAGAGCAAGCTGAGTGCCTAGCATTTCTAGGTGAATGAAGTCGACTTTTTGACCGTCGGACGTGAGCAGTGGTCGAGTTGCGTCTTGGGTGAACCTAGTGACGGCTTCCGAGCTCGGTCCGGGCGCTGTGAATAGCCAGACCGCTGTGGCCGGAAGCGGGTGCAGAGGCCGCCGCCCATGACCATGGCGTGCCTAGGCATTGAGGGAGACGACTGCCACGGGCTGTGGTGCAGAGCGTGGCATGCGAGGCAGGCTGACATGTTGCTTCATGGTCTTGGGCAGCTGCTAGGAACATCAAACGGGCTGCAGGACGGACATAGTCTGAGGGGGCGGGCAGGATGCGCGACTGGGACTGGATGCTGGGTGCTTTGGTGCTCGGGGAAGAACATCAGCCAGCCGCGCTATGAATGATAACGTCAAGGGCCGCCTCTGATGGATGCGTCCAACGAATGGTAGAGCGTGTGCTTCTGCGTGCAATCTAACCAAACTTGAAACTCGCCAGGAAAGAACGAAGGGCAGCGCCTCCGCGCCCAGGGATGCGCCGTGTAGCCCGCCGCCGTGCAAAGGAGACGACGGCGACGAGCAGCGCAGTCTTCTGGCGACGGACGCGGACGCGAACGTGTGCCATGTCAAAGAGACACAGCGAAGCCATCCAAGACTGCCGTCGTCCGCACTGTCGCATGCGGTGAGGGAGCGCAGCAGCGGTTGGATGAAGGAGGGGTTGTGGTCCGGGTGCGTGTGCTATGGCAGTAGCAAAACAAGCGTGCCTGCCTCGTTCGTACCTTAGGTAAGCAGCTCTGTTGTTCGGGGAGGCGCGCCTGCCCTCTCACAAAATGTGCTGCTGAGCCCTCACCCAATTCCTCCCCTAACAAATCCGCCGCCCATACAACTTTCGCCCGCAAAGACATTTGGTGAGTCCGCCTGTATTTTGCCCAAGTCGCAACCTCACCAGAACCACTTTTCGCAACCACACCCTTTTTCCACGCGTTCCCCCGCCCCAATTCCCCCAACTAGCTCTTTCCCAGCCTTCTTTCTTCCATCTTCCGAACGTCATCGCGTTCGATTGATTCTTCGTCGCCGTCGCCAGCACTCAATACCACGCCCATACTGACTGCAAAACAGACATCAGTCAACCCTTCCAATTCCCTCGTATCTAGCAGCTTCTGTAAGTACCCACATCTTCTCTCACTGTAAAATCGCGCATCACCGCCTTGTGTTGTGGTGTTTTGCAACCGCGTCACCTCACGCGCATAGCACCACTGCGACCCAACCAGCAGCTAACAACAAACAACAGCCGCATACACCACCTAACCAACATCATGCCCAAGGAGAAGACCACCCGCAAGGCCGCGCCCAAGTCCAAGGCTGATGGCGGCAAGAAGAAGAAGGGTACGCATCTCACGTGCATCCGCACGCTTTCGTGCTAACATCCACAGACCCCAACGCGCCCAAGCGTGGTCTTTCCGCATACATGTTCTTCGCCAACGAGCAGCGTGAAAAGGTCCGCGAGGACAACCCCGGTATCAAGTTCGGTATGTCTGCCCTTCATGCTCATCTCCAAGCCTTCTCTGACATTGAACAGGCGAGGTCGGCAAGGTTCTTGGCGAGAAGTGGAAAGCCCTGAACGAGAAGCAGCGCACTCCCTACGAGGCCAAGGCTGCTGCTGACAAGAAGCGCTACGAAGAGGAGAAGGCCGCTTACCAGGTGTGTTTCCGTATTCACGTGGAGATTATGACAGCATGACTAACAGCTATCAGGCCGGCGAGGAAGAGGAAGAGGAGTCCGAGTAGAGGCCAGCACCTCGTTCGTGCTTCCACCAACAATGCTGAAGATGTCTTGTCATAGGAGGCCTAGGCTACCAAGCCTCTCTCATTTCATTTGTGATCTTCCTACTTCTTAATGGGTTCGTTATCTCTTGCGGAGGAAGGTCTTCGGCTAGCCGATCTGTGGTTCATTTCGATAAGGACGGCCGCAGTCAGTACCATTTGCGCTGATGGCGGGCGGTCATGATGTTTGGGCGTCTTACTCTTGACGTTGTGAAGGAACATCACGAAGCTCATGACCAAGTCTATGTACACTAGCAACTGCGGTATAGAAAATATTTGCTGCTCCTATGGTAACTTGTCTGCTATGCGACAGTGATACTCGTGTGATTAGGCCTGAGCGTAGCACGGTGCATGCTCGTGATAGCTCAAACCCCAACTTGGTTCCTGATGTTGACACTACTGTCTTGCCTGATGTTAGGGTCAGGGCATGACAACGTGATGGACCCGTCCTATCCACAGCAACCCTTGGTTCCTTCATTCCAAGCGACGTGTAGCCGTCATCCTACCCTACACCGCCCAACCGGGTACCCGCATCCATGGTAGTTGTTCCTTCCCAGGCTTCTCGTATGTACTCCCATTGTCTCTCACCTTCTCAGTGCGCCCACCCAATTACACATTGTGTATATGATACTTTCAGTCCGACGCTCCTTCATCAATTCATCGTAGCACCAAAGCGCCGTTGGGCTAGTGGTATGCTATCGCCTTCCCATCAAACGAAGGAGGCGGGGATCACGGGTGTAAGTACATGAACGACGCCCATTCGAATCATAGAGCTAACAGCGAGACAGTCAAACCCCGTACGGCGCAGTGCTTCCTTTTTGCTGTAATAGTGAGGTAGGTGGGGTTGTTTTTGCCATGGGTGTCGCGTGGGAGTGACGGTCTGAGGATGCTGAGGAAATGGTGGTCGATGTCATTGTGGCAGAGGTAAGGAAGGTGCGAACAGCAATGTGGCTTTGTTGGGAATCATTGGATTTGTTCGTTGGAACAAAAGGGAAGGATGTTAAGAACCTGATGTATAGTTTGGAGACTTTGAATCAAAGCATACGATGGGCTGTAGCTGCGCAGTAGTGGGTATATCTATTTTTTCGAGTCTGGAACCACCAGAACATCGTTGGGTATGGTCTGCACGCCTTGCCATCTTACGGCAGCAGATGAGCATGGAATAGGTGTTGGGTACGAAGCACGTCAACTGCACTCGTCCCACGCATCCTGTCCACATGCCCGTCAGAGACAAATATCTCGAAACAGAGGAAGATCCTCTACCATCACGCAATTACTATTCTCTCTGCAGAACGACCATCACACCCATCATACCTAACATCACCTGCTTCAGCCATGGATGCTCGCTCAGCAAAATGGTAACATATCCGACAAAAGGTATGAAGCCGACAACGCTTCCGATGACGTCTTCTTTGCGGTTCAGGAAGGACTGGCCGGCGGCGTAGAGTTCGGTATCGTCTGCAAGGTTATTGTCGCCCTTGGTCAGGAGGCGGAGGGGTGTTTTGCTAGGAGTCAAGTCAGCCTGAGCATATGCAAGCTGAGCCAAGCTTCTTCGGCCCTCCCCAACAAACACAGCCAGCGCAAAGATAAGAAAACGCAACTTACCCTCCTCCGTATCTTCTCACGACGCGATGCACGATGGGTATATCTTTGCCCTTGACGTTATATACCACAATCTCGCCCACTTGCGTGTCTGCCCCCCGGTTCCACAAGAATAGTAGATCTCCTCGTTGGAACGCAGGCTCCATGGATCCTGACAAGACGACCACGATAGGTGAGGGCGAGTCGGAGACTACGGAGAGCCCTTTCCACATCATGAAAGCGGTAGAGAGGACCAGCGCAAAGTTTAGGACTTGTGCGGCGAGTTGCCGCGGTTGCATGTTGGCGAGGCCCAGCATTGCTGCGGCTCGGGTGTGTTGATGTGGAGGTCGAAGGCAGAGGTACGTTGGTCGATCTTGGTTTGGGAGGTGGAGCGCGCAAGGGCGTCGTGAAGTCGCGTTCTTGGGAGTGTTTATCTGGAGCGATTGTTTTTTCGGAGAGAGACAGGGGCAGACGTCACAGTAGTTCGCGCGTCGTGGAACCGTGGTCAAGAATGTTGAAGCCAGATTGTCCTTGGATTCGCTGTTGCGGGCAGCTTAGTCAACCTCCGAGATCTGAGCTATGAACTCCGCATCCCCTTCTATCACTTGAACGCGACACCACGCTATATACTTCGAGATAGCAGCACCTATCTCATAAGCTGCCGCATCGCTATGCATCATCTAGTAGACGCTCTTTGGGTTTCTGTAGTGTGTGAAAGTTTCTCAGATCTGTTCTTGTCTCTCACCCGGCATGGCGGCTCTTGCTCGAAGCCGCCTTTACACCGAGAACGTGTCAACGCCATGTCTACTTATATCAGGTTTCCATTTGATCAATCGAATAATCCTTCTGATCCAGCCTTCCTCACTCACTCAGAAGACACGTGTCTGAGCTACAAGTGTCACTGCCTCTACATACCATCAGCGCTACTCCTACTCCGCTGACTCACGAAACACAATCGCGATACTGCTTCAGAAGAATAATGTTTATGCATCCTTCACCAGGTAGCCTTGTACAATACCGAGCGTCCGGGTTATTCCTTCCACTATGGCCGGCAGTGATTTGTACAGATGACATGGCACCAAAAGAGGTTGTGCGCGCCCGCCCGGCTGGGTACGTAACGCTGCTATTGAAGTTGGGCGACAATTTAGAGTTGTAAGAGCCTAGAGATTGAGAGATATGTTAGCTTCGCTAATATAAGTAGTCGCTGGGCGCTTACCACGGAAATGAGCAACTACGATCCATTCGTACCCTTCAGGCACGAAGAGATTGTGGGTAACACACCCGGCTTGGGTAACGCCTACGAAATGGCGAACAATGCGCTTGAAGCATCACTGGGTCTCGATTACTGGCGAGAACAAGTAACGAATACGACCAGCGATGCTGAATATTCGGAAAGTGAAGCAACTGATTCAGATGGAGACACATGCTCAGAACCAGAAATGAGAAAGGCCCTCCGCTTAAGTCGAGAAGAATTCTACGATAAGCAATCCAAAGAAGAAACTGTGAGAAATGCGAAGCTGCCGACGCCGTCTATATCACCACCTATCCCAGCAAGAGGTCTTGGTAATCAGCGCACTATTGTCCCTGTTGATACGGGCGGCTCCTCGCACTTGTTCACATCTTTCTTCGACAGGACTCTCAGTGGCTTGGATCGTGGCCGTAGAGAACCCATCAGTGATGCCGTTGAAGGCGAAATGTATGTTTATTAGCGAGACCTGTAGATTCCTCGGCTAACAAAGCCCAGTCTTCAAAGCAAGGGGTTTGTCCAAGTTCTCGTTGGACCGAACTCCCAAGTCAGCACACTGCAGAAAGAAAGCATATGGAATCGCCCATACTTTCGCGATCCTAGGTTTGGCGTCAACCTCTTTGACCACAACGACGATGGGATATGGAACCTCCAACACCCTGCTCTTGTCGAGATCGACCCAGAAGATTTCATTTTCGCAGCAGAATACCTTGAAAGCGGTGGTTTTGGTTATCGGTACCCGCAAGATGGCGGCGAAATGGAAGAAGCATTTGCACAATGCGTGTCGGCATGGTTTACTGCGGAGAAGTTGGGCATGTCAGACATGATGGATCATGTCGTCGAGAAGCTGGAAGGATGCATAGAACCAGAAATGCAGGACGTCTTGGTTTTCGCATATCAGGTCTATGTCTCGCAAGACACTGCACTTCCCTCGCAAGTGAGGCTAAAGGATTATCTGGCAATGTATATCGCGGAGAACTGGTGGATTCATTTGGACGACGATAACTTGAGCTCGGACTTCATCGAGAAGCTTAAGAGATTACCAGAGCTGGAGCGAGACATCTACGAGAGAAGGCTTCCAGCGCTGCGTGAGCGTCTCAGTGGAGACCAAGAAAACAGTGAAACCGAAATGGAATAAGTACACAAGATCCTCACAGCTTATTCCTACGATATACCACGTTTTCTTTCATGAGGTGGAACCATATGTGGATAGATTAAGATCTTGCATTCCTTGCAACAAGGAAGGACTAGACCACTTTCATCATTGCTGGTGATCAAGCTAGTTGAGAAAAGCTATTTCTTTCGCCAATCATGGTGCAATAGGAAACTCATTGAAATGATCTTATTGAAATGTGAAAATCGAACGACTATTCATCACTCTTCGTAGTGTCGTAAAGAACTGAGAGACAACCTCAGTCAGAGTCGCTTTCAAACTCAGGAACGTTCGGGTCTTCATTCAAATGGTTAGCAGAATACCTTGTTTGTCGCAAGTCCATCAAGCGAACACGTACCTCTAAGTGCCATGTACTCCAACGTACCACCAGCCTTCTCCACAAGGTTATCTCTTATTAGGGTCAGTTCATCTTCCGAAAGCAGCGTATCCGTGTCCGCCATATCTACTGAAAGACGGATGCCTTGATTGCCCGGTCCCAGCCTTGATACAAAATCTAGGAGACCATCCATGGTGAATTTCGATATACCGGAGATGGTGACGGTGCGAAGGTTCGGTAGACTCGCCAAATGAGGTAGTACAATGTCGTTTAGCTCCAAACCGCTGACGTATAGATCCTCTAGCAGAGTGAGATCAGCGATGATGGTGATAAGATGTTCGTCCCGCAAGACCTCGGGGAGGATGAGGTGCAGATCCCGCAACTCTGTCAGTTGTTTTAAGGAGTCCACGAGGATGTCCAAGTCGTCTCGAAACATGCCATCAGTATCGCCACTCAGAAACAGCACCCTCAAGGATGATTGTTGGTGTACCAGAGCTTGGTGAAACGTCTTGTGATCTTTCAGTGTGTACGAATCTATCTCCAGGCTGCTGAGTTGTATCTTCTCTTCCAATAGCACGGGCGTGATGAGTGCGGCTCCGGATTGTAATTTCGAGAAGCTAAGTCGCTGGAGGCCGGCGCACTTGCGTAACCAGGCGGTTGTTTCGAGAAAGATATCGTGCTCTGTTGCTTCCAAGTCTACAGTACCATGGATATCCTCGATGCGAAGTGTCTTCAGAGCTGTGCATCCTTGCAGTAACGACAGATGCGGTATGGAATCGTTAGACACGCATAGTCTCAGATCTTCGAGTGAGTTTCCATGGTGATTGAGAGCCAGGAGTGTTTCGGCGCCTGCCTTGACGTCGCTGATCGTTTGGAGTGTCTGGAGTGTGTTTGGCCGCATCGAGGAAAGGAACTTGGCGAACTTGTGATCATTGTCTTCGGAGACCCAGGTATAGATCATAAGAGATCTAAATTGTGGACAATGGTTGTTGATGGACGCGTGGACCAATTCATCCTCTAGAGGCTTTCCGTCCCATAGTTCGAGGCTTGAGAGGCGAGGAAGGCGGGGCGTCCATCGCACAAGAGCGCCAGGGTGTACTAAATTTTGTCAGATCATTCGCGATATCAGAGAAATTCAGGTCCACTTGCGTTCACCACTGATCATCTCGAGTGTTGGAGTGTGCTGCGTAACCACTGTTCTATGTTACTAGTACATCCTGACGGCATTGCACATTAGTCATACCTTCGCCAATTGCATCGATTATATCCGCCGTCTTTATTCGTGTGTATTTTCTGCCTTTGATGTTTGTCCCTGTTTCAATCTTTTCGAATTGCTTCAACGGCCCCGAGAAGAATTGCCTGAATCGAGATCAGAATTGGCGATGCCTATTAGGGAGCTTTGCTTACTTGGAGACCTTCGCACGGAACTGATCATCGTCAAGGAGATATCCCAGATCGCGAAAGTCTAATGACTTGATGTAACGACAGTATGGGAAAAGTGTAACGTCGAGACTGGATGCGACGATTGAACGCCAGAGAATTGACCATTTCTGTATCGTAAGAAGCTTGGTAGCAGCTGGCAAACCATAGAGATCTTCTCCCCCGCCTCGGACAGGAGCCAGATGATGGGATCTTAGGCTTGTGTTAGTAAAGTGGCGATCAATTAGCGAGCCCAGTGCAACATACTTGTACAGATAAGTCAATGCAGGTACGGCGAGAGCACGGCTGGCACAAGCACAGTTAAAGAGCGTGTCGAATTGTTCTTGATTGGCAAGTTCTTCGCACAGAAGATGCAAAACATCGTCTGGGAGTGCTGACTGAGTCATATTGATTAAATCGACAATGGCTGGAGTCGCTCTCAAGAAAGTGACTGGGTGTGCTGCTGTCCCCGTAGAAGTAGGCGCGATGATGTCAATACGCTAGCGCGATTTTGACGCGCTCTTTCCGCTTTCGGTGGCTCTTCGCGATCCGACACCAATATCTCACCAGGATGCGAGCATTTCCGGATAGACACAATGGTTACCCTCAACTTCACCCTAACACCGGAGGCCGCGTCTAAGATTCATGACCTGCTCGTGTGCCTAGGCAAGTTCAGCGAGACCGTGGCAATCGAAGCGCGTCGCGAAAAGGTTGGTTTGCCGCTCTTGTTCTGTTCAGTTTGGCATCTCATACGTTCTGCATCAGTTCACATTTACCGCTCTCAACTCTTCGAAATCCGCCTACGGCGCCATTACGCTAGATGGCCGGCAATTTTTCGCCAACTACAAGTGCGTGCCAACCCATGGCGGACCTGACGGCCGCTTTACCTGCAGCATGTACACAAAAGCACTCTTGTCCGTCTTCAAAAGCCGTTTGTATGACCCACTGGGGCGCGACGGCGCAATCGATCGCTGTGAAGTTAGCGTGCAAGAGCGGGAGAACGAGACACAATGTCGATTCATCGTCAAGATGGTGTGCAACCAGGGCGTCATCAAGACCTACAAACTCACGTATGAAGCTGTCGACATTATGCACGCGCTGTTTGATCGCAGTATAGCGAGAAACAGGTGGAACATGAATGCCGGCGCTATGAAGGAATATGTTGAGTACTTTGGTACCAAAACTGAAATGCTCGATATTTTTACTAGTGGAGACGGCCGCTGCATCTTTAAGAGCTACACAGAAAAGATCTCGAATGGGAAGGAGATCTTAAAGCATCCACTTGTCACTGCTGTCGCGGTCCACACATCCGATTTTGAACGATTCACTGTGCAACCGGGCATGCATATCATTATCAGCGTCAAAGACTTCAAAGCGATCGTTGTTCATGCAGACACACTGAAGACAAGCTTGAGGGCTTTTTACTCTCAACCAACGCGACCGCTACAGTTCAGCTATGGGTGCGATGGGTTGCTTTGTGAGTTCACGCTAATGACTTCGGGCGACTACAACGGAGCTCCGCCAACACCTGCGCCGCAAGCGATGAGCAGCAGAAAAACATCCCGCACTGCATCAACGAACACATCAGAACGCGGACAGGGTCGTGGCTTCCGATCTGACATGCCTCCGCCTATGCAACCAGCATCACGACGCGATGGGTCCGGCCGACTACGGAATCCAGGATCCCGCCAAGCCTCCACAGCGCAAGCACAGCCTGCCCGTCAGGATTCTGACAGCCTGTTCGTTCCGGAGGACGAAGATGCAGCGTGGGCACCTCTTGACTATGATAAAGAAGAGACGTTAGGCTGGGATGCGAGTGCCAACCACGACGCATCGGCTTTCCCAACATTTACAGACAGCGGCGGTGTGCCAAGGACAAACACAACGGATAACAGCGAGGTTTTTGAGCCTACCCAGCGTGTATCCCAAATCAAGGGACTGTGGTAGCGCTATGGTGTCGATAAACGCAACTCGCAAGTTGAAGTAAACAAAGAAGAATAAGCTACTGTTGCAGAAGAACGTCTCATGCTTCAACAAAACCTGTTCAAGAAGTAGTATACTACCGTTTCAACTAATGTTTCTCTGGTCAACTGTATAACGGTGTAATTTGTCGATTACACTCAGCTTGCCGCAAAGTCATTAGGATTAGCTTCCGGAAACGTGCTGTTTCAAGCAGAGTAGATGCGAGAACACCTTCAGGTATGTCTCAAGCCATTGTGGCTGTATTGTGGATGGATGCTGAGTCGGTTGTGAAAGGGGCAAAGAAGAACAGTCTGGTAGGGTTGTCGCCATTTGCGTGCCCAATAAGCTGGACGATACTCTTAGGAAACCGTAACGACGATGATGGCGACATGTGTGCCGGTCGGCTTACGCAACCCTTGCGACATCTTCTCGTTTATGTATTCGTCCATTGTATTCCAGAGTCCATGTTACGTACGATATTTTTCCGGACAATGTGGTTCTGCAATGTTCATACCACAAATAGGTTCCTCTGCAGGCAATACCGTTGGCACCGACGTGACCATAGCCCATTATATATTGAGAGGGATTATACGCACATGTGTATAACTTCGTGTAAGTAACCCGCTACAGCGTCGGGCATGCAGCTTTCATGCCTTGCGGCAGCAACAAGATGTGAGTCAATGACGTCGAGCTCGCGTACGCGTATCCGCGGATGGTGGGGCTGGCTGGAGAAAATGATACGGACAGTCCTGCTTCTACGTCCAGACCAGTGGAAAGCAACACCTTCATACTCTTTTCGATCGACAATGACACTGAAACGCATTCTGGTAATCGCTGGCTCGGACAGTTCGGGTGGGGCGTACGTACGCGTGCATGCATCCGCCCTTTATCAGCCACACACCACTAACGATCCTGCCACACCAACAGCGGACTAGAAGCCGATCAGAAGGTCATCGCGGCCCATGGCTGCTATGCTATGACTGCTACGACTGCATTGACTGCGCAGAACACGCTCGGCGTACAGGATATACACCACACGCCGCCGGACTTCGTGCGGAAGCAAATTGACGCTGTTTGTGAAGATGTTGGTGTGGATGTGGTCAAGACTGGTAAGACTATGATTATAAAGGACTATCTGATTGATGAATGCGCTGATGAAACACAGGCATGCTTGCCTCCCCCGAGACAATCTTGATTACTGCAGACGCTTTCAGGAGATATAAGATTAACACCACTGTTGTTGACCCTGTATGTAGTAGGTTGCATTTCGATGCTCTTAGGTACAGTTCTTATAGCTTTCATTGTGAGCTGACCACATTGAAAGGTAATGGTGTCGACATCGGGCTCACAGCTCCTTCCTGAAACCGCTATCTCAACACTAATTCAACACCTCCTGCCTTGCACTACACTTCTCACTCCGAACCTTCCCGAGGCACAGCTGCTGCTTAAAACCGCTGGCTTGAATCTCTCTGATCCTCAAAACGTCGAAGACATCGTCTCTATAGCACATCAAATCCAGTCACTCGGACCAAAATGGGTATTGCTAAAGGGTGGCCATCTACCATTGACACACGGCCGCGTAGTAACCACACAAGACAGCGAGAAAGAAGTTGTTTTGAACATACTTGTAGGTGATAGTGGAGTCACGATACTGGAAAGCCCCTATCTGCAGTCAAAAAACACGCATGGAACCGGATGTTCGTTAGCATCCGCTATTGCATGTAATTTGGCTAAGGGAATGTCGATGGTCAAGGCGGTGAAGAAGGCAAATCTGTATGTTGAAGCAGGAATCAAGACAGCCGTCGACTTGGGACAGGGAAGTGGCCCAATCAACCACTTCCATTCAGTATACATGCTGCCTTTCACACCAGGGAATTTTATCAGTTACCTGCTGGATCGGGATGATGTGCAAAAGCCGTGGAAAGAGTATACTCAGCACGATTTTGTGCAGAGTATGGGTTCTGGGACATTGCCAGTGGAGAAATTTATGTACTACCTGGTACAAGACTACCTTTTCTTGGTAAGTACACATGCTGTCATGTTTCACTTCATACAGACAGCAGAGTAGCTGACAGATGCGGAGGTTCAATTTGCAAGAGCGAACGCACTATCTGCATACAAGTCAAGCAACCTGAAAGATATCGGCCGCTCCGTGCAACAGGTCGTCACCCTCCAAGAAGAGATACAGCTGCATATCGACTTCTGTAAAGGATACGGACTGTCAGAAGCTGATATCATCAACGAAGAAGAGGACCAAGCCACTACAGCATACACACGCTATGTCCTCGACATCGGCATGTCGCAAGACTATCTCGCCTTACAGATCGCCCTTCTCCCCTGCCTCATCGGTTACGGTATCATTGCTAAACGTCTCTATGAAGATCCCAGCACTGTAAGGGTGGGAAGCAAGTACTGGAAGTGGATTGAGCAATACGTAGCAGAGGAATACAGGGAGGCGATGATGAGGGGGAGTGAGCTGGTAGAGAGACATGCCGAAGGACTAAGTCCGAGCAGAGTCGAAGAGTTAGCTGGCATCTTCATACACGCCACAAATGTGAGTATTTTGATGGAGATGATAGATGATGGTTTGCTAATGCTACAAAGATGGAGAGAGGCTTCTGGGACATGGGCCTCAGAGCTGGCGAGGAAGGAAAGTGAGTATGGAAGGACCTGTGATGCAGCTGGAGGCTGCACGAGACGGATGCAATCATAAGCGTCGTCAGAGTATCATTCCTCAGCATACTCGATCCTGCGTCTGTAGTCTAGGTTAAACAAGATCAAAAGCGAAAACGTACGTGCTTTCATCCCAGGTCTGAAACTAGGCATCAGAGCTTGCAATATGCGGGTCATGATGGAGTTTTCTCCATAGCCACCCAGATGCAAGACCCACAGTGGCGAGATGTTTGTCGGTGTTCCTTGGTGCGCTTCCCCGGGCTGATAACGGCAAGCTCCGCGCTTACCCAACTGGGCGAGACCCTGGCCCTAGCGGCGCTAGCGTCTCAAAAAATGTGCAAGCGCAACAGAGGCAAGGCAACTTTTCCTGTCGCGTTCTGCCCTCTGACTTCCTCTCACTCCAACTCACATCCTCTACTATTTGTGCTTCTTCTACCGCACAACACGCGACATCTGTACAGTCGCTCTACTACATTTAACATTCCCTCGTAGTCTCCAGATTACGATACACACTCCCTCAGACTCGACCGGTTCCCCTTTCACACCAGTCCCTACAAAACACTCGCACATCATGTCTTACGGCGGCGGCGGTTACGGTGGTGGTGGTGGAGGATACGGCGGCGGCGGCGGTCGCGGCGGTGACCGCGGCTACTCGAACGGGTACGAAAACAGCAATGCTGGATATGGGTCTTACAACAACTCGACAAGCCACTATGCATCGTACGGGTAGGACGATACACCCCCTTCACACGGGAGAGGCATCACAGTCGCGGTTCTTGGACAGCCCTCCATCTGCTACATTTCTTCTTACAATTCTGCGCGCAGCCCGAGTCCCATCGTCCTGCCTGGTCGGCTGTCTCTTACAGCTAAGGCGGACGGTAGCGTACTCTTTGCGACAGCGTAGAATTCCCCATCTATCACTCATTCCATCTCATCAACCTTTGCTAACATCTATCTAGTGGCGGCTACGGCGGCGGTTCCAACGGCTACTCCGGTGGTGGAGGCGGCTACGGCGGAGGTGGTGGTGGTTATGGTGGAGGCGGCTTTGGCGGTGGTCGCGATGGCGGTGACCGCATGTCGCAACTCGGCCAGGGCCTGAAGCAGCAATCATGGGGTACGTTCTACATCCGCCCTTGCAAACTCAGCGCAATACTAACGTTTTCTAGACCTCGACACCATGCCCAAATTCGAAAAGTCTTTCTACAAGGAGGACCCCGCTGTTACTGCGCGTTCAGCCGCTGAGGTTGCCGAATACCGCAAGGAGCACCAGATGACCGTCAAGGGTGAGAACATCCCCAAGCCCGTCACAACTTTCGACGAGGCTGGCTTCCCATCCTACGTGATGAACGAGGTCAAGGCTCAGGGTTTCGCAAAGCCCACTGCTATTCAGGCTCAGGGTTGGCCCATGGCTCTCTCTGGTCGCGACGTTGTTGGTGTTGCCGAGACTGGTTCCGGAAAGACGCTTACCTACTGTCTTCCTGCTATCGTCCACATCAACGCTCAGCCTCTGCTCGCCCCTGGTGACGGCCCTATCGTCCTGATCCTCGCCCCCACTCGTGAGCTTGCTGTCCAAATTCAACAAGAGATCAGCAAGTTCGGAAAGTCCTCGCGCATCCGAAACACCTGCGTCTACGGAGGTGTCCCCAAGGGTCCCCAGATCCGTGACCTTGCACGCGGTGTCGAGGTGTGCATCGCCACACCCGGACGTCTCATCGACATGCTTGAGGCGGGCAAGACCAACCTCCGCCGTGTTACCTACCTGGTTCTCGACGAGGCTGACCGCATGCTTGACATGGGTTTCGAGCCTCAAATCCGCAAGATTATTGGTCAAATTCGTCCTGACCGTCAAACCTGCATGTGGTCCGCTACATGGCCCAAGGAAGTCCGCCAGCTTGCTGCCGACTACCAAAAGGACTGGATCCAGGTCAACATCGGTTCCATGGATCTGTCTGCTAACCACCGCATTCAACAAATCGTTGAGGTCTGCACCGAATTCGAGAAGCGTGACCGCATGGCCAAGCACCTCGAGACTATCATGAGCGACAAGGACAACAAGATTTTGATCTTCACAGGCACCAAGCGCGTTGCTGACGAGATCACCCGATTCCTTCGTCAGGACGGCTGGCCGGCGCTTTGTAAGTTTGACTGCAACATCCGTTACGAGCATTGCTAACCCATCTCTAGCCATTCACGGTGACAAGCAGCAGAACGAGCGCGACTGGGTCTTGAACGAATTCAAGACGGGCAAGAGCCCCATCATGGTTGCCACCGACGTGGCTTCCCGTGGTATCGGTATGATTGCAAACCCCCAACACTCCCCCCTCCTCACCTCCCCAACTATTATTATGCGTGAACTGCCATTGTGCTCTGCTTAGGTCGTCTTGTGCGCTTGTTACACTCGCTTCCATGACATCGTCCAGGGCTTGCATCTCTCTCGAATCTGATCCCCAGGGATCCTTGGTCACGCTGGCGAAGCTTTTAGTCTTCGCTATCATCTGTTTCTGGTATTACCAAGGTATTACTGAAGCAAGCTGCTTGAGATACTTGACTTCTACAAGTCGCACTCTCTTCCAAGGGTTTCTGGACCAGGAGACATCCACAGCCTTTCCACTGGACTTGATGCCGTGATCTTCGTCGTAGCGCACAGAGACGGTTGCATGCAACATACAGCAGCTTCACGCGATCCAATCATGATCGTCGTTTGCTTGTTCCTTTTATCAGTCACTAACCTTTGCTCTTCAAGATGTCCGCAACATTACTCACGTGTTCAACTATGACTACCCGAACAACTCGGAGGACTATGTCCACCGTATTGGTCGTACTGGTCGTGCTGGCGCTAACGGTACTGCCATCACCCTCTTCACTACAGACAGTATGTATCCCCGCACTCCGACCATACACGCAAATCACTAACAGCTTCATTAGACTCCAAGCAAGCTCGTGATCTCGTCCAGATTCTCACAGAGTCCAAGCAGCAGATCGATCCTCGCTTGCACGAGATGGCCCGCTACGGTGGTGGCGGCGGCGGTGGTGGTCGCTGGGGAGGTGGCCGCGGCCGTGGCGGAGGCCGTGGCGGACGTGGTGGTAGGTGGTAGAAGTCCTTTCGACAACAAGCGAGACCTAACGCCAATCTCAGGCTGGACCGGAGGTAACAGCGATCCCATCCGCAACAGCCGCTGGTGATCACTTTATCCATCGCGCTTGCTTATCGCCTTGTCAGAACGATGAGCTTTCATTCCACCAACCTGATTTCGGCGTTGGCGGTAATCGTTTCGGATTTACCTCATGTTTCATCCAATTTCCAAGCACGACGGAAGACTCTGGTTCTGTCGTACGCTGATACCCCATGGACAGAATTTTGATCTTTATGCAAGGATACGATGTCAGTATGGCAGCATGGTTCTTTCACATATTAGACTGGCATGGTTTTGTTTTCCTCTATCGAGGTTGCGCATATTTAGCAACCCTTCGTGACCACTCGGTCGCTTTGCATCATGGTGCTGGTGGCGTTCATACTCAGAAAAAGTTTCTGTCAAAGTAATAGCGATATAGAATACACGTACTTCGTATCTGATTCATGGTGCTTTACTTGACTTGGGTGCCTTCTATTGATTGCTTATGCTGGATGGGTAATGCACCCTTCGCGTCTGATCATTTACTATACTATTTGATTCTTATCTTTGTTATCTCTTACTGTTGGTCAATGGCGATCAGATTCATGTTGGCCCACTTCTCTATGTTCTTCGAATATGCGACTTTTTCTCCCACCTGTGGGTGAATTTTGGTAAACATGCCACGACGTCGTGCACACTACTTGGGACAGATGAGTGCATTCACCCTACTCGGGTCTTGCAAGAAGCATCATATACAATAGCAAGATAAGTTCCAGCGAAAGTAGTGATCATACAAGCCATTTTGTAATCTTGATTGTTGTAAGAGAAACCATCACCTTCGACTAGGTGGTCGCATTTTGTGGAGAGTTGTACACATCCCAATCTTTTCCCAGACGACTGTGTGCGAAGAACATACTAGTTTAATGTTGCGAAGCAAGATCGACAGATAATGGGGAGGACATGTAACCATACCAATGCGATACGGTGAGCAAATCAATATTGTCGGAGCATTGATATACGTAGTGGACTATGATCTCCTAACATTTTACACAAAGACATCCTGACGAGATATAATGTATATGTCGCGCCGTTATGCAACGCTCTATTCATCGACTGTAAACCACCAATAAATGCAATCGAACATGTGGTGTCTTTAAGAGATCATAGAAAATTTCATTTCCCTCTTTGAGACGGTATTCCCACTGGTTGTACCTGACGGCATTCATACCTTTGTCCATCTTCATGACGCAGCAAGTGCTGCGGGGGAGACAAAGTCCATGGTGAGAATCATGCGCAATCCCATTGTTACCTTGGGACGCCCACGATTGCCTTCGGGTAAGGGAAGGCAATCGGGTAGGGGGTCGTAAACAACGATGGAAGGTGCCTGGGCTGCACCGGCCCCGCTATAGTTACCTTGAGATATCCAGTCATAGAGTTGTCGACGTCTAGTAATAGCCACTTTTCCATGAATCGCCGCGGAGTTCCTCATACGGAGACATATGGATGCAGAAAGTACATTGTGGAGTGGAATACGATTAAGTGGTAGCGAGGAAAACACAACAGATATGTACAGGATCGTCACAGAAAGCTTCACCGTGTACTTATAAGGGGGGATGACCAGGTGAAATCATGTAGGTGACGCAAGATGGCGGTCGCAATGAGCAGCTAGAGTAGAAATGATACTTGAACTCGAATAGAGCAGGGAACTGGAGAGACTTGGCTATTGTTTATGTTGAGACTGTTGTAACGGTACGCAGGGTCCATACCATAGTCACTTGATCACACGTATGACCTTACAGAACCTAATAGAAAGCGCACGACCGTCGACATCAATTGAAGACCTCTTCTCTGATTCGTTTATAGGACTGGATACATAACAGGGGTGCTGATACTTGACACAAAGAATGCGATGTTTGTTGAGGAGCGTGCGCAATATCCAGACGATATTGTCCGGTGCATAGCAAACATGGTCATCGGCCTCGCAAACCGAGTCCCTGAGACAGAAATCACAAAGGACGCGTATACGACCATATAGCGTGGCAGCCGGATCAAGAGACACGACGGGTATCTGACCCATTGCTCGGTAAAGGAGACCATGGTAACAGCATTACAGGAGTCGATAGAGTCAATGTAGAATTACCGATGTGAAGAGGAGGAAGACATAACCCACGGCGCTTCTTCGCTATCAAACGGAAGCATCGATAGGGAGGCCCGAATGACGACCACCATAGGGCTGAATTCGCAAAATCCTTCCATCTGTAGAAGTCCAAGAAGAGGGAACAGTGGCAGAACAGCCAAGAGACTTCTACCATTCATGTTATGCTATGTCTGAGATGACTTGTAACTTGCTCAATGATATGACAAGCAATAGATGTCGACAGTACGAGTGGAGTAGAGATAGAGTGAAATGTAGGATTAACCCGAAAAAGACCGGGCATTGAGACGGTGGCTGGGAGCGGCCGCAGGCCAGTTGACGATCGCTGTCATGGCGCAAGACGCGATCGTGTTGTTGCAGCGGATGATTCGCTTGTGCGGGAAGGATGATGGCACGAATGTACTTCAAGCGTACTGTAGTCTTTCTAGGCTGATCGATGTGATCCACGGAAGCGAAAGCAAGTCTCGAAGAAGAAGCTGTTTATGCTCCTTACCTGACGAGGAATCGTGGTCTAGTGCCAGTGTCGTGCAGTAGCGGGATCGATCTCAACATCAGTCTGGAGGAGATTACTCGCTTTCTGATTGTGGAGCGACACTACGCAACCATGACCATGAGGTACCCCCTCCAGCTCGCACAAAGCCAAGAGGACTGGCCAACTATCATGTACCCACCGATATTGATGTTCGCCGGTGTAGCCGGTGATAGACATCACCACTGTGGTTGTTGGCACACTTTCAAGTTTTTCATGGAGTCAGCTTCCAGCGGAGGATGGTCTGATCGAAGACCTTCTACAAGCGAGCACGGCGATGTGAATAGAGGTTTCGTTGATGTGCTCAAGAACCATGTGGATGTGCCCTGTAATGACACCAGGCAGGGCTATCCCGAGGTTGGCCTGGTCTAGAATGGTACTTGTAAACTATCGTTTTGTTTGAACTTCATGAAATCGAGGCCCATGGGGATCAGCCAAGTCATGCCGACTCAAGATCGGTGCATCCCTGTCGCCGGAACATGAAGCTTGTACGAAACAATTGCTGCTGGAATTGCATCGCCATGAGCAGGGAAGACGTAGCTCAGCACGGTCAAAGCCCCATGACGCAGCTCGTTTTCGCATTCTTTGCTGGGAACTAAATCTGCACGAACTCCAGTTCGGGCAGTGGGTGGCATGTCGCCGGACACTAATGGCTACAGGAATGCATGCTCAACCAGAAAACCGCATCCTGGGGCTAGATCGCGCTATATTCCGGCGAATTGGCGTCCCAGTTTTGGGCTCCGTTTCATCTCCGGAATGTGTAAACTAACGAACAACAAGCTTTATCGATTCTCGATAGGGGCGCGACGTGTTCCAAGTATGGGAAACTGGAGAGGGTTGTCGAAAGCTTGAAGCGGATAGATGCCGAAAGGCATGGATCTTATGACTGCATATTCATGGTCACAAAAGGACCGATCTTGTGGCCAGGCCATCGGGGACAATACACACAAAGAATTGTGTCAAGCGCTTCGCTTGACTCCGAGTCGGGAAGATATGAGAAGAGCGGAATGTGGAGCAAGTCGAGACAGACGAAGATGTCCGTTCGAGGCAGCGCTCAGATCCGCTAACGCGGCGAAGCTATAGGCGGAGAATGTAAGGAAAGAACAGACGAGAGAGAATCCATGAAATGCAGGTGACGACTGGGATTAGGCAAGGTGTGCAGGCCAAGCTCACGCCATGTCGTATCGAGGCAAGCAGACAGAAACGATCTGCGGGCTCCAACGTCGGCCATTCTTCGGCCGCTCTGGGCGCAGCTCCCGCGGGCAACTAGGTAGGGTTCCTGGAAAAAGCATTATTTGTCAAGGAAGATCGTGATTTGGGTGCGCCTACGTTACCGGATGGAGTGGGCCATGATTCTGCGAAATCTGGAGTTATGGCATGCGCATGGCCGTTGTCAATGCCGTAGAGGGTGTATCGGGTGTCACGGCCAATGGCACAGTATGTATGGGACCTTCCAAATAAAAGTGGGTGGGTGCATGCAAAACTATGTCATTACCAAGGTTTGACGCTGCCAGAGAAGGGGCATGGCGGAAAAGACTCGACTTGGGCGAGGTGACAATGTTCAGATAGGCCAAGGCAGATCGGAGAGATTAGGGGACATGTTTACAGTAGTGATGCTGATGCGAGGATGTTGCGAAGGAGCGGGTTACTGAACAAGGAAGGCGCTACAGGACGTTGAGTGACTCGGAAGCAGCGTGATCCGGAGTTCGCACCGACGTCGCACACAGCATCATACACACGACTAAATGTTGACGTGCATGTGTGCATTCTACCATCACCACCACTACAAACCTTCTGCTCTGCCGTCTTCGTGTACCAGTTCATAATGGAGCATGATCAGGTGACGATCAGCCTATACCTGCATGTTCATGGGTGTCGACCCCAATACACCGTGTCCTCCTGGTGGGTTTCAGTGGGGGAGGAAGACTGTGCAAAGTGGCAGAGATCCAAGGTTTCTGTAACAAGGGTATCATGCATCCAGGCCCATGACTACAGCACTGCAGGTAGCATGTGGAAGTCGCCTCCGCTTCCTCAATCTAGGGACGGAAGGTATCCCGCTGGCTGCGCGCAATGCCGTGTCAGTTTACGAGAGTTGCGAAGAATTTCGGACATGGGCAGCTGATGCGTATGTGCATTGAGTTGCAGCAGTGACATTGGTTTGACAGTTACCAAGATCTCAAAGTTAGCCCTGCAACCGGCTAGTATAGCATCGCCATACTGACACCTGTAGTGTGAGCGAATTTTATGCTGTCGTCAGCCTTCCTCGTCACCACCGAAGAAGGTCTCGCTCACCTTCATAGGACATCTCCGTACGGTTTTCTCCACGTGAGCGACGCACGGCGGATCTATTCCACCGAAGACATGGAACCGCCACAGACCCACATTGGATTGTGGGCAGGGGATGCCCTTGTTGTGTGACTCGCTCGCCCAACTTCCACCAGACATTAGCCGTGGCTAAGAATACGTTGTCTTTGGGACTTAGCAGCAGTGGCTGGGTACTGCGCGGCATGCAATATCCTCACCATTGTCTCTTTGATATTGCAAATCTCAATGTAGCTGCGATGACATAGGCGGTCGGAGTAACAACCGCTGGACTAGTCTTGAGCTGAGTGAATATGTGCAACAGAGTTAGTTGCAGAATGGGACCCAGGTCGTTCTCGGGAAGATTTCAGACTGCGTCTCGGTGCTACAGTACATACGCTAGAACATTGTGAAAGGGATTAGAAGCATCAGAAGTCTGGAGTTGCTATAGTTTATTCGCGGCGTGGTGTTCGCGCTGTGATCGAGATTACTTCCCGCTCCCGTTCGACGGCGCATGTGCGTGCGATAGCTAGCGGCATCTGTTCGTATGATCCTGGGTCCGATCAGTCTTGGTCTTGCATGCCCAATCATGTAAAAAGTCAGCAAGCTGTTGCTTGAGTTCTGGTGTAGACATTCTACCAGGGAAACAAGCAGAATTCTAATCGCCAGGGACATGTCAGGCAGGATAGGAACATCTATGACGAGCACATTGATCGGATGTTTGCAGAAACGACCGTGGCATGTGAGTGGCTGGGACTGGGGCTCATCGGATGCGGACAACCGGATCAGGCATAGACCGTGGGGAGGTGTGTACCTGAGCATGTCTTTGAGGCTGTCATTGTTGTCGAAAGGGTACATGACTCTTCGGGTTAGTAGCAGAGAAACAGCAGGCCGCTTTGTTGATGCAATGCGACGTGATGGATATGACGAGGAAGGCGGCGGCCCATGGTGCTGCACGACGGATGAGACTGGCACACTGCAGCGTGCAGAAGCAAAGATACACGAGATGTCAGGGACCCACTTTTCGCAGGCTGACAGCAGCGCGACACAATGCTAGCCGACCGACCTTGAACGTTTTGGTGCACTCGAAGCCAAGCGGTTGCAAGGCCCACTAACTTGGAGAGACGCATATATCTTGGGTCTGCTGACAAGAGGGCAAGGGTTGACTGTCATCAGCATAAGAAAAAGTCACGATGCTGTGTGCACTGATGTGCTGAGATGTGAGGGTGCGAAAGCGGAAATAAGAGCGAGAGTGAAAGCACGCACGCAATGAGAGACGGAGAGGATGTGATTTGGTGGGTCTCGAAAGGCTGAAAAGCGTGCCTATCATGGCAACCGCGGCGAGGGGATAAACTCTTGGGCTCTTACCGCTGGTGTGGGCAATTGTGTCAGTTGATGGAGATTAACCGCCATGGACGGACAAGTCAGCTCTCCGCCAGCTCAAGGGCTTGGATAAGATTACGAAGGGGCATCACAAAAGACGACGCGAGCGACAGTCACGACGGCCACGGACAAAGAGGCCGTCGGCGCGTCTCCGTCGCATGTTGCTTTTCGCTTTCACACACCGCAATGGAGAGGTCGGTTGGAGGTTCGCTCTTGTTGACGCATTGGGCATTATTGCCGCTCGTCGAGGTCTGTGCCGTGTCCAATATTTGCATGCAGACGTTTTGCAGGCCGCTCTTGCCGAGGCCCGCAAAAGCCCGGCCGTGTCGTGAGGGTGTCGTGGCCGGTGTGGTGAGCAGCTTGGGAGATGTTGTCGAGAGGCATTCGCAGTGTTCTCTGCGACGTCTATATCTTGGGGTTTATCTAACGTGGTTTGGGTACTAGGCCTTGCGCGACTGTACCATGCCGCGTCTAGCGCCAGGAGCTAGCTTTCAGCCTCATGGCATCGCCTGTTTCTTCTTTGCACGTCTTGCGACAGCACCAGCACCAGCACCAGCACCACGAGGGCGACGCCCGGCGGCCACGACATGGGCAGAAGCCGAGGCTGGCTGCCGGGGTCGCTGGAGCCTGCACATTGCAAACGGGTGCAAAGGGCGGTCAGTACGTCACAGTTAGTCAGCCCAGAACACCGTGCCCACTCGGACTATTGTTCTCACTAGCGCCTGCCTCAGCTGTCTAACCAACTTTTGTGCTAGCCCTCACTCTAGCCTACATCGCGAATCTGACCCAGCTCAACCACCATCATCAAGCCCGAACGGTACCTGGCTCTAACGCTGCCGTCACCGGCGATAGCTTGCAACCCCAGGCACACCAAGTCGCGCGCCTCCAAAGCTGCTACACGTGCAACTGCCACCAGCAACGCGATCGCCGCCCTCCCGGCGCGTTCGTCACTAAGGCACCCCACAGCACTTATACGCATCCTGTGCGCAGCCTCTGTCCTGCCACGACGCGAGTCACTCGCGCCCGTAACAAAACGCACCAGATCGCCCACCCTTGACGGTCCACCTCCGTGGAGCAGCTGCGCGAGCTTCCGAGCAGCATCTCGCTCTCGTGCCCGGAGCGCGCTGCCTCGAGACTCTGAACTTGCACGGAAAGCCCGGCGGCCGGACAAGAGGCTGATCGCTCGGCACGCTCGGCCTAGTTGAGCTTTCTGGGAACGGCGAGGGCTGGGAGAACCAGAGTGTGAGCGAAACTTTCAATCATCGACTCAACAACGGGCCGACTGTGTTTTGCCCCATCATCAGTATCTGCGGAGCCAGTCAGCGACGCGCATCCACAGCGACCACCTCTGTGGCCGCCTGCGCACCCATTCACCCTCGGCGAACAAGCGCGCTCAAACCCGGTTTCTTCGTCACTAGCGCCACTTCTACACGGACCCGCACGCCCCTCTCACACTAAAACGCCCACCCTCGAGCAGTCCTGCGTCCCACACTTTGCTGCTTGCGCCATCCCAACCTCGTCCTAGGCCCGTAACCCAGAACAGTACCCATTCCCACTGTCACGGCTCGGCTTTACCGACTAAGCTGGCATCCTTGTTTTCGCCGCTACGGTCGTCTGTTACCTCATCAGGTGTGCTAAGGCCTGCTGGGTAAGCCGTCAGTCTCTCCAGGCCGATCCATTGGTGGCCAATCCGCATCGCGCGCCACTCAGTCTAAAAGGCCTTTAGGTCGCGCTGTCACTAGCTGTGTTCCAAATTCACTCTCGCCCCAGCAGACCCGCAGTGCAAGCTCGTCAACCTAGCACCGATTGTGTAACCTTTGCGTTGCACTTCACTCTGCATCGCGCCAACTGCTCCGCGATTCGAGAGATCTCTTCCCGCTAACCTTCTCCCCTGCCCCGGTGCCCTCGAGCTTGCGCCTTCCGTGCGTTATCTTTTCGACGGTGCATATTTGCCGAACTGCTTGTCCTCCACCTGGGCGTCGTGGAAAACACACCGTCTGCAAATCATCCGCGTTTAACTTCCACGCTACTCACAGCCTGACCACATTGCTTCTCCGGTTTTCTGGCTGTGCGTTTCTTGGCTCGACTGAGGCTACGTCTTTATACGCTCTAGCTGCCTGTCTTCCACAGACCGCGGCAAATCATCCGAAGACGGTTTGCGACGGACATATCTCTGCAGCCATCCCTCCTCGTGGGCGCACGCATCCAACCATCCAACCTCAGCTTAGAGCCTAGCTACCCTCGACACCTCGCCAATCTACACAGTCTATGGACGCACGGCAAGCAGACTACCCGCAGTCAGGTTTGAGCTCGCCCTACCCAACCTTTCCTGAACCAGCTTCTGAGGGAACCTCTGCAGATCAAGCATCTGCTGCGCAATACCCTCCACCAGGACCAGATCCTCGCTCCTCCAACCTCACCCCGAATTCAGACTACAGTCTGAATCCTTCATCGGCTCGATCAGGGTCGTTTCCGGAGTACATTCAACGTTCGTATCAACCCGGCGCTCAAGGGCAAGCTCCCGGTGGTATGGCGCAACAACAGAGTCCGTCAATGCCTATCCCAGATGGTCAAACAAATGGCCATCAATCACCACAACAACTCAAGTCTGACTCGGATGTTCCTATAGATCCATCAATTGCCGCACAGACGAGCCCGACATACGCAAGCCATCAGCAGCAATACTCGCCTTACACACCTCACCACGACATGCAGCACTACCCAGGGCAACCCCAGACACCAATGGGATATGCCTCGCGACCTGAGTGGGCAGGCCATTACCCCCAGCCGGGTATGCACTATGGGCACCCTGCGACTTCAGGCCCGCCCGCGCCTGCAATGGTCTCTCCAGTCCAGCGACCACCTACAGTAAGTCAACTAGTTTCGCACGTCAGACAGGTAATAGGGATGCGTTGAATGCGCATGATGCTAGGCTATTTGCTTGTCACACCCATGGTTGAATCTTAAGAACTGACAGGTCTGTTTAGGGAGGACACCCTCTATCCACAGTTTATTCATTTGTACCCATCCCTGGCGCACAACAACACAAGCGACCACGTCGGCGATATGAAGAAATTGAACGCATGTACAAGTGTGGGTGGAACGGTTGCGAGAAGGCTTACGGTACTCTGAACCATCTGAATGCGCACGTCACGATGCAATCGCACGGCCAAAAGCGCACTCCTGAAGGTATGTTCTTTCTATTCACGGTTTAACAACTGCTGTTGTGGTTGTGGCCCTTGCAAAACTAGTGCACTAGGTTAGCCCTTGGGATCGTGCTGGTGCAGCGCCATAATGGTCGTGTCCCCGCCGCACTGGGTAGCTTCTGACGACCGAAGCTAACAGCTGTCGACCCTTGCCCAATTATCTTGGCATCTTAACACCTCTATTATAGTATGCTAACTTATCCTTCCAGAATTCAAGGAAATCCGCAAGGAGTGGAAAGCGAAGAAGAAGGAGGAGGAGGCTGCGCGCAAAGCCGACGAAGAGCGACACCGGGCCGACGTGCAGCAGCGCGCCCACGAGGGAGGCGCTCCTGAGGCACCTGTCTATGGACAGATGCGACAGGCAGTTGGTGTCCCTGGACAACCTCCTCAACACCCCCAACTCCCACCCATCGGGTACCAACCTGCGGCCTCTGGTAACAGCACTGCCCCTCAGTACGGCACGCAGAGTCCAGGTCTTCCTGAGGGCATGGCTCAGTATGCCACCCCCAACAGCAATGCGTACAACAGTCCAAATAGTAACAACAGCAGTTACCCTCAATCGCCGTACGGACAAAACCCACAGATGTACCAGCAGAGTCATTAGGAACTCTCTGCCAATTCAGAAGCCGACCCCCTCCATCATCTGTTCGAGGACGATGAGGGATGAGGTATACCAAAAGCGCACTCGCTTGTATCGTTGTCCAGAGCAAGCGAGTCTTGACGAGTCTCCTTATGGTGGTTCTTTGCGTCTGTGTCGCGAGCTTATGCGACGGATACATCATCTTTCCTCTCGGGTGGTGCTTGCATTTTCACTTGGCGGCGGCGGCGGTTGTATGTTTCTAGTTGATGGTGTCTACGATGGAGATTACTTGAGTCATCATGCTCAACATGGATACGGCTCCATGATCGATACCGCGAAAGAGTCAGTACAATGTTCTGAGCATACCACTGGAGATGTCGTAAAGACAAATGCTTGGGCATACGTTATGCATTCCGCGTCACATGTATTCCTCTTTACGTCTTTTATTGTCATGGATCAGAGGCATTCCAAAATTCCTTGGTTCAAACAGTTTTCATTTGGGGTTAGAACGATTGCATGTGAATCGGCGTTCGAAACAAGAAACAATTATTCAATTTCTCCTTCAATTAGTTCGCCACTGGTTACGGCCCTTTTCTTTGCTATTGTGCTTACTCTCAGATTATTCGCTCTCCGTGTCATTCTTTGCACATGATGCTGGATGTCATTGGAGCCTGCCTGCCCGCCTCTGTGTTCTCGTACAAGCAACGTGGAACGAACCATCGCAAAGTGGTCTGTGAATCACTATCTTGCTGACCTCCAGCTTTTGCCCAACTCTGCATCGTGTGCTTTGCATGTTATACTGTCGCATGATCGGATGGTGTCGCTGGAGACAAATCAGAGCGTGCAACAAGATGACGCTGTGACCGAACTTTACCACTACCTGGCCAAGATGTCGCCGTGTACGTCTATGACCCGTCGTGCCTTGTATCCCAACATGGCCGTGGTTGCCCGACCTGCCTACCAGTTTAATTCAGTTGCTGGTTTATACATGGTGTTCTTGTTTCACGAACGGAATATGCGCATCTGGGTACGCTCTCTGATACGAATTGTCTGTGCGCGTTTCAAGGCTCGCTATGGATAGCATGGATTTACAAGGTAAGCCTCGCTTCTCTGAATCTCCGGGCTCTGGCACAACATGCTTGTCCATGTCTTCGCAGCGATGATCACCTCTTCACACCATCACTCGCATGCCTGCCGCCACGTACGCAAAGTGCAAGTCAACTGCCCGAGCATTCCCCCGTCTCGGATTTAATTTTGCATCAAGACATCAGACCACAACCACTCTGAGGCCAACAGCAAATCCCCCAAGTGTCACCTTGCTCAAGGGCACAACTCACTCTGCATTCCCCGGCTTGTGCACTGATTCGTCCAAAGCAGGGGTGTCATGTTGAATATTTTGAACACTAACAGCCAATCGATTGCACATGGACATGTCGCAAAATGGTTTTAGACAGACTGTATTACGCTGATAATGACGCATATTACCGATAATACTAGAAGGAGGGGAATCCTGTGTCCGGGGTTGGTGGAAAGTACCGTTTGGGTTCGACTGAGTTTTGAGGCGCACTCTTCGTGTCGAATGAGGAAGGCGCGGAATGTCGATAGGAAGGACGTATGAAATTGTGGCTGCATAATAGTTGTGTCGTCAAAATATATTAATCACATGCCGAAATGGCAGTCAAGATGTGCAGACGAAGATCGCGGCATAGGCGGATGCTCCTCGGTGTGCCAATGGGATGGGCATGCGTGTGGTTGTCTTGCGTGCAGCAGAGTGTGCCTGCAGGTAACTTTGTGTAACGATAAGTGGCTGTCCTAAATGCTAATAGGATGACGAGAGTACGTATTAGCTGCTCAGTGTTATTGAGAATGAGATGGGAGAGGCGTGTGGCCTGTAACACCATGTCATCGATTACAATCACACGAAGCAATTCCAAGACCACTTTTGCGTGGTCATGCGAGCGCCGACGCCATGACAGATACTGCACCAAGAAAAAACATGCGATTAACGTATGGCTGGCAAAATCTTCCATGGCTCTCATCTCCACACAGCAAAGGCAGTTTACAAGACTGGAGAATTGTGGCTTGTTGCCTGTTCTCTCCGCGGCACGCTGGAACAAAGATTCCGACGGTGATCGCGTTGGGCAATATCATCCGAAAGCGCATGAGTGATGACGCCTCTTCCTGGGTCACCGGCAAAGCGCCGCGCCAAAGGGAAAGAAAATTCTGCAGCAAAATGCCAGGATGGGCAACTCAACAAAGAAGCTGAACATCGGCGACGTTCATGATCCTCGCAACAACTTCCGCAAAATACCCGTATTCAAATGTGCGCATGTCATGCGAAGTCGACTACAAAACCTCAGGATACGCTAACATCTCGCAAGACCGCATCTGCAAGATCGCCGTCTAGCGGCACATCAGACCGTTGTCCGATGAGACTACTTTGATGCCCCGAGCGCTGGCCCTTGTTTCTTTTCTGGGCGCGCCGTTACAAAGGGCACTGGGGCAGCTGGCTTGAAAGCTAGCCAGGGGAGCAAAAGGCGCTGGCTGGCGTGATAGACATCAACGGCGCCGCCAGCCCATGATCTGACGGCGGAAACTAGCAGGATGGTGTGCATACGCTCGCTGTCCTACTACTGCTGGTTTGCGGCGTGGTCGTGTCAAGGACTGGGTTGCACACATTACACAGCAGTAGTTGGGGCTGAAGGATTTGGTCCCGATGCCACGAGGGGACGAGGGTCCTGAATGTGGGCGTGCGCCTGCTGACGCTGTACTACTGTCGGACCTTTGTTGGCAAGGCAAAGCAGCGAGATACGTGAACATGACAAAGTTGACAGTTGTGGATGCACATGACGATTGTTTAATCTGAAGGGTTTGGATGGTGACCACCACGATAGATGTCTCTTCTGCACCACTTCCGAGCACCCATAACGACAACAACCACCTCTCATACAACCCAGCACAACAGCCTCCCATCGTACGAAGCACAACAACAGCGGCCTAGAATTCCGTCCATAGGAGCGCCAACGTTGCCTCGCACAAAGCTAATCACGCAATCCTCCCTGCCACATAATGCCACACGTACGGATCGCGTCGCACCAAAACAGCCGACTACCAGGCTTACTTACATGACCCCTTTGAACCCTGATCCTCCCGCCACGTTGGCTCTGCTATGAGAGGACTAATGCTCCGGTGCTTGATGTGCATACTTGTCTCACCGATCAGAAGAGCAAGAGCATCAGTCGGATCCGTTCTGGTGTCCGGTATTAACTGGTGTAGGTTGTCGCTATATTACGGCAGTCTTGGTAAACAAAGGAAAAAGACAGGACGAGCAGCGAGGCTACGCAACATGTCACGTTGCGCTAGCATGACACTCTGCCGCAAGCCAGGCATTCTGCGGCAGTTTTAGTTTGCTTGCTTGTTGGTCGCGGGACTTGGAGCGAAGGATCGAAGTAAGCCCTATGACAGTGGTGCGCCTGGCGGGCTCGGGCTCCCGCGTTATAGTGCTGGTTCGGCTCCTTAGACTCGGGGGCGCGTAGTGTAGGTTCAGCCTTGTAGGCGGTAGGCATGGTTTTGCTGCTAGAGTGAGGCGTGGGCGCGGGAAGTCTGATCTAGGCTGGATTGCTTCTTCGCGTGGACGGTTTGGAGGCGGCGCGTCGCATAGCGGCAAACTGGGCCTGCTAATGCTCTCTTGGGTAGCACGCGAGCAGATGAGGCTCCTTTTCGGCTCGGACGGTGCAGTGCTCGGGTCATCACGTGTGCCATGGTTCGGCCCGGTGGTTTTGCGCTACGGAATTGGGAACTTTTCCTGACTAGAACGTCCCATGCCCTTTGTACATAACGAAACGCTCCCTCGACCTGATGCTGAACTGCCGCGCGTGCCTTTGGCGATGCATACAAGCGCTCGACGTCCCGACCACCAATGCGCAACGCCTCCGCCGTAATGTAAATCCTCTTCTGCAACGGAGCCAGCAACGGCTGCTATCCACCCGCAATGCCACCAGAGCAGAGTACGAGAAGTCTGCAGATTCGAGCGAGGCCCAAGGGACATCACGAGATGAAGAAGATCATTTCAAGAACTCGGCTTTCGCAGCAAATCGGAAGAGGAGAGAAACGGCGGCGCTGCGGCAAACGCCTTCACGACATCCGGTTGACGAGACACCCAATCTAGCGAGACTTGGCCGGCGAGACCCGTCCATGTCAGATAGCGAATGGAACAGGAGGAAGAGGGAGTTGCGGTATTTGCAGGATCCGCTGGAGCTGGCGACGTTTGTGAGGAACGAGTTAAAAAAGGATAAGGCAGAGGAGATGCTGCAATTGGTGCGCATGGCGAGCCACTCCATGCAGTGCATTGTCAGTTGGAACCATATTATTGACCACTACCTGGCTAAAGAGAGAGTCAACGATGCGATCAAGGTCTACAACGATGTACGCACAGCCTACACCAAGTCATGAGGGGCAATGCTGACCCGCCGCAGATGAAGAAACGCGCACAATTCCCCGACTCCTACACATATACTATACTCCTCAGAGGCCTCTCGTGGAATGCGCATACATCTGGGGTTCTCAGTAAAGCACTCTCTATCTACCACTCGCTCTCCGCACCCAACTCACGAGTCGAACCGTCGATCATGCACACGAACGCTGCGCTGAAAGTGTGCGCAAGAGCGGGCGACATGGATGCTTTATGGGGGGTGGCTGGAAAGATACCAGAAAACGGGCCAGCGGCAGCCAATGCCATCACATACATCACCATACTTAACGCTATACGGCAAAGTTTGTTGGTAGACGCGCCCAAAGGAGAGAGCGAAGACGAGACGGCTGCGAGGAGAGAGCGTGGAATTATGGAAGGGCGCCGCATGTGGGAAGATATTATCGGGAGATGGAGACGTGCAGATCTCGCCATTGACGAAGAGCTTGTCTGTGCAATGGGAAGATTGTTGCTGATCGGCAGTCGGCCGCGAGACTGGGACGACGTACTCTCGCTGGTGGAGCAGACGATGGACATACCGCGGCTCGTTCCCCGACTAGGCTCGGTGGAGCGACAAGGCGCCGGCCTTCCACACGTGCGAGCTCCCAACGTACCCGAACAGTATCGTATCGATGATGACCATCTTTCCCCTGATAATGTCCCTGCGCGTGGCGACGAGTTCCTAGCTCTGACGCCTCAGGGCGTAGGTAGTGCAGTATCGAGCCCCCTCATTTACGTTCGACCAGGCAACAACACACTCTCCTTAGTCCAGGAAGCATGCCAAAAAGTTGTAGCGAATAAGGCAGCTCAGGAATACTGGGACCTCTTGACCGACCCTACAACATATAAAATCACTCCCGACTTAAATAACCTCAACATGCGTTTGCGTAATCTCCGTCAGAACCGCGCCTCTAGTGCTGCAGTCCAAGTCCTGCAGCAGGATATGATGAATCGTGCCATCAGGCCTCCACCTGGTACATTCAGGATCGCAATGAGTACCTGCGTCCGCGACAAAAACAACCACAACTCGCTGAAGAATGGAGGCCAGATCTTGGGTATGATGTCCAAGACACTGGAAGACGCAGATCCCAAGACTGTTACCATGTATGCTGGGCTTGTTATCTCTTTCCCCTTAGCCAAAGGCTCGGATTTTATCGATGCCCTCACTCTACTTAATCCCCTCGTAAAGAATATCCGTCTTCAAGTGGGGGTTGGTGCAGGGCAAACCAAGTACGCAGGGCGTCGTGGACCTCAGTATCTGAAGGGCGAAGCAAGACAAGATGCCATCGATGCTCTGAAGAAAGTCCATGGCGTATACGACAAGTTGCTGTTCTCGAATCTAATCGCCGAGGAGCTGAAGAGCCCGTTCGAAAAAGAGAGAGCAAGACTCTCTGCATTTATCCAGAGGGTGATGTTCAAGGGCGGACAAACGAATGCTGAGGATCAAGAGGCAGATTTGCATGGGTATCTGCGGAAAGAGGACAGCCAAGCAGACGACAGAATGGAACCGGACGAAGTGAGACAAGGGGACCGAGGCGAGGCCAGACCGTCATGGAAGAAGGAATGGAAAAGGCCGCTGAAGAGACCGTCGCGACCAGCAAGACCAGCGAAACCATTCGAGCGAAGGAAGGGATACACGTCTCCGGCGGTTGACAAGTCTGGAGATTTGAGGGACATGTAGATATGACACTTATGAGGCGTTGCGACATGAGGAGTGCAATAGATACCTTTCTTGTATAACATCAGTATAACCTTCAAAGGTAGAGACATAGCATCCAGCACAGTGCGCAGATCAAATCACTATCGAGCTATCCTCTCATAATATGCAATCTGTTTCTATCAGGGTCCTAGCTAGGTATTCCCTCATACCCTTGGATGGGAGCTGGCACGTGCACGTCCCAAAACTACTCAAACCTCCGCGCTTCGCCGCATACCCTCGGCCTCTCACCAACGCTCTCACATCAATCCGCGCGCAACCACATCCAGTCTTAGCCAAGCCCTACGCGATGGGCAACGACGGTGGATCGATTCCGAAACGTAGCGAACTCGTAAAGGAAGCCGCTAAAGCTCTCACAACCGCCCAGATCAAAGAGGCGCAAACCGAACAACAAGAATACGCCTGGTCCACTGATCCTTTGACGCGCAAGCCTCTTGCCCGCCCCGTAGTTTCCGATGCTGCTGGTATTCTGTACAACAAGGACTCCATCATCGAGTTCTTGCTAAAAGAAGAAGATGACGCAGAGAAGACGGAGATGAAGAAGATCGCAGGCGTCAAAGATTCAGAATTAGGCACATTCGGGGATAGGGTCAAGGGTCTGAAAGACGTGGTCGAAGTCAAGTTTGAAATTGAGGAGAAAGACGGTGGTGAGGTACAGAAGACTCTAGGTGAGAAATGGAAATGTCCCATTACTGGAGAGAGGCTAGGGTTTGGGAGTAAGGCTGTGTATGTTGTTCCTTGTGGGCATGCCTTTGCGGGAAGTGTCGTTAAGGAAGTCGGCGAGAGCACGTGTTTGACAGTATGTATTTGCTGCGTTGACCATTTCAAGACACGACGACTGATTTGCTACCAGTGCAACGAACCGTACGCTGAGAACGATATCATACCCATCTTACCCACCACACCAACCGATATCGCGCGATTGAATCTACGTATGAAAGTATTGAAGGACAAGGGCCTCACACACGCGCTCAAGAAAGCGCCCGGAAGCAAGAAGAAACGTAAGCACGGCGATGCGTCCACTGAAAACAGCGCCACGAAAACCCCACTACCAGGCGGAGACGGAAAGACAAAGAAAGAGGGTGCAGCAACCCCGACAACATCAGCCAACGACGGAATCAAGAACTCTGCCACGGCCTCCTTAACACGAAAGGTGCTTGAGGAGCAAGAAGAACGCAATAAGAGGAGGAAGATGGCGCAAAATGACAACGTGAATAGTTTGTTTAACAAGACGGAGCATAAGGCATCGGCGGGCAACAGTGCGGATTACATGACGAGGGGATTCAGCATTGGAAAGAAATGAGCACAAGGCGAAGAGGATAAAACTTCGGAGTCAGGCTGCGGCATGATGCATGGTAGGCATCTTGTACGTATGAAGCGACAGTCTACTGGCAATCCTCACAGTAGGCATATGTTAGTGCACAAGCAGAACAGGAGTATGATACCCTGCGATGAGTAATCGCGTTCCTGCTTAAGATCCACGCGCATCACCAAGTCAACCAAAGGGGTGAATAGTGAGCTACTACCGCCAGTATTTAGACTTTTGCATTCTGGTATACACCCATGTCCGTCTCTTCGACCTCTTGTATAACCTGTATCGCCTATGCATACCTCTCTTAGGTTTTTGCCACACTACAATGTTTACTCACTATGTCTTCTATAATTCTTCCAGGAATGCTGCATATCCGCGCATGACAGACCGCCGCTATACACGCCGCGAGATCAGTGGACATGATAGGAAGCAGTGACACTTGCAAAACAGTGCTTGCAAGGCGATTTGTGCCGTAGCAGAATCCAAAATCCAAGAAGACGCTCTGTTTGATACTAATGCATGATTTTTAGGGTTTAGACAAGGGTGATTGTTGCTGGTTTCCATCAACTTCCATCTCATGTACAACCAGGTTGATTGTCTTCACATTCCTTTTGTATGCAGCAAATAGACTGCCGTATATAGGCGGTCACCTCATCTCTTGTAGGCAGTATCAATTCATCTCATCTTTCCTCTGCCTTATCCAAGAACTATACGGCTTTCATGCTACTTCTGAATCCACCATCATTCTTTTGACGACTCTATCGTGCTCGCTGGCTTCAGAAAGAACGCCTCGCGATAGTATCTCGCTTCTTCGATACTCTCCAGAATATCCGCACGTGCCTCATGCAACATCTTCTTCCTTGGAATCTTCTTGAGTGTGTCTTTGGGCGCCCATCTACGAGCAGCTTCTTTGATGCTGCTGACGTCCATGATCCGGTAGTGGAGGTAGTCGGTGACAACCTTGTAAGGCTGCTTGACGAGGAAAGACTTGTCGGCATGCACAGAGCTACCGGAAAGCAGAGCAGTGCGGCGCTCGGGCACAAATCTTTTGATGTAGGCAAGTAGGCCCTCTGCTGCTTCTTCGGCGGTAGTGGCAGAGTCGATGCAGGCTTGCGTTAGACCAGACTGCCCATGATGACTTGTACACCACTCGCCCATACGGTCGAGCTGCTCTTTTTCATGATGAATGATGGCCTCATAGCCTGCTTCGTCGAGGATGTTGAGGTCTGCGTCAGTGACAAATGCGGCAAGAGACATGATAGTGTCATTATCAGTGTTCAGGCCGGTCATCTAACAGGGTCAACGAAATACTGCATAAGAGCACAAGTAAGCCTACCTCACAGTCTATCCAGACCAGAGGGGCTTTTGAGACTGATGCCATGATGATGTTGTGGTGTTGAAGATGTAGCCCGTTGTGGGCAAGTAATAGAATGTACGAATCGGGGTAGCGTCTTGGCGTGATTAATGGGATGTCGCGTCGCGTGCACGGTGCCGATTAGCGCGTCGCTCCTGCACTTTAACCTGTCGTCCCGCCAGTCCTCCAAACACGCCTTCGACGGCACCAGATACCCCAATTTCTTCACTTCGCTTTTTACTCGCACAACCTATACATTGTAATACATCATGTCGCGTGTAGGGAAGAAGACCGGCGCTGCCCTACTCGCGGAACTGCGAGCGAATCGTGCGGCAGGCAAGACGCGTTTGTCCACATACGAAGTCGCAGAAGAAGAGCAATTGTACGATACGGTCGACGAAGAGGGCTATAAGAAGATTGTGCGGGGAAGACTGGATCAAGATGATTTCGTTGTTGGCGACGAGGGCGAGGGATATGTCGATGACGGCCGGGAGGAGTGGGATGAAGGCCACGGTCAATACCATTATGCTGCGACAGACAGCGAGGGAGAAGACGAGCGGCCTGCCAAAGGCAAAGCTGGTATGAAATGATGTAATCACGGCCAATCAACAGTAGTACTAACGCGTTATAGCCAAACGGAAACGCGAAGAAGACGAGGAGAAGCGAAAAAAGATTGACAATGGCATTAGCAAGTACTTCAGTGCGAAGAATGCTGCAAAGGCACCAAAGGCCAAGGTGAGCTCTTCGAGTACATGACTTCGTGCGGGGTCAACGCTAACACATCCAGCCTGTTGTCACTGCAGCCGACAAAGACTTCATGGAGGACCTACTTGGCGAAATCGACACAAACCCCGTTCCCTCCTCGAAGAACCGAACGCGTCCCGTAAAGACAGAGGCGCGAAGGAAAACACGCGTGCTGTCACCTCCTGTATCAGAGAACCGGTCGACTGCGGTAACAAAGCGGACCAATGATTCAGACGCACACATGCCAGACACACCACCGGCAGCGAATGCATACGTCGATGACGATGACCTTCCCATACTGGACGACGACCATCCTATGAGCGACCTTCCACTACAATCATCACCCGTTGCTAAAGCCGTAGAACGAAGAGCACATCCTGCGATTAAACAAGAAGAGGAAGAAGATGACCTCATGGAGGTGGCTCAACCCACGACACATCTTGGTGTGCCAATAGCCAGCGTCAACATGGCCGGCAGACGACCGATAGCGAAGATCAAGAAAGAAGACTATCCCGCACCTGCCAGCTCACCTGTTGGACCTTCCACAGCACCTGTCGATGCTTCTTCGTGGAATGATGTCACAAGCAAACTCAACGTCATGAGTAGTCCTGCCCCTGCAACTACTGGTATGGGCAAGATACAACCACAGGATGCGCTGGAAGAGGACGGCAGCTTACGCATGTTCTGGATCGACTACACTGAAATTAACGGCAGCTTGTGCCTGTTCGGTAAAGTTAAGGACAAGAAGTCAGGCAACTATGTCAGTTGCTTTGTGAAGGTCGATAACATCCTCCGAAAGTTGTACTTTCTGCCCCGAGAGTACCGTCACATCCGAGGAGTAACCACAGACGAGGAGGTTGGTCTGAGTGATGTATCAGACGAGGTTGACTCCATAATGAGCAAGCACCGCGTAAACTTACACAAGATCAAGCCATGTACCAGGAAGTACGCTTTCGAACTGGCCGACATACCCAAAGAAGCCGATTACCTCAAGCTTCTTTATGGATATGACAAGATGCCTTTAGCCTCTGATTTAAAGGGAGAAACATTCTCGCATGTTTTTGGAACCAACACCTCGCTTTTCGAACAATTTGTTCTTTGGAAGAACGTCATGGGACCATGCTGGCTCAAGATTGACGCTCCCGACTTCGCTGCTGTCGCCAACGCTTCTTGGTGTAAGCTCGAAGTCTTGGTGAGCAAACCCAACAATATCACAGTCACGAGCGCGTCGGACAATCTGGACGCGCCTCCAATGACCCTCATGAGTCTCTCCCTGCGAACCACTTTCAATGCCAAGGACAACAAGCAGGAGATCCTAGTGGCCAGTGCTATGATATACGATAGCTTCTCTCTGACTGACACTACACCTGTCGATCAAATGCAGTGCAAGAGCTTCACTATCATGCGGCCGAATGGCACTGCTTTCCCAACAGGCTTCGATAAAGAAGTCGAGAAAGTGAAAGGCAACATGTACATGAAGAAGACAGAGCAAGAACTTCTCAGTCTGTTGATGGCGATGTTCCAGCGCCATGACCCGGATGTTCTTGTCGGCCATCGCTTAGACGACGTCGATTACAGCGTCTTGCTAAGCCGTCTTCGAGAGAAGAAGACCCCAGGATGGCACCGCATTGGACGACTTAAGAGAAGTGATTGGCCTAAGAGTATGGGCAAGGGCGGTGGCAGTTTCTTTGCTGAAAAGCAACTAGCTTCTGGTCGCTTGCTGTGCGATTTGGCGAATGACCTTGGAAAATCCCTTATGCCAAAGTGTCAGTCGTGGAGTCTTGAAGAGATGGTTCAGCTTGGACTCAACAAGCGACGTGAAGAGCTTGATAACGAAGCTGCACTGAAGACCTGGGCGACAACGAAGGAGGGTCTTCTCAACTACATCAAGCACTGCCAAGCTGATGCCTACTTCATCGCTGCCATTGCGATAAAAGTGCAGATGCTTCCACTTACCAAGGTTCTCACCAACTTGGCAGGTAACTCATGGGCCCGAACGCTGAGCGGAACCCGCGCAGAGCGTAACGAGTACATTTTGCTGCACGAGTTCCACAAGAACAAGTACATTTGCCCGGACAAACAGTGGGGCAAGAGCAAGGTCAAAGCTGAGGAAGAAGCGGCGGAAGGTGAAGAAGGTGCGGACGCGAAGAAGAAGGACAAGTTCAAAGGTGGTCTCGTCTTCGAACCCGAGAAAGGTCTCTACGACAAGTTCATTCTGGTCATGGACTTCAACTCTCTTTACCCCAGTATTATCCAGGAGTTTAACATTTGCTTCACGACTGTGGAGCGATCGGATCTCTCAGAGGATGACGATAAGGTGCCAGAAGTTCCCACGAACCAAGATCAGGGTATTTTGCCGCGTCTTATTGCTACACTTGTCTCGCGTCGTCGCGAAGTGAAGAAGCTTATGAAGGCAAAGGATGCTACACCGGATGAGCTGGCCACCTGGGATATCAAGCAAATGGCTCTAAAGCTTACTGCCAACTCTATGTACGGATGCTTGGGATATACCAAATCTCGGTTCTACGCTCGACCACTCGCTATGCTCACGACATACAAGGGTCGTGAAATTCTTCGGAAGACTAAGGACATGGCCGAGGAGAAGGCGCTGCGCGTCATTTATGGTGATACAGATTCCGTCATGATCAACACAAATGTCGACAACATTCAAGATGCGCTAAAATTGGGTAACGAGTTCAAAAGGGAGATCAACGACAGCTACAGACTTTTGGAGATCGATATCGACAACGTTTTCCGTCGCATCTTATTGCATGCCAAGAAGAAGTACGCCGCCATCAACATGGTCTCTGTTGACGGCAAGTACATCGAGAAACTTGAAGTCAAGGGTCTCGACATGAGACGCAGAGAATACTGTGCCCTGTCGAAGGAGACGTCAACGTAAGTCTTGCCGCATCGAACATCTAGTACAATTCGCTAACAAAGATGTAGGGAACTACTTAACTTCCTCCTTAGCGGTGAAGACCCTGAGGTAGTCGTCGAGAAGATCCACAACCATCTCCGTGAGCTGAGCAAGCAGATGCGCGAGTACACCGTACCAGCTCGGAAGTACACCATCTATACACAGCTCGGAAAGAACCCCAAGGAGTATCCCAATGGTAACTCGATGCCCTCTGTCCAGGTCGCACTTCGCCTTCAGGCAAAGGGCAAACACGTCAAGGCCAAGGACGTTATGAGCTTCATCATTACGGGTGAATCGTCTGGTTCGGCCGAAAACGCAGCAAAGAACGCCTATCCGGTTGATGAAGTCCTGAAAGCCGACAGTGGACTAAAACCAGATATTGATTACTACCTCCACAAGCAGATTCTACCACCAGTAGAACGTCTCTGTGCTCCCATCAGCGGAACCAACGTCACCCTCTTGGCAGCTTGTCTCGGTCTCGACACTTCCAAATATCGCGTGAGCACCGTCTCTGGAGGTGCGCAACAAGACACAGAAATCCATCCTCTGGAGTCGCAAATTCCAGACTCCGTACGCTTCCAATCTTGCTCGCCACTGTGGCTGCGCTGCCGGGAGTGTACAACTGTATTCCCATTCCAGGGTCTTTCTTCGACATCACCAACTACGGCATCATTGCAGACCATTTCCCACAGTGGAATACAATGTCCCGCTGAAGGCTGCGGCAAGTTGCTACAAAACATCAGCGTGGTGGCCCAGCTAGAATCTTCTATCCGTCAAGTCCTCGCGTCATACTACGCCGGTCATGTTCTTTGCGACGACCCACAATGTTCAAATCGAACGCGTAGTATATCTGTCTACGGACACCGTTGCCTTGGCCCGAAGGGTCTCGCTCGCGACTGCTTGGGCAAGATGAGTTACGAGATCAAGGAACGCGATGTTTGGAACCAACTGTTGTACTATCAATCGTTATTTGATGTTGACCGTGTAGGCAAGATGGATGCTGGTGTGAAATCAGAGGATATGGAGAGGAAAGAGAAGATGAAAGTGCTGGCGGAAGTCAACAGAGAGAGATTTGGTACACTCAAGGGCGTGGTGGAGCGATGGCTGGAGAGGAATGGAAGGCAATGGGTGCAGATGGACAGTCTGTTCTCTTTTGCGCTTAAGGCTTAGGGCTTAGGATGCTTGGATACATGTTCGCATACGACGACCTAAACGGGTGGCGGCTTTTACCTGCTCCCGATCGCGACCTTGTCTACTACATAGAGTTCCCTTTCTTGAATCAAACTTTTGAATACGACATGATGAAAGTTGCTATTGCTGGGGTATAATGTGTTACTAGTATTAGAAATTACATCGCTCTCGAAAACGAGTAGGTACCGCCTGAGATAGCGCACAGGACAATCATACATTCGCGATTCCTTCAGGGATTTTGTCATTGTGCGCGCCCTTCTGCCCAGCACCCTTCACGGCTATACGACAAGCTTCGTGGAAGACAGTGATAAAGCGATGGATATCGTGGAAGGAGTTATACAGTGGTGCAGGCGCCACGCGAAGCACATCAGGCTTTCTTTCATCGACGACCACGCCACGTTCTTCGATATAGTGTTGAACTTGGTCCAGCAGTCCTGGGTTGAGAAGCACACTGAGCTGCGCACCACGCTCCGCCGGATTCGCAGGTGTAATAATCTTGTAAGGTGGCTCTCCTCCGTCATACTTTAGTAGCCGCGCTTCGAGGTACGCAGTCAACCTGAGACTCCGCTGCCGTAAAGCGTCCATGTTCGTCAAAGCAAAGACGTCTAAGCTAGCCATGACAGATGTCATGTCTAATGCACTAGGGTTGCTAAGCTGAAAGCCGCCCGCCCCAGTGATTGGCACGAACTTGTTTTCCATGCGAAAGCGACTGTCTTTATCGCTTCCCCACCAGCCGCTTAATCGCGGTCGGTAGGCAAGCTCTGTGCTGTTACCCGCTGCGCCGTTTGTGCCATCTTTTCGAACTGCAGGCACTTGCTCCACTCTTCCATGCCTCTCGTGTACAAACAGTCCACCAATAACACCAGGGCCACCATTCATATATTTATAGTTGCACCATGCTGCGAAGTCAACATTCCAGTCATGTAGCTTCAGTGGTACGTTTCCAGCTGCATGGGCAAGGTCCCAGCCTACGGTTATACCCAGCGATCGGCAGTGGCGCGTTATGAGCTCTATATCGAAGAACTGGCCCGAGTAGAACTGGATACCAGGTAACAAGACCAGTGCAGTCGTTGGCGCATGTTGGGATATGACTGAGAGTATGTGCTCGTTGGAAAGGTAAGGCGAGGACGCTGAGGGCGGATCGATGGTTATGAGCGCAGATGGGTCGAGGTTGTGGTGGGCGATCTGGGAGAGAGCGGCATACTACGTAGAAGTCAATATCTAAGCGCTGAGAGCATTTTCGCATAAACCTACATGATCACTAGGAAATGCCTTCGCCTCAATGATGATCTTGTACCGGTCCTTGGTTGGTCGGTCTTAATGTGGGTGTACAAAGTCAGTACATGCTCACATACAGTTCTCACTGGGACACTTACAGAAACTTGCCATGAGCAAATGCAAATTTGCAGTCAAAGTCTCCATTATGACGACTTCTGTAGGTAGTGCGCCGACTACCTTTGCTGTCTGGTCTTTGATCGCATCGTCGATGTGTAGCCATGGCGGTAATCCTCCCTCGTAATTCGTGAAATGACCAAACACACCCTTGGATGCCCAAGTATCCAGGTAACGGTTAACATATTCCTTTGTTCTCCGAGGTTGAAGTCCTAGAGAGTTGCCGCAGAAGTATATGGAATCTTCGCTGTCGTCCTCGCGCGTAGCGGCGGCCTCTCCCGAGGAGTTTTGCTGAAATCCGAATTTCTTGTTTCTCAAGTCGCCTTTACTTGGAATCACAAATTCGTTCCTCAACTTGCTCAATCCATCCTTTCTGTCTTCATTCCTTGCGAACTCCTCTGTGCAAAGTTCCGAGTGTGGAAGTTCGAGATATGCATTGTAGTGTTTGGGCATCGTCGCTGGTGATGTACGAAAGACTACCAGGAATCAAACAAAAAGAAGCTTATGCAGAGATGATATGGCGCTATCATGGAGCTCTCAGGCACGATAAGTAAATAGCTCTGGCGGGTAAGACTGGAACGGCCTGGTGGCTCGTACGACTAATAGTGGCGGTACAAGGTGGGGTCATGGTATGACTAAGCGATCTAGAACTCTCAGTCGGTGGGCGCGTCTGATTGGGTCTCGTCGGCCGTGACATTCTTAGCTATGACCTCAGATTCATGAACCTTCATCTCACCACAACCTCGATATCGCAACAATGGCGTCCACTTCAACCATGTGCGCATCTTGCCTGCGAATAGCGAGGAGGACGATGGCAAAAGGATCCGCCCATTCTACAACTGCCGCGATCCAATCCACGCGAGCGTACAGCAGAGTGTCCTCAGGCGCCACTTCGCAGTCGCCTTTCCTCGACTTTCTTGCGCCTTCATCTCCACGCAGGGTGCTCAGAAATATTCCAGCACAGATCTCCATATTCCCAAAACGACAACACATACCACGACGGACTCTTGCCACATCATCCGACGCCTCCACCGCAAAGCCCGCGCAACCAATCCAGAACCCTCGTACCGATGACTCCGGTAACCCAATGTTGATCTCTATAGCACCTCGTGCATCGAATCGCCTCCAGAAGATCTCTACAGGCGACAACAACCCAAACCTCGCATTGCGCGTGAGCATCGAGAGCGGCGGATGTCACGGTTTCCAGTATCTTATGGACCTGACCGACTTATCGAAAGACCCAGCGGCCGAGGAAGACACTATATTTGAGGGGGAAAGGGGCGAGAAGATCGTAATTGACGAGTCTAGCCTAGAGTTGCTGAATGGAAGCACGGTGGATTATACGATGGAGTTGATAGGTAGCCAGTTCAAGATTACGGGCATACCGGGGGCGACGAGCAGTTGTGGGTGCGGGACAAGTTTTGACATCAAGTTGTAAGTTATGCAGTGCGTGTGTACTTTCTGGCAATAAACATGTACCACTATCGAAGTAACAGTGCGCGTGCATGGGTAGCCTATACGGATTACTTCCTGCACCTTCTTGATATCTTGAAGGCACGGTGGAGACAAAAGACAAACACTTCACGAAGGCCAGGAGAGACTTGATCATGCCGCGTCTTAGCTAAAAGCTGGAGGCTATGGAGGTAGGACGATGCGTGGGGCGGGTGCGCAAGGGTGAACTAAAGTAGGGTGCCTGCTCGGGCTTAGGTGTTGAACAATTCCGCCAAAACTCGTAACTTCTATGTCTATATCATCGGAACTATTCGGCACTTTGGTCAAGCAAAACTAGATTGATTTGATAAGATTTGTAAGTTGCGATCATGTTCTGACCATAGTAACATATCCAGAAACAGTACAGAGGGTACAGTCATTGTACGAGAGAAAGCAGCAAATCATAAGTACGTCAGCTCCCAGCATTACTTCAGGCTTACAACGACCTTTCTCGCCGAGACTCCCTTCTTGTGTATATCTAACGCTCTTTGGATAGCTTCTAGTCCTTCTCCAACGATCATGGGCTCCGGTGCAGGTCTGAACTTGCCCCTTGCAAGGGCTTCAGGCAGGAAGTCGGCATATACGGCTTCACCAACAGGGCTGTGTGCTACTGATCCGTATATGAAGCTCGTTTTGATATCCCTTAGCCTTGATTTGATAGCGATAGAGATCATCGAAGTCGCGAAGCTCCAGACAATCTGCAGCGCGACTAAGCGTTTCGGTTGAGCCGGGATTGGATATGTTGCCATCGCGATATGTTTGCCGCTTTTGCAGCTGCTCAGTGCATCCAGGCAGCGGAAAACTGCATCCTCTCCGATTGATAGGGCCCCCGCGCATTCTCTTCCTTCCATGAACTTAACAATTTTATTAACTGAACAGGGGTCATTATAATCGAAAACTTCGGTCGCTCCGAGCGATCTCAGGAGATCAAAGTTCTTTGGAGAAGATGTCGATACAACTTCGTATCCAGCGGCTACAGCGAGTTGGATCGCGTTGCAGCCCACACTAGTCGAGCCTCCCCACACAAGGACAGTCTTTCCGGTCGATTTCGGGTCAAGTTGAGGATATTGCAAGCCTAGCTGGTCTTTCTCAAATAATCCTGCAGCAGCAGTGGTGAAGGCCAATGGCATCACCGAAGCAGACTCGAATGATGTGGTATCCGGAATGGGCGATGAGTTCCTTTCGAGGAGAACGGTATACAGCTGGAATGCTCCATACGCCGCGCTGTTGATCGTCTTGTCCGTGCTCTGTGCCTGACCTAGAACGCGGTCCCCTACTTTAAACCGCACGATCTTGTTCCCAACCTGGACCACCTCGCCAGCGACATCGTATCCAAAGACGAAAGGATATTTGATCCAACCAAATGCCATACTGGTGCCCTGATCTTGCAAAACCCAATCGACAGGGTTGACTGCTACTGCACGGTTCTTAATGATGATTTCGTCTGGCCCAGGTGTAGGAAATGGTGCTTCTGCGACTTGCATTCGTTGCTTAGGTGCTGGTATCCATGCTGCAAGATTGGTAGGCATTGTATAGGATATGGTCTTTGAAGTGGTAGTTACTTGTCCTCAAGATATCGAGAAGTAAGAGAGTGGAATATGTGATTCCTTGGAGCTTGTTTAAATATTACTTCCTTGGTTATTCTATACAAATATCAACGTTAGTTTTCATGCTTGCCTGCTGTGTGCTTTCAAGGATGAGATACAATGTGCCAATCAGCGTCAAGCGGACGTCCGTTTGGACCCACTTTCCAGCCACAGAAGATTACTGGCTCATACCAGGTACGCTGACGCTTACATACCCCAACGGGAAGAATGAGCGATATAGTGTACATTATGCGATGGAAATATGATCCGTGCACATCATGAGTGGCTGATGTGCCCGCGGGCGCTGTCAAGGGGCATGCTCACAATTGCAATAAAACTCATTCCAGTCCTCATCTCCTGACCAAAGGAGAAGCAATTCGAGGACATGACGAGTTCCCCCGTTTCCTCCGCACGGCTACTGGAGAAGATGAGAGGCCGAGAAAAGGTTCAGCTGTCTTGCGACTTTTGCCGGAAGCGAAAGCGAGTAAACCGTTCATCTCTCTATACTGAACAATTGCTGCTAACTCGCATTCAGACTCCGTTGTGACCGCAACAAGCCATGTGGGAGTTGCATCCGGTTAGGGCAGGCAACGATATGCACGTTTCCTCTGTCTCAGGTTCCTCGAGCTTCACAAAGAGACCCACCAATGGACACTG